>Ga0209048_10000123_pt1 | contig 78082 bp, 67 predicted proteins | sample FrelakmetCRP12CR_FD_187146 | JGI IMG/M metagenome (GOLD analysis project Ga0209048, IMG submission 187146) | Freshwater lake sediment microbial communities from the University of Notre Dame, USA, for methane emissions studies - CRP12 CR (SPAdes)... | ecosystem: Environmental > Aquatic >...
CGTCAACGCCGCCGTCAGCGTCGTCTTCCCGTGGTCAACGTGCCCGATCGTCCCTACGTTCAGGTGCGGCTTCTTCCGCTCAAATTTGCCCTTGGCCATGATTCCTGCTCCTAACGATTGCTGTTGCCCCACCAACTGGTCCGTGGTGCCCACGGCGCGGATTGAACGCGCGACCTCTCCCTTACCAAGGGAGTGCTCTACCACTGAGCTACGGGGGCGATTCTGCCCTTCGAGCCGGCCCGCCCGCGCGGGCCCGGCAACCTTCTGTTCCTGACTTCGCGACCGCCTCGTGCCAACCTGCCTTCATGCGACTTCTGGAGCGGGTGAAGGGAATCGAACCCTCGTCGTAAGCTTGGAAGGCTTCTGCTCTACCATTGAGCTACACCCGCGATCGGGCTATCAGTAAAGACCTGCCGCCTTCGCTGCGCCGCCTTCCGGTGTGATTCCTTACAAGTGGTGGAGGGGGAAGGATTCGAACCTTCGAAGGCAGAGCCGGCAGATTTACAGTCTGCTCCCGTTGACCGCTTGGGTACCCCTCCGACGAAACCGCACATTCTAGCAATTTCCGTTCCCAAGTGTCAAATCGCAAGATTTCATGCCACTATCCCGCCCCGGGCAACGCCGGTCGCGCGCGCTAAGATTGTTTTTGTGACCTACGACTACATCATCGTCGGCGCCGGCTCGGCGGGCTGCGTGCTGGCCAATCGCCTGTCCGCGGACCGCTCGCGCTCGGTGTTCCTGCTCGAAGCGGGTCCGCCGGACGCCTATCCGTGGATCCACATCCCGATCGGCTACGCCAGGACCATGTTCAATCCGCGGGTCAACTGGTGCTTCTACACCGAGCCCGAAGCGGGAATGAACGGCCGCAAGGTCTATTGGCCGCGGGGCAAGACGCTCGGCGGCTCGAGTTCGATCAACGGCCTCATCTACATCCGCGGCCAGCGCCAAGACTACGACCGCTGGGCTGCCGCGGGCAACGCGGGATGGAGCTACGCCGACGTCCTGCCCTATTTCAAGCGACTCGAACGCGCGATCGACGGCGACCCTGCGTGGCACGGCGTCGACGGCCCGCTATGGTGCTCGCCCATCGGTCGGCGTCACGAACTCATCGACGCCGTCATCGCCGCCGGGATCGAGCTTGGCATTCCCCGCAACGACGATTTCAACGGCGCGGTCCAGGAAGGCGCTGGCTACTATCACCTGACGACGAAGAACGGCTGGCGCTGCAGCACCGCCAGCGCATACTTGAAGCCGGCACGCAGCCGCGCCAACCTGTCCGTCGCGACCGACGCCAGGGTGCTCAGGATCCGCTTCGACGGCAGGCGCGCCACCGGTGTCGACTACGTGCAGCGCGGAACCGAAGTCGCGGCGATCGCGGGTCGCGAAGTGCTGCTTTGCGCGGGAGCGCTGCAATCGCCGCAACTGCTGCAGCTTTCTGGCGTCGGACCGGCGGCGTTGCTGCGCGAATTCGGTCTCCCCGTAGTGCACGAACTGCCAGGCGTCGGCGAAAACCTCCAGGACCACCTGCAGGCGCGGGTCATCTTCCGGTGCCGCAAGCCGATCACCACCAACGACACGCTCAAGAGCCGCTGGCGAATGCTCGGCATGGGGCTCGAATACGCGTTGCGGCGCAGCGGGCCGATGGCGATCGGGATCAACCAGGGCGGCATCTTCGCGCGCACGAGCCCGCGTGCGGCGACGCCCGACGTGCAGTTCCACATCGCCACGCTGTCGTCGGACATGGCCGGCTCGCCGACGCACGCGTTTTCCGGGTTCACGATGTCGGTCTGCCAGCTGCGGCCGCAGTCGCGCGGAAGCGTTCGCATCAAATCGCCCGATCCGTTTGACGCGCCGGCGATGCGGCCGAATTACCTCGCTGCGCCGCACGATCGCGAAACACTCGTCGCCGGCATCCGTCTGGCGCGCCGCCTCGCCGCCACCGCCGCGCTCGCGCCCTACGTCCATTCCGAATACCGCCCGGGACCGGCAGCGCAAAGCGACGCGGATCTGCTCGAGTTTGCGAAGAACACCGGCGGGACGATCTTTCACCCGAGCGGAACTTGCAAGATGGGCCCGATCGCGAGCGATCCGCTGGCGGTGGTCGACAGCGCGCTCCGCGTCCACGGCATGACGGGCCTGCGGGTGATCGATTGCTCGGTCATGCCCACGCTGACTTCGGGCAACACCAACGTGCCCGTGATCATGATGGCCGAGAAGGCCGCCGACTCGATCCTTGCCGACGCGGCCAAATCCGCCTAAGGTTGCCGCCAATCCCGGAGGAACACCATGCCCTGCTGCCACGTCGATTTCGCCTTCACCGAAACCAGCGACCAAGCCTTCACCGTCGGGATGCCGACGTTCACCTTCGGCGCCGGCTGCCTCGCCGAAGCGGGCGAACAGGCGCAGGAACTCTCGCTCAAGCGCGTCGCGCTGTTCACCGACCACAGCCTCAGGGACTCGCCACACGTCGCGACCGTGCGCGCATCGCTCAAGGCCGCGGGCGTCGATGCGACCATCTACGACGAAGTGTCCATCGAACCGACGACCGCGTCTTTCAAGGCGGCGGCGCAATTCGCCGCCGAGGGAAAGTTCGACGGCTACGTGTCGGTCGGCGGCGGCTCGGTGATGGACACCTGCAAGGCCGCGAACCTGTACGCCAGCCATCCTGCCGAGTTCCTGGCCTACGTGAATGCACCCATCGGCGGCGGGCATAAGGTGCCCGGTCCGCTGGCGCCGCACATCGCCTGTCCGACCACCTCCGGCACGGGTTCGGAGACGACCGGGATCGCCATCTTCAACATGACCGACATCAACGCCAAGACCGGGATCATTTCGCGCCGGCTCATTCCCACCATCGCGCTGGTCGACCCGAACGTGACGGCAACGCTGCCCAGGAACGTCGTCGCCGCGAGCGGCTTCGATTGCATGAGCCACGCGCTCGAAGCGATGACCGCGCGGCCCTGGCCGCGCCGCCTCAATCCGGCGCGCGGCGTCGCCCGCCCCGTGTCGCAAGGCGCGAACCCGTTTTCGGACACGCTGGCAAGCGAGGCGCTGAAGGGCGTCGGCAGATTCCTGGTGCGCGCGCTAAGCGACGCCTCCGACGTCGAGGCGCGCACCGAAATGATGTACGCCGCGATGCTCGCCGGCATCGCCTTCAACGCGTCGGGCTGTCATCTGCCGCACGGCCTGTCCTACGCGGTGTCCGGGCTCGCGCGCAACTTCGAGCTGCCGGGCTATCCGCCCGGCAAGACGCTCGTGCCGCACGGCATGGCCGTCGTGCTGAACAATCCTTCGGTCTGGCGCTACACCGCCGCGTGCTGTCCGGAGCGCCACGTACACGGCGCGCATTGCCTGGGCAGCGATACGCGCGACGCCCGGCCCGGCAACGCCACCGACGCCGGCGAAGCGCTCGCCGGACGGGTCATCGAACTCATGCGCGCCGCCGCCATGCCCAACGGACTCTCGGGCCTGGGCATGGGTGCGGACGACGTCGAGGCGCTGACGGCGGGCGCCGAGCCGCAATGGCGCGTCATTCGCAACGCACCCAAGGACGTGACGCGCGACGACCTCAAAGGGCTGTTTGCGGCGGCGATGCGGTATTGGTAGCGTAGCGAGCTGTCCGGCGAGATGCCCCGCGCAGCGGCGATCGACGGCCAAGCGAGACGACGCTGCGGCCGACACGCCGGCGCCGTGCGTTCCGAACACCGGTGCCAGGAGGCTCGCCGACGCGAGTGCACCGTGCCTGGCGGGACGCAGCCACGTGGCGACATTCGCGCGGCCCGGCGGTGCGTCGCCGTTTACTGCATCGCCGCCGCCGCTCCGTCCGCGCCAAGCGGGTCGGTGCTGCCACGCGCGTGCACGCGTCGCGCCGGCAGGTGCACGGTAAAACGGCTGCCCTGCCCCGGCGTGCTGTCGATGAGCAACTCGGCCTGGTGCCGGATCAGCACGTGCTTGACGATCGCCAGCCCGAGCCCGGTTCCTCCCGTCGCGCGCGACCGGCCGCGCTCGACGCGATAGAAGCGCTCGGTCAAGCGCGGTATGTGCTCGGCGGCGATGCCGATGCCGGTATCGGTCACGCTGAAGTCGCCGCCCTCGTCGCTGACGCGCCACTCGAGGGCGATGCGTCCGCCATCGGGCGTGTAGCGCACCGCGTTGCTGACCAGGTTGCCGAATGCGCTGGCCAGTTCGTCGCGGCTGCCGACGACCCCCGCCGCATCACCGATGGTCAGCGTGATCTCCTGCCGGCCGGCGGACAGCGCCTTGGCGTCCGCCGAGATTTCCAGCAGCAGGGGCACGATCGCGAATTCGGTTTCGCTCGCCACGCTCTGTTCGCTTTCCAGCGCCGAAAGCGTCAGCAGATCGTCGACGAGCCGCTGCATGTTGCGCGCCTGCTCCTGCATCAGCGCAAGGTAGCGTTGGCGCTGCTTGGCATCGAGTTCGACGTCGGCAAAGGTTTCGAGGAATCCCGAAAGGACCGTAAGCGGTGTCTTCAGTTCGTGCGACACGTTGGCGATGAAGTCGCGACGCATGCGCGCAACTGCCTCGAAACGCGTGACGTCGCGGCTCATCAGCAATTTTTCCTCGACGCCGAAGGGCACGACCTGAACCGATAGCGTGGCACCGCCTTCGCGCGTCGACTCGAACACCGCGGGCTCGTGCAAGTCGCCGCCGGCCATGTAGGCGATGAATGCGGGCTGGCGGACGATGTTGGCGATCGGCGCCTGCAAGTCATGTCTGAGATCGATACCCAGGTGCGCTGCGGCGCGCGGATTCGCCCACTGGATGCGGTCGTTCGCGTCGAGCACGACGACGCCGTCGGGCAGCGCCGCGGCGCCGCTGACGAAGCGGTCGAGCGCGAGGCGCAGGTCGCGCTGACGCGCGCTGCGCAGGCGCACCCGGTGGTACAGCGCCGCGTAAACCAGCGCCCACGTGCCGCGCCCCTCGGGAACGGGGGTGTCGATCGGGCCGCTTGCCCAGCGGGTCAATGCATCGATCTGATACAGATGCCAGGCGATGATGGCGAGCACGCCCGCGGACAGCACCAGCAACGCCGCCGGAGCGCCGCCACCGAACCACGCCAGCGCAGTCAACGCCGCGACCGTCGCCGGGGCGATCAGGCCACGAACCCAGATCGGACGCATATTCGCTGTCGCCGGTCCGCAGGCGCGCGCCGGACTACTTCAGCGCCGCCAGCCGGTAGCCGCTGCCGCGCACGGTTTCGACCATGCCCTCGTGGCCGGCGGGCTCGAGCGCAAGGCGCAGCCGGCGGATGTGCACGTCGACGGTGCGCTCCTCGATGTAGACGTGGTCGCCCCACACCTGGTCGAGCAACTGCGTGCGGCTGTGCACGCGTTCCGGACGCGCCATCAGGAACTTGAGCAGCCGGAATTCGGTGGGCCCGAGCGCGAGTGGAATGCCCGCCGCCGTCGCGCGATGCGTGACGGGGTCGAGCTGCAGCGTGCCGACGGACAGCGGTTCCTGCGCCGCTTCCGGCGCGCGCCGGCGCAGCACCGACTTGATCCGGGCTTTGAGTTCGCGCGGGCTGAACGGCTTGGTCACGTAATCGTCGACCCATGCCTCGAGGCCGGCGACGCGGTCGGCCTCGTCGCCGCGGGCGGTGACCATGATGATCGGCAGCTCGCGGGTCCTGGCCTCGGCGCGCAGCGCCCGCGCGAAAGCCAGTCCCGACTGGCCGGGCAGCATCCAGTCGAGAAGGACGAGGTCCGGCAGCGCCGTCCGGATGCGGGTCTGAGCGCTTTCGGCGTCGGCCACCGCGTGCACCGAGAAGCCGGCATCCTCGAGGTTGACGCGCAGCAGCTCGGCGATCGCGGGCTCGTCCTCGACCACCAGGATCGACGCCGTCATCGCGCCGCCCCGACTGGCGTCACTCGGCGACCTCGGCGCGAATCTGTTCCGCCGTGGCGTGGCGCACGTCCTTGCCCTTGACCACGTGCACGACGTTTTCCGCGATGTTCTTGGCGTGGTCGCCGATCCGCTCGATCGACTTGGCGATGAACACGATTTCCAGCGCCGGCGTGATCGTGCGCGGATCTTCCATCATGTAGCTGATCAACTGCCGAAGCACGGCCAGGAACGCGAAGTCGATCGCCTCGTCGTTGCTGACGACCTGCGCCGCCGCGTTGACGTCCAGCCGCGCGAATGCATCGAGCGCGAGCCGGAGATTGTCCTCGGCGAGCTCCGCCGCGCGCGTGATCTCGTATGCGCGAACCGTCGACAGGCGCTCGGGGCGCTGGATCTGCTGCGCCTTGTACGCGATCTTCTTGATCTCGTCGCCGGCGCGCTCGAGCTCGTTGACGACCTTGACGACCGTGAGCACCATGCGCAGATCGATCGCGGTGGGCTGCCGCTTGGCGATGATCTGGCTGCACTGCTGGTCGATGTTCACCTGCATCTGGTTGATGGCCTGTTCGTCGTTCGCCACGACGTCGATGAGGTCGACCTCGGCGTGTTTCAGTGCCTGGATGGCGCGGGCGAACTGCCTCTCGACCATTCCACCCATCGCCATGACGCCCGAGCGGATTTCCTCCATCTCGGCGTCGAACTGTTTGTAGGTGTGCTCGCTCATTCGGGTTCCTTGATGCGTGAGAGTCGGCGGTCTAGCCGAACCTGCCGGTTATGTAATCCTCGGTTTCCTTGCGCTTCGGCTTGAGGAAGATCTCGTCGGTCGCGCTGAATTCGATCAACTCTCCGAGATACATGTACGCAGTGTAATCCGACACGCGCGCCGCCTGCTGCATGTTGTGCGTCACGACCGCGATCGTATAGTCGTTCTTGAGCTCCGAGATCAGCTCCTCGATCTTGGCGGTCGAGATCGGGTCCAGCGCCGAGGTCGGTTCGTCGAGCAAGAGCACCTCCGGCTTGACCGAGACAGCGCGGGCGATGCATAGCCGCTGCTGCTGCCCGCCGGACAAGGCCATGCCGCTCTGCTTGAGTTTGTCCTTGGACTCGTTCCACATGGCCGCCTTGGTCAGCGCCCATTCCACGCGTTCGTCCATCTGCCGCGGACTGAGCCTCTCGTAGAGCCGTACGCCGAAGGCGATGTTATCGTATATCGACATCGGGAAAGGCGTCGGCTTCTGGAACACCATGCCGACTTTTGCGCGCAACATGTTGAGATCGACGTCGGAATCGAGGATGTCGCGACCATTGAACATTATCCGGCCCTCTGCGCGCTGGCCCGGGTAGAGCGAGTACATGCGATTCATCGTGCGCAACAGCGTCGATTTGCCGCAGCCCGACGGCCCGATGAACGCCGTGACGCGACGCTCGGCCACGTCGAGGTTGATGTCCTTGAGGCCCTGGAACTTGCCGTAGAAGAAGTTCAGGTGCTGAATTGACATCTTGGCGACCACCGGACCGGCCGCGCCGGCCTCGGCCTCGGGACGCGTCGCTACAGCATCGAGATTCATGTTCATGCCTCTGGTTTACTTTGCCACGCCTTGCCGGAACAGCGTGCGCGCGAGAATGTTGAGCAGCAGCACGGCCAGCGTGATCAGCAACGCTCCTGCCCAGGCCAGCTGTTGCCATTCCTCAAACGGACTCATCGCGAACTGGAAGATCACCACCGGGAGATTCGCCATTGGCGCGTTCATGTCCGCGCTCCAGAACTGGTTGTTGAGTGCCGTGAACAGCAGCGGCGCGGTCTCGCCGGAAATGCGCGCCACCGCCAGCAGGATGCCGGTGATGACGCCGGCGCGCACTGCCTTGAGCGTTACCATGAGGATCACTTTCCACATCGGCGCGCCGAGTGCGATCGCCGCCTCGCGCAGACTGCTGGGAACCAGCCGCAGCATGTTCTCGGTGGTGCGGACCACGACGGGGATCGCCAGCAGGGCGAGCGCGGCCGAACCGGCCCACCCGGAGTAGTGCTGCACCTGAGCCACGTATACCGTGTACACGAACAGGCCGATGACGATCGATGGTGCGGACAGCAGGATGTCGTTGATGAAGCGCGTGACGTTGGCGATCCAGCCGTTCTTGCCGTATTCCGCGAGGTAGATGCCCGCCAGGATGCCGATGGGCGTGCTGACCAGGGTCGCGACCAGAACCATCAGGACGCTGCCGAAGATGGCGTTCAGCAGCCCGCCGGCGCTGCCCGGAGGCGGCGTCATCTGCGTGAACAGCGTCGGCGAGAGCGCCTCGAAGCCGCGCAGGAACAGCGTGTAGAGTATCCACAGCAGGAACACCATGCCGAAGCTCATCGTGCCCATCGACATCGCCAGGTTCCAGCGATTGACCAGCAGGCGCCGGCGGTAGAGTCCCGAATCGCTGGCCATGGCAGCGTCCGCGTTCAGGTCTGCCGGCCTTCGCCCTTCGCCAGCTGCGCGAGGAGCAGGCGCGAGCAGGCGAGAACGATGAAGGTGAGCATGAACAGCACCAGCCCCAGCGTGATCAGCGAGGACAGGTGGACCGGGTCGGAGGCTTCGTTGAATTCATTGGCGAGCGCCGAGGCGATGGAATTGCCGGCGCTGAACAGCGACGGGTCGATCCGATAGGCGTTGCCGATAACGAAGGTGACCGCCATCGTCTCGCCGAGCGCGCGCCCGAGGCCGAGCATGATGCCGCCGATGACGCCGACCTTGGTGTACGGCAGCACGATGTTGCGGACGACTTCCCAGGTCGTACAGCCGATACCGTACGCCGACTCCTTGAGCACCGGGGGCACGATCTCGAACACGTCGCGCATCACCGAGGCGATGAACGGAATCACCATGATCGAGAGGATCACGCCTGCCGAGAGCATGCCGATGCCGTTCGGTGCGCCCCGGAACAGCGGCGCGATCAGCCAGGTATTGCCGAGGGTCTTGGCCAGCAGCGGCTGGATGTAGTCGCCGAAGATGGGCGCGAACACGAACAGCCCCCACATGCCGTAGATGATGCTGGGGATCGCCGCCAGCAGCTCGACGGCGGTGCCCAGCGGCCGCTTGAGAATGGGTGGGCACATTTCGGTGAGAAACAGCGCGATGCCGAAGCTCACCGGAATGCCGATCAGCAGCGCGATGCCGGAGGTCACCAGCGTGCCGTAGATGGGCGCCAGCGCGCCGAATTGCTTGGTGACGGGGTTCCAGACGTTGGTGACGAAGAACGCCGGGCCGAACTTCCCGAGTGCGGGAATCGCGCCGTAGATCAGCGACCCGATGATGGCGACCAGCAACAGCAGCACCAGCAGCGCAAAGGCCATCGTGGTCTTCTCGAACAGCGCGTCCTGCCAGCGCCCCGCGGTCATCCGCGTGGGGGGCGGCAGGGGCTGGCGCAGTTCGCGCGGGGCGCGGTCGGCTGGCGTCAACATGGGGGCTGCTGCGGTGGCCGTCATGATATACCCGTCAACGCGACACCGGCCCCGGAGGGAACCTGAGGGGCCGGTGGGTGCAGCTATTGGAAACGGACGGGGCTAGTTCCAGAGCGCCTTGCCCGAACCATCCTTGATCTGAGCCTTCCAGGAATCACCGATCTGCTTGACCACTTGGTCCGGCAGCGGCACGTAGTCGAGTTCCATCGCCATTTGCTGGCCGTTCTTCAAGGCCCAGTCGAAGAACTTCAGGACCTCCGCTCCCGTCGCCGGCTTGTCCTGCGCCTTGTAGATCAGGATGAAGCTGGCGCCCGTGATCGGCCAAGAATCCTTGCCCGGCTGCTCGGTCAGCACCTGGTAGAAGCCTTCGGAGGCCTTCCATTGGGCGTTGGCGGCAGCCGCCTGGAACTGCGCGTCGTCGGGCATGACGAAGTTGCCGTCCTTGTTCTTGAGCTGCGTATGGCTCATCTTGTTCTTCTTGGCGTAGGCATACTCGACGTAGCCGATCGCGCCCTTGATGCGCTGCACGTAGGAGGCGACGCCCTCGTTGCCCTTGCCGCCGACACCTTCAGGCCACGCCACCGCCGTACTGGCGCCCACCTTTTCCTTCCATTCGGGGCTGACCTTCGACAGATAGTCGGTGAACAGGAACGACGTCCCCGAGCCATCCGAGCGGCGCACCACGGTGATGTTCTCGTCGGGCAGCTTGAGGCCGGGATTGAGGTCGGCGATCGGCTTGTCGTTCCACTTCTTGATCTTGCCGAGGTAGATGTCGGCGAGCACCGCCCCGGTCAGCTTCATCTCGCCCGGCTTGATGCCGTCGAGATTGACCACCGGCACGACGCCGCCGATGATGGCCGGGAACTGCGCCAGCCCCGACTTCTCGAGTTCGTCGGGCTTGAGCGGCGAATCGGTCGCGCCGAAGTCGACGGTCTTGGCCTGGATCTGCTTGATCCCGCCACCCGAGCCGATCGACTGGTAGTTCATGCCCACGCCCGTCTTCGCCTTGTAGGCTTCGGCCCACTTGGCATAGATCGGGTAAGGAAAGGTCGCGCCGGCGCCGGTGATGTCGGCCGCACCCGCGGAATAGGAGACCGGCACTATGCTGGCCGCGACGATTGCGAATAATGCCTGACTGATACTGATGCGCATCGGGAAATCCCAAGTGGATTGACTCGTCCGATCGTAGCGGGCGATTGTGACAGCGGCGTGACGCGCCGAGTGCGCCTGCATCCGGCAGCGTTGCCTACCCCGGCGGCGCGGCTCCTGCGAGCGCCCACCCCGGCCAGTGAATCGGCCAGCGCAGGCGTTCTGCTTCCGCGCGCAAGACCGCCAAATCGGCCTGCAGACCGGCGTCCTGCGGCCGCCGCGCGACCGCCGCCAGCGTGCGTGCGCGCGCAATCAGGAAGTCGCCATAGGGGAACGGCTCGGGCCGGGTGTAGGCGGCGAGCGCCGCCGCCTGTTCCAGCGCGCGGGGCCATTCGGCGCGCGCCAGGGCGTCGTCGATCGCCAGGCGGTGGTAGGCAATATGGCTGTGGCTGCTGCAACGTTGTGCGAGCAGGGCCTCGGCTTCGGCGCAGTGAGCGTCGCGCGTCGCCGTATCGCCGGCTAGCGCCGCCAGCAGGCCCAGAATGTAGGGTCCGCAAAAACTCGGCCCGGCCTCGCGCGCAAGCGCCAGCCCGGCGGCCAGGCGCGCGCGCGCTTCGGCGACTTGACCGGCGGCGATCAGGCATTCCGCTTCGTGGCCATGGATGACCGCCAGAAAGCGGCGCGCGCCCAGTGCTTCGGCCAGCGCATGGCTGTGCGCCTGATGCGGCGCGGCCTCGGCGTAGCGCGCGCAATTGGTCAGGGTGAACGCGTACGACTGGATCGCGAACATCTCCGCGTGGCGGTTGCCGGTCTGCACCGCCGCCTCGGCGGCGGACTGCATCGAGGCCAGGCCGGCGTCGAACTCGTTCATGTAGGCGAGACAATGGCCGACCATGACCCGGTTTGCGATCGCGATCCGTGCGTGGCCATGGCTATCGCAAAGCGCGACACAGCGCTGGAAATTCGCGTGTGCCGTGCGCATGCGCCCCTCCAGGTAGTCGGCGTCGGCGAGCCCGGACAGCGCGCGTGCTTCCCACTCGGTATCGCCCATCGCCCGCGCGTGCTGCAAGGCGATCGAGTGTTCGGCGCGGCATTCGGCGATGCGTCCCTGCGCGAAGCGCAGATTGCCGCGCGTGGCGTGCAATTCGATCCATTCGCGGCCGTGCGTCTCGCCGCGCGCGATCGCTTCGGCCTCCGCCAACGCGGACAGCGCTGCATCGATACCGGCGATCAGGCGCTCGCCCGCGGCGATGCCCAGCAATGCCGTGCACCGCTCCAGCGGCGCGTCGGCGGCGGCCAGCGCCGCCCGGTACGCTTGGATCGCCGGCCTGCCATCGCCGATCTCGCGCAGCAGTTCGCCGCGTAGCATGTTCAGTGCGTAGCTGTCGGCGCGTTCCCCGGCGAGCGCCGCGCCGCGCTCGGCAAGCGCCAGCGCAGCCTCGAGACGCAACGCTGCGGCCTGCGCCCTGGCCGCCTGGAGGTAGGCGCGCGGCGCTTCCGGCGCGTCGGCCCGGTCGAGGTGTTCCGCGGACAAGGTCGGATCGCGCGCCCCGAACCAGGCGGCCGCGGCGCGATGCAGTTCGGCGCGTCGAGTGCGCGTCAGCGACGCGTAGACGCCGTCGCGGATCAGCGCGTGGGCGAACATCCACTCGTCGCCGTCCGGGCGCACCAGCGCGTGCGCGACGAGGTTTGCGCACCCGTAATCCGCCAGATTGGCGAGCCGCCGCACCAGCGGCAGCGAAAAACGCTGGCCGATCACCGCCGCGGCACGCAACGCCGCCCGGTCGCGTTCCGGCAGGCGATCGACGCGCGCAAGCACCAGACTGTGCAGCGACGCCGGCAACGCCTCCTCGTGTTCGTCGGCAGCGCGCAGCAATTGTTCGAGGAACAGCGGATTGCCGGCGGCCCGCTCGATGCACTGCTGCGCAAAGCGCTGCGAGGTCGCGAATAGCCCGCCCGCCAGCGCGAGGGACTCATGCGCCTGCAGCGGACCCAGGTCGATCGTCGCCAGCGGCGCGCCGTGCGCCGCGGCGCGCCAGTTGCTGTCGAGCGGGTCGTCTTCGGGGCGCGAGGTCATCGCCAGCACGATCGGCAAAGCCGTCACCGCGTGGGTCAGCGCCGCGAGGTGATTGAGCGTGGCCCGGTCGGCCCAGTGCACGTCCTCGACGACCAGGAGCAACGGCTGCCGCGCGCTGGCGTGCCGCGCCAGGCCGATGAACGCTTCGGCGCGGCCGCGCTGGCGCGCGACATGATCCATGCCTTCGTACAAGGCGCGCGTCGGTTCCGGTTGCGGCAGGTCGAGCAAATCGGCCAGGAACGCGCGCTGCGTCGGCGTCGTGCCAGCTTCGGACGCGATCCGTTCCAGCGCCGCCAGCCGATCGTCGATGGGCGCATCCGGCGCCAGGCCGGACATGCCGGCGACGAGCTCGCGGATCGCATCGCGTCCTTTGCCGATGCCGAAATCGAGCACCAGCCCGGCGTAGCAGGCGAATCCTTCGGCGCCCGCGACCCTGCGCAATTCGCCAATCAGGCGCGACTTGCCCATGCCGGCTTCGCCGCGTACGAGCGTGGCGCCGCCCCTGCGGCTCGCCGCACAATTCTTCAGCAACGCGGTCAGCTGCGCGAGCTCGGCCTGGCGGCCGACGAACGGTTGGGCGTCAACCGGCGCGCCCTCGCCGAGTTCGAGCAGTCGCCACACGCGCAGCGGCGTGTCGACCCCCTTCACCGTGACCCCTTCGATGATCTCGCAGCGGGCAATGCCCTGCACTGCCGCGTGCACCGCATCGTCGAGCACGGTCTCGCCAGGGCCCGCGAGTTGCAGGAGCCTCGCGGCGAGATTCACCGAGTTGCCGATGACGGTGTACGCGCGATGCCGCGCGCTGCCCAGGCCGCTGGCCATGACTTCGCCCGCGGCGATGCCGATGTGCACCGCCAGCGGCCACCCGAGTTCCGCCCCCAGCGCTGCGACCGCGCGATGTATCCGGCCTGCCGCACGCACCGCCCTCATGCCCTCGTCACCGTGCGCGACGGGTGCGCCGTACACGCCCATGACGCTGTCGCCGATGTGCTTGTCGATGCTGCCGCCGGATTGCTCGACGATGTCGTCGACGGTCTGGAAGTAACGCTCGAGCAGGCGATGCACCTCCTCGGGATCGAGCCCTCGCGACAGACGCGTGAATCCGGCGAGGTCGGCGAAGAGCACGGTGATCGGCCGGCGCTCGCCTTCCGTGGCCGCGCCGCCCGCGGTAACGATTGCCGCCGTCCCTGGCACCCCGGCGCCCGAAGTCAATGTCGCCCCGCAACCACCGCAGAACTTTTCTTCCGGCTGATTGGCAAAGCCGCAAGCGGGGCACGCTGCAGGCAACGCCACTCCACATTCGGCGCAGAAGCGCCGCCCGGCCCGGTTGGTCGCGCCGCAGTTCGAACATTCGGTCATTGCGGTGCCCGCGGAACTGTCTACGCCGCGAGCAGCGACTTGCCGGGCCGCACGCGCGTGAAGCGGACGGGGACCTGCTCGCAGCCCAGATCACGGCCGCGCAGGCGGATGCGCGTGTACGCCGATTGCGCAACATCGCCGGCCTGCGGAAAGTCGGCGCGGTAATGCGCTCCGCGCGAATTCTCGCGCGCCTGTGCGGCGCGAACGATCGCCCGGCTCACCGCGACGAGGTTGCCCAGATTGAGCCAGTCGTGCCAGCACAGGTTGAAGGCGCGGTCGCGCGCGCCGCCAGGCAGCGCGCTTCCTGCGAGTTCCCGCTCCAGCGCATCCAGGGCCCGATCCGCGCGCCCCAGGCTCGCCGCGTCGCGCACGATGCCGGCGTCGTCCCACATGGTCGTGTGCAGCCGTTCGCGAATCGACTCGACGTCGCCGACGTGGCCGTCGCGAAACGGCGCCTCGGCGCGTGCCAGCGCGGCGTCCACCGCGCCGGAGTCGGGGGTGCGCAGCGCGCCGTCGCGAGCGACCCAGGCAGCCATCGCATCGCCGGCGATGCCGCCGAATACGGTCGAGTTCGCAACCCCGTTGCCGCCGAGGCGGTTGGCGCCATGGACACCGCCGGAGTCTTCGCCGGCGACGAACAGGCCGCGCAGGGTCGTCGTGCAGTCCGCATTGAACTCCACGCCGCCCATCATGTAGTGTGCGGTCGGCACCACCTCGACGCGCCCTCCCGCGAGGTCGAAGCCACAATCCGCGCAGCGCTCGACCATGCCCTTGAACTGGCGGCGCACGTTGTCGGCGCCCAGGTGTGCCATCGACAGCCACACGCCGCCGTTGGGCGTCGTGCGCCCGGCGCGCATTTCGGCGTAGATCGCGCGCGAGACGATGTCGCGCGTGGCGCGCTCGCCGCGCGGGTCGCAGCGCTGCATGAAGCGCTCGCCGCTGCCGTCGAGCAGATACCCGCCGGCCCCGCGCAGGCCTTCCTCGAGCACGGTCCCGGTCATGCGCGTGTGCGCACCGGCGAGCAATCCGGTCGGATGGAACTGCACCATCTCCATGTCGCGCAACGGCAATCCCGCCGCGAGCGCCATCGCCAGGCCGTCGCAGCTCTTGTCGCCCGAGGGCGTGTGATAGCGGTACATCGTCGGGCCGCCGCCGGTGGCGAGCAGCACCGCCTTGGCCGCGACATAGACGTACTCCCCGCTGCGCATGTCGACCAGCAGGACACCGGCCAGAGCCGCGCCGTCGGCGGCCGGAATGAACGCCAGCGCGCGATGCTCCTCGAGCCGGCCGATGCCGCGCGCCCACACCTGTTCGGCGAGCCGGTTGATGATCTCGATGCCGGTGAGGTCGCCCTTGTGCACCGTGCGGTCGAAGGTCTGACCGGCGAAGGCTTTCTGGTGGATGGTCCCGTCGGCATTGCGGTCGAAGAAGCAACCGAGTTCATTCTCGAGCTCGTGGATGCGCTCGATCGCGCCATTGACCAGCGTCCAGGCCAGGTCCTGATCCGGCAGCCACGCCCCGCCCTCGACCGTGTCCATGAAATGCCGCTCGACCGAATCGCCCGCCGCGAGCGCTGCGTTGTAGCCGCCCTGGACCATCCGCGTGCAGCCGCACTTGCCGAGCAGGCCCTTGACCGCGATGGTGATCGACAACGCCGGATCGGCCCGCTGTGCGTGCAGCGCCGCGAACAGGCCTGCGCCGCCCGCGCCCAGGATCAGGATGTCGGTCTCGACGCGACGCAGCGCCGGCGCCATCGCCACGCTCTAGCGCCGGATGCCGAGCGCAGCGAGCGCCTGCGCGCGTCGTGCCCGCGCCGCGCTGTCGACGCGCGCAAAGAGGCTGCCGCCGCGGCTGTCCATCGCCACCGTCAGCGGACCGAAATCGCGGATGCGAAAACGCCACAGGCTTTCCGGATTCAGTTCGTCGAGGTCGACGTCCTCGATCGCCTCGATCCACGTCGTTTCCAGCGCGGCGGTGCCGCCGATGATCGCCAGATACGCACCGCCCAGCTCGGCCAACGCGGCCAGCGAGGCGGCGCCCAGTCCGCCCTTGCCGACGATCAGGCGCACGCCGCATTGTGCCAGCAGCGGTCGGGTGAAGCGCTCCATGCGCGAGGACGTCGTCGTGCCGATGCACACCGGCGCGTAGCCGGTCGGGTGTTCGGGCGACGGCGCGACCTTTCTGACGTTCGGTGCGGTATGGATCACGGCGTGGCCGCGGAGATCGAAGCGGGTACCGGCGCCGCGATCGAACATCGCGATCTGCGTCGCGTCGCGAATGCCGAACAGCGTGCCCTGCAGCGTCACGGTGTCGTCGATACGCAGCACGCGTGCCTGCGCCTCGGTGATCGGCGGGGTCAGTTCGTGATGTGCCATCGGTGCGGTGCGTCGCTAGAATCCGTAGCGAATGCCCGCGGCGTCGATCGTCGCCGACGCGCGTCGCGCGGAATGGCATTGCATGTTCACGGCCACCGGATTCATGGTGATGTGCGTCGCGGCGATCTCGACGTGGACGGCAAACGCCGTCGCGTCGCCGCCGAGTCCCTGCGGCCCGACGCCGAGCATGTTCACCGCGGCGGTGAGTTCGGATTCGAGCCGGGCGCCGTCGGGGTCGTCGCAGCGCGAGCCCAGCGGCCGCGTCGCTGCGATCTTCGCCAGGTGCACGCAGAGATCCGCGGTGCCGCCCACGCCGACGCCGACGATCGTCGGCGGACAGGTCTTGCCGCCGGCGTCGAGCACGCAATCGATGACAAAGGTGCGGATGGCATCCACACCCTCGGCCGGGATCGCCATCTTCAGCCACGAATTGTTCTCCGAACCGCTGCCCTTGGGAATCATCTCGATCTTCATACCCTCCAGGTCGGCGGAATAGTCGACGTGGATCACGGGCACGCCGATGCCGCAGGACGTGTGCTCGTTCTTGCGCGTCAGCGGGTGCACGATCGACGAACGCAACGGATGCTCGCGCGTCGCGCGTTCGCAGCCGCGGCGGATGGCCGCTTTGATGGCCGGGCCGTCGACGTCGACGTTGCGGCCGATGGTGACGTTGTAGATGGGAATGCCGGTGTCCTGGCACAGCAGGTTGTCGGTCGCCTCGGCCACCGCGATGTTGCGGATCATCGTGCCGAGAACGCCGCGCGCCTTGGCGACGCTCTCGGCGCGCGCGAGCGTGTCGAAGCCGCGCTTGATGTCGTCGGGCAGGATCTTCAGCGCGCGGATGTAGAGTTCCTTGGCGACGTCCTCGAGCGCGACCGGGTCGATGCGCATGGCCGGCCTCACACGAGATTGAGCGCGAACAGCAGCGCGCAGCATCCGGCGGCGCCGGCGGCCACCGCGAGCAGGGCGTTGTGAGCTTCGCGCTTCCAGCCGATGAATTCGACGCTGAGCAGCCGCAAGCCGCCGGTCAGATGCGCGGCGAGCAGGAACACCACCGCGATTTCGGATACCTTGACCCAGGGTTGCTGCGTCCAGGCGAGCAAGCCATCGAGCGCGGCTGCGCCGTTGAGCGCCTGCCCGAGCACGAGGAAGTGCAGCGGCAGGAACGCCGCAAGCAGCACGCCGGAAACGCGGTGCACGACAAACGCCCAGAACGCAGGGTGGCCGCGATTGCGTGCGTCGGACCGGATCATTGCGTCACCGCGACGACCGCACGCAGTCCCAGCAGGAGCAGCGCCACGCCGACGACCATCCACGTGACATCGGCCGTGCGACCGCGCCAGGCCAGCCATTCGGCTGCCACGGTACGCAAACCCAGCGGCGCATGCACCGCGACCGCCACCACGAACACGCCGTAGAACACGGCCCACGCCGCGTTGCCGTGGGTACGGCCGAGTATGGCGCCGGCGGTAAGTCCCCCGCGTACGGCGAGGATCATGGTCGCAAGGTGCACCACGACGCACAGCGCGAGCACCGCCGCGCTCACCCGTTGCGCAAGCCACGCGCGGGCTTCGAGACGCGCGCTCACAACTCGCCCCTGACCATCGCCAGCGCGTTGGCCCGCTTGAGCGCCGCGATCGACGCCGTCGGCGACAGGTGTTTGGGGCAGCGCTCGGTGCACGTGGTGTGCGTGTGGCAGGCGTGGCAGCCCGCATCGCCCTCCACTGCCGCCAGCCGTTCCAGCCTCGCCCCGTCGCGCTCGTCCCTGGTCAGCGACCACGCGCGATTGAGCGCGGCGGGTCCGAGATAGTCCGGGTTCCACGCCACCACGTCGCACGATGCATAGCACACCGCGCAGCCGATGCATTCGATCGCCGCATCGACCGCCTTCCTCGCAGGCGAGTCCGGCGGCACCCGGGCGAAGTCGTCGTGGCGCGCGGCGGTGGGCTGGAACTGTCCCTTGGCGCGTGCCCATTTGTCGAAGAACTCGCGCATGTCGGTGACGAGGTCGCGCACGATCGGCAGATTGGCGAGCGGCGCGATTTCCAGCCGGCCGGCCGCCATGACGCGCTCGACGTGCGTGCGGCAGGTCCAGCGCGCGACACCGTTGACGGTCATCGCACACGACCCGCACATGCCGACGCGGCAGGCGTAGCGATAGGCAAGCGAAGGGTCGAGCCGGCGCTGAATCCACGTCACCACGTCGAGGACCGTCTGCGCGTCCTGGCGCGGCACCGCGTAGCGCTCGAATCGGCCGCCGTCGCCGCCGCGCCAGACGCTCACCTCGAGCATGGGTTCAGGTTCTCGCATCGCCGTGGTAGAGCCTGACCGTGTGGCGCGCTTCGGCGAAGAACAGCCAGCGTTCGGCCAAAAGGCCGATGATACAGAATCCCGCCAACGCGGTCGCGACCGCCGGGCCGCGCGCGCCCGCGCTGATGCCCAGCGCCGGCAGGCCGAAAGCGAGCGCCAGCGCGGCGCCGCGCAAGGCGGTGGCGTGCCGCCGCGCCAGGGTGAATCCGAATTCGTTGGTCAGGAAGGTGCCGTGCGAATGGCCGACATCGAACAGGCGCGCCCGAGCGACGCTGACCCCCGGTGGGCGCACGCCTTCGCGCACGCCGATGGCGCGCTCCAGCGTGGGCGCCGCGGAGCCATCGTCCACCGCGCGCCAGTAGCCAAGCTTGACGATCAGCGCGGCGCTGCCGAAGCCCGCAGCGAGCCACACGAACGGCGCAGGATCCGCGCCGTACGCCGACGCCAGCGCCAGCAGCAGGAGCGCTCCCGACCAGTGCCCCAGGAGCAGGTAGTTCGCCGGGGTCCAGCGGCTGTGCCATTGCCGGACGGGCTTCAGGCTGGCATAGATCATCGCGGTGCAGTAGATCACGGTGCAGGCGAGCGCGCACGCCAGCACGGCAAGCACCGCGCGCAACCAGCTTCCCGCGCCCGCGGCCAGACTCCAGCCGTAGCCGAGTGCCACGGGAGCGAGCAGCGCCGCGAAAACCGCCTCGCGCGACAGCCACGAGGTGCCAAAGCGCGAGAAAGCGCGCCAGGCGTTGGCAGGAGTGGCCAGGTGCAATACCGAGGACGCGAGGCCGCAGAAGATCAACGCCAGCGCCAGCGCGGCTCCGGTCGTCAGCGCAGGCGGCGGCAGCAGCCGCGCCGGACACAAGTCCGCCAGGGCCAGCAGCGACAGCATCCCCAGACCCGCGCCGGAGATGACCGTAAAGAAGATGATGCTGAAAGTTGGCTTCACCGCGCCGGCAAACCGAAGCGTGATCGTCAGCGGCGGATCACCCGACTCGCCAGGCTGGCGAGTCCGCGCTCGAGCAGCGCGCGGGCGTCGTCGAGGCCGACGATGGGCTTGGGCTCGCGCGGCGGCAGGTAGCGGTTGACCGGCGCGTAACCCAGCTCGGGCATCAGCCCGAAGCCGCCGCGCTCGGCCGACAGCCGCGAGACCTGCGAATCGGGATCGTCGAAATCGCCGAAGAAGCGCGCGTGGGTCGGACACGCCAGCACGCACGCCGGCTGGCGTTCCTCGGGTGGCAGCAGCTCGTCGTTGATTCGGTCGACGCACAATGTGCACTTCTTCATCGTCCCGGAAGCCTCGTCAAGTTCGCGCGCCCCGTAGGGGCACGCCCAGGCGCACAGGTTGCAGCCCATGCACTTGTCCTGGTCGACGAGCACGATGCCATCCTCGCGCTTGTACGACGCACCGGTCGGGCAGACGGTGACGCAGTCGGCGTCGGCGCAATGCATGCACGACAGCGGAAAGTTGATGGTCTTGCTCGCCGGGTATTCGCCCACCTCGTAGTGGCGCACACGGTTGAACCACACGCCCGAGGGCTCGGCGCCATAAGGCTCGTAGTCCGACAACGGCCCGCTGACCGGCGACGACGCGTTCCATTCCTTGCATGCGGTGGCGCAGGCGTGGCAGCCCACGCAGGTGTCGAGGTCGATCACCAGGCCGAGTTTCATCTCAGGATTCCGCCGCCGTGGTCGCAGCGGTGTCGTAGCGCAGCACGGCGGGCCGCACGCCGTCGTCGCCGGGGCGGCGCCGGATCGCCGCAAACACCGGCCAGATGCCGGTCTCGCCCGGCGCGCATTGGGTCAGTTTGACCCGCAGGTCGAACCACGCGGCCTGGCCGGTCACCGGATCGGAGTTGGTGAGGCGACGCTCGCCCGGACCCTTGGGCAGCAGTTCCGAGATGAGGTGATTGAGCAGGAAGCCCGCGGTCGCTTCGCTGGCATCGTCGGCGAGTCCCCACGCGCCCGCCTGCTTGCCGATCGCGTTCCAGGTCCAGACGGTGTTGGACTCGCAGCCTTCCATGGTCCTGATCTGGCAGCGCAGCTTGCCGTGATGCGATTCCACCCAGACCCAGTCGTCGTCGGCGAGACCCTGCGCACGCGCGGTGCCGCGATTCATGTAGAGGCGGTTTTCCGAAATGATCTGGCGCAGCCAGGCGTTCTGCGCGTCCCACGAGTGGTACATCATCATCGGGCGCTGGGTAATGGCGTGCAGCGGAAACGCATCGGCCACGCTGCCGGTCGCGTGCGCCTGCACGCCCTCGAAGGGCGCGTACCAGAACGGCAGCGGGTCGAAATATTTGGCGAGCCGCTCGCGGTCGACGGGCGATTCGGGCTGCGGTCCATCGTAGAGCCCCTGCCCGGCCAGCCGGAACTTCTGCAAGGGCTCCGAATACATCTGCAGTACGACTTGCACCGGCGGGGTGCCGAACAGCGCGTGCTTTTCCGCGAACTCGAGGTAGTCCTTGTTCGCGTACCGGTAGTAGCGCATGTGCTCCGGCCAGGGATGGGTGAAGAACGACTGGTGCTCGATGTACTTCTCCCATTGCTTCGGATTGGGCTTGCCGCGCAGCGACGACTCGCCGTCTTCGCCGCGCCAGCCGGCGAGAAAGCCGATGCCCGGCATCTTCTCGTAGTTGACGATGAAGTCGCGATAGTCCTTGAACTTGCGCGTGCCGTCGGCGCGGGTGAAGGCGGGCAGCCGGAGCCGCGAGGCGAGCTCGACCAGCACGTCCTGCCATGGCCGCACGTCGCGGTCCGGCGCGATCACCGGATGGCGGATGCAGTCGGCGGCGGCATCGGGCTCGGAAATCGGCCGGTCGAGCAGCGAAATCGCATCGTAGCGCTCGAGGTAGGTCGTGTCGGGCAGGACCAGATCGGCGAAGTTGACGGTCTCGGAATGGAACGCGTCGACGACCACCAGGAACGGAATCGCGTACTCGCCGTCGGCGCCCCTGCGCACGAGCATGTCGCGCACTTCGACGGTGTTCATGGTCGAGTTCCACGCCATGTTGGCCATGAACAGCAGCAGCGTGTCGATCGGATACGGATCGCGATTGACCGCGTTGGTGATGACCATGTGCATCAGCCCGTGGGCGGAGAGCGGCGTCTCCCACGAGTACGCCTTGTCGATGCGCAGCGGCTTGCCGTCCTTGTCGATCACCAGATCCTCGGGCTGCGCCGGATAGCCGTTGGGCATGCGCTTGAGCGCTGTGTCCGGGGCGAAGATGACGGCCGGATCGTTCTCGGGCAGCGAGCGGATCGGAATGCGTCGCGGATACGGCGTCTTGGCGCGGAAGCTGCCCGGATTGTCGAGCGCGCCCAGCAGCATCTGCAGCAGATGCAGCGCCCTGCAGGTCTGAAAGCCGTTGGAATGCGCGGAAATGCCGCGCATCGCGTGCATCGCCACGGGCCGGCCGATGATCTTGTCGTGCCTGCGGCCGTGCATGTCGGTCCATGGGATCGACAGCTCGATCGCTTCCTCGAAGGCGACGTGCGCCATCTCCAGCGCAAGGCGAGTGATCGTATCCGCGGGCACACCGCACTGCGCGCTGACCGTCTCGGGGGCGTAGCGCTCGTCGAGGTAGCGTTCGGTGGCCAGCGCGAACACCGTCCTGGCGCGCCGCCCATCGGGCAGGTCCACCGTCGCAAACAGCGACGCGGCAATGCCGGGCAGGTTGGCGTTGACCGTGCGCTGCACGTCCTGGTCCCACGCCAGCGGATCGCCGTCTTCGCCGCGCGCGAACAGGCCGTCACCCGGCATGCCCGGCGTCTGCACCACCAGCCAAGGCGCGTTGGTGTAGCGGATCAGGAACTCCCAGTCGATCAGCCCGCGCTTGAGCAGCACGTGTGCGAGCGCCAGTGCGAACAGGCCGTCGGTGCCGGGGCGAACCGGCACCCATTCGTCGGCGATCGCCGAATAGCCGGTGCGCACCGGATTGATCGACACGAACTTCGCGCCGCGCTGCTTGAGCTTGTCCAGGCCGATCTTGATGGGGTTCGACGCATGGTCCTCGGCGACACCCCAGAGCAGGAAATACTTCGCGTACTCCCAATCCGGCGCGCCGAATTCCCAGAAGGAATAGCCGATGGTGTACAGGCCGGCGACCGCCATGTTCACCGAGCAGAAGCCGCCGTGCGCGGCCCAGTTCGGCGTGCCGAATTGCTGCGCCCACAGGCCCGACAGCGCCTGCATCTGATCGCGCCCGGTGAAGAACGCCAGTTGCGTCGGATTGGTCGAACGGATCTTCGCCAGGCGCGCCGTCATGATGTCGAGCGCTTCGTCCCATTCGATTTCGACGAAATCGCCCGTGCCGCGCTCGCTGCCGGGCCGGCGCTTGAGCGGCTTCGCGAGCTTGGCGGCCGAGTATTGCTTCATGATGCCGGCCGAGCCCTTGGCGCAGAGCACGCCCTGGTTGACCGGGTGCTTGCGCGTGCCCTGGATGAAGCGCACGCGGTTGTTCTCGACGGTCACCTTGATGCCGCAGCGGCATGCGCACATGTAGCAGGTGCTGAAGTGCGTCTGCTGGCCGGCGCGATTGTCGATGGCGACGTAGCGCGTCATGTTTCGGCGCGCAATCCCGAGGCCTCGCTCGCTGCGGGAGTCGGACTATGCATGCTGGATTCGACCCGGGGAATGGAACGATGCAAAAGGGGCCACCCGGATGCGGTCACTACACCCGCACCGCGACTGGCGTAGAATCCTAGCACACGCCCGCGCCGGCGGCGGCCGCGCCGAGCGCCCTGTCGCGACCGAATCGGAGGCAGCCCATGACGCACGCCGACACCACCCTTCGCGCGCAAGTCGCGCCGCTCCAGCTCTCGATGGACGAGTACTGGATGCCGTTCACGCCCAACCGCGATTTCAAGCGCGAGCCGAAAATGGTCGTGCGCGCCGAAGGCATGTATCTGTGGAGCGATCGCGGCGAGAAGATCCTCGACGGATCCGCCGGCCTGTTCTGCGTCAACGCCGGGCACGGCCGCAAGGAAATCGCCGACGCGGTCGGAGCGCAGCTGCGCGAACTCGATTTCATCGCCCCGTTCACGCGGGGCCATCCCAGGCAGTTCGAACTGGCGACGCGCGTTGCCGAACTGACGCCCGGCGATCTCAACCGCATCTTCTTCGTCAACTCGGGCTCCGAGGCGGTCGACACCGCGATGAAGGTCGCGCTGGCCTACCACCAGGCGCGAGGCCAGGGCGGACGCAACATGTTCATCTCGAGGGAGCGCGCGTACCACGGCGTCAACTTCGGCGGCGTATCGCTGGCGGGCATGATCAACAACCGCCGCAAGTTCGGCCCGACGCTGCCCGGTATCGCGCACATGCGGCACACGCATCTGCAGGAAAACTGGTACACGCAGGGACAAGGCGCGCAAGGCGCGGAGCTCGCCGAGGACCTGGTGCGCTTCAGCAACCTGTACGGCGCCGAGAACATCGCCGCGTGCTTCGTCGAGCCGATTGCCGGCTCCACCGGCTGCCTGGTGCCGCCCAAGGGCTACCTGGAGCGCCTGCGGGCGATCTGCGACGCCAACGGCATTGTCCTGGTGTTCGACGAGGTGATCTGCGGTTTCGGTCGCACCGGCAAGACCTTCGCCGCGCAAAGCTTCGGCGTCACCCCCGATCTGATGACCATGGCCAAGGGCCTCACCAACGGCGCGCAGCCGATGGGCGCGGTGGCGATCAGCGAGCGCATCCACGACACGATCATGGGCGCGGCCGCGGAGGGCGCGGTCGAGTTCTTCCACGGATACACGTATTCCGGGCATCCCGGCCCTTGCGCCGCGGGCCTGGCCACGCTCGACATCTACCGCAAGGAAGGTCTGTTCGAGCGCGGTGCCGCACTCTCGCCGTATTTCCTCGATGCCTTGTGGTCCCTCAAGGGTTTGCCCGCGGTTGCCGATCTGCGCGGCTACGGCATGCTCGCCGCGATCGACATCCATCCCGAGGGCGCGCCGGGCCGCCGCGGCCACGCCTTGCAGAAGAAGCTCTTCGACAATGGCTTGCATCTCAAGGCAACCGGCGATTGCGTCATCGTCTCGCCGCCGCTGATCGCCGAGAAGACCCATGTCGATGTCATCGTCGACATCCTGCGCAGGACGCTGGCAACGATCTAGCAGCGCCGGTGGCTTCCGGCCCGCCAGAAGCGCGCCGGAACATTGCGCAGGTGCAGCAACGATGACGGCTGCCCCCCGCCGCGCGCCGGTCATCGGCGGAGGGTTGACAGGCCCCTGCCCATTTGCGACGCTGGCCCAATGGTTGCGCGTCCGCATTTCCAGCGACAGGTCGAGCGGGTCCGGAATCTTCCGCCGCTGCCGACCGCCATCGTCTATCCCTGCGATCGCGATTCGCTGCAGATGGCGCTGTCCGGACAGTTCGCCGGCTATCTCGCGCCGGTCCTGGTTGGCCCCGAAGCGCGGATTGCCGATGCGGCGGCACAGGCGGGCCTGGATCTGGCCCGCATCGCGCTGGTCGACACGCCGGACGAGCCCTTCGCCGCTGCGCAGCGCGCGGTGGCCCTTGCCCGCACCGGCGAAGTCCGCGCGCTGATCAAGGGCAGCCTCTATCCGGACGATCTGATGCGCGCGGTTGCCGCGCCGGAAGCGGGCTTGCGCAACGAACATCGCCTGACGCATGCGTACTTCGTCGACGTGCCCGGATTCGCGCGGCCGTTCGTGCTCTCCGACGCGCTGCTCAACATCGCGCCGAACCTCGCCGCCAAGCGCGAGATCGTGCAGAACGCGATCGACTTCGCGCAAGCATTGGGGATCGCGCTGCCGCAGGTGGCCGTGCTCGCTGCGGTCGAAGGCGTCACCCCGGCGCTGCCCGCGACCGGCGACGCCGCCGCGCTGGTCAAGATGGCCGCGCAGGGCCTGATCACCGGCGCCGCCATCGAGGGTCCGCTGACGGTGGACAGCGCCATGTCGGCAGCAGCCGCGCGCGCCAACGGCGTGGAATCGAAGATGGCAGGGCTCGCCGAGGTGCTCATCGTGCCGAATCTCGAAGCGGGCGCGCTGATGCTGCGCACGCTGACCGGCATGTTCGCGGCGCTTGCCGCGGGCGTCGTGCTCGGCGCCAAGGTGCCGATCGTGCTGTCCAGCCGCGGCGACTCGATGGAAGTCCGCATGGCGGGTTGCGTGCTGGCATCGCTGGTCGCGCAGCTGCCCAGGCCTGCGGAAGCGGCCGGCCAGACGCAGGTCGCACCCCACGCCGAGACCGGCGTGCGCGTCGCCGCCTGACCGCGCCCGCCACTCGCCGCCGCCGCTCTGACGCGGCTAGCGCGCCCGCACGCAGTCCATGAAGTAACGCAGCTTGCCGTTTTCTTCCTCCTCGACCAGACCGTGGATGTCGGTGTCGAAGCCGGGAAACTGCGCATTGAAGCTGCGCGCGAACTGCAGGTACTGGACGATGGTGCGGTTGAAGAGCTCGCCCGGGATCAGCAACGGAATGCCCGGCGGGTACGGGGTCAGGAGGACGCTGGTGACGCGCCCCTCGAGCTGATCGATCTCGACCCGGTCGATCTCGCGACGCGCCATGCACGCGAAGGCGTCCGAGGGCTTCATCGCCGGCTGCATGTCGGACAGGTACATCTCCGTCGTCACGCGGGCGACGTCGTTGGCCTTGTACGTGTCGTGAATCTGCTGCGACAGGTCGCGCAGGCCGACGGCTTCGTATTTCGGGTGTTTCGCGCAGAACTCCGGCAGGATCTTCCACAGCGGCTGGTTCTTGTCATAGTCGTCCTTGAACTGCTGCAGCGCGGTCACCAGTGTGTTCCAGCGGCCCTTGGTGATGCCGATGGTGAACATGATGAAGAACGAATAGAGCCCGGTCTTCTCGACGATCACGCCATGCTCGGCGAGATACCTGGTGACGATCGACGCCGGGATGCCGGTCTTGGCGAACTTTCCCGAAACGTCCAGCCCCGGCGTGATCAGGGTCGCCTTGATCGGGTCGAGGATGTTGAAACCCGGAGCGAGCTCGCCGAAGCCGTGCCACTTGTCGTTGGCCTTGAGGATCCAGTCTTCGCGCTTGCCGATGCCTTCGCCGGCCAGGCGCTCGGGTCCCCAGACCTTGAACCACCAGTCCTTCCCCCACTCGTCGTCGACCTTGCGCATCGCCCGCCGGAAGTCGATCGCCTCCATGATCGATTCCTCGACCAGCGCGGTTCCCCCGGGCGGTTCCATCATCGCCGCCGACACGTCGCACGACGCGATGATCGCGTATTGCGGAGACGTCGACGTGTGCATGAGGTAGGCCTCGTTGAAGATGTGGCGGTCGAGCTTCCGGGTTGCCGAATTCTGCACGATGATCTGCGACGCCTGCGAGATCCCCGCCAGGAGCTTGTGCGTCGAGTGCGTGGCGAAGATGATCGCCTCCTTGCTGCGCGGCCGATCCTTGCCGATGGCGTGCATGTCCTTGTAGAACTCGTGGAACGCGGCATGCGGCAGCCACGCCTCGTCGAAATGCAGCGTTTCGATCGCGTTGCCAAGCGTGTTCTTGAGCATTTCAACGTTGTACGCGATCCCGTCGTAGGTGCTCTGCGTGATGGTCAGGATGCGCGGCTTCTTGTTCTTGGCGGCCCGTGCAAACGGGTTGGCTTCGATCTTGCGGTCGATGTTCGCGGGCGAGAATTCCTCGAGCGCGATCGGGCCGATGATGCCCAGGTGATTGCGTTTCGGCGTCAGGAATACCGGTATCGAGCCGGTCATGGTGATCGCATGCAGGATCGACACGTGGCAATTGCGGTCGACGACGACGATGTCGTCGGGCGCGACGTTGGCGTGCCATACCATCTTGTTCGATGTCGACGTGCCGTTGGTGACGAAGAAGCAATGGTCGGCGTTGAAGATGCGCGCGGCGTTGCGCTCTGACGCGGCGACCGGCCCGGTGTGGTCGAGCAGCTGGCCGAGCTCGTCGACGGCATTGCAGACGTCGGCGCGCAGCATGTTCTCGCCGAAGAATTGGTGGAACATCTGGCCGACCGGGCTCTTGAGGAACGCGACGCCGCCCGAGTGACCCGGGCAATGCCATGAGTACGACCCGTCCTGCGCGTAATGCACCAGCGCGCGGAAAAACGGCGGGGACAGCGAATCGAGGTAGGCCTTGGCCTCGCGGATGATGTGCCTGGCGACGAACTCGGGCGTGTCCTCGAACATGTGGATGAAGCCGTGCAGCTCGCGCAGCACGTCGTTCGGGATGTGGCGCGAGGTGCGCGTCTCACCGTACAGGTAGATCGGGATCTCGGCATTCTTGAAGCGGATTTCCTCGATGAACGCGCGCACCTTGAGGATCGCCGGATCCAGCTCGGGCCCGGGCGTGAATTCCTCGTCGTCGATGGACAGGATGAAGGCGCTGGCGCGCGACTGCTGCTGGGCGAACTGCGACAGGTCGCCGTAGCTGGTCACGCCGAGGATTTCGAGGCCTTCCTTCTCGATCGCCGCGGCGAGCGCGCGAATGCCGAGGCCCGAGGCATTCTCGGAGCGGAAATCCTCGTCGATGATGACGATGGGGAAGCGAAATTTCATTGCGGTTGGATCCTTGCCGGCGATGATCGTCGCAGCGGGCGACCCCGTCGCCGGCCACGCGCAGGCGCGAGGGAAAGGCGCGAATTATGCGGCGATTGACCGCTGCTGGCCAGCAATAATGCGGCCGGCGGTGCGGCGTGGTGCCAGGAGGAACGGGCCCAGGCCGGACCCGCAACGAAAGCGCCGGGCCGGCGCCGCCGCCCTCAGACGTTGGCGATCACGATCGCCCCAGCCCATCCCAGCAGCCCGAGCCCCAGCGGCGCCGCCAGGCGCCATCCGCCAGGAAGGTTCTTCTCCGCGGCCATCAGCGCCGCGAGCGCCAGCATCCAGCCGAGGCTCGCGGTGCCGACGGCGAACATGACCAGCATCAGCGCCCAGCAGCAACCGACGCAGAAAATTCCATGGTCGAAGCCGATCCTGAACGCCTCCTGCGACGGCGCCCGCCCGTGCCAACGGGCGACGACAAAGCCAAACGGTGTCCGGCACTGCTCGAGACAGCGGTACTTCAGCGCGCTGAACTGAAACAGTCCTGCGCCGGCAAGCAGCAGCGCGCCAACCAGCCAGGCGTGCGCGGCGAATCCGACGTGACGCTCGGCCAGCCAGCGCAGCGCCGCATCGGCCAGATGGGCCACGACAGCGAATGCGAGCCAAGCGACGAGGAAGCCGAGCGTGGCCAGTACGCCAAGCCGCGCCGCGTCCGGCCGCGCTCCGGTGATCCGCCTGAACATGGCCAGCAGAGGAAACGCCGTCGGCAACATCATCGCAGCGATCATGAGCACCCAGGCGACCGCGTGCAGCAGCAGCGGAACCAGCACTGCGCCGCCGGGCACGGCCCGACACAACGGCTCGAGCGCGCCTGCCTCGGCCCACCCCCCGTGCTCGAGGAAGCGGCCATAGGGACTCGCGGTCCACAGCCACAGCGCCGCCCACGACCCGACGACGAGCAGCGCAAGCAAGGCGGCGAACAGCGCGCGGCGCATCTCGAGCCACGCACCCATGCCCAGCGTTGCCAAGGGGGATCTACCCGAGTTCATCGTCGGGTCCGGGAGCTGGGACGCCGGTTCATGCGGCGCCGTCTCGTCCTACCGCAAACTCCGCTACGACTGAAACACGAACGTGCTCTGCAGCGCGTTGTGCCCCTTGATATCGAGGTCGATGCCGAGCTTCGCGTTCTTCGAGCGATACTGCGACGACTTGCCGACGAACACCGGCGCGCCAGGAACCGTCGAGAACACCGTGTCCACCAGCGTCGTCGTGGCGCCGGAAGCATTCGTGTACGGCTCGAGTTCGGCGTACCCGGCGTCGCCGAGCTTGATCGTGCCACGGCCGCCCTGCACCGTGAACGTGATCGGCACCTTCTCGACCGAGACGACCTCGCCGATCAGCTTCACCAGGTCGGCCACCGGTCCGCCGGCCTTGCCCGTGTACACCTTCAGGATCGCCGCCTCCTGCGCCGGCGTGACCCGCTCGTCGAGATAGACGGCGGCTCGCCAGTTGCCCTTCAGGATATTGCCGGGAACGTGCGCGATCAGCGCGATCGTCCGGTCGGAGACGTCGACGCCGTCGATCGTTCCCTTGTCGAAGCGCCACGCGACGATCGTGTCGCAGGTGCCGAAATCGGGATCCTCGCCGATCCAGCACGGACATAGCACACGACAGTTACACACTTCGAGCAGACGCCCTTCGAGGTGATAGCCCATGGTGGCCTCCTTGCAACGTGGAAAGAACAGACGCGGCCGGGTCCGACGACCCGCTCCTATCGTACGCCTACGCCAACGGCCGCGCCATGTGCGCGATGGGCTCCGAGAGCGCCGTCAGCGACGGCCGCCCGCAAGCGTCAGCGACCGAGGATGGGCGCGCAGCCGAGCCATCGCCCAGACGCCCGCGGCCGGCCCGATGGCGAGCGGGGCGAACGCGTAGCGCCAGCCGACCGCGTCGACGAGATAAGGCATCAAATGGATGCTCACCAGCGTCAGCGTGAAGCCGAGTGCGGTCTGCACCGTCAGCATCGTGCCCACGCGAGCCCGGTCGGCCAGCTCCGCGATCGCCGCCGAGAACTGCGCCGAATCGGCGACGACGCTGACACCCCACACGATCGCCAGGGCGACCAGCCAGGCCGGATCGCCGCCGAACAGGAACCCGATCGTCGCCGCGCAACTTCCGCTCACTGCCATCGCAGCGATCGTCAACGTCGTGCGCCCGAGTCGATCGGCGAGCAGTCCAGCGCCAACCGAGCCCACCGCGCCGGCAGCAATCGTCGCAAAAGCCGCCAGCTTGGCCGCCACCGGCGCGGAATCCGACGCTAGGCGCAGTGCGAAGCTCGCCTGGAAGAAAACACCGATCCACGCCCACATCGCATAGAGCTCCCACATGTGACCCAGGTAGCCCAGGTTGGCCAGCCGCAATGGCGTGTCGCGCCAGGCCGCCAACGCGGCGTGCGGATCAAATCGTGGAGCGGGCGCGCGGTTGGGACCGATGCCGGCGACGCCGATGAGCACTGCGGCGGCAACAGCTGTCGCTGAGCAGACCATAAGCGGAACGCGCCATTCGAGGCCCGCGAAGGCGTTGAACAGATGCGGCGATGCCGATCCCAGCGTCAGCGCGCCGACCAGGATGCCGACCATGAGTCCCATGTCGTCTTCGGCCCAGGTCGCCGCGAGCTTCATGCCGACCGGGTAGATCCCTGCCATGCATACACCCGTGACACCTCGCAACAGCGGCGCGGCGATCGACGCCGGATCGACGACCAGAAGCAGCGCATTGGCGCCGGCGCCGATGCAGGCGCACACCGCGAACAAACGCCGCGGATCCACCCGATCGGGCAAGCCGAGCGCGGCACTCGCGAGGCAGCCGACGACAAAGCCCACCTGCACCGCACTGGTCAATGCAGCCTGCACGAAACGCGAGAGATGGAATTCGGCCGCCAGCGCCGGCACGACGGCGGACGCTGAGAACCACAGAGCCATGGCCGCAACCTGGCAGACGGCGATGATCGCGATCGACGCTGTCTTCGATCCGGTCTGCGGACTCATCGCTGTCGTCCCGTGTTCGCCGCTGCTGCATCATTGCGCAAGCTCATGGCACGGCTTCGGTCGACGCTGGCGCGTGGCCCGCAAGCCACGCGCGATGCGGCTATATCTTGGGCAGCGTGACGCCCTGCTGACCCTGGTACTTGCCGCCCCGATCCTTGTAGGAAATCTCGCAGACCTCGTCGGACTCGAAGAAGATGACCTGTGCCACGCCCTCGTTGGCGTAGATCCTCGCGGGCAGCGGGGTCGTGTTGGAGAACTCCAGCGTCACGTAGCCTTCCCACTCCGGCTCGAAGGGCGTGACGTTGACGATGATGCCGCAGCGGGCGTAGGTGCTCTTGCCCAGGCAGATGGTAAGCACGTTGCGCGGGATGCGGAAGTACTCGACGGTACGCGCCAGCGCGAAGGAATTGGGCGGGATGATGCACGAATCGCCGCGGAAGTCGACGAAGGACTTTTCGTCGAAATTCTTGGGATCGACGATGGTGCTGTTGAGGTTGGTGAACAGCTTGAATTCGTCCGAGCAGCGGATGTCGTAGCCGTAGCTCGACGTGCCGTAGGACACGATCTTCCGGCCGGCGACTTCGCGCACCTGCCCCGGCTCGAAGGGCTCGATCATGCGGGTCTGCTGCGCCATGCGGCGAATCCACCTGTCAGACTTGATCATGGGCGTGCATGCTCCGCCGGCAATGCGCTCGCGCGCTTCGCGCCGAACGCCGGCGCTACGTGTTCTGGATGACGATATTGGGAAACTTGGCGGAGAAATCGCCGGCCTTCTGGGCGACGAACACCGCCGTCTTGCGCGCGATGTCGCGATAGATCGCCGCGACCGGACCATCGGGGTCGGCGACCACCGTCGGCCGTCCGGAGTCGACCTGTTCGCGGATGCGGATGTCGAGCGGCAGGCTGCCGAGGAACGGCACGTTGTAGTCCCTGCACATCTTCTCGCCGCCGCCAGCGCCGAAGATGTGCTCGGCGTGGCCGCACTTGGTGCAGACGTGGATCGCCATGTTTTCGACGATGCCCACGATCGGCACGCCGACCTTCTCGAACATCTTCAGGCCCTTGCGCGCGTCGATGAGCGCGATGTCTTGCGGGGTCGTGACGATCACCGCGCCGGTCACCGGCACCTTTTGCGACAGCGTCAGCTGGATGTCGCCGGTGCCCGGCGGCATGTCGACGATCAGGTAGTCGAGGTCGCGCCAGTTGGTGTCCTTGAGCAGCTGCTCGAGCGCCTGCGTCACCATCGGCCCGCGCCAGACCATCGGCGTATCGACGTCGATCAGGAAGCCGATCGACATCGCCTGCAGGCCGTAGGCTTCCAGCGGTTCCAGCGTCTTGCCGTCCTTCGATTCAGGACGACCGGCGATGCCCAGCATCATCGGTTGCGACGGGCCGTAGATGTCGGCGTCGAGCACGCCGACCTGCGCACCCTCCGCGGCCAGCGCCAGCGCCAGGTTCACCGCGGTCGTCGACTTGCCGACGCCGCCCTTGCCGCTGGCGATGGCGATGATGTTCTTGACGCCGGGAATGAGCTTGACGCCGCGCTGCACGGCGTGCGTGCCGATGCGCTGGCTGATGTTCACCGCAACCTTGCCGACCCCGGGCAACGCCGCGAGCTGGGTCTGGATCAGACGCCGCAGACTGTCGTGCTGGCTCTTCGCCGGGTACGCGAGCACGACGTCGACGACAACGTTGGCGCCGTCGATCGCGATCTTGCGGATCGCCTTGTCGGTCGCGAAGTCGCGGCCGGTGTTGGGGTCCGGAAGCGCGCGCAGGCTGGCCTGTACATCGGCCTCGGTGATCGGCATGGAAGACTCGATCGCTTTCGGGTTGGCGGATGCAAAGTCTAACCAAAAAGCGTGCCGCTCGGTACTCATCGCACAAGTGCGCTGCTAGAATGCAAGATTCCCCTTTTGCGTCAAAGGTCTTCGCCGCATGCCGCGCCGCACGCTGTTCGTCACCGCCGCCCTGCCCTACACCAACGGGCGCTTTCATATCGGCCACATCATGGAATACATCCAGGCCGACATCTGGGTGCGGTTCCAGCGCATGCGCGGGCAGCGGGTGCACTTCGTCTGCGCCGACGACACCCACGGCGCGGCGATCATGCTGCGCGCCGAGGCCGAGGGTGTGACGCCGCAGGAGCTCGTGGCGAGCATCGCCGCGACGCGTGCCAAGCACCTCGACGGGTTCCACATCAGTTTCGACCACTGGGGCAGCACCGACAGCCCGACCAACGCCCAGCTGTCGCAGGACATCTATCGCAAGCTCAAGGCGGCTGGCCTCGTGTACACCAAGCCGGTCGAGCAATTCTTCGATCCAGTCAAGCAGTTGTTCCTGCCGGATCGCTACATCAGGGGCGAATGTCCCAAATGCGGCGCCAAGGACCAGTACGGCGACGCCTGCGAAAAGTGCAGCACGCTCAATGCGCCCACGGATCTCATCCGACCCTATTCGACGCTGTCGGGGGCCGCGCCGGTCCTGAAGTCTTCCGAGCACTACTTCTTCCGGCTCTCGGACCCGATGTGCGTGGCGTTCCTCCAGGACTGGACGCGCGGCGATGCGTCGGGACGCCAACGGCTGCAGCCGGAAGTGTTCAACAAGGCGCAGGAATGGATAGGCGCCGACGGCAAGGGTCTAGGCGACTGGGACATTTCGCGCGATGCGCCGTACTTCGGCATTCCGATCCCGGATGCGCCGGGCAAGTACTTCTATGTGTGGCTGGACGCGCCGGTCGGCTATCTCGCCAGCCTCAAGGAATACGTCGACACAGGCAAGGCGCGCGCCGCGGGCGAGGCGCGCAGCTTCGAGCAGATCCTCGCCGACCCCGACACGCGGCAGATTCATTTCATCGGCAAGGACATCGTGTACTTCCACACGCTGTTCTGGCCGGCAATGCTCAAGTTTGCAGGAGCGCCGTACAAGGTGCCCGACGACGTCTACGTCCACGGTTTCCTGACCGCGCTCGGCGAGAAGATGTCCAAGTCGCGCGGCACGGGCATCAGCCCCGACTACTATCTCGACCTCGGCCTGAACCCGGAGTGGCTGCGCTACTACATCGCCGCCAAACTCAACGACAAGGTCGAGGACATCGACTTCAACCCCGACGACTTCGTCGCGCGCATCAACAGCGACCTCGTCGGCAAGTACGTCAACATCGCCAGTCGCGCGGCGAAATTCATCAGCGAGCACTTCGACGGCGCCGTCTCGATCCCGCCAGCGGAGCTTGCGGAACTCAATGCGGGCCTCAAGGCGGAATCAGAGCACGCGGCGGAGCGCTACGCCGCCCGGCAGTATTCGCAGGTTCTGCGCGATGCCATGGCGGCGGCGGACCGGATCAACGAAGCGTTCGACAAGGCGAAGCCCTGGGCGTTGGCAAAGGACCCTGCCCGCCGCAGCGAGCTGCAAGCCACCTGCTCGCGCGCGCTGTTCGGATTCAAGTACCTCACCGTGATCCTCGCGCCAGTCCTGCCCTCGCTCGCAGCGCGCGTCGCGCGGGAGTTGTTCGGCCTCGATCGCGACTTCGTCTGGACCGACGCGGTCGCGCCGCCCGAGCGTATCGCACCGTTCACCCACCTCATGACCCGCATCGATCCCAGGCAGATCGACGCCCTGCTCGAGGGCCCGGCGGCGGCAACGCCGCTGCCGGTTGCCGATGCCGTGGTCCCCGCGACGGCCGTCACACCGTCGATCTCGATCGATGAATTCACCAAAGTCGACCTGCGCATTGCGCGCATCGTCCACGCCGAACACGTCGACGGCGCCGACAAGCTGCTCAAGCTGACGCTCGACGTGGGCGAAGGCCGCCACCGCACCGTGTTCGCCGGCATCAAGTCCGCCTACCGGCCCGAGGACCTCGTCGGGCGCCTCACGCCGATGGTGGCCAATCTCGCGCCGCGCAAGATGAAATTCGGCCGGTCGGAAGGCATGGTCCTGGCGGCCTCCGGCGACGGCCCGGGCATCTATCTGCTCGCCCCCGATGCCGGCGCCGCGCCCGGCATGCGGGTGAAGTAGCGGATCGACTCCGCCGTCTCCGGTGCGCAGTGGGCGTTGCACGAGTCGTACTCGCGGTTATCCCTGCGGTGGGGGCCGTTGCGTTCGCTGCCGGACAATTCCAAGCGGACAAGAGTGTCAAGCGCCTCTCCACGCCCGAAGGCAACCCGACCGGCATGCAGCTCCTTTCCCCTGAGCTGATCGGCAAGGGGCTACAGCTTTAACACGAAACTGCTCCGGGGCCGCGCCGGGTTACGGTCCTGCGCGGTGGTCACTTCGGCGGCCCGGATTCGCGCTCCACCTTGACGCCGATAATGCCGCCCAGGTGCCCGTCGGCACGGGCCCAATAGATTCACCGCCACGCGCGATGCTGCAGACTCTGCTGCGATCATGCAAATGCCGCTCCGCTGAGTAGATACGGCGATGAATTCCCGCACTCTGGATGTGCGGGTCTTAGTAAGGCCAACTGGCTAAATCCTGGTCTTGCCAGAGCGGCGCCATTCGCGGATTCCCGCCAGCAGCCGGAACCGACCTTATGACGTTTCCCAGGCTGTCATCGGGGCGCCTTGAGCATTGCTCGCTGCGCAAACGTGCGCTGCGCAGGACCCCTGTGGCGCCGAACGCGCGTATTATCCTATCGCCCGGAATTGCTACCAAGGAGCGCTCTGATGATCAAGACGGCTATCGTCGTCGCGTTGCTGGCCCTTGCCATGGCAGCGCTCGCGCTTTCGCCCATTGCCGACGCCGCCACGCCACCGATTGTCGCGATTACGCTGCAGGACGTTAGCGCCGACCCGTCCATTTCCGGCATGGTGATGAAAACCGACACGGCGAAGGTGAAAGCTGGCCGCGTGACGCTGGAAGCGGTCAACCAGTCAAAAAGTACCGTGCACGAGGTACTGGTCGTTCCGGCCTTGCCGCCGGGCAAGGAACTTCCCTACGACACAAGAACCGACACGGTTGTCGAAAAACGCGTGCACTCGCTCGGGGAGATCTCGGAACTGAAGCCGGGGGCCCGTGGCAGGCTAACGGTAAATCTCAAACCGGGCACGTACCTTCTGTTGTGCAATCAGCCGGGGCACTACAAAGCCGGCATGTCGACCACGCTTGTCGTCGAGCAATAGCGCAACCGCAGCCGACAACGGTTACACGGGCTCGAGAAACGATTGTGAAGGCGACCAACGCGCGTCGTGACTTGAAGTGGTGGCTCAGCTTGTTGCTGGCAAGCGGGGCAGGCTTGGGCATGTTGGCAAGTCCCGCGTTAGGACAGCAGGCCGAACCCGATCCTGCCGTCATGCGCATTCGCGCGTTCTATGGCTCGCTTCTGGCAACGATGAAGCAGGCGGACCGATTAGGGATCCGGGGCCGATACGATAAGCTGGAGCCGGTGATTCGCACGACTTTCGATCTCGCCGCGATGACTCGAATTGCGGTGGGTCCGGACTGGAATTCGCTATCGCCTGACCAGCAGTCGGAGCTGATAGACAATTTCAGTCGCATGACGATTGCGACGTATGCCTCTCGATTCGACGGCTACTCGGGCGAGCAATTCGATGTGGAGGCGGCAAGCGAGGCGCGCAATAGCGGGCGGCTCGTCCGCACAAGATTGATACCTGCGAGCGGCGATCCCGTCACGCTCAATTACCTGATGCGCGGATCTGGCGACAGCTGGAAGATCGTCGACGTTTACCTTACAGGCACGATCAGCGAGCTGGCAACGAGACGATCCGAGTTCGGCGCAATTCTGAAGGCCGGCGGGCCCAATGCGCTAATCGACAGCCTGCGCCAGCAAGGTGCAAGACTGTTGCGCTCATCTGGCCCAAAATCCGACGCCGGCACTCCCTGAAGCGAGTTTCGCGCACCAATTCAACCAGGCGCCAACACCGGCGCTCTGGTGAGATCGTTGTCGTAGACGCTACTTCGGGGGTTCGCTCGCGGATGTCCCGGGATCGATGAGCTCCTGGGGTTCCTCGGCGAGCCCCCGCGCCTCGCGCAGCTGCGCCTGGCGTCGTTGCCACGAGATGCTTTTCAGGCTGGCGTAGTAGTCCAGGGCACCTGCCACAATCTCATCGAGGCTTTCGATATTGCGGGATCTGAGGTCAATACCGTCCACCGTACCGATCGAGAAGCCAGTCACGACTCCCGCGTGACCAGTCACGATCAACGCTGGCGGAGTGGTAAACAGGTCGACCCCCAGGCCCACCGCATCACGAAGGTTCGATGGACCGAAGAACAGCAATACGAGGTACGGCCCGTCGCCCGCGCCCCACGTGTAGAGTGTTTGACCGAAATCGCCCGTCTGCTTCGGTAAGCCCTGCCGGCTTGCCAGATCGACCATGCCTCCCATGCCGATGGTCGTGTTGACAAGGAAGCGGGCGAAGCTAATCGCCGCGGCATTCGCGCGCCCTTGCAGCAAGTCGTTGACCAGGATCCGCGGCTCCGCGAGGTTGTCGATGGCCGAACGGACGTGGTCGCGCACCGTCGCTGGCACTACCTCGCGGTAGACTTCCGCCATCGGCTTGATGAAGGCGTTGTCCAGTGCGGTGTTGGTGTCCAGCACGGCCCGGTTCAGCGGTTCGAGCGGGTCGTCGGGCGCTCCGCGGTCGCTGGACAGGCTCGCACATCCGGCGAGCGCCGCGCAGGTAGCCAGCGCGGCGAGCTTGGAGAGACCAGCGAGGCGAGACGGCTTCACGCGGCATTGCGCGGACCATGCGCCTTGCTCGCACGAACGGCCGCGCGGTACATTGCAGCGGTCCCCGTCGAGGCACGAATCGGGCACTGGCCGGCACGGACGACGGCAATTACCACCAACATACGAGCGGCTGGGAGGAGAATGGGCGTGGAGAATTAACGTGTCCGCCAGCGACCGCCAGTCCGTAACCAGTGGAACGGCGTCGAAGTTTGCAGCATCTTGGAGTGTCGCCTTGCGCGAAGTCAACCAGTCGCCAAACAGGTTAATCGACTTCGCCATGCAGTGGAAGCGATGCACGAACGCTGGCCTTGATGGCTGAGACTTTCATGGCCTGGGTGGGCAACGTCTGCTTCGGATTGGCCGCAGTCGGGTGTCTTTACGCCCTTGCCGCAGCGGCAATCGTCCGGCGCTTCGGCGGTGACACGGGGTGTGCTTGTCCAGCGCCCCCCGGGGTGACCGTCCTCAAGCCGTTGCATGGCAGCGCGCCGGGTCTGTACGACGATCTGGCGTCGTTTTGCGAACAGGACTATCAGGGATCGGTACAAATCCTGTTCGGCGTCCAGGATTCCGCCGACCCGGCGATCGGCGTCGCCGATCGATTGATCGCCGCACGTCCGGGACGCGACCTCGAACTGGTGTTGCACGCGGCGCCGCGCGGAAAGAACCCCAAGATCGCCAACGTCCTCGGGCTGGAGCGCCATATCCGGCACGATGTCGTGATACTCGCGGACGCCGACATCGCCGTAGAGCGAGATTACTTGTCGACAATCGTTGCCGAGCTGGCTATGCCCAATGTGGGCGCGGTCAGCTGCCTGTACCGCGGGGTAGCCAGGGGAGGCGTCTGGGCAAAGCTCGCCAGCATGGGCATCGACTACCACTTCTTGCCCAATGTCCTGGTCGGCTTGCGACTTGGTCTCGCGCGGCCATGTTTTGGGTCAACGATTGCGCTGCGCCGCGAAACCCTTGCCGCGATCGGCGGATTCGACGCCTTTCTCGACTGCCTTGCCGACGACAATGCCGTCGGCGAAGCGGTGCGTGCAGCCGGCATGAAAGTGGCAATCCCGGCGACAGTACTCGCGCACTCCTGCGGCGAGCAAAGCGCGGCGGAATTGCTACGCCATGAGTTGCGCTGGGCGCGGACCGTGCGCGCCGTCAATGCGCCCGGATACGCAGGGTCAGTCGTAACCTACCCGTTGGCCTTTGCGGTGCTTGGAGCGACGCTGACCGGCTACGGCGGCATAGGGATGGGAATGATTGCCGCGGCGATCGCGAGCCGGCTTGTCCTGCAACTGCAAGTTGATCATACTCTGCGCTTGAAATCGAACCGCTGGTGGCTGGGTCCGGCGCGCGATCTGCTGGCTTTCGGCGTCTATGTCGCAGGATTTTTTGTCGACGTTGTCGGTTGGCGAGGTCAGCGCTACCGGGTGCGTCCCGACGGAACCTTGATGGCGGTCGGAGAGCCAAAAGCATGATGCGCACCCTTTTCCTGCAGGCGCCGTCGTTCGACGGATTCGACGGCGGCGCCGGCTCCCGCTATCAGGCGCGGCGGGAGATCCGTTCGTTCTGGTATCCGACTTGGCTTGCACAGCCGGCGGCGCTGGTCGCGGGCAGCAGGCTCGTCGACGCGCCACCGCATGGTCTGAAGCTCGCCGACGTCGCGCCCACAGCGCGCGAGTACGAACTGGCCGTTTTGCACACCTCGGCGCCGTCTTTCGCAGCGGACATCAAGACGATCGAGGCGATGAAGTCGGTCAACCCCAGCCTCAAGGCCGGATTGATTGGCGCCAAGGTCGCTGTCGACCCGGCCGGAAGCCTGTCTGCGTCCAGGGCGATCGATTTCGTCGCCGGGAACGAATTTGATTTCACCATCAAGGAAGTGGCCGAAGGGCGCGACTGGGACCGGATCACCGGCCTCTCCTATCGCAACGCTGCAGGCCGTATCGTCCACAATGCCGCGCGCCCGATCCTGGAAAACATGGACGCGCTGCCTTTCGTCACGCCGGTCTACCAGCGCGACCTCAAGATCGAAAATTACTTCATCGGGTACCTGAAGCATCCGTATCTGTCGCTTTATACCGGACGCGGATGCAAGTCGCGCTGCACATTCTGCCTTTGGCCGCAGACGGTGGGCGGGCATCGCTACCGCACGCGCAGCGTCGGTCACGTCGTCGAGGAGATCGCCTGGGCGCAGAAGGCGTTCCCGCAGGTCAAGGAGTTCTTCTTTGACGACGACACTTTCACCGACGATCTGCCTCGGGCCGAGGCCATTGCCAGGGAGCTCGGCAGGCTCGGCGCAACCTGGTCGTGCAACGCCAAGGCCAACGTCCCGCGAGATACGCTGAAGGTCTTGCGCGACAATGGCCTGCGGTTGCTGCTTGTTGGCTATGAAACGGGAAACCAGCAGATCCTCTACAACATCAAGAAAGGGATGCGCATCGAGTTCGCCCGCCGTTTTACCAAGGATTGTCACGAGTTGGGCATTGTCATCCACGGCACCTTCATCCTCGGCCTGCCCGGCGAGACCAAAGAGACGATCGAGGAGACGATCCGTTTCGCCACCGAAATCAATCCGCACACCATCCAAGTGTCGCTGGCGGCGCCTTATCCAGGCACCTTCCTCTACCGCCAGGCACTGGAGAACGGCTGGCTCGACAGCGCCAACGCAGAACTGGTCGACGCGCACGGCGTGCAGATCGCCCCGCTGCACTATCCGCATCTTTCCCACACTGAAATCTTTGACTCGGTGGAAACCTTCTACAGGCGCTTCTATTTTCGCAGCGGCAAGATCGCGTCGATCGTGAGCGAGATGGTGAAGAGCCCCGAGATGATGAAACGCCGGCTTCGCGAGGGTATCGAGTTCTTTCACTTCCTGCGCGAGCGACGCGAGGCCACGCACTGAAGGCCGTAATTGCTACGGCCGACGATTTCGGCCTGGCTCGGGAGGTCAACGAAGGCGTCGAACTGGCGCACACCCATGGCATCCTGACGGCGGCAAGCCTGATGGTGAGCGGTGCGGCAGTCGCCGATGCAATCGCGCGCGCCCGTCGTCTGCCATCGCTTCGGATTGGCCTGCACCTCGTGCTCGTTGATGGCGTGCCCACGCTGCCGCCGGAGCGCATCCCGGATCTGGTCGACGCGCAAGGGCGATTGCGCAGCGATCTAGAGACGGTCGGCCTCCAAATGTTGCTCCGGCCCCGCGTCCGCCGCCAGCTTGCCGCGGAAATCGAGGCGCAATTCGACGCTTTCCGGGCGACGGGCCTGCCGCTGGACCACGTCAACGCACACCATCACTTTCACCTGCATCCGACGGTTTGCGGGTACCTGCTCGACATCGGCAAGCGCTACGGCATGAACGCGGTGCGCGTCCCTGCGGAGCCCGCGCACGTTCTCGCTCGCATCGAATCCGGCGGTTCGCACGCAAGCAATTGGCTCGCGAAACCATGGACCGCCCTGCTCGGCAGACGAGTTCGCGGGCGTGGCCTGACGGCACCCGACCGAGTGTTTGGACTGGCGTGGTCCGGCGCGATGACCGAGCAGCGAGTCGCGGGTCTGCTGCGCAATCTGCCCGTCGGTCTGAGCGAGATCTATTGCCACCTGGCCACCGCCGACCGCTTTGCCGGCGCGGCGCCCGGCTACCGTTACGCCGACGAGCTCGCGGCGATGACGGCCCCCGCAGTCAAGGAGCTGCTGCGCGCCAGGGGTGCGCGCAGCGGTGGGTTTGCGGACTTCGCCGAGCGATGAAGCACATCGGTGGCCTGCTGGCAATTGCGGGACTCGCGCTGGCCATAGTACTTTTCGTCCGGGGCGATGTGGACCGGATCATCGCGCTCGTTGTCACCGCGGGCCCGGGCCTGGTGCTCGCGGCGCTCGCGCATGTCCTGCCGATGATCGCCAATGCCAAGGCGTGGCGGCAGCTCATACCCGGCCAGCAGCGCCCCGGTCTGCGGGTGCTGACCCTGGCCACCTGGGTTCGCGAATCCGTCAACGGCTTGCTGCCGGTCGCCCGCATCGGCGGCGAGATCGCGGCCTACCGCATTGTCCGACATCACGTCGCCCGTCGCAGCGATGCCGCAGCGAGCCTCGTGGCGGACATGGGGCTATCGGTTCTCAGTCAGGCTGTGTTCGCCCTGTTTGGTCTGACGTTGCTAGTCACAGTCGGCCGGACCTCGACCGCGCTCACGGAGATCTTCGCCGGCGTCGCCGGCATGCTGCTCCTCGGCTCGGGATTCGTGTTCGCCCAGCGCCAAGGCGCGCTGGGGGCCGCCACTCGCGCTCTGGATCGCCTCTTTGCCGGCCGCCTCGGGTTTGCCCAGGTGCATGCGCTGCGCCTCGATCAGGCGCTGCGACTCGTTTACGCGCGCCGTGGCGACGTCGCGATCTGCCTTGCCTGGCAGATTGCCGGATGGGTGCTCGGGGCCGCAGAGATCTGGCTCGCCCTGCACTTTCTCGGCCAACAACGCAGCGCGCTGGATGCAGTCGCAATCGAGGCGTCGATCCAGGCGGTCAGCAGCGCCGCGTTCGTGGTGCCCGGCGCGCTTGGCGTGCAGGAAGCGGCGTTCGTCCTGATCGGAAGCGCACTGGGCATCGACGCCACAATCGCCCTTGCGCTCGCAACAGCGCGGCGGTTGCGCGACGCCATCATCTTTTTCCCGGGGCTGATTGTCTGGCAAAGGGCCGAGACCCGCGCTCGCGTCGTCAGACGCAAGCGCGCACTGCAGTCGCACTAGACTTTCGCGACCGCGCAGCGCCTCGGACGGCCAAGCCGAATTCAGCGTTGCGTGCGCAGTTCTCCCAGAAGCGCAGGCAGAACAAGCAGCGCGGAGATCAGCGTGCAGACGAGCGACAGTGCCAGGAGCTTGCCCATGCTCGACGTACCTGGGTGATGCGACAGCCACAGGCTGCCAAAAGCCGTTCCTGTCGTGAGCGCGCTGAAGATCACCGCGCGCGTCAGGCTTGATTGCAGCAAGTCGCGTCGTCCCGCTCGCCAGGCCATCACATAATAGATGTTGAATGCGACGCCGATGCCGAACAGCAGCGGCAGCGCGATGATGTTCGCGAAATTCAGTGCGAGGCCGGTTGCCGCGCAGATACCCAGCGTAAGCAGTGCCGAGAGCAGCAGCGGCACAAGCGTTACCAGCACATCGGCCGCTCGGCGCAACGCAAACACCAGTAGCAGCACGATGGAGAGCAGCGCCCACCATCCCGCCTGCACAAAGGCACCTAGAATCGTGCCGCGCGACCCGTGAATCGATACCGGTGCGCCGGTCGCTTCAGGGGCAAGCAGTTGCACCGCAACCACGAACCGTTGCAGCGTCGCGTTGTCGTTCGAATCGCCCTTGGGGAATATCTCGATGCGGGCGCGCCCATCGGCAGTGGTCCAATCGCGCTCGAGATCGTGGGGCAGTGTCGCCAGTGTCACCGGCCGGGCACGCAATGCGGCGCGTAGCTGGCCGAGGGTCGTGACCAATCCGGGTATCAGCATCGCCCGCGCGCGCTCGCGCCGCGCCGGCTCGCCCTGGGCCAGCGTCCGCAGCACCGGCATGAGACGTGTTGCTGCGCCGGCAATGGCGCTTCCGGGGTGCGCGGTGGCCGTCTGCTCGAGAGACTGCACCGCGCGCGAGATCGCGCTCACGGTGTCGCGGTCGTCAGGCGGGGCTTTGACTGGCCCCGGATTCACGACCGGATCAAGCAGCATCGCTGCATCTTCAATCAGCGCAAGCTTTTCTTCCTGGTGCTCTGGCACGAAGCTCTCCAGCGTGATGGTGTGATCGACCTCGGGCAGTTGCGCCAGCCGCCCGGCAAGCACCGTGGCCTCGGCGGCCGAAGGCGCAAGCACATCAATGGTGTTCGGCGTCGTGTTCGGATCCTGCATCAGATCGAGCAGCGTTGCCACGGATTCGACCTCGGTGCTCCGCAGATGCAGCGGGTTGAAATCGAACTGCAGCCTCGGCAACAGGGCGACGCTGGCGACAGCAACAATGGCCGCCGCGGCCAGCACCAAACGGCGATGTCGCGCCAGAAAACGATCGAACGGAGCGAATGCGCTATACGCGACAGCGGCGCGCTCGCCCGCCGGGCGCAACAGCACGAGCAGTGCGGGCAGCAACGTGATCGTGACGATGAAGGCGACAATCATGCCGGTTCCGGCGATGACGCCCAGTTCGGACACGCCACGATACTCGGTCGGCACGAACGCATAGAAGCCTGTGGCGATGGCAGCGGCGGCCAGCGCCAACGGGCCTCCGACTTCCGTAGCGGCGGCGTGCAGCGCGAACTGCAGATCGGCGCCTTCCCGACGCTTGGCGCGATAGCAGACGCAAAACTGGATGCCAAAGTCAACGCCAAGACCGAGGAAGAGCACGGCAAAAGCCACCGAAATCAGGTTGAGGCTGTCGAACACGAACAGACCGAATGCCGCGGTGATTATCAACCCGCCGCCAAGACTCAACATGATCGCCGTGATCAGGCGCCAGGAATGCAGTGCAGCCCACAGCAGCACCACTACGGCAATCATCATGGCCAAGGTATTGAGCGTCGCGCCCTCGGCGATCGTCGCCAACTCCTCGTCGGCCAGAGGGACGGGGCCGGTGAGCCGCACGCGGATGCGCGGGTCGGTATCGAAGCCAAGCTCGCGCGCCGATTGGCGAATCGCAGCGACCGCACCCGCGCCGGGTTGCAGCGCGCCATAGTCGAGTACTGGCTGCACGAGGACGAAACGACGCAGTTCGCGTGCGTCGGCAACGCGTCCCGTGATCAGTTCACGCCACGAAAATGTCGGTGCGTCGCCTGCCGCGATGCTTTCGCACGCCGCCGCAAGCCGGAGCAGGGCGTGCGCCAACTCGTCGGCGCGCGCGGGGTCCGTTGACGCGCCCTGGACGAGTTGCGCCAACGCATCCATGAGCCCGCGCAGGCTGGGGTCGGCGGCCAGCAGGCCGAGCAGCGGTTGGGCCGCAATCAGCGCTTGTGTCGTCCGCTCGACAGCGGCCGTCGGCTCGAACAGCAGGCCGGCACTGTCGAAGAAGGCGCCGCCGTCGGGACGCCAGACGGAACGGAAGCGCTGCGGCTGGTCCGACAGCCTCCTGGTCAATCCCGCTGCCGCCTGCTCGGCGAGTTCCGGCGTCACGGCGTCGACAATGACCGCGATGAGGTCCGAGCGGTGCGGAAAGGCCGCGTCGAAGACCAACTCGCGCTTGCGCCAGGTCACATCTTCGGAAATGAGTTTGGTGGAGTCGGTATCGATCGCCATGTGACTTATGGCGTAGACGAGCGCGCCACCACAGAATACGGTAGCGATGGCGATCACGAACCGGTGACGACCGGCACAATAGATCACGATGCGTGTGATCAACGACGCCATGTGACCTGCCCTGTCATTGGCATGGATCCCTGGACGCAGGTAGCGTACTCATGCCTCTCGGTAGCCGAGCAAGAGCAGCCCGATGACGACAAAACAGCCTGGCCAGAGCCATCCGGCCCAGCGCCCCTCGTCCTGCGGCGCCTCGACTTCGAGCCACCGCGCCCATCCGGCGATGATGCCCAGCACCGCGATCGGCAGGTGCGTCACTTCGATGAGGAGTTCCTCCTTCACGTTGCCAAGCGCATGTGAATGCGTCAACAACAACGTACCGCCCAGCAAGATCAGAAGTGGAAATACCCGCGCCAACCTGCGTGAGACAAGGCGCCCGGTGCTTACGCCCCATTCGAAGAGCGAGAAGGCCACGATGATTGCCTCGAACAGGCGGTGCTGCGCAACCTCGGGGTCTTTCAGGCTCTCGACGAGGCCGAGCTCACCCATTGGCCAGACCTCAGGGTCCGCGCGCAGGAAGAGGAATACCGCGAGCAGTAGGAACAGCAAGGGCCAGTGCTGCGCCCAGGGCGCGCGCCCGCTGCGCCGCGCCAGCGCCGCCAGTCCCATGAGCGTGACCAGCAATCCTGCCCAATGGTGGTTGTACTCCGACCACGCAATATCGTAGGCGTTGCGCGGCGGCAGACTGCCGCTGCCGGGCACGAACGCTTGCGGGCGCGAGGTTGCCTGTGCCGCCCGCGCTTCGGCGTCGAGGCGTGCCTGCAACGCGGAGATGGCGAGAGTCGCGTGGTCCGGGCTGGCCAGCCCTGGCCACGCGGGCGTCATCCGCGCGGCGATGTCGAACAATGCCACCCGATCCTCGGCAAGATCGACTGCTGGAGGTAGCGAGGTGAGCGACGCTGCCGCCATGAGCACCGCGAAGCCGATGGCCATTTCCACTTCGACAAATCGTCCGACCCTGCGTGTCGCGCCGCCATGGATGGCAATCCGGCGCACGGCGCGAAAATTCGCGAGACCGAGCAGCAACAACATGGCAAACAGGGCGCTCTTCGTCAGCGCCATCAACCCGTAGGCGGTGCCATAGACGGCATTGAGCGCGCCGATATACGACGTGGCAAAAACTACTGCTCCGCCCGTGATCATCGCCACCCCGGCTGCCGCCACCCCCGAAAACCGGCTGCCGATTGAACTGGCGATCTCGGGCGTTCCAGCGTGCCGCAGTGCCAGCCAGAAGCACGGCAGTCCACCCAACCAGAGTGCGGCACCAAGTTGGTGCAGGGCGGTGGCGAGCAGCATCATGCCGGATTGATCGAGCCGCGCGACAGCATGACTGGTCGCGACTGCTGCGCCGATCAGCAACGCCGATGCCGCAATGATCGTGAGGCGAGTCCGAGCCGGCCACGGCGGCCCCAGCGAAACAATCATGCCGACCACGGCAGCGGCCGCTGCCCTGATCGCACCGGAAGCGACAAAGGCGGCCCCGGCGACCTCGCGCCCGGAGACGTCGAGCGATTCCCCCAGGATAACGGCATTGAGCGCGGTTGCCGCGATAACGGCGGTCACGGTTCCAAGCGCTGCCCACTGGATGATGCGCCGGCAGCCGCTGGCAACGGCGTGGACCCCAGGTTGCCGGTCTGGGCGGCACGATACATCAACCAAGAGCACAAAGCCCACGCTGCCGACCAATACGGTCTGGGCCACGAGACCGAGCCCATGCAGCACGACGCTGAGGTAGGCGAAGATATCGAACAGTGTGGTCAATGGGCCCTGTTGCGAACCGAGAAATTCACTTCGCCTCGCGTAATGTGTCCGTCGATCGAAAGTACCTGCCAGGTCAGCTTCCAGGACCCTGCCATCGTCGTCTCGGTACGGGCGGCGAGCACATTGGGCGAACCGTCGGGCGCGAGCTTGACGACCGTTTCGATTCCGTCAGGTCGCCGCAAGCTTATCCGCGAGCGCCGGCTATCGATGCGGCTGTTGAAATCCAGCCTAATGTCGAGTCCACCCGGCTCGACGGTGGAATTCATTGCCGGCCGTGCGGCCAGAATGATCGCATGCGCACGCGAATTATCGGGCGTCGCCCATAGAACCGCCACCGCGACGCCCTGGAGGAGTGCCCATGCCCAATAACTTCGCCGCGCTAGGGCTGAGCAACGGCGCTCCGGCATAATAGGTAGGTGTGCTCGATGCAGGTAGTTTCTGTGGCATTATGCGCGCTTCCTTGCCAACAGGATTTGCGATCGACCGCATGCCGGCCGAGTTGCGCGCCGGGATCCGCCGGCGCCCGCCTTGTTCTCGGAGGCAAATTCGCGGATCATTCGCGCTGACTGCGGGCCCGCCCTGTAGGAGCGAATACTTGCTGATGCACTCGATCGAAGCGTTGTTCCGGAGAGCGAAGCGGCCGCCATGCGCGTAATCCTTGCACAGCCGCGCGGCTTCTGCGCCGGCGTCATCCGCGCCATCGACACCGTCGAGCAGGCCCTCTCCAGGTTTGGCGCGCCGGTGTATGTCCGGCACGAAATCGTGCATAACCGCCATGTCGTCGAGAGCCTGCGCGCAAAAGGCGCGCGTTTCGTGGAGCACCTGTCCGAAGTACCTGCTGGCGCGATCACCGTCTTCAGTGCCCATGGCGTCGCACGAAGCGTGGAGGATGAAGCGCAGATGCGCGGCCTGCGTATTCTGGATGCGACCTGCCCACTCGTCGCCAAGGTCCACGGTCAGGGCAGGCGCTACTTTGCGCAGGGTCGCGTCGTGATTCTGGTCGGCCACGGCGGACATCCGGAGGTCGAGGGAACGATGGGCCAGATCCCGGGACCCGCGTTGCTCGTGCAAAACGAGCGCGACGTGGATGCGCTGGACCTTGCCGCGGATACGCCGGTCGCGTACATAACGCAGACGACGCTCAGCGTGGACGATACGCGTGCCGTGATTGCAGCGCTGCAGCGTCGCTTCACCGATATTGTCGGACCGGACATCGATGACATCTGCTATGCGACCCAGAACCGGCAGTCGGCCGTGCGCGAACTCGCCAGGTTCGCCGATGTAATCATTGTCGTCGGCGCCGAGAATAGCTCGAATTCGAACCGACTGCGCGAGATTGGCATCGAAGCCGGGGTGCCGAGCTATCTCGTATCCGACGGAAGTGAATTGGACAGCGAATGGACGCGCGACGCCGCGGTGGTCGGCATCACGGCCGGAGCGTCGGCGCCTGAGGAATTGGTCGACAACGTCGTTGCCGCGCTGCGTCGCCTCGGCCCGGTGGAGGTATCGGTGCTTCCCGGAATCGAGGAAAGAGTTCATTTCCAGCTTCCCGCCGAACTGCAGCGGTCGCGCACGACCACGGCCGCGACCTGAACGGGCGCACCGGCTTCGCGAACCCATCGTGGCGGTCCCCTTTCTGCAGCAAGCGCGCATCGGCGCCTATATCGCCCGCCAGGAACTCGTAGGGCATCGACGCTATCCCCTGGTTCTTATGCTCGAGCCGCTCTTCCGCTGCAACCTGGCCTGCGCCGGCTGCGGAAAAATTGACTATCCCGATGCCATCCTGAATCAACGCTTGTCGGTCGAAGAGTGCCTCGCCGCGGTCGACGAGTGTGGCGCCCCGGTCGTGTCTATTGCCGGTGGAGAGCCGTTGCTGCACAAGCAAATCGACGCCATCGTCGCCGGCATCGTCAAGCGACGTAAGTTCGTCTACCTGTGCACCAACGCGCTGCTGATGCAAAAGAGGATCGCCTTGTTCCGGCCGAGCCCGTACTTTGTCTGGTCGGTGCATCTGGACGGGGACCGCGAGATGCATGACCGTTCGGTGTGCGAAGCGGGCGTCTACGAACGCGCCGTGGCGGCGATACGCCTAGCGAAGGCGCGCGGCTTTCGGATCAACATCAATTGCACGCTGTTCAATGATGCCGATCCGGAGCGCGTTGCGCGCTTTTTCGACACCGCCGCCGGACTTGGCATCGATGGAATTACCGTATCGCCAGGTTACGCATACGAGCGCGCGCCGGATCAGGCGCACTTTCTCACCCGCGCGCGCACCAAGCGACTCTTTCGCGACGTCTTTCGGCGCGGCCGTAACGCCCGCGCGTGGTCGTTCAGCCAATCGAGCTTGTTCCTCGACTTCCTCGCTGGCAACCGTGAATATCGTTGCACCCCCTGGGGCAACCCAACCCGCAATGTCTTCGGCTGGCAGCGGCCCTGCTATCTGCTGGGCGAAGGTTACGCCCGCAGCTTTCGCGAGTTGATGGACGAAACCGATTGGGACGCCTACGGAACCGGCAACTACGAGAAGTGCGCCGACTGCATGGTGCACAGCGGCTACGAGGCATCGGCCGTGCGCGACGCGGTGCGCCACCCGCTGCGGGCGCTGCAGGTCAGTTTGCGCGGCGTGCGTACCGACGGGGACATGGCGCCGGAGATTCCACTGAATCACCAGCGGCCGGCGCAGTACGTATTTTCACGCCATGTCGAGCTCAAGCTTTCCGAGATCCGGATAGGCCAGGCCAGGACCCAGGAGTCGACGGCCGCGTAGCAGTGCCCGGAAAGCGGCGTGCGCGTCGGCCGCCGCATGCAACAATGCGGGAATCTGCTCCGGAGCCCGGGCCAGCGAACGCAGCACGGCAGCTCCTCTGATCGTACCGTCGGTCGCTACCGCCTCCATTGCAAGAGGTGGGAGACGTCGCCGCGCGCCGTCGGCGACGACCCTGAACGCGGCAAAGGGGAGGCCGTGCCTTGCGGCGACCGCCGCGGCAACGTGTGATTCGGTGTCGACCGCGACGGCACCCGTAGCGCCGTTCAATGCGCGCTTCGCGGCGGGCTCCGTGATGGGGGCATCGGCGCCTGCCAGATCCGCACTCACTGCTCCTGGAAGCCGTTCGCAAAGGACTCTTGTCCACGTCGCGTCGCACGGCCAACGCGCGTCCGCGGTGACGATCGAACGAGCAATCACCCAGGTGCCGCTGCCGAGGTTCCCCACGAGGCCGCCCGCGATACCGAAGCTCATGACGGCAAGCGCGCCGCGCGTAAGTTCGCGCTCGAGCGCGACGTCAAGCGCGGCGGTGCCGCCGCCGCAGGCGAACGCGCAGATGCCGGGACCCGCGGCGATACGTGCCTCCTTGACAAGCCCTGTCACCACGACGATCCGAGGCGACGCGCCTGGGTCCATGTTCACATCCCGAAGCGCGCATCAGGTTCGCCGGACCGCATGAGGCCCGCGTAGCGCGCGAGCGCCCACAGCGGGAAGAACTTCGCGTAGCCGTGGTAGCGCAGGTAGAACACGCGTGGAAAGCCGGTCGCGGTGAATTGCGGCTCGCTCCAGAATCCGTCCTCGCCCTGGCGTTGCAGGAGGTATTCGACGCCACGCGTTACCGCAGGGTGGCGCGCCTCGCCGACCGCCATCAGTCCCAGCAATGCCCACGCCGTCTGCGAGGCCGTGCTCGCAGCGCGCTCCTGGACCGGATGATCGAGCGCGTAGCTGTCGCCGGTTTCGCCCCAGCCGCCATCGTCGTTCTGCGCGGCAACAAGCCAGGCAACGGCGCGTCGTACCATCGGCGATTGTGGACTGATCCCTGCCGCATTGAGTGCGCACAGGACCGACCATGTCCCGTAGACGTAATTCATTCCCCAGCGTCCATACCAGCTGCCGTTGTCTTCCTGGGTACGGCGAAGAAACTCCAGGGCCCTTGCCAGCGCCGGGCCATCCCCGGCGTTGCCGAGCTGCGCGATCATGCTCACGCAGCGCGCGGTCACGTCAGCGGTCGGCGGGTCCAACAGTGCGCCGTGGTCCGCAAAAGGGATGTGATTGAGATACTCGCTGGTGTTGTCGACATCAAAAGCGCCCCAGCCGCCATTTGCGCTTTGCAGTCCCATGACCCATTCGCGTCCGCGGGCAACGGCTTCGCCGAAATCCGACTCGCCGCGGTTTGCCTGGTGGCGGGCAAATCGGTCCATCGCCATCACGACCACTGCCGTGTCATCGAGGTCAGGGTAATGCGGGTTGGCGTACTGGAACGCCCAGCCTCCCGGACGGACCTGTGGCCGCTGCTCAGCCCAGTCGCCGATCGTGTCGCAGACCTGCCGTTCCTTGAGCCAGTTGAGCCCTCTGCGCACGGCTGCACGTGCCTGATTGTCACTAACTTCCTGCAGGGCCTGACAGGCAAGAACAGTATCCCAGACCGGGGACACGCAAGGCTGGCAATACGCTTCCGCGGATCCGACGACCAGCAGCCTGTCGATGGCCTGTCGCGCCAAGACCACGTCCGGGTGATCGCGCGGATAGCCCAGCGCATCGAACATCATGACAGCGTTCGCCATGGCCGGGAAGATTGCTCCCAAGCCATCCTCGCCATTGAGACGCTCGACTACGAAGGCAACCGCCTTGCCGATCGCGCGGCTGCGGGTCTTTTGCGGTATCAGCGGTTCGACGACGCGCAAGACCGCATCGACGCCAGTGAAGATGGCGAACCGGGTGCGTGATTGATGAAGTGCCCGCGCCCACCGCGGCGCGCGGGGACGCCGTCCCGGGAAAAGTTCGTTGATATCCACGTCGCGTGGATTGCGCGCTCGCGGCTTCAGGCCCTGCAGGACCAGCAACGGCGCCAGGACCACCCGGCTCCAGTAGGAGATCGTTGACAACTGGAATGGGAACCACCGTGGCAGGAGCATGACCTCGACCGGGATGATCGGCACTGCCGCCCACGAGACGATCCCAAACATCGCCAGCAGGATGCGCGTGAACACATTGGTCTTGCCTGCGCCACCGTGGCCGAGAATTGCGTCGCGCGCGCGTTGCATATGGTCGGACTCGGGCGAATCGCCAGCCAGTTTGAGCGCGAAATACGCCTTGACGCTCGCGCTCATATTGAACCCGCCGCCATGGAACAGGGCCCACCCGCCGTGCGCGCACTGCAGCCGTCGCAGATAGGTCGCAATCTTTGCCTCAAGCGTCGGATTCAACTCGCCCAGAAAGTGCTGCAGCAGGACGTACTCTGCCGAGATGGTGGCATCGGCTTCAAGTTCGAAGACCCAATGTCCATCCGGGCGCTGCTGCCGCAGCAACGCCAGCGCGGCCGCCGCGATACTGCGCCCAAGATTACCCGCTTCGAGCTCAATATGGGCTCGCCGCGCGCTGCTTTCGGAGCCTGGAATGTGGGGTGCTTTACGCGACGCAGAATGCATGAGCCGATGCCTGTTCCGGCGCAGGCTTGCAGTGGACAAACCATGCTTCAGCACCGTCCACAGGAGCCTGCCGCGCCCGGCATGGATCGGGGCTCGCGGCGGCGCCCATCCGCGCGCCGCCAGGCGCTCAAGCTTGTCGTGGTAGACCATTGCCATCAACAGCGGCGTGCGCACGACCTCGACAGGCTCGTTGGCCATGACTTCGCGCGCCTCTGCAAAGTGGCCGCGCGCACGGTCCACAATACTTGCGCAAGCGTCACCGAGCGCAGGGTGATCGAGGACCTTTGCCGGCTCGGTCTCGCTGATCCCGGCGGCAAGCAGCACTTCGCGCGGCAGGTAGAGACGACCCGCCCGGCCATCCTCGTCGAGATCGCGCAAAATGTTCGTGAGCTGCAGTGCCCGACCCAGATGCGAAGCGAGCGCTACCCCGGCCCGCGCCCGCATGCCGAATACCCGGGCCGACAGGCGGCCCACGGCGCAGGCCACCCGGTCGCAGTACAGGTCCAGGGTAGCGAGGTCGGGGGCGCGAATATCCGCGCGGACGTCCATTTCCATGCCATCGATGATCGAAAGAAAATCGCCGCGCTGCAGGGCGAACGCTCGAATCGGTTCGAGCAGTGGTCGAGCTCTTCTCGGTGGCGCGCCCCTGAACAGTGCATCCATGTCCGTACGCCATTGCGCAAGGCTCTCCAGGCGCGCTTGCCGGTCACCCCCGCCATCGGCTATGTCATCGACCACGCGGCAAAACCGATAGATCTCGAACATGGCGCGGCGCTGCGCCGGAGGCAAGATTCGCATCGCCGCGTAGAAGGAGCTGCCGGCAGCCGCGGCCTGCGCGTCCGCCGGCGGCGCATCGCGCATTTGTCGCTGCAGGTATTCAGCCGCGGCGTCAGGGAATTTCATGTGACGAAGGTTGGCGATGGACTCGACCTTTCCACTCGCCGCCGTGACCCCGCCGATGCTGCAAGGCGGAGTCGAGCGTGAACAACATGTAAATGGCCGCGATCGCCGGCAGAGCAATGCCGCACCACGCCGAGACGCCGTAGAAACGCAATGTCGGTTGCAATGCGATTGCCATCAGCAGCCAGGCTAGCGCACCCAGAAGTTGCGCGGTGCCACTGCCGAACAAGGCCATGCAGGGTGGCACCAGAAAGCTAACCACCATCCCCGTCGTCGCGAGCGTCAGCAACCACGGCGAAAACCGCAGTTGGGCGTACGCGCACCGAGTGATCATGGAGCGGATGTCGCGGATCGATTGGTACGCGCGCACGCTGCACACTCTCTCCGACAAGGCAAGCCAGATCGCGCCTCGACGCTTGAGCAACCGTGCCAAAGCACAGTCATCGATCAATTCGCCGCGAATCGCCTCAATGCCACCCGCGGCCTGCAGCGATCGCCGCCGAACCAGCATGCACCCACCGGCGGCCGCCGCAGTTGTCGCGCCGGCGCGATTCACCCATGCGAACGGATACAGCATCTGAAAGAAGAATATGAACGCCGGAACGAGAGCGCGCTCTGCGCAACTGCGGCAGCGCAGCTTTGCCATCAGCGATGTTAGTACGAAACGCCCGGCAATGGCGCGCCCAACCAGGTCCGTAAGCGTTTCGTCAGCATAATGGATGTCTGCATCCGTCAGAAGGAGGTATTCCGGCGGTGCGCGCAGCATCTCGGCATGGCTGATACCGTGGTGCACGGCCCACATCTTGCCGGTCCATCCGTTGGGCAGAGTTGATGCCGCCAGGACGATGACACGCTCGCAACTGCTCGCTGCCGCGGCGGCACGCCGTGCCGCGGCCGCGGTATCGTCGGTGCTGTGATCGTCGATGACGATCACCGAAAAATGGCCGCGATAGTCCTGGCGCAGCAGCGTGCGGATGGTCTCGCCGATCACCGAGGCCTCGTCGCGTGCCGGTATGATGGCGACGACGCTCGGCCACGAGATGCCTTCCGAGGGCGATGTTGCACCGGCTTCGTCGCGCTGCGCCGCACGCCAGAATCCGCCGCGCGCGGCAAGCAGATAGATCCAGACCACACATGAAAGCGTCGCGATGTAAATTGCCGTCATCGAAGATATCCCGCACCGCGGAACCATTCGACAGCGTCGCGAATCCCCTCGATGTAAGGGCGAGCATGGAAGCCCAGCTCGCGCTTGGCCTTCGCACTCGTGAAGAACATGCGCTGCTTCGACATGCGCAAGCCGTCGAGAGTCAGCAAAGGCTCCCGCCCGGTCAGCGCGGCGAGCATTTCAGCCGCCGCCGCCAGTGGATAAAGGGGTCCGCGCGGCAGCTTGAGTCGGCTGGGCTGACGCCCGACGAGCAGAGAAATATCGCGAAGCATTTGCCCGAGAGGTACATTCTCGCCGCCGAGTATATAGCGTTCGCCGATGGTGCCATGCCTAAGCGCCGCAACATGACCGATGGCTACGTCGTCAACGTGCACGAGATTAAGCCCAGTATCAACGAACCCAGGCATGCGTCCGGAAGCAGCGGCGATGATGACCTGCCCGGTGGGAGTCGGTCGAATGTCGCGGGGGCCAATCGGAGCCGAAGGATTTACGATAACTGCGGGAAGCGCATCGTGGATGGTCATTGACTTGACCAGTTGCTCTGCGACAACCTTGCTGCGCTTGTACGTCCCTTGCGCCGCGGCCTCGGCCACCAGCAGCGTCTCGTCCGCTGCAGTGCCGTCAGCGCGCACCGCCAGGGTGGCAACGCTGCTCGTGTATACGACGCGCTCGATACCAGCCGCAACGGCAGCTTGCATCACCGTGCGGGTGCCTTCGACGTTGGTGCGCACCATTGCCTCGGGGTCGCGCGCCCAAAGACGATAGTCGGCGGCGGCGTGCGCGACGTAACGAGCGCCCGCCATGGCACGGGCAACCGCGGCGCGGTCGCAAATGTCACCTTCCACGCTTTCGATCTCGAGCCCCATCAGATTGTCGCGCCGGCTCGCTGCGCGGATGAGCGCGCGCACCGGGTATCCCGCAGCAAGGAATGCGCGAACGAGCGCCGATCCCACAAAGCCGGTCGCCCCGGTAACCAGAACGAGACTGCCTTGACTCATCAACGATTCGCAATAACGCGGCTATTGATCGACGCGAGGCAACGCCAGCGGACGGCACTCGCGCGCGCGGCCGCTGCGCTTGAAATGGCGTATCCGCGGTGACCCGTTGATAGTGCGCCTGCGGCATGCGACGAGGTCGAGGGACCAAGCCACTGTGGCCCCTGTGCCGCGGCGTCCATGGTGAGTAGTGTCGCGATCAGCCTAGCCACCGGCGCGCTTGCTGTTGCATCGGCGGTCTTGGATGCAGCGCAAAGACCGCAGCTGTTGGTATGCCTAGAGGCCATGCTTATCGATTGGGCAACAATCGTGCTCAATTATGGCACGCCCCGCACGCACGGTTTCCCGGTCTCATGGATCGCCCGTCGCGACTCGATCGCGCCATTGCAAGCCCCTTCCGAGCAGATCGGCTTGGGATGGATATTGGCCGAAAGCCCCATTCGGTCGTACCGGAGGTTTGATGTGCACAGCGACACGTGCAAAGTGGGCTGGGCGCCAGGCGCAGAGCGAAGGTCTCGATGACCGCGTTTTTGCATGCAAACATTGCAACGACTGCCGGTGTCGTCATGCCCGTTGCCACCCATCCCAGAATCTTCAGCCCGAGACGGGCCGCCGCTGCGCCCAAAGTGTGCCCGTTTCAGCACCGATCGTGGCGCTTCCCACCTCCACGCCCTTAACCCCAGGGCCCAACGCCTGTCGCCCTCGAAATCGACGACGGGGTGCTGGAGACCCGAAGCAGGTATCAGGCACTAACAGCGGCGATCGCGGGACTTTGAACCAGGCTAAGGACCTCGTGCGAACCCTTCGGCTTGCGACCGAGAAGCGTGCGGCAGTGCACGTCACTGAGCCAGAAAGCTTCAGGGGCTTGGACATACCATGCGCTTGCTGGCGCCACAGTTCGTCAAGCTCTATCTGAAAACGAACAACAACGACGTCGCCGATGGCGAGGCGATCTGTGAGGCGGTGGCCGGACCGAACGTGCGCTACGTGCCTGTCAAGACGAACATAGGACACTGCACTCCAGAAACACCACCAGCAGCCGGCCGCAGCCAGCGGCCAGCCTATTGAAGCCAATGACCTCGATAGCTATCCGCAACTACAAATTTGGACTTGAAATCCCGCCGACGGCCGCCATCTTGATCGCATGCCCGGCACGAGCCGGCCGGCAATACCAATTTACGGAGATGAAAAAATGCGCATGATTCGTTACTACAGCCCGCTGGATCGGGCATTCGAGCGCGCCTTCGGCGCGGTGGTCGCGCACAACGGCGCCGCGCGCGCGGCCGACGGTTCCATCGACCTCGATGTCATCGAGACGGCCGACGCCTATATCGTCAAGGCAGAAGTACCCGGAGTGGCCAAGGACCAGATCGACGTCAAGGTCGAGGATCGCGACGTCACCATCAGCGTCGAATACCGCGAAGAAGTCGAAGCCAACGGCAAGGCACTGTGGCGCGAGCGCAGCTACGGCAAGGCCTCGCGCGCCCTGCGCCTGCCCGAAGCGGTCGATGCCAACACCGCGCAGGCGAAGCATGTCGACGGCGTGCTGCAGCTGACGCTGCCGAAGATCGCCAAGGCGAAGGTGAAGCAGATCACGATCAACTGAAGTCCGGTTGATCCGGCGGGGATGGCGCGGCACGCGCCGTCCCCCTCGCGGCTGCTGGCGGCCGCGATGCGGCGGACAGACGCCGGCAAGCCGCGCGATCAGGCAAGAGCAGCGCTGGCTGAGAATGCGGCGCAGCTGCTCGCGTGCCTTGCGACTCGCCGTGCTCGGCCCCTTGCCCGGCCTCAGCCCAGTAAATCGACTGCCTTGCTGCCGCGCCCGCCGCGCAGTTCGGCGGCCGTGCGCGTGCCGCGCCGCGCGTTGTGCAGCGCGAGGATCGGCCGGAGATACTTGCCGGTGTAGCTGCCGGGCGCCAGGGCGACCTGTTCCGGCGTGCCCTCGGCGATGATCTGCCCGCCGCCCGCGCCGCCTTCGGGGCCGAGGTCGATGACCCAGTCGGCGGTCTTGATGACGTCGAGATTGTGCTCGATGACCATGACCGTGTTGCCGTGGTCGCGCAACCGGTGCAGCACCGTCAGCAGCATTTCGATGTCGTGGTAGTGCAGGCCGGTCGTCGGCTCGTCGAGGATGTAGAGCGTGCGGCCGGTGTCGCGCTTGGACAGCTCCAGAGCGAGCTTCACGCGCTGTGCCTCGCCGCCGGACAAGGTGGTCGCCGATTGTCCCAGCGTGATGTAGCCCAGGCCGACATCGAGCAGCGTGCGCAGCTTGCGCGCGACCACCGGCACCGGCTCGAAGAACGCGAACGCCTGCTCGACGGTCAGCGACAGCACGTCGTGGATGCTCCTGCCCTTGTACTGGATCTCCAGCGTTTCGCGGTTGTAGCGCTGGCCGTGACAGACATCGCAGGGCACATAGACGTCGGGCAGAAAATGCATCTCGACCTTGATCAGGCCGTCACCCTGGCACGCCTCGCACCGGCCGCCCTTGACGTTGAAGGAGAAGCGCCCCGGGCCGTAGCCGCGCTCGCGCGCATCCTTCACCTGCGCGAACAATTCGCGGATCGGCGTGAACAGTCCGGTGTAGGTCGCCGGATTCGAACGCGGCGTGCGGCCGATGGGACTCTGGTCGACGCTGATGACCTTGTCGAAATACTCCAGGCCGTGCATCTCGGCGTACGGCGCCGGCTCGGCCGAACTTCCATAGAGGTGCCTGGCCACGGCCTGATAGAGCGTGTCGTTGATCAGCGTGGACTTGCCCGAGCCGGACACGCCGGTCACGCACACGAACAATCCGACCGGCAGCTTCAGCGTCACGCCCTGCAGGTTGTTGCCCGTTGCGCCGACGATGCTGAGCACGCGCTTGGGATCGGCGCGGTGGCGGCGCTCCGGCATCGGAATCTGCCGGTGGCCCGCCAGGTATTGCCCGGTCAGCGAATGCGCGGCGTGGCGAATCTCGTCGGGCGTGCCCTGCGCCACGATCTGGCCGCCGTGCTCGCCGGCGCCCGGGCCCATGTCGACGACGTGATCGGCGGACAGGATCGCGTCGGTGTCGTGCTCGACGACGATGACGCTGTTGCCGAGATCGCGCAGGTGCTTGAGCGTTTGCAGCAGGCGGTCGTTGTCGCGCTGGTGCAGCCCGATCGACGGCTCGTCGAGCACGTACATGACGCCGGTGAGCCCGGACCCGATCTGCGACGCCAGGCGGATGCGCTGCGCCTCGCCGCCCGACAGCGTCTCCGCCGAGCGATCGAGCGACAGGTAATCGAGGCCGACGTTGTTGAGGAACTGCAGCCTGCTGATGATCTCCTTGACGATCTTGTCGGCGATCGCCTGGCGCTGGCCTTCGAGGCGCAGCGTCGCGAAGAATTCGCCGGTTGCCTTCAGCGGCCAGTTGCTGACTTCGTAGATGGCCCGGTCGCCGACCTTGACGTAGCGCGCCTCGCGGCGCAGCCGGGTACCGTCGCATTCGGGGCACGGCTTCGAGTTCAGGTGCTTGGCGAGTTCCTCGCGCACCATGACCGAGTCGGTCTCCCGGTAGCGCCGCTCGAGATTCGGCAGGATGCCTTCGAAGGCGTGCTCGCGCAGCATCGGCTTGCCGCGATCGGACAGATACTGGAAGGCGATCTTTTCCTTGTCGCTGCCGTACAGGATCATCTGCTGGATGCGCTCGGGCAGCTTTTCGAAGGGCTTCTCCAGGTCGAAGCCGTAGTGCTTCGCCAGGCTTTGCAGCATCTGGAAGTAGAACTGGTTGCGGCGGTCCCACCCCTTGATCGCGCCGGACGCGAGCGACAGCTGCGGGAAGGCGACCACGCGCTTGGGGTCGAAAAAGCTGATCGAGCCGAGGCCGTCGCAGCGCGGGCACGCGCCCATCGGATTGTTGAACGAGAACAGGCGCGGCTCGAGTTCCTGCAGTGCGTAGCTGCAGATCGGGCACGCGAATTTGGCCGAGTAGAGATGCTCCTCGCCGCTGTCCATCTCGACGGCGATGGCGCGGCCGTCGCCGTTGCGCAGCGCGGTCTCGAACGACTCCGCCAGGCGCTGCTTCAGGTCCGGCCGGACCCGCAGCCGGTCGACCACCACTTCGATGGTGTGCTTCTGGTTCTTGGTGAGCTTCGGCGCCGCGTCGATCTCGCAGACCTTGCCGTCGACGCGCACGCGCACGAATCCCTTGGCGCGCAGTTCGACGAACAGCTCGACCTGCTCGCCCTTGCGATTGGCGACGATCGGCGCCAGGATCATCAGCTTGGTTTCCTCGGGCAGCATCAGCACCGCGTCGACCATCTGCGAAATCGTCATCGCCGAGAGCTTCTGTTCCGGATGGTCCGGACAGAACGGTTCACCGACCCGCGCGTAGAGCAGGCGCAGGTAGTCGTGGATCTCGGTGACGGTGCCCACGGTCGAGCGCGGGTTGTGCGAGGTCGCCTTCTGCTCGATCGAAATCGCCGGCGAGAGGCCTTCGATGAGGTCGACGTCGGGCTTTTCCATCAGCTGCAGGAACTGGCGCGCGTACGCCGACAGCGACTCGACGTAGCGCCGCTGCCCTTCGGCGTAGAGCGTGTCGAAGGCCAGCGAGCTCTTGCCCGAGCCCGACAGCCCGGTGATGACGATCAGCCGATGCCGCGGCAGATCGAGGTTGATGTTCTTGAGATTGTGCGTTCTTGCGCCGCGAATGCGGATGTATTCCATGCCCATGGGTTCCCGGAGATGCTGCCTGTTCGTCCCGCAATATTCGCTCAGGCGCAGGGTCTGCACCCCGCCGGCGCCAGCGTAACGGGCGACTGGGCAACCTGCTAATATACTCCTTTCCGCGCGCTGTTTCTAAGGCCGCATTCGGTGGGACGGCGAGCGCCACGCAGCGCCTCATCCGCACGACCGATACCGGTTGCGCCCGTGCGGGAATATCATCGAACGACACGTACACGTCTGGTTGGGGGACTGCTATGGCTTCAGTGAACAAGGTGATCCTGGTCGGCAATCTCGGCCGCGATCCGGAAACGCGCTACACCACCGCTGGCGAAGCCGTGACCAACATCCGGCTGGCGACGACCGACACCTGGAAGGACAAGTCAGGCGAAAAGCAGGAACGCACCGAGTGGCACAGCATCGTCTTCTTCGGCCGGCAAGCCGAGATCGCCGGCGAGTATCTGAAGAAGGGCCGCCAGATCTACGTCGAGGGCCGCCTGCAGACGCGCAAGTGGCAGGACAAGGAAGGCCAGGACCGCTACACGACCGAGATCGTCGCCGACAGGATGCAGATGCTCGGCAACCGCGAAGGCGGCAGCGCGCCGATGGCCTCCGAACCGCCGGATCACGGCGCGCCGGCCGAGCCGCGCGGGGAGGCGCGCCCGGGCGGCAAAGGCAGCGCCCCTGCGAAGAAGAACGTCGACGACCTCGACGACGACATTCCGTTCTAAAGTGCCGCGGCGGATCGGGCCCCGCCGACTACGGCGTCGTCTCCGCCTTGACCCAGCTCGGATCCGGATCGAAGCGCGTCATGGCCCGGGCCTGCGCCGCGGTATCGCGGCCGAGGTTCTTCTCGTATACGACACCGTTGTGGTTGCAGATGAACGACATCACTCCGGACACGCCCCAGCGTGCCGGGTACGCGATCAGGGCGAAACCGCCGATCATCCTGCCCTTGACGCGATAGTCGTACGCCCCGCCCTGCGCGAAGCGGCCCTGCGCAGTGAGTATGCGGTAGTGATAGCCGTGGAAAGCCTGCGGCATTCCGATGTCCAGCGCATAGCCTTCGACGGCGGCGCGCGTCGCGACCGGCCCGAATGGACTCGGCGGCTCGCCTTCCTGGGTAGGCCAGTACAGGCCGTCGCGCTTGCCCGGCGTACTGACGAACCTCGGGGCGTACTCGAGCAAGCCGTTGCTGTCGCGGTCCTTGGTCGCGTACTCACGCTGCGCGTCCACGTACGCAAGGCACACCTGAATCGCCGCCAGCTCGTTCTCGCCGATGCGGCGATTGACGATTTCCTCGGCGCCGGCGCGCGAGTCGAAAGTCCAGCCGCTGGCGCCCTTCACGATCGGAAACGGGAATGGGTAACCGTTGTCACCGAGCAGGAGCGTCGCCTTGGCGTCGCCTTGGCGATCGAACTTCGCCGACTGGTCATACGCGGCGACAAACGTGGTGCGCGTCTGGCTGTCCACGACCTTGTCGCCGGTGTAGATGAGCTTGCCGCTGCCCGGGCCGAGGACGGCGTAGATCTGCTTCCAATTGTCGCTTTTCATCGCCGCCTGCAGCGCCTGCGCGGCCGCCTCCGGCGACTCGAAGCCGAGCTGGACGATGTTGTCCGTCGCCTTGACCTTGCGCGCAGCGTCGGCCGCAAGCGCGCCGGGCGAGCCAATGAGCGTCATGGTGGCAGCGAATGCAACAGCGAGCGCAAGCGCGCGAATCCAGGTTGCTTTCATGGCCTTTTGCATCCAGTGTTTGGGTGGTGTCATGGCATCACCTCCGGCCGCCGCCACCGCCAGCACCATGTGCGGGTGCACCGCCGCCACCGCCAGCACCATGGGCGGGCGCACCGCCGCCACCACCGCCGCCACGAGGTGCCCCACCAGCACCCCCACCGCTGTTGCGCTGCGGGGGTGCGCTCATTGCGGCACGGCTTTGCGCGCCCCGGTTGCTGTACTGCTGCGCCTGCGGGCGCGACTGGCTGGCATTGTAGGTCGGCGTGACGCGGTTCGTCGCGCCGCCGGTACGGTCGATCGGACTGCCGGAACTCATGCTGCCGGGCCGCGTCATCGCAGTGCCCGCATTGACATTGCCAGGACGGGTCAGCGAACTGGCAGTACCGGTGGATCCCGGACGGTCCATCGTGGTCGGGCGCTGCACGTTGCCGCCGCCGACCTGTCCGGGCGTCGGACGCTGCACGTTGCCAGCAACGGCCTGGCCCGTGGTCGGCCGGGCAGTAACGTCGCGACCGCGATACGCTTCGCGCGTCTGCACCCCGGGATTGTTCGGCCGGTACCTGTTCTGCACGTTGGCGTCGTGATACGCAACACCCCTGCGCTGCTCGGGATTGTGCTGCCAGTTGCCGTTCTGGTAGCGGTTGTTGTAGCCGGGCCGATTGAAGAAATAGTTGTTGTTGACGTTGATATTGATGTTGCCGCCGCGCCAGTTCGGATTGCACCAGCCCCAGTGGTTGCCGGAGATCGCCCACGCGGTGCCCCAGAAAATGCCCGCGGTGATCGCAACGCCCAGCGGCGGATAACCATAGTAGGGCGGCGGATACCAATACCAGGGCTGGTACGCAGGCCACCACCACGTTCCGTAGATAACCGTCGGGTTGTAGACAGGGACGTAGAGGTATTGCGGCTGCGCCGGCTCGATGATGATCGTCTTCTCCTGCACGATCACCTTCTGTTGTTCGTTGCTCTGCAGGTTGCCGGCGGCCTGCGCCCTTGCCCGCAGCGACTGCGCCGTCTGCATGACCTGCGCCTCGTTGGCGAGGAAGGCGTCGCCGAGCTGCTGAGTCCACTCGAGCTTGTCGTTCATCATCGCCAGTACCTGCGGGAACGCGGTCAGCGACAGCACGCTCGGATCCCAGGTCTTGCCTTCGAGCGCATTGTTGAGCGCATCGCCCTTGAGTCCCGGGTTCTGCTGCAGAAAGCGTGCCGCTTCGACGACGTCGAGCGGATACGTCGAGGCGATCAGGATTTGCGACAGCAGCTGATCGGGGTAGAGCGCGATAGGCGCCAGCAGCGAGTCCAGTCGGTCCTGCGGCAGCTGCGTCGAGGACGCCGGCCGATAATCGGGCGGTGGCGGCGTCTGCGCGTGAACCCCCACCGCTGCAATCGCGCACAAGGCGAGCATCGGCACGAGCCAGCGGTGCAAGCGGAGAGTCATCGGTCCTCGAGGGATGATCGCGGCGGATTGCCGCTGCGCTGCGGTGGTACGCGTCCGGTTATTGCCGATTATGGCCCTCTCGATGCCGATCCCGCGCGGCATTCACGCCAGCGCCGCCTGCCGCGCCGGGATCAGCGCTTGCGTTGCGGCACTCTCGATGACTGCACCGCCGAGGCACACCTCGTCCTCGTACACGACCAGGTACTGCCCCGGCGTGGGCGCCCATTGCGGCGCTTCAAAACCGGCGCGCCAGCGGCCGTCGGCGAGCGCTTCGATCCGACATGCTGCAGGCGTCATCCGATAACGGGTCATGGCGCGCAGCGGTTGACCGGCCGCCGGCGCGGCGCCGCCGATCCAGTGCATCGGCCCGGTGTCGACAGCGGTCGCGTAGAGCCGCCAATCGGCGTGTCCCTGGACCACGATCAAGGCATTGCGGTGGCGATCCTTGGCGGCAACGAACCATGGTGCGGCCACGCCGTCGCGCGTTCCGCCGATGCCGAGGCCGTGCCGCTGGCCGAGCGTGTAGTACGCGAGACCGACGTGGCGGCCGACGACGCGGCCGTCGGGCGTCTCGATCGGCCCCGGCGCCTTCGGCAGGTAGCGCGCCAGGAAGTCGCGGAACGGCCGCTCGCCGATGAAGCAGATGCCCGTTGAATCCTTTTTCGCGTGCACAGGGAGCCCCTGCTCGCGGGCGAGCGCGCGCACCTCGCGCTTGGTCATTTCCCCGAGCGGAAACAGCGTCGCGGCCAGCTGCCGCTGTGTCAGCTGATGCAGGAAATAGCTCTGGTCCTTGGTCGCATCGGCGGCCCTGAGCAACTGCGCGTGGCCGCCGACCGAGCGAACCCGCGCATAGTGGCCGGTGGCGATCGCGTCGGCGCCCAGCGTCTGCGCAAAGTCCAGGAAGGCCTTGAACTTGATTTCGCTGTTGCACAGCACGTCCGGATTGGGCGTGCGCCCGGCCTGATATTCACCCAGGAATTGCGCGAACACGCGCTCGCGGTATTCGGCGACGAAATTGACCGCCTCGAGTTCGACGCCGATGACGTCGGCGACCGACGCGGCGTCGACCAGGTCGACGCGCGAGGTGCAGTATTCGTCGCTGTCGTCGTCATCCCAGTTCTTCATGAACACGCCGACGACGTCGTGCCCCGCGCGCTTGAGCAGCCACGCCGCGACCGACGAGTCCACACCGCCGGACATGCCGACGACGATGCGCCGATGGTTGGATGATTGCTCGGCCATTACGCCATGGGGCCGCTGCACATGCCGGCGCCTTCTGCGCTTGGAGAAACAAAAAGGCAGGGGCTTGCGGCCCCTGCCCCGATGCGAGCGCTTGCGCTAGCTATTTCTTCGGTGGCGCAGCAGGCATTCCCGATTCTTGCTGGGTCTTTTCCAGCGACTTGAGATCAGCAGCCCGCTGTTCCTTGGTCGGTGCCGGCATCGCCTTCGATTGCGCGACGGCCGCCTTGGCTTCCTTCCGCGCGCCCGTATCGTCGTAGCCTTCCTGCGCCGCTTGCTCCAGTGCCGACAGTTCGTACTGCTTCTTGGTGGCGGTAGCCTTGCGCAGGGCGGCCCGCTGTTCCGGGGTCATTTTCTCCAGCGCAGCCTTCGCTTCGGCACGCTGCTGCTGGTACATCTTGGTCTGGTCTCGGGTCAGCGGCTTCAAGTCGCTGTCGTCGGCGAGCACCGCCGTCGAACCGAGTGTGAATGCACCTGCAAAAAGTGCAAGGATCAGCTTGTTCATGGATTTGTCCTCAATGGTTGGTTCGGGTGGATCGATCGTTTCCGCGCCTGCCCGAACCACTGGCTCGGAGCCTGGAAATGTGAAACCGCAATGATTCTATTGACATTTGGGTCAAAACGCAACGGCATCAGGCGTGCTGCCACCCTTGCCGTTGCAGCGGGACAACGCCTTTATTTGGTCGCGCCCGTCTTCGGCGTTTCGGTCGTAGCTGGCGTCTTTTGCGCGGTCGTCGTCTTCTTGGTCTTTTTCTTGGTCTTCTTGGCAGCAGGCTCGCCGCTGGTCGACGTCTTCTTCGCTTCGGCGCTGGTGCCCGTCTTGCCAGTCGTCGCAGTCGTCGGCGCAGTCGCAGCCTTGCTGGTTGCGGGCGCTGCAGCAGCGGGAGCTGCCATGGGAGCGGCAGGCGCGGGCGCCGTGGTCTGCGCAGCAGCGGTCAGCGAAACGGCGAAGGCGCCGGCGATCAGCGCGGTCAACATCTTGGTCATGATTCTTCCTCAGTGTGATGTGGGTCGGTCGACACTCATCTGGAATCGTGTCGCCGCTTATAACGGCGCCCTTCGCACAATGGTTGACAGCAATGCGACCGCGGGTCAGCCGGGCGCCGAACGCTGCTCTCGCCAGCTCACAACTCGCCAGCCGCGCTTGCGCGCGTGCGCGGCAAGCGTCGGATCGGGATCGACCGCCACGGGATGCGTCACCGCGTCGAGCAAAGGCAAATCGTTGTGCGAGTCGCTGTAGAACCAGGTCTGGCTGAATTCGCCCAGTTCGCGCTGCAGTTCCCCGAGCCAGGCGGCGACGCACTTGAGCTTGCCGGCCTGAAAGCAGGGATCGCCGCTCACCCGGCCGGTGAAGCGGCCGTCGACCATTTCGGGCTCGGTGGCGACCAGCTGCTCGATGCCGTACATCGCGGCGATCGGTCGGGTCACGAAGCTGTTGGTGGCGGTCACCACTGCCACGAGGTCACCCGCCGCGAGGCGCGCCGAGACGACCTGCGCCGCCGCCGGCAGCAGCATGGGCCGGATCTTTTCGTCGAGAAAGCGTTCGCGCCAGGCGAACAGCGTCGCCGGGTCGTGCATGGCGAGCGGACGCAGCTGGAAATCCAGGAAGGCGTGAATGTCCAGTCGCCCCGCCTTGTAGTCGGCAAAGAACGCCGCATTGCGGCGTTCGTAGCTCGCCCTGTCGAGCACGCCCAGCTCGATGAGAAACTGCCCCCAGCCGTAGTCGCTGTCGCCGGCCAGCAGCGTGTTGTCCAGATCGAACAGGGTCAGACGTTGCGCGCCGGTCGTTGCCACTCGAGCTCCCTTTGCAGCCACTGTTTCAACAGCGGAACGGTGATCGGCCGCTTGGCGGCGAGCGAGCGCCGATCCAGCACGTCCAGCGTCGCCAGCAGCGAGCGCATGTCGCGGCGTCCATGCCGCAGCAGGTATTCGATGACCTCGCCCGACAGGTTGAAACCGCGCTCCCGGGCGTACGCGGCGAGCGCCGCGGGCTTGTCGTCGTCGGCGAGGGGCAGCACCTCGTAGACCAGACCCCAGCCCAGGCGCGTGCGCAAATCTTCGCGCAGCGGCAGCGCGGTCAACGGCGCGCGAGCAGCCGCAAGCAGGCGCCCGTGGCCTGCCTTGAGGGCGTTGTAGAGCGTGAAGATGTGCCCCGCCGCGGTCGTGTCGGCCTCGTCGATGCGATCGATCGCGACCACCGTGTTGGCGGCGACGATCAGCGCTTCATCGACGTCGGCGGGGTGCGTGTACAGGCGGGCCTGGAAGCCATGTCCCTGAGCGTGCGCGATCGTCGCCGCCAGCAGGTGAGTCTTCCCGGCGGCCGCCGCGCCCCAGAGCAGGATGCCGGCCTCGTCCAGCGCGCCCTCGGCAAAGCGCGGCAGGATGGCCGCGAGTTCGGCGTTGCGTCCGGCCAGGAAGTTGCCGAATCCGGGCGGCTCGGGCCCAGCGAGATCGAATACGAGCTGTTCCGCCACCCGCCGCCCCGCTAACGGTACAGATCGGATTCGTGATACTGGGCGCGCAGGTGGCGCAAGCCGACCAGCAGCGCGGCGCTGGCGGGCAGCGCGATGAGCACCCCGGCGAAGCCAAACAAGTGACCGAACGCGAGCAGCGCGAAGATCACCGCCAGCGGATGCAAGCCGATCCTGTCGCCCACCAGCCATGGGACCAGCACGTAGCCTTCGAGGATCTGGCCGACGCCATAGACCGCCATCACCGCCGCGAATCCCGGCAGTCCGTGCCACTGCAGCAGCGCGGCGAGGATGCCGAGAATCAGACCCAGTCCGAACCCGACGTAGGGAATGAACACCAGCAGCCCGGTAAGCACGCCGATGGGGATCGCGAACTGCAGCCCGACCAGCGACAAGCCGATCGCGTAGTACGCCGCCAGCACGCCCATCACCGAGAGCTGGCCGCGGACGAACTCGGCGAGGACCGCGTCGATTTCGCTCGCCACCGTGCTGACCTTGGGCAGCCAGCGGCGGGGCAGGAGTTCGCCGATGCGCGCGACCAGGCTATTCCAGTCGCGCAGCAGATAGAACATGACCACCGGGACGAGCACCAGGTTGATCAGTATGCCAAGGACCACCATCCCGCCGGCCTTGATCTCGCTGAGCAGCTTGAGCGACAGCGCCTCGGCGCCCTCCACGTTTTCGGCGACGAGCCCCCTCACTGTCGCCAGGTCGAAGTCCAGTTCGATGCCCAAGGTATCGGCCAGCCACGGTCCGACCTGGCCGTACGCCATGGCGAGCAGTTCCGGAAGGCGCTTGTAGAGCTGCGTCGCCTCGGCGTGGACGAGCGGCCAGAGCACCAGCGCTAGGATGAGCACCAGCAGGAACACCACGGCCATGACGATCAGCGTGGCGATCGTGCGCGAGGTCCGGCGCCGCTGGAACCAGTTGACCGCGGGGCTGCCGAGATAGGCGAGCATGACCCCGACCATGAAGGGCGTCAGGATCGGCCCGAGCCAGTGCAGCAGCGCCGCGACGGTTGCCACGGCACCGACCACCCAGAGGTACTGCGCGCGCCGCAGGCTGCGGGCGCGATCGACGGCGGTAGGCTGCGCCGCGGGCGGCAAAGCGCCCGGCGGCGGGTCGGATGGAACCATTTCCGGTAAACTCGTCCCCAAAAAGTCGCTCACTCTAACCCGCCAGTCGCAGCGACTCAATCATTCCCATGCCCAAAGCCCAGCCTGCCCTTTCCTATCGTGACTCCGGGGTCGACATCGACGCCGGCGACCGGCTGGTCGAAGCGATCAAGCCGTTCGCCAGGCGCACCCTGCGCCCCGAGGTCATCGCCGGGATCGGCGGCTTCGGCGCGCTGGTCGAATTGCCCAAGCGCTACCGCGAGCCCGTGCTGGTGTCCGGTACCGACGGCGTCGGCACCAAGCTCAAGCTCGCCTTCGCGCTCAACCGCCACGACAGCATCGGCATCGACCTGGTCGCGATGAGCGTCAACGACATCCTCGTGCAGGGCGCCGAGCCGCTGTTCTTCCTCGACTACTACGTCTGCGAGAGGCTCGATGTCGCGGTCGCGACCGAGGTCATCAAGGGCATCGCGCGCGGCTGCGAACGGGCCGGCTGCGCGCTGATCGGCGGGGAGACGGCCGAGCATCCGCAGGCGTTCGTTCCCGGCGAATACGATCTCGCGGGTTTCGCCGTCGGCGTGGTGGAAAAGTCGCGCGCGGTCGACGGCCGCCGCATCGCCGCCGGCGACGTGCTGATCGGGCTCCTCTCGAGCGGACCGCACTCCAACGGCTATTCGCTGATCCGCCGCATCCTCGACGCCGCCGGCGCCGATCTCGCGCAACCGGTCGCCGGCGTCACCGGCGCGCGCACGCTGGGCGAAACGCTGCTCGAGCCGACGCGCATCTACGTCAAGCCCGTGCTCGCGCTGCTCGCCGAATTCGACATCAAGGGCATGGCCCACATCACCGGCGGCGGCCTCACCGAAAATACCCATCGCATGTTTCCGGCGCAACTGTGCGCGCGCATCGATACGCGCTGCTGGCAACGGCCCGCGATCTTCGACTGGCTGCAGCGCAGCGGCAACGTCGCGACCGGCGAAATGCATCGCGTGTTCAACTGCGGGATCGGCTTCGTGCTGGTGGTGGCCGCGGACATCGCGCCGGCGGTAATCACGCGTCTCGGTGAGCTTGGCGAGACCGCGACGGCGATCGGCAGCGTCGAGTCCGGCGCGCCGGCGACGGTCGTCGCTTGAGCCGCGCCTTCCGAGCCGCGGCAGGGCCAATCCCCGCAGGCCGCCCATGAAGCGCGTGGCGATCGTGATCTCCGGGCGCGGCTCCAACATGGCGGCGCTGCTCGACGCGGTGCGCGACGGTCGTATCGCCGCGCAGGTGGCTGGCGTCATCAGCAATCGGCCCGCTGCCGCGGGCCTGGCGCTCGCGGTCGCGCGCGGGGTTCACGCGCAGGCCATCGACCATAAGGCCTTTGCCGACCGCGACGCCTTCGAGCAGGCACTCGCGGCGGCCATCGACGCGCTGCGCCCCGATCTGGTCGTGCTGGCGGGGTTCATGCGCATCCTTTCCGCGGCCTTCGTCGCCCGCTACGCCGGACGGCTGATCAATATTCATCCATCGCTGCTGCCGGCCTTTCCCGGCTTGGACACGCACCGCCGCGCGCTGGCCGACGGCGTGAAGATCCACGGCTGCACCGTGCATTTCGTGACCGCGAGCGTCGACCACGGGCCGATCATTGCCCAGGGCGCCGTTGCGGTGCACGATGTCGACACCGAGGCGACGCTCGCGGCGCGCGTGCTCGAGATCGAACACCGGCTGCTGGTCGCCGCGGTCGGCTGGTTCTGCGCCGATCGGCTGGTCAGCGTCGGACCGAGGGTGCGCGTTATTGATGCACGTTCCGACGTGGCGGCGCTGAGCGTGCCGGTCGGTGACTGAATGTTGCGGTGACCCAGACAGGCGCTGACCGACGATGACTTCCGCCGCAATCCGTACCGATCCGCGGTCGCCCGCCTGGCGTCGCTGGTCGGTGCTCGCCGCCGCTTTGCTGGTGTCGCTGCTGGTGCATCTGGCGCTCACGCAGTGGCCTATCCGCGCGAACGACGAGCCCGAACCGTTGCCGCCGCTGGCCGCCACGATCACCGAGCTTCCGCCGCCTCCCGTCGCGGCGCCACCCAAGCCCGCCGCGAAGCCGCGCGTCAGGCGCGCCGTGCCCGTCGCGACGCCGGACGCGCCCGTGGCCAAGGTTGCCGCTGAAACGCCGCCGGAGCCGGCAGCGGAGCCGACCGCCGCCGCTCAACCCGCGGCTCCCGAACCCGCCGCGCCGCCCCTGGATGTGCCCGCGATCGCGGACGCCCCTTTGCCGCTGGCGCCCGCCAAACCGCTGCCACCGCGCGTCGACCTCGCCTACCAGGCGTTCCTCGGCACTGGCGGCTTCCTTATCGGCGAAGCGGTGTATCGACTCGATCACAGCGGCAGCGACTACCGGATCTCGACTGTCGCCCAGGCGCGCGGACTCGCCTCGCTGTTCGTCCGCGGCGAGGGCCGCGCGACCAGTTCGGGCACGATCACGTCGAGCGGCCTGCAGCCGAGCAGCTTCACTCTCTCCCGCACCGGCAGCAGCAACGATCGGCAGGAGTCGGCCACCTTCGACTGGGAAACCGGCATCGTCGTGCTCAACGACGACAAGGCCGCGCCGCTGGAAATGCCGACCTTCGATCCGCTGGTCGTGCTCTGGCAGTTCTACTTCGCGCCGCCGGAACAGGACGCGATCCAGTTCAATATCGCGACCACGCGCAAGGTCTACCACTACGGCTTCAAGCGCACCGGCGACGAAACCGTCACGCTGCCCTTCGGCGACGTCGAGGCGCAGGTGTGGGTGCGCGAAAGCGGCGACGGCCAGCTCGACGCGCAGGTGTGGCTCGCGCCCTCGCTGCATTTCGTCGCGGTGAAAGTGCGGCTCGCCAATGCGCGCGCGACCGTCGAGTTGCGCCTGGACAGCATCCGCGTCGACGAAACCGTCGCGCAGCGATGACGCTGCGCGCCAACCAGCTCGGGGCGCTGTCCGACGCGCTCGCCGCGGTATTGCCGTTGACCGAGGCTTGCGACACGGCGCTGCACCAGTTCTTCCGCAAGCACGCCAAACTCGGCGCGCAGGACCGCGCCTTCATCGCCGACGGCGTGTTCGCGACGTTGCGCCGCCTGCGCTCGTTGACCGCGCAGGCCGAGAGCGGCGCGCCGCGGCCGCTGGCGATCGGCGTCACGCTGCGCGACCTGGGCCTGAGCATGCGCGAGCTCGACGGCGCGCTGTCCGCACCCGAACGCGCCTGGGCGGCGGCGTTCCGTGCGCGCAAGCCGGCGCTCACGCCGGCCGAGGCCGCGGAATTGCCGGACTGGTTGTGGGCGAAGCTGGGCGAGGCCTTCAGCGCCGCCGAACGCGACGCGCTGGCGCGCGCCTGGCTCTCGCCCGCGCCGCTCGACTTGCGCGTCAACACCCTGCTCGGTACGCGCGACGCGGCCTGGGCGGCGCTCGCCGCCTCGGGCATCTCCGCGGAAGCGACGCCGTACTCGCCGCTGGGCCTGCGCGTTGCCGGCCGCCCGGCACTGCAAAACCATGCGCTGTTCAAGTCCGGCGCGATCGAGGTGCAGGACGAAGGCAGCCAGCTCGTCGGCTACCTCGTCGCGCCGCGGCGCACCGACATGGTCGTCGACTTCTGCGCCGGCGCGGGCGGCAAGACGCTGCTGCTGGGCGCGCTGATGCGCTCGCAGGGGCGCCTCTACGCTTTCGACGTGGCGCAGAAGCGGCTCGCGCGGCTCAAACCGCGCCTGGCGCGCTCGGGGCTGTCGAACGTCCAGCCGACGCTGATCCAGAACGAACGCGATACGCACGTCAAGCGGCTTGCCGGCAAGATCGACCGCGTGCTCGTCGACGCGCCGTGCAGCGGTTTCGGCACGCTGCGTCGCAATCCGGATCTCAAGTGGCGGCAGACCGCCGGCGGCATCGGCGAGCTCGCCGCCAAGCAGGCGCGCATCCTCGCCGCCGCGGCGACGCTGGTAAAACCCGGCGGTCGCCTGGTGTATGCGACCTGCAGCGTGCTGCCCGAGGAGAACGACGCGATCGTCGCGGGCTTCCTCGCCGCGCACCCGCAATTCTCGGCCGGCGATGCCGCCGCAGAGCTCGCCCGCGCCGGCATCGCGCTCGATACCGGGCCGACCCTGAAACTCTATCCGCACCGCCACGGCTGCGACGGTTTTTTCGCCGCGGTGCTGGAGCGCGCGCCGGCCTGACGCAACCGGCGCCGCGAGCAATGCGGATTCCGCGCAACCTCGGTCTCGCCTTCGTGATCGCCGCGTGCTCCGCGACGGTGCCGGCAATCGCGGACTCGCCGGCGCAACAGCGCTTTGCGGCGACCGGCAGCATCGCAATCGCGTTCACGCCGGACGATCGCATCGATCGCCTGACCGTCGCCGCCATCGACGGCGCCCGCCATGAGGTGCTGGTGCTCGCCTACAGCTTCACCGGCCGCAGCATCGCGCGGGCGCTGGTGCGTGCCCGCGAACGCGGCGCCAGCGTGCGCGTCGTGGCCGATCGCGAGCAGGCGCGCGCCTTGCCTCAGAACGTCTTGCAGGATCTCGTCACCGGCGGCGTCGACGTCGCGCTCGACGGCAATTTCCAGGCGGCGCACAACCAAGTGATCGTGATCGATGCCGGGAGTGCGAATCCGACCACGATCACCGGCAGCTACAACTACGCCTATGCCGCGCAACGCGGCAACGCCGAGAACGTCGTGGGGTTGCGCGACAACGCAACGGTGGCGAAGGCGTATCGCGACAACTGGCTGCGCCTCGCGGCAAGGTCGACGCCGTGGCCCGGGGCGGCGCCGCCGTGACCGAACGGGGTGCGGCTGTTCCAGGTCGCCTGCGCGCCCGAGCCGGACGCGGCCCATTCTTGCACCGCGGCGTAATATTCTGCCTTCGCGTGCATGTCGATGGAGTATCTGCCATGCCATTCGTTCTCGCCGCCTTGCTCTTGCTTGGCACCGCGTTCGCCGCCTACGCCCATGACGCCGCGCCCGCGGCAGCGCCGAATCCGTCGGTAGCGCTCGACTCGGGCCTCGGTCCGCTGCACCACCCGGTGGCGACCCGCAACCGGCAGGCGCAGGCGTATTTCGACCAGGGTCTGAAGCTCGTCTTCGCATTCAATCACGAAGCTGCGATCAAGTCCTTCGCGCAGGCCGCCGAACTCGATCCTCGCCTCGCGATGGCGCATTGGGGCGTAGCGCTCGCACTCGGCCCCAACATCAACCTGCCGATGGATAGCAAAGCGCACAAGGCGGCGTACGCGGCGCTGCAGCAGGCGATCGCGTTGAAGCCGTATGCGTCGCCGGCGGAGCGCGCCTACATCGACGCGCTGGCGGCGCGTTACAGCGCCGATCCCGAAGCTCCCTCGGGCCCGCTGTCGGAGGCCTACAAGGAGGCGATGAAAAAACTCGTCGCGCACTACCCGCAGGACAACGACGCAGCCGTGCTCTACGCCGAAAGCCTGATGGACCTCAAGCCGTGGAAATTCTGGGCGCCGGACGGCGCGCCCGCCGACGGCACGCTGGAAATCGTGGCCGTGCTCGAGCGCGTGCTGGCGCGGCAGCCGCAGCACAGCGGCGCCAACCACTACTACATTCACGCAGTGGAGGCCTCGCCGCATCCGGAACAAGCGCTCGCGGCGGCGAGGCGCCTGGAAACCCTCGCGCCGTCGGCGGGACATCTGGTGCACATGCCCGCGCACGTCTACATCCGCACCGGCGACTACCTCGAAGCGGCGCGTGCCAACATCGCTGCGGTCGGCGCCGACGAACGCCTCGCCAGGTCCGGCGTCGAGTCGTTCTACCTGATCGGTTACTACGGTCACAACCTTCACTTCCTCGCGATCAGCAACGCTTTTGCCGGCAACTCGAGCCAGGCCATCGCCGCGGCGAGCAAGCTCTACGAAGTCCAGGCGCCGCGCATCAAGGAGGTGCCGTTCGTCGACGGCTTCCTCTTCACGCCGGCGCTGCTGCTCGTTGCGTTCGGCCGCTGGGACGACGTGCTGGCGTTGCCCGAGCCCGCGTTCGAGGCGCCCATCAGCGGCGCGATGTGGCACTTTGCCCGCACGCTGGCGCTGGCCGGCAAGGGCCGCATGACCGACGCGCAAGCCGAGCGCGCAAAATTCCTGGAAGCCGCGGCGGCGCTGGGCAAGACGATCGAATACGGCAACAACAACGCGCCCGGACTCATGGCGGTGGCGCGCCCGTACCTCGATGGCCGGCTGGCGCTGCTGTCGGGTGACACCACGGCGGCGATCACCTATCTGCGGCAGGCGGTTGCCGCCGAGGATGAGCTCGCGTACGACGAGCCACCCGGCTGGTATCTGCCGTCGCGCGACGCGCTCGGCGCGGCGCTGCTGCGCGCCCGCGACTTCCCGGCGGCCGAACAGGTTTTTCGCGACGAACTCGCGCTGCATGCGCAAAGCGGCCGCGCGTTCTTCGGCTTGCGCGCCGCGCTCGCCGCGCAGGGTCGCGACCAGGAAGCGCTCGCCGTGCAAAAGCAGTTCGAGCATGCATGGCGCGCGGCGGACGTGAAGCTGGACGTCGCGACGCTGTGATCGGCGCGTTCAAGCGACCCGCTCACCCGCCGAGGCGCCAGCGCAAATACGCTAAACTCCGACCATGTTCAAACCGCTGGAACTCGATCGGATCCTGAACGCGCTCGCCACCCGCAACGGCTGGATCGAACTGGGCGCGATCCTGGCGTGCTTTGCCGCGGGCTGGTGGATCGATCACAAGGTGAACGTGTCGAGCCCCGGTGAATCGCGCATGGCGAAGATCGGCGCGGGCAGCGTCAACCGGCTCATCTTTCCGCTGACGACGCTGCTGCTGCTGGTGGTGGTGCGCGGGGCAGCGCACGCTTTCTCCGCCCCGGTCTTTTTTCCCATCGCCGTGCCGCTGGTCGCGGCGCTCGCGCTCATCCGCCTGTGCGTCTACGCGCTGCGCAGCGCCTTTGGCCAAAGCCACCGTCTCCCCGTTTCCGAACGCACGATCAGCTTCGCCATCTGGGGTGGATTGCTGCTCTACTACGTCGGGATCCTGACCGAAATCGGCTCGGTGCTCGAAGGCGCCGAGCTGTCGATCGGACGCACCAACGTCAACCTGCTGGACCTGGGACGCAGCGCAGTCATCATCGTCCTGGCGCTGATGATTTCGCTGTGGGTGTCGGGCCTCGTCGAAGCGTGGCTGATGCGCATCCCCAACATCGATCGCAACTTGCGTACGGTCATGGCGAAGTTCGTGCGCGCGTTGCTGATCATCGTCGGCCTGCTGATCTCGTTGCCGATGCTCGGCATCGACCTCACCGTGCTGTCGGTGTTCGGCGGCGCGCTCGGGGTGGGCATCGGACTGGGCCTGCAGAAGCTCGCCAGCAACTACATCGCCGGATTCACGATCCTGCTCGACCGCTCGGTACGCCTGGGCGACATGATCACCGTCGACAACCGCTTCGGGGTCGTCAGCAAGGCCACCTCGCGCTATGTCGTGGTGCGCAGCCTGGACGGGATCGAAGCGATCGTTCCGAACGAGACGCTGGTGACGACGACGGTCCTCAATCACTCCTACTCGAACCGGGATGTGCGCATCGCCATTCCCGTGCAGATCAGCTACGAGAGCGACCTCGATCTGGCGATCAAGCTGATGGAAGAGGTCGCCCTGGGTGAAGCGCGGGTATTGCGCGGGGAACAGGCGCCGGTCGTGTTCGTGGTCCGCTTCGCCGAAAGCGGCATCGACCTCGAACTCGGCGTCTGGATCAATGACCCCGAGAAGGGCCAGGGCAACCTCAGATCGGCGATCAACCGGGGGATCTGGAAAGCCTTTGCCAAGAACAACGTCCGGATCCCCTACCCGCGGCGCGACATTCGGGTGCTGGACTTGGCAAGCCCGCCATCACCCCCAGCCGAGGCAAAAGGCGGCTCAAGGCCGGCGAATCCCGTTTAAGACCTTGATATGTATCAAAACATGCCGCTCTCGGGGCCCGACGCCGCCAAAACGTGTAAAATGCTTGATTCGATTTTCTCCTAGGCTGCCAAGTGCGCGACAAGACACAGGCAGCTACACCCAACCAAGACAACTATGACCTTTGATCCGCTTTATCTGCTCGCCAACGGCCTAATGCCGCTGCCGTGGTGGGGTTATGTCGTCGTTACGCTGGCACTGACGCACGTGACGATCGCTTCGGTGACGATCTACCTCCACCGTGCCCAGGCGCACCGCGGTCTCGACCTGCATCCGGTGGTCGCGCACGCGTTCCGCTTCTGGCTGTGGCTGACGACCGGCATGGTCACCAAGGAGTGGGTGGCGATCCATCGCAAGCACCACGCCAAGGTCGAAACCCCGGAAGATCCGCACAGCCCGCAGACGCGCGGCATCAAGAAAGTGTTGCTGCAGGGTGCCGAATTGTATCGCGAGGAATCGAAGAATCTCGAGACGCTGCAGAAGTACGGCATCGGCACGCCCGACGACTGGATGGAGCGCAACGTCTATACGCCGTACTCGTGGCAGGGCGTCGGCCTGATGCTGATGGTCGACCTGGTCCTGTTCGGGCCGATCGGCTTGACCATCTGGGCCGTGCAGATGATGTGGATCCCGGTGACCGCCGCCGGCATCATCAATGGCATCGGCCATTACTGGGGCTACCGCAACTTCGCCTGCGAGGACGCCAGCCGCAACGTGGTCCCGTGGGGCATCCTGATCGGCGGCGAGGAATTGCACAACAACCACCACGCCTACGGCACGTCGGCCCGGCTGTCTTCGCAGTGGTACGAGGTCGACATCGGCTGGATGTACATCCGCGGGCTCGAAATGCTGGGTCTGGCGAAGGTGCGCAAGGTTGCGCCGCAACTCAAATTCAACCGTGCCAAGCTGCAGGCCGACCTCGAGACGCTGCAGGCCGTCATTACGCATCGCTATTCCGTGCTGACGAGCTATGCGCGCTCGCTCAAGCCGGCGTATGCGGCGGAAATTGCGACGCTGCGCCAGCACATCGCCGATGTGCCGAGCCTGGGAAGGCTGCGCCACTGGTTCCACTCCGACGCGCGGACGCTTCCCGAATCCGATCGCGCGCGACTGGCGTCGACACTGGAGAGCAGCAAGTCGCTCAAGACCCTGTACTCCATGCGGCTGGAGCTGGCCACGCTGTGGGAGCGTTCCAACGATTCGCGCGAGCAACTGCTGGCGCGCCTGCAGGACTGGTGTCACCGCGCCGAAGCGAGCGGCATCGTGCCGCTGCAGAACTTCTCGCGGCAGCTGCGCAGCTACGCATAACGTTGGGCCGGGGCCGCAGTCCCTCGCCCCTGCCCCTCTCCGGACGCAGAGCGGCAAAAGCAAAGCCCGCCGATTGGCGGGCTTTTGTTTGGCGTGGGTACGACACTGGATCCCCGCTTGCGCAGGGACGACGTCGGGCCCCAAGCCGCGCGCTGCGCGGCTTGATCCGACGTCACTTGAGCTTGGTTTCCTTGTACATCACGTGCTTGCGGGCGACGGGATCGAACTTCTTGATCTCCATCTTCTCGGGCATCAGCTTCTTGTTCTTGGACGTGGTGTAGAAGTGGCCGGTACCGGCCGACGATTCCAGCTTGATCTTTTCACGCATGGTGTTGCTCCTGGTGCGTCAGCGGGCGCTCAGACGGACTCGCCGCGAGCGCGCAGCTCGGCGACGACGACGTCGATGCCGTTCTTGTCGATGGTGCGCAACGCCGCGTTGGTCAACCGAAGGCTGATCCAGCGGTTTTCGCTTTCGAGCCAGAAGCGGCGGCGCTGCAGGTTCGGCAGGAACCGGCGCTTGGTCTTGTTATTGGCGTGGGAAACGTTGTTGCCCACCATCGGGTGTTTCCCGGTTACTTGACAGACTCGAGCCATGGCCCGCTCCAACTCGTTGAATTTTGGAAAGCTTTGAATGGTAACGTGAAACCGGCCCAAACTCAAGCATTCCAGGCGCCTCATTCCACACGCCTCACAACAGGCCCCGCTCGGCAAACGACACCGTCCGCGAGCCGGCCACGATGAAATGGTCCAGGGTCTTGATGTCGACCAGTGCCAGCGCCTGCTTTAATGAGAAGGAGTTCGTAATGCGAAGCACGCGCCCCGGAAGTGGGTTCTGACGACGGTTCTGACGAGCATCTGGGGCAATCTGCTTCGCATT
>Ga0209048_10000124_pt1 | contig 78026 bp, 68 predicted proteins | sample FrelakmetCRP12CR_FD_187146 | JGI IMG/M metagenome (GOLD analysis project Ga0209048, IMG submission 187146) | Freshwater lake sediment microbial communities from the University of Notre Dame, USA, for methane emissions studies - CRP12 CR (SPAdes)... | ecosystem: Environmental > Aquatic >...
TTGATAGACCGGTATCGAGCGGGGAGCAGTCATACGATCATGCGGCGCAGCTTCGGTCTGGTCGGCAGCACGCGGCCATAAGCGGCCTTTCACGCGCTCTAAAAGCAACATTGGGAATGACCGTCACGGAGCGCTGCTGACGTAGTGCAATGTCGTGCGCGGGGTGCCGAAATCTCCGAAGCCGACCTTCTAAGATTGGTGATGCGCACCGACGCGAAGAAGTGCTTGAGCGGCCGCTGCGTAACCGTAACTACGCGGAGTTATTCCGGCGAGCGTCGGAGAACTTTACAGTTGCCGCGCAATACCTACGGCCGCCTCGCTGCAACCTATTGAATCCAATCAGTTCGAGCTGCCGGGTGCAAGTCTTGCTTGCGTAAAATGACCTTGTGCGGACAAGAATTGGCTCGGCGGTGTCTGCATCGGCGCTTGGTCTTGCCCGGTTCGCCGCAACACATCGCCAAGAGCAGGCGCAGTCGTCGGCCGCACCAGACGGTCAGCTTCATAGGAGAACGGAGATCATGGAAAGAATTGGAAAGCGCATGAGTGTCTTGCTGATCTCGCTGCTTTGGTCTGCGGTGGGATTGGCCGCCCCCGGATGCCCGGACATTGAACATTTCCTGAGCGACAAGGCCGTGGGCGTCGTCTGCTTTCATAGCGATGATTTGAGGACCAACAACCCGAGTACGACTTCACCCACGACGCCGGCCAACAATTTCATCCTGACGTTTGCCGATGGCAGTCCACTTCCTGGGGCCGGCGGAGTTACTCCGATCACCGACCGAGGTGTTATCTCCAACGGCCCGACGCCCACGTCGGGGCCGGTGCCAGGAATCCAGGTCGAAGGCTGGTTCGCCGACGATCCGACGAAGGAAGCGCGATTCCTGCTTCGCTTCCCCGATAACTGGAATGGCAAGCTTGTCGTGGCTGGCGCTTCCGGCACACGCAGCGAGTTCAACGGGGACTGGGCGTGGAGCGACTACGTCCTGCCCAAGGGATACGCGTACGCCTCCCAGAACAAGGGTGTGCTCAACCTGTACATCGTATCGCTCAACTCCGTGCCGCAACCTGCGAGCGATCCGTTGGCATGCCGGCTCAATCCGAGTTCCAAGATTTGGGTCCACTTCTACGACAATGATCCGGCGAAGCCCTTCACTCAGTGGACTCAGTACATGCTGTTGACCACCAATCTCGCGCAGCGGGTGGCCAAGGTGAATTACAACCACTTCCCGCGCCGCACGTATGCCGTGGGCACGTCGAATGGTGGCTATCAAGTCAGACGTGCGATGGAGGAGGCGCCGGACCTCTTCGACGGCGGCGTGGACTGGGAAGGGACCTTTATCGACCCGAACGGGCCAAACATTCTGGTCGACCTGCCACCGGCCATCCGCAATTTCCCCGATTATGTGGCCTCGAACTACGATCCCAACAGCCCGGCGGCGCAGGCCATTCTGGCGGCCGGATACCCGCCGGACATCGTGAATCGCGCGGTCACGCCGGTGGATTCGTTGTGGGCCCGTTACAGCGCTTCGTACTGGGAGGTCACCGCGTGTCAGTGGCAGGAGAGATTTGATCCGACGTATCCAACGTACACCAGCGGGCTGGGCAACTACGACTACCTTTCGCGGATCACCGTGCCCGGCGTGTTCGTCGACGTCGCGGCGGCAGAGACCACCGGGAAGATCAAGAAGCCCTTGATCACCGTGGCGGGCACGATGGACGCCTTGTTGCCGATCAAGCGTCAAGCGCGCGCCTATGAGGCAGCCGTTAACGCCTCGCGCAAGGGCAACAACGACGAACGCAACGCGCAATACCGGCTGTACGAGGTGCAGAACGGGAATCACATCGAAGGCAACATCGTTCCGTTCCCACAATTGGTCATAATCCAGCCGCACGCGCAAAGGGCGTTCGACCTGCTCGTGGACCACGTGGAGTCCAAGGCGTCGCTGCCACCCAGCCAGTGCATACCCAAGGGCGGGGCGATCTCGCAGAGCCCATCGGAACCGGGCCATTGCGCTAGCCTGCTCGTACCTTGACGAGACTGACTGAACGGACCGGGGAGGGATCGCAAGGCTCCTCCTCTTGTCTTTGAGAGATCCGGACAGATGTTTCTGACCTTCAGAACAAGGTGGCCGTGCGTCCAGCTGAGACCTTCCTCCACGAGGACGCCCGCATCTATCGGTCAAACAATTCTCGCAACACCCTGAGCGCCGGCCGTAGCTGCCGCCGTTCCTGAATCGCCGCCTTCGTGCACCGGCGGGGTTCGGCTTGCGCCCGACCTTGCCATAACTCGGTTATGTTCAGCAGCGGCCCGGTCAATCGCTTCGTCGCCGAAGCGGGTCCGCCAAGCGTGTATGCCGAGTCGATCTGGCCGGGCGGGACCAGTGCGATGCCGGGCAACCCGTTCTACGTGAACCTGCTGCCGCGCTATCTCACCAACGACACGATTCCGCTGCTGTTCGGTGTCAACGATTTGCAGTCGGATCTGTCCAGCGTGAGCAAGCTCGTGCCGGCGAAGTGAGTTGCTTGCAGGAAACACGGTCAGGGCGGCCACCGGAAGGTGGCCGCTTTGCTTTGGGGTCCGTGCGCTGCGAACCATCGTGACGTTGTTGCGCAGCCGTCATTCGCGGCCCACGACGATCACCACGGGAACGGCCGCTCCCAAGGTAGACCGGTCCGTAGATGTGAGGGTCTCGACCAGCCGGAATGGGTCGGCCACTGCTGGCGGGATGGTTTGGTTCCTTCGGTCTGCTATCTGTATGTCTGAAGTCATCGGCGCCGCGAACGACCGGTGTGCGCTGCGTTGCAGCCGGTGAAGACATGAATGGCGCGGGGCAGTGCCTGGCAGCAGTCGGCCATAAGCGGGCAGTCAAACTCTCAGAACCCGACATTTGGAATGACCGGTCACGAAGTAGAGCTGACGTAGCTCGACGTCGCGCGCGCAGCGAGGAAATCTGCAAAGCCGACCTTCAAAGATCGGCGATACCAGCCGGCACGGGAATCTGCTTGAGCGTCGGCTGGTCACGAGATCGAAATGACGGTGCCGACCCAATGCGCCCGGTCGCGATCGGCCGTTTTTGGAAAGCCAATTAGTCGCCACACTTGCCGGGGAAGGTCGACGCGAGACTGAGCGAGCCTCTTAGATCTGGTTCGCGCCGATCTTCTGCAGCGCCTCCACCGACGGTGCAAAGAAATACTCGCCACCGTTCGTGGTGACAAAGTGCTTCACGGACACACTTGGTTTAGCGGGATCAAACTGGAAGGGTCCGCTCGCGCTCTGCGCGATGATGGGATCTTGCCCGGGCGTTGCGTCCGCGGGGAACGGCGGGAAGTTCGCATTGTTGATCCAATTCGACTGGACGAACTCGAACTGCCTCTCGAGATCCTTCTGGTAGCAGAAGAACAGCAGTCCCCGCGGATCGCTCGGCTTGCCGCCGGGTCCAGGTCCGATGGAGGCGCCGAAAGGGATGCCGCGCCGAAGCAGCCGATGGGTCTGGGTATCGGGTTCACTGTCGCCCGCCTTCTTCAGGGTCTGCTCATCTCGCGGGTAAGCTTTGCGAATGTGGGCGCCAAGCGGACAGATGGCACCGTTGGCATCGTCGCCAAACTCAAAGTTGAGATTGAGTGTGTCGTCGTTGGCCAGCGCCGGCGTCGCGATCCCGGGGTCGACGGACGAGGGCATGAAAGGCTGCGGCTGGAACTTGCGCTCTTCGAGCGGGCACCCGCTCTGGTAGCGGCCGACCAGTTTTGCCCCCATGAGCGCCTTGGAAATTCCTGCCTGCGTGGCGAGGGTCGTCAGCTGCTGGTCGAACGCCGGCACATCCTGTGCGAGACGCCGAAACACGAGGTATGAGCCGTCGACGGTCCACGCGGGCCCGGACTTGCTAACTGGACCCGGATTCGGGTTGAATCCAGTCGTGCCGGCGGGGGCTTTCGGGATCTGAGTCGGGTAGCCCAGCACGAATTCTCCGGGCCACAGAAGATCCTGACCTGGGTGCCCCTGGTCGGGATTGCCCACTGAGTCGTCGGGGACGGTTACGCCACGGATCCCGGGCTGCGACACGCCGTCCTTGAATCCGAAATGCTCGTGACCGGCCTGGGCTCCTTCTCGGGTTCGACCTTCCTGCCGCAGCAACACCGCTACCCCCGCGGCGAATGCGCTGGTTGCAGTAATGGCGGTGACGCGATCGTTCAGCGCGGCTTCGTCATCGGCGGCGACCTGCAGGATGGCATGCACGTCGGCAGAACCGAGCGGGGCGATCCACTTCGCCGGCGCGCTGTCACCGACATCGCCGATCACGCTGTTGCGGGCAGCCATGCCCTGTTTGAATGCGGCCGGGAACTTCTGCAAGTCGGTCGCCTTGACGTTCAGTGCCTTGAGTCCCTGGAACGAAAGTGCGAGGTTGGTCCATGCCGCCGCAATCATGGATTCGGGTCTAATTCCCTCGGCACGGAGCGACTTGAATTGGGCATTGAATCTAAGCACATCGGCGCTGCTCGACTTGGCGACGCTGACGTCGGAGTCGGGATCACAGATCTCCTTGATCCATGCGCGCCCCTTCGCTGCGGTCTTGAACTTCAGCAGCAGAAACGACTGAAAGTCCTTGTTGAAGCCCCCGAGGATATTCCCCTGGATGTTCTCGAGATTCAGTGCTTTGGCGGCCATGGCATTTCCATAAATGAAAGTGTTCGTCGAATACGGCTATCGTGAAGAGCACGCTGGATTCCGCGTGGCGGTGGCGCAGTCGTCAGATCGCTCCTTTCTTTGGTGATGCGCCGCTGCGCCCGCGACGAGGGCTCATAGTCCGCTGGTGCGGCTCAGCCAACAAGTGAAAAATCGACACCGGCGATGACGCAAACGTGCAATCGCGCCGATATCCATCGGGGAGTTCGAGTATCCAGCGATTGTGTTCGGTCACCGGCTGCGCACGACCGGTGTGCGCTGCGTTGCAGCCGGTGAAGACATGACTGGCGCGGGCCTGTGGCTGGCAGCACCCCGCCAATTCCTGACTTCCACGCGCTCGCGACCCGACATTCGGAACGACTGGTCACGAATTGGAGCCGACTTCGCGCGACGGTGCGCACAAAGTCGCGAAATCTCGATTGCTGTCGTTCGCGGATTCTCGATACCAGCGAGCACGAAGTGCAGCGAGTGACTGTTCCTTGTGGGATCGAAGTAGCGCAACCAACCTGTTGCCAACCATCGCCGTCAACGAAAACGCACGTCGCCGCTCTTGAGAGCGAGACGCTGTTACTCATGCTCCGTTAGGGACCGAGCGGTCGGTTGCGATCTCCGATAACCGGTCGAGGATGAGACCAACATCGGCAATTGCGGTCCCGCAGATTCATGACGTTTGCCTGCGGGACCGACCTGCCTTTGACCGCAGCTGGCCCGAGTAGATACGCAATTCGAGTGGACCAGCCTGCTGTGCGCCGACCAGCCCAACGTGGCGCGTGCCTGAAGCCCAGGCCCAACGCTGCCCTGATCGACCACTACGGCATCGAGTTCCTGCAGCAGTACCTGAAGGGCAAGTCCGGCACGGTGCTGACGTTGCGCGGGCGCGGGTTGAGTTGGTATCAGTTTGAGTTGCGGTGGGACCCTTCTCCCGCATCAAAGAGGCCAATGGCCGAACAGACGAGAGGCCCTGAGGCCTGTCGTCCGGCCGACGCCGCACCCGGATATTCGCGGGACACGGCCATTAGTGAGGCCGGGTGTGATGCGCGGCGGTCATTGCGGTGGGTCAGTTCTTTTGTTGGCGGCCGGTGCAAATTTCCATTCGGTGGCAATCGATGTTCGCCGTGCGGCGGCCGGGTGACCTGCTGGGTGCATGTTCCGGAAGAAAAGAGGGAGGCGTTTCATGCGACGAATGATTTTCTCCTTTGTAGTCGGTGCGTTGATTGCCGCCACTGCGGCCGCGCAAAGCCCGCACGCGGGTCAACCGTCAAAACTGCCGGGCCTGCAGGCCGCGGCGCAGGTGTCACGCGATACGTTCGGCATCGCGCACATCCGGGCCAGCAATGATCACGACCTGTATTTCATGCAGGGCTACGTGCACGCGCAGGACCGGCTGTTCCAGATGGACTACAACCGGCGACTCGCCAGCGGCACGCTGGCCGAACTGCTCGGCCCGGGGGCATTGGCGAGCGATGTGGAACTGCGCACCATCGGCATCCGCCGCGCGGCCGAGCGCTCGCTGGCCGTGATTTCCGCGCCGGCGCGCGCCGCGGTCGAGGCTTATGCCGAGGGCGTCAACGCCTACGTGGCCGCGCTGGCGCAACTGCCGCCCGAATACCAGGCGCTCGAAATCACGAAGTTCAAGCCCTGGACGGCGCTGGACTCGATGGCGGTGGCGAAGTCGATCTCTTTCTCGTTGTCGTTCGGGCTCGACGACATCGACAACACGGTTGCAGTGCAGACCTACTCGGCGGTGTTCGACCCAGTATTGGGACCCGGGACCGGATTCACGTTGTTCAGCCAGGACCTGTGGCGCTCGCAGCCGTTCTATCTCGCCTCCACGGTGCCGGATGCCTCGCTGGCCAGTGCAGCCGCCGCTCCCGCGCTTGCCTCCACGACTGCGCAGTCGGTGACCCAGCCGGCCGCCGCGCTCGGCAAGAAATATCTCGATCGCGTGCGCAACATGCCGTTTTTCAAGGAGCGGCTGGACCGTGACAACCGTCCAGGGTCGAACCAGTGGGCAGTGTCCGGGCGACTCACGACCAACGGCCTGCCGCTGGTTGCCAACGATCCGCACTTGGCACTCGGTGCGCCGTCGACGTTCTATCCGATCCACCTTACCGCGGGCGACGCCGACGCGATGGGCAGCGGTTTTGCCGGCGTGCCGTTCGTGATCGTCGGCCAGAACCGCAACATGGCGTGGGGCGCGACGGTCAGTCCGCTGGACGTGACGGACGTCTTCCTGGAACAGGTGGTGCCGGATGCGACCTCACCGAGCGGCCTGTCCACGATCTACAAGGGCAGCAAGGAGTGGGTGATCCCGATCCCCGAGTCGTACAAGGCCAACGTCATCGGCGACGGCGTACTCGACAACGTCGTGACGGTGCCTCCGAGCGGAAGCATCCCGCCGGCCACGCTGATCGTGCCGCGCCGCAACAACGGCCCGATCGTGCAACTGGATCTCGCCAACGGTCACGCAATCAGCGTGCAGTACACGGGCTTTTCCGGCACGCGCGAGGTCGATACGTTCTGGACGTGGAACCGCGCCAAGACTTTCGAGGACTTCAAGCGTGGCGTGCAGTGGTTCGATTCGGGCACGCAGAACTTCGCGTATGCCGACATCCAGGGCAACATCGCGTACTTCTCGGCGTCCGAAGTGCCGGTGCGCGAAGACCTGCAGGCGGGTTTCGTCATGGGCGTGCCGCCCTGGTTCATCCGCAACGGGACCGGCGGCAATGAGTGGCTGCCGGTGCAGCACCCGCAGCCGGGGCAGGCGGTGCCGTACGAGATCCTGCCGATGGACGAGATGCCGCACTTGCTGAATCCGCCCGCGGGCTGGTTCGTCAATGCGAACAACGATCCGGCCGGCACGGTGCTCGACAACAACCCGCTCAATCAGCTGCGCCCTGGCGGCGGGATCTACTACCTGAACGCCGGCTACGACTTCGGTCTGCGCGCCGGACGCATCACCGAGCTCATCCGCAGCAAGGTCGCCAACGGACGCGTGTCGTTTACCGACATGCAGGCGATCCAGGCCGATGTCAGGCTAAATGATGCGCCATATTTCGTGCCGTTGATCACGCAGGCGCTGGCGCGCGGCGCGGTCTCCGCGGAACCGCTGCATGGGCTCGCCGGTCAGCCCGGGATCCAGGCTGCAATCGCGCGGCTCGCGGCGTGGAACTTCAGGGCGCCGACGGGCATTCCGCAAGGCTATGACGCCGCGGACATGAACGGTGTGCTGTCCGCGCCGACGACCCAGGAGATCGCCGAGAGCGTGGCCGCCACGCTGTACAGCGTGTGGCGCGGGCAGTTCATCCGCAACACGATCGATGCCACGCTCGACGGCGTGCCGCTGCCGCCGAGTGTCACGCTGCCCAAGCCAGGCGACCAGCTCACGATGACCGCGCTCAAAGCCTTGCTTGAGCGGCCGCAACCGGGCATTGGCGCTTCGGGCATCAACTTCTTCAACGCGCCTGCTGCGTCGGCGCAGGATCGGCGTGACATCCTGATCCTGAAGAGCATGGCCGATGCACTGACGCGACTGGCCGGCCCGGACTTCGCGCCGGCGTTTGGCGGCTCAACCAACCTCGGCGATTACCGCTGGGGCAAGCTGCACAGGATCGTGATGAGCCATCCGCTCGGAGGGCCGTTCAACCTGCCACCGGCGTTCGGCCTGATGCCAAATCCGCTGGGCACCGCACTGCCGGGGTTCCCCACTGACGGAGGTTTCGGCGTGGTCGATGCATCGAACCACGATCCGCGCGGGCAGGGCGCCAACGATTTCATGTTCACCAATGGCCCGGTCAATCGCTTCGTTGCCGAAGCGGGTCCGCCAAGCGTGTACGCCGAATCCATCTGGCCGGGCGGGACGAGCGCGATACCGGGCAGCCCGTTCTACTTGAACCTGCTGCCGCGCTATCTCACCAACGACACGGTTCCGCTGCTGTTCGGTGCCAACGATTTGCAGTCGAATCTGTCCAGCGTGAGCAAATTCGTGCCAGCGAAGTGAGTTGCTTGCAGGAACACGGTCAGGGCGGCCACCGGAAGGTGGCCGCTTTGCTTTGGGGTCCGTGTGCTGCGAACCATCTTGACGTCGTTGCGCAGCCGTCATTCACAGCTCAAGAAGATCACGACGGGAACGACCGGTCCCAAGATGAACCGGTCCGTAGATGTGAGGGTCTCGACCGGCCGGAATGGGTCGGCCAATGCTGGCGGAACGGCCTGGTCTCCTCGATCTGCTATCTGTGTATCTGCGGCCACCCGTGCCGCAAACGACCGGTGTGCACTGCTTTGCAGCCGGTGAATACCTGATTGGCGCGGGGCCGTGGCTGGCAGCACGCGGCCACAAGCGGGCATTCAAACTCTCAGAACGCGACGTTCGGAATGACTGCTGACTGACGTGGAGCAGAAGTAGCTGAACGTCCCGCATGAAGTGACGAAAGCCCGAAAGCCGACTTTCAAAGACGCCTTAGCCTCAGCACGTTTGGGTCGGTACGGCTAGGCAGCTTCGCCTCGATCCGGACGTTCATCCAAGAATCGTCGTCCCGCAAGCCTTAGAACCGCAGGCCGATCCCGCCGAGTCTATTCAGCGCACGCCGACTCGGTTCACAGGTCCCCCCGCATTTGCGGGCGCAGCACCTGGTCCCGGCGCAACACCAGCTCCTGGTGCTCCTACGCCAACTCCAGGCGCCACACCGACACCCGGTGCTCCGGCCCCGGGCGCGACACCCGCCCCTGGGGCCCCCACGCCAACTCCAGGCGCCACACCGACCCCGGGCGCTCCAGCCCCGACGGTGGAGCGTCGGGCCACACCGGCATAGCTCACTGGCGTTGCGGGCGCACCTGCGACCGCTTCGGCCTCGGCGACCGGTCCCCCGTGTGACGCAGGGCCGAAGCCGCCATTGCAGAGCCATCCGGCAGCAGCCAGGCCCAACATAAACAAGTGCCGTTGTGTGCGATGTGTCATCGGCTTCCTCCGGTCGGCGCCTCTGGCGGCAATTCATCGAGCATGATGAGATTGTTGGGATCGAGTTTCTGCGCGCCAGCCGGCGGCCTGAACACGAACGCATCCCGGGCCGGCTCGAAATCGGTCTTCCAGCTCTTGATGCGAATCGTGTACTGCGGCGCGTTGTTTACGGTCTTGCTGGTGATGACCAGCTTGCGCGGGAAAGGCCGCTGGCCCACTTCAACCCACAACTGCCAGTCGGTGTCGAGGTTGCGAAACGCAAGATGCTCGCATTCCACACCATTGATGACGCCGCGGCCGATGTGCTTGGCTTCCATTACGTCGGCGACGAGCACATCGTACGGGCGCGATACGAGCAAGTCGGCGCCCGGCATGGCAACCCCATAGCCTTTCCTCATGGCATCGAACAATTGGTCCACTGTTCCAGGCGCACTGAACTGCGCATAGCCGTTGATGTCGTTGCCGAAAACGCTGGCGGTCTGTCCATCGAAGTACAGCGTCACATCCGCATAGCCGCCTGCCCGGTGGGCGCGTAGCTTGTCCGGACGGTTCAGCAGCACTTCGCCGGAATTAGTGAACTGAATCTTCTCCATTTGCGGCGTAACGACTTCGATGTCGCTGTCGAAAGTGAGCTCAATCGTCTTGTGGCTAGCCACGAAGTCCAACGAAGCCTTAAGGATGGACTTTGCCTCGCTCGTCTGCGCCTGAACGGGCACCGCCATGACAAGGGCCGCTGCGAGAAACAGTATGTGAGCAGACCATGAGTGGGATTGCGTTCTAACGCTTGATCCGGTATTCACATTCGTCCTTTCGATGCCTGAGAAGGGTGCCCGCTTGCCGTAACGCATGGCCGTAGCGGGGCTGCCTCCCGCCCTCAAGAGCTCGTACTCCTTGTCCTCAAGGCCACCGTGATGACCGACGCATCCAGCAAGTTCCAAAGTCTGGTTCGCTCAGCGCGGCGCGCAGCCGCCCGAACCTTCCCGAAAAGCGCGTATCTGACTAGGGCAAACTAGCGGACGGCCGCAGAGCAGTAATTGCGCAAGCGCAAGGCTGACGTTGATAACCACCGAGGGTGCAGAGCGCTTATTGGTTCTGCGCTCTGGGGCCGGATCGGTTGCTCGGTGTCTTTCACATTTCTTGACAAAGAACAGGGCGACGCTCGAGGTCAATTGCATGATCGGCCGCGAGTGGGAAGCCTGTGGCGTCGCTCGCCGCGCGCGCCGCGTTCAGGTGTTCGCCTATGCACGGCAGCCACGACGCCCGGCGTGAGGGACCCGGTGTCGGCGGGCCACCTGGCATCGGGTGGCGCCATTGGCCGAGCCGCGGCGTAACGCAGTCGAAGTGAGCCTCGCCAGGACTGATACCGGACGACAGAAAGGACGGACCATGAAGCGAGTGATCGCCCTGACCGCGGCGGCCCTGTGGGCCTGGGTCGCGCTGGCGCCTGGCGGTGCTGCCGCGCAGAGCGCGGACGCCTGGCAGTTTCAGGCATCCGTCTACGCCTACCTTCCCACCATTGGCGGCACGACGACGTTTCCGCAGTCGGGGGCAGGTAGCAGCGTCAGCATCGACGCCTCGAAGATCCTCGACAACCTGAAGATGGCGTTCATGGGTTCGCTGGAAGCGCGAAACGGGCGCTGGGGTGCATTCACCGATGTGCTGTATGTGGATCTCGGAAACTCCAAATCGGCGACTCGCGACTTCACCGTGGGCGGCACGCCCCTGCCCGCGGATGCGAGTGCGAACGTGGACTTCGATCTGAAGGGCACGGTGTGGACCCTGGCGGGCGTCTATCGCGCGGTGGCGGACCCCGGGTTACCCGTGGACGTGTTCGCCGGTGCACGAATGCTCGACGTCAGGCAGACGCTGCGCTGGCAGCTCAGCGGCAACGTCGGATCGATCCCGCTTGCTGGTCGCGCAGGCGATCGGGAGACGAGCCTCACGAACTGGGACGCGATCATCGGGGTGAAGGGCCGGCTCGCGCTCAATGCCGACAAGAAGTGGTTCGTTCCGTATTACCTCGACGTGGGCGCGGGCGAATCGGACTCGACGTGGCAGGCGATCGCGGGCGTCGGCTACTCGTTCGGCTGGGGCGATGTCGTGGGGGCCTGGCGCTACCTCGACTACAGGATGAAGTCGGGCAAGCCGATCGAGAGCCTGAGCTTCAACGGCCCGGCCATCGCGGCCGTGTTCCATTGGTAACTCACGCCGCCGCGGGCGGCACAGACTGGGAACCCCACTCATGCGAATCCTGCTGACGATCCTGGCAGCGGCCACCTTCCTCGGAGTGGGCAGCCCCGCGCCGGCGGCGCCCAGCATGGCCGAGCAGCAGCAGGAAGTCCGCAAGATGACCGAGGAGACGCTGGTCCGCCTGTACAAGGTCACGCCCAGCGCCCGCAAGGCGGTGGAAGGGGCAGCCGAGTATGCCGTGTTCAGCAACTTCGGGATGAAGATCCTGTTCGCCGGCGGGGGCAGCGGATCGGGCCTGGCGGTGAACAGCCAGTCCAAGCAGGAGACGTTCATGAAGATGGTCGAGGTGCAGGCGGGCCTGGGCTTCGGCGTGAAGAAGTTCCGGCTCGTCTGGGTCTTCGAGAAGCAATCCGACCTGGACAAGTTCGTCAATTCGGGCTGGGAATTGGGCGCGCAGGCGACGGCGGCCGCGCAGATGAGCGGCCAGGGGGCGCAGGTCTACGCGGGCGCCCTGTCCGTCTCGCCCGGCGTGTGGCTGAACCAGCTCACCGACGACGGGCTGGCCGCCGAGCTCACCGCCAAGGGCACCAAGTACTACAAAGACACCAACCTCAACTGAAGAAGGATTCTCCGATGAAGCTGATCCCCGCCCTCGTCTTCGCCGCTGTCGTGGCGCTCGCCCAGCCCGCGCTCGGTCAGGCCCCGGCCGCGCCCCAGGCCGCACCCGCCAGCGCGAGCGCCGCCGACATGGAGAAGCTCAAGGCGGAGATCCGGGCCGACAAGAAGCAGCTGGTGGCCGACAACATGCAGCTCACCGAGGCCGAGGCGAAGGCCTTCTGGCCGGTGTACGACGCCTACCAGAAGCGCCTGGCCGCCCTCAACGAGCGCACGAAGAAGATGATCACCGAGTACGCCGACGCCTACGGCAAGGGGGCGCTGGCGGCGGCGACGGCGAAGAAGCTGCGCAATGAGGCGATCGCCATCGAGGAGGCGGAAGCGAAGCTGAAGCGCGATTTCGCCCCGCGGCTGGACCAGGCCGTGGGGGTGGTCAAGGCGGTGCGCTACCAGCAGATCGAGAACAAGATCCGCGCCATCATCAAGTACGAGCTCGCCGACGGCATCCCGCTGGCGGACTGATCCATCACCGCATCCAGGTCGGCGGTTGCCTCGGCGAGATCGACTTGCGCTTCCGTGAGGTTTACAGGACGGAGATTCTGGGATGAATGTCGCATTGAAAATGAATAACCAACGAAGGTTAACGAGCATGCGTGCCACAGCACTACGTCATGCGGTCCACGTGATCGCAATCGCCGGTGGCCTCGCGCTGCCGGTGTTCGCCGCAGAACAAAGCGACATCGGCACGGCCGACAAGGGGCAGCTTGAGAAGGCGTACCCATCGAAGCCTGCCTATTCGCCCTACGCGGGCCGCAACTTCCCCACGCTGCCACTCTTCGGCGACACGCACCTTCACACCGCGTTCTCCATGGACGCGGGTGCGTTCGGTGCCCGCCTTACACCCAAGGACGCCTACCGTTTTGCGCGGGGCGAGGAGATCACGTCCAACTCGGGCCAGCCGGTGAAGCTATCCCGCCCGCTCGACTTTCTGGTCGTGGCCGATCACTCGGACGGCATGGGGTTCTTTCCGCAGTTGATGAGCGGCGATCCGGAACTGCTGGCGACCCCGCAGGGACGCAAGTGGTACGACGAGATCCAGGGCGGCAAAGGCGCCGAGGCAGCGATCGACATCATCGTCAGCTTCAGCAATAACCGATTGCCGAAGGGGTTCCCGACACCGGGCACGAGCGCCTATCGCAATGCCTGGCAGCAGTCCATCAAGGCGGCGGAGGCCTACAACGAGCCCGGGCGCTTCACGGCGTTCATCGGCTACGAGTGGACCTCGAACACGGGCGGCAACAACCTGCACCGCAACGTGATCTTCCGCGGCAACGGCGCACAGGCGATCCTCGTCGAGCCCTTTACCACCCTGCCGCCCCTGGGCAGCGACAACCCGGCCGATCTCTGGAAGTGGATGGCGGCGACGGAGCAGAAGACCGGCAGCGAAGTGCTCGCCATCACCCACAACGGTAACCTGAGCAACGGGCTCATGTTCCCCATCGTCGAGGCGTTCGGCAAGAAGCTCGACCGCGAATACGTCCAGACGCGAGCCAAGTGGGAGCCGCTGGCCGAGGTCACGCAGACCAAGGGCACCGGTGAGGCACATCCGTTCCTGTCGCCCAACGACGAGTTCGCGAACTACGAGATCTGGGACAAGGGCAACCTCGACGGCAGCGTGGCGAAGGCGAAGGACATGCTCGAATTCGAGTACGCGCGTTCGGCCCTGAAGAGCGGCCTGAAGCTCGAAGCGCTGCTGGGCACGAATCCGTACAAGTTCGGCATGATCGGCAGCACCGATGCGCATACGGGGCTCGCCGCCGTGGAGGAGGACAACTTCTTCGGCAAGACCGCGCCGCAGGAGCCCAGCCCTGAGCGTCTGACCAAGACGTTCGTTGACAACCCGAAGACCGGCGTGAAGATCATGGACTGGGAAGTCAGTGCCTCCGGTTACGCCGCCGTATGGGCGACCGAGAACACGCGCGAGGCGATCTTCGACGCGATGAAGCGCCGCGAGACCTATGCCACCACCGGCCCGCGCATGGCCGTGCGCTTTTTCGGCGGCTGGGACTTCGCACCGGGGGATGCGAACAACCGCATGCCGGCCGCCATCGGCTACGCCAAGGGTGTGCCGATGGGCGGCGACCTCGCCAACGCGCCGCAAGGCAAGTCGCCCACGTTCCTCGTCGCCGCGTTGAAGGATGCCATCGGCGCCAACCTCGACCGCATCCAGATCGTCAAGGGCTGGCTCGACAAGGACGGCAAGACGCAGGAGCGCGTCTTCGATGTGGTGGTCTCCGGCGGCCGCAAGATCGACGCCGATGGCCGCTGCAAGACGCCGGTGGGCAACACCGTGGACGTCGAGAACGCGACGTGGACCAATACCATCGGCGCACCGGAGCTGATTACCGTCTGGAAAGACCCGCAGTTCGACGCCAGGCAGCGCGCCTTCTACTATGCCCGCGTGATCGAGATCCCCACGCCGCGTTGGACCGCGTACGACGTGAAGCGCTTCGGCAACAAGCCGCTGCCGGGGACCACGATGGTGCTGCAGGAACGCGCCTACACGGCGCCGATCTGGTACACGCCCTGAACCTGGGGCGCGTTCGGTAGCCGGGCGAGAGCACTCCGGGACGGGCGATTGCCGCCCGGCCCGGAGCCTTTTGTCACTACGATGCCCGGCTCATGCATTTGAAGTCCATCCTTCGAGAGCCCCTGCTGCACTTCGTCGCGATCGGCGCGGCGTTGTTTCTCTACTTCCAGTGGAACGGTGGTGGGGCCGGCCCGGGCGCAACCCGTATCGCCATCACGACCGGGCAGATCGAGCACCTGGCGGCGAGCTACACGAAAGCGTGGCAGCGCCCGCCGACGGACGTCGAACTCAAGGGCCTGATCGACGACTGGGTGCGCGAGGAGATCGCCGTGCGCGAGGCGATGGCGGCTGGGCTCGACCGCGATGACACGATCATCCGCCGACGCCTGCGGCAGAAGCTCGAGTTCCTCGTCGAGGACGCCGGGGAGGTCGCGCCGCCGACCGATCAGGATCTCGAGGCGTGGCTCACTGCGCACGCCGAGGCCTTCCGGGTTGAGCCGCGCGTGGCGTTCCGCCAGGTCTACCTGAGCCGCGAACGGCGCGGCGCATCGGCAGAGACTGACGCCAGCGCGATCCTCGCCCGGCTCAACGCGAAAGGGCTCGATGCACAGATCGTCGACGTGGGTGATCCAACGATGCTGCCGCAGGAGGTCGAACTCGCGCCGCTGCGCGACGTCGACCGTGTCTTCGGCCAAGGCTTCGCCAAGCGAATCGAGACGTTCGCCCCGGGAACATGGGCGGGTCCGGTCAAATCGAGCTACGGACTGCACCTCGTGCTGGTGCGCGAGCGCGTTGAGGGGTCGCTGCCGACACTCGCCGCGGTGCGCCCCGTCGTCGAGCGGGAGTTCCTGGCAGACCGGCGCAAGCGGCAGCTCGACGCAATGTATGAGCGGCTGCTTGCGAAGTACACCGTGGTCGTCGAAAGAAAGGAAGGCGCGATAGCTGCTCCCGCTGCGAGCGGAGGCGGCTCGTGACGCGGCGCGGCCGGTTGTTGTTCCTGCTGGTGGCAGGTCTGGCGCTCGTGAGCGCGACTTTGGCGCTTGCCCACGAGGTCCGCCCGGGGTTTCTCGAGCTGCGCGAGAGCGATCCCAACACCTACGCGCTCCTGTGGAAGCGGCCGACCGGCGGCGAGGTCGAGATCCGTATCGCACCGGTGATTCCGGAGGGCTGCCGACTGCAGACTCCCGATCGGCAGCAACTGACGCCAGGCGCCGTGGTCGTGCGCGGCACGCTGACCTGCGCGGGCGGTCTGGCGGGCAAGACGCTGCACATCGCGGGGCTCGAGACCACGGTGACCGACGTGCTGGTGCGCATTGAGCATGCCGACGGCCGCATCGAGAGCCACCTGCTGCGTCCGGCCACGCCTTCACTGACGCTGGGCGCGGCAACGAGCGGCGCCGAGCGGGCGCTCGACTACCTGCAACTGGGTTTCCAGCACATCCTGCTCGGCGTCGATCACCTGTTGTTCGTTCTCGGCCTGCTGCTGATTGTCTCGGACCGCTGGATGCTGGTGAAGACGATCACGGCGTTCACCCTCGCGCACAGCATCACGCTGGCGATTGCCACGCTGGGGTACGCTAACGCGCCGCTGCCGCCGCTCAACGCCGCGATCGCGCTCTCGATCCTGTTCCTCGGCCCCGAGATCGTCCGCGTATGGCGCGGCGAGACGAGCTTCACGATCCGCCATCCGTGGGTGGTCGCATTTGCGTTCGGGCTCCTGCACGGCTTCGGCTTCGCCAGCGGCCTGACCGCGATGGGCCTGCCGAAGGCGGAGATCCCGCTCGCGCTGCTCCTGTTCAACGTCGGTGTCGAGATCGGCCAGCTCGCCTTTGTCCTCCTGGTCGTGCTGCTCGAGCGCGCGTTCGGTACGCTTGAGATCCGCTGGCCGAGGCTCATCCAGGCGCTGCCTGGCTACGCGGTGGGCTCGTTCGGCGCCTACTGGACGATCCAGCGGATACTGGTGCTCGTCGGAGGGCTGCGATGAGGGGCGATGACACGCGGCAGGCCATTGCGCTGGCTGTGCTGCTGGCGTTCGTGCTGCTTACCGCGCCCGCGATGGCACACGAGCAGCAGGGCCAGGCGGCGGGCTTCGTCACCGGACTGCTGCATCCTGTATCGGGCCTCGATCACGTCTTGGCCATGGTGGCGGTCGGCCTGTGGGGCGCGCAGCTGGGCGCTCCCGCCATGTGGGCGCTGCCCGTGGCGTTTCCGCTCGTCATGGCAATGGGCGGCATGCTTGGATTCCTGGGCGTGCCGGTTCCGGGCATCGAGGTTGGAATCGCCGCGTCCGGCATCGTGCTCGGCGCGATGGTGATGTTCGAAGTTCGTCCGCCGCTCATCGTCGCTGCAGTGCTGGTCGGAATCTTCGCCATCTTCCATGGACACGCGCACGGAACCGAACTGCCGCCGGCTCAAAGTGGCCTCCTCTACAGCATGGGCTTCGTGATCGCGACGGGGTGTTTGCATGCGGTGGGAATCGGCATCGGTACCGTCCACCGTTGGACGTGGGGGCGGCGATTGCTGCGCGCCGCCGGTGCGATCGTCGCGGGGGGCGGTGTCGTCTTCATGTGGAAGGCACTCGCATGAAAGAGGTGCGGCCATCCCGGCTGTCGACCGGCGCCATCGTCGCGTTCGCCGGCCTGCTCCATTGCGCTCCGGTCGAAGCGCACCTGGATTCGACGGGCATGGGGCCGATTTACGACGGGACGATGCACTTCCTCACGAGTCCCGAAGATCTGGTCCCCGTGCTTGCGCTGGCGCTGCTCGCTGGCCTGCGCGGCGCAGCGCATGGACGGCGGGCGTTGTTCACTCTTCCCGCGGCGTGGCTGCTGGGCAGCTATCTCGGGCTGACCGCCACAGCGATGAACGTTAGCGCCATCCTGTCGTCCCTTTGGTTTCTGCTGCTGGGAGGGTTGGTGGCCACCGATGCGAAGCTCTCCCTGCGCTTGACGACCGGCCTGGCGGCGCTGCTCGGTCTTGTTCACGGCTACTTCAATGGGACAGGGATGGGCCAGGCCGGATCGGCCTTTATCGCTGCCGTCGGATTGGTATCCGCGATATTTGTCGTGGTCGCCCTTGCTGCGGCAGTCGTCGTCCGGCTGCGGGCGCACTGGGCGCGAATCGCCGTGCGCGTCGCTGGCAGTTGGATCGCTGCTAGCGGCTTGCTGATGCTCGGGTGGGCGCTTCGGGCGGGTTAACCCTGATCGGCTGTCGATCAGTCGCAGCGGCATGTGGATCACTGCTGCTGAACGCCGCACCGGTCCGTCGGTCAATTCAGAGTATTGGTCGTCCACTTCAACACCGGCGAGCGGCTGCTCTACTCCAATTCGGACGGCCGCAATCGGTCGTGAGCGAGCCGCCGCATTTTTGAATGCGGCCGTTCGGTTGCAACTTTGTCGACATCGCTGGCAGATGCCTGTCAATGACCGCATTCGCCGACTTCTCATCTTTTCGACGAACTCAGCGAACGGCAGCTTGCCAACGTATACCGGTCACTCGACCGGAAAATCACCAATGTCGGCAATGGGTCGGGTGCGGGCGTTGACCGTGCGGCGACGAATCGCAGCTTCTACCCGTTTCGAACGTTCAGGAGGGGCTGCTCGACCAGCAGTTCCATTGGCCGTTTGCTGGCAATCCGGATCCCGTACAGCACCCATCCTTGTGTACGATCGCGAACGACCTAAGCACGATTTGATCGGCGCGCGGTCCCGGGGGGAATTTCCGGCATTCTTGCATCCGATGTAATGAATGGAGGCAAGAAGTCATGAGCACACCCCCGATCAGTCGCTACCCGGTGCCGAGTCTGACGGATCTGCCCGAAGACATTCGGGCGCGGATGCTGGAAGTTCAAGAGAAGGCCGGATCTATCCCCAACGTCTTCCGCACGCTCGCCCATCGTCCGGAGGAATTCAGAGCCTTCTTAACCTGATGTAATGAATATTCCAGTTTGAACGAGCTATTCAGCTTTTCGCAATTGCGTGACAAAGAATTTCAAGGCGGCCGCCATTCTCGCGAAAGCAGAACTCCGTGTCCCGACGAAAGCGCTGGTTTGGACTGTGCTTGCCTTGGTCGTCGCCAAATTGCGATTGTGCGGATTGGATATCAGACGCGCGGCGCGGCGCGCGTGTTCAGGAAAACCGAATACAGTGACGTCGTGCCGCAGATGAACAGGCGATTGAGTTTCGGCCCGCCGAAGCACACATTGGCCACGGTTTCCGGAATCAGGATCTTGCCAAGCAGCGAACCATCGCTTGCGTTGCAGTGGACGCCGTCGCCTGCCGACAGCCACAGGTTGCCGTGCGCGTCGACGCGAAAGCCGTCATACAAACCCACCGGGCAGGCGGCGAACACCTCGCCGCCCGAGATCGAGCTGCCGTCGGCCGACACCCTGAAGCGCCGCACATGGTGCGGTCCGTCCACCTTGTGCGTGAGGCCGGTGTCCGCAATGTACAGCAGAGATTCGTCGGGCGAGAACGCCAGTCCATTGGGCTGTACGAAGTCCGAGGCCACGATGGTGACGCGGCCGCTCGCCGGGTCGATGCGGTAGACGTTGCAGACGCCGATCTCGCTCGGCGACGCATCGCCTTCATAGTCGGAGTCGATGCCGTAGCTCGGATCGGTGAACCAGATGCTGCCGTCGCCCTTGACGACCAGGTCGTTGGGCGAATTGAAGCGCTTGCCGTCGTAGCGATCGGCCAGCACGACCCGCCTGCCGTCGTGCTCGGTGCGCGATACGCAACGGCCGCGGTGCTCGCACGAGACCAGCCGGCCTTCGCGATCCACCGTATGGCCGTTGGCGTTCATCGCCGGCTGGCGGAACACCGACACCGAGCCGTCGGTCTCGTCCCAGCGCAGCATGCGGTCGTTCGGAATGTCCGACCACACCAGGTAGCGGCCAGCAGCAAACCAGGCCGGCCCTTCGGCCCAGCGGCAGCCCGTGTAGAGCTTCTCGACATGCACGTTGCCGAACGCCAGCGCACGAAAGCGCGGCTCGATCACTTCGAACGAAGGCGTGAGTTTGATCGCCATCTCGAGCTCCTCAATCCGAATGCCGCCGCCCCCGACCGTAGATCAGCAGCATCGCGATGATGACGACGCCGCAGATCACGTGGCGGCCGAATTCCTCGATCTGCATCACCGACAGGATCGACTGCAGCAAGGTGATCAGGATGACGCCCGCCACGGTGCCGAGGTAGTTGCCGCGGCCCCCGAGGATCGAGGTGCCGCCCAGCACGACGGCCGCGATCGCCGGCAGCAGGTAGGGGTCGCCCATCGCCTGGGCCGCCTTGCTCGCGTATCCCGCGAGCAGCACGCCGCCGAACGCCGACAGGCCGCCCGAAAGCGCGAACGCCGTCATCGCGACCGCGCGTGTGCGCGCACCCGAAAGGTAGGCCGCGCGCTCGCGGTTGCCGATGGCATAGACCACGCGGCCGAACGTGGTGCGCGTCAGCGGGAAGACAGCCGCGCTACCGACGACGGCCCACACCAGCAGGGCGTTCGGGATGCCGAACAGGCTGTGGCCGGTGGCGATGAAGCGCATCGCCGGCGACGACGCATCCTGCGCCGAAAAGCCGCCGGTGTGCACCACCATCAGGCCCTGGGCAACAGCGTTCACCGCCAGCGTGACGATCATCGATGGGGGGCGCAGGAACGCCACGCCCAAGCCATTGACCAGACCGAGGCCGATACCGCAGCCGATGCCCACCGGAATGGCCAGCGCAGTTCCGAGCGCTCCCCAGCCGGTGGCCGCGGTCGCCATCATGCTGCCGACCGCGACCACCCAGGGCACCGACAGGTCGATCTGGCCGAGCAGTATCACGATCACCGCGCCGGTGGCGATGACGCCGAGGAACGAAGCGACCTTCAGCTGCTGCAGCAGGTATTCCGGGGACAGGAAGCTGCTCGAGTACAGGCTGCCGAGGAGCAGCAGCGCGACGATGCAGCCGAACGCCGACGCGATGGCCGGGTCGATGTGCCGGCGAATCGTGCCGAGCATGCCGCCGCTCGCCCGTGCCTCAGCCATACAGGTCGAGCCGATTGCGCACACGCAGCAGCCGCAGCGCGCCCAGGCAGACCGCCGCGGACAACACCACGCCCTGGAACAGCGGTTGCCATATCGGATCGAGGTTGAACACGAACAGCAGATCGCCGATGGTGCGGAACATCAGCGCGCTGAAGATCGCGCCGACTGCGCTGCCCAAACCGCCGAACAGCGACACCCCGCCCAGCACCACGACGGCAATCGAATACAGCGTGTAGGTGCTGCCGTTGGCCGCCGGCGCCTCGGCCGAATAGGTGATGCAGGTGACGAACAGCCCGGCGATCGACGCCAGCAGGCCCGACAAGGTGTAGGCAACGAATTTGGCGCGCCGGATCGGCACGCCCGACATGTAGGCCGCGACCTCGGACGAACCGATGGCATAGGCCGCGCGGCCGATCGCCGAGCGGCGGAAGGGCAGCCAGACGACCAGCACCGGCGCCAGAAGCACCGCCAGGCTGGCCGGCACGCCGCCCGGCAAGGGGCCAGTGACGGCATCGGCCAGCGTGGCGTTGACGTCCCCGCCCGGAACCCGCCGCTGCGCCAGCGCAGCACCGTAGTACACGGCGCCGGTGGCGACGGTCGTGACGATCGGCTGCAGCCTGCCGTAGATGACGATCAGCCCGCTGATCGCGCCGCAAAGGCAGCCGACCAGCAGCACGCCGAGCACGCCGAGCGCCGTCATCAGCGGCGTGCCGACGACGATGCTCGAGGCCACGCAGTTGGCGAGCACGAGCACCATGCCCGCCGACAGATCGATGCCTGAGGTCAGCACTACCAGCGTCTGCGCCATCGCGACGATGGCGAGCGGCACGCCCTTGTTCGCCGCGGTGGTCGCGACGTTGGCGTTCAGGCCAGCCGGGTGGTTGGTGGCGTAGATCGCGAACATCACGACGAAGGCGGCGAAGGCCAGCAGCGTGCCCTTGTGTTCACGCAGGTGGTAGGGCCAATCGGCGTTCATGCGTCTGCCGCCTGCCACGTGTCGGCGCCCATGTTCAGCGCGCCGCTGATCAGCGCGTGTTCGGTGATCTCGGCACCGACCAGTTCCCGCTTGATCGCGCCGGCCCGGCCTACTTGTTGGCTTCGCTCCGGCCCAAGATTTCCTGGGCCGTGAAGTTGATGCCACAGGTCGGGAACGCGTTGCCGACGAAGAAGTTGTCGGGCTGGGCCGCGTAGAAGTTGCTGCCGTCCTTGAAGTCCGGATGCTCGACCGTCGACAGCGGCAGCTTGATCGACTGGGGAAGAACCTTGCCTTCCAGCGCCGCGATCGCGACTTTGATCGCCACCGCCACCTGGGCCGGCCCGGTGCCACCCGAGGCGCATTTCAGTCCCTGGCTGCCGTACTTCGGGCAGAACTTGCGAAAGCCGTTTTCGGTCTCGCCGCCGAAGGGGACGAACGGGTGCTTGGCATCGAGCATCGCCTGCACCACGCCGGTGTCGCCGCCCTGCGCGGTGATCGCGTCGAAGCGCTTGTGCACCGCGATGGCATCGGCGGTGACCTTCTGCGCCGTCGGATCGCACCACTTGCCGATGACCTCGATCGTCTCCCATTTCTTGCCCGAGGCCTTGAACACCTCCTGGATACCATCGTGCCGATCGCGATCGACCGAGGTACCCGAGACGCCGCGCACCTCGAGCACCTTGCCACCGTTCGGCACACTCTTCACCAGCCACTCGGCCCAGTACTTGCCGAGACCCTTCTGGTCGACGTTGACGTTGATCGCTTCTTCGGTGTCGAGGATGTTGTCGAACGCCACGAGCACGACGCCGGCATCGTTGGCGCGCTTGATCACGGGCTTGAAGGCCGCCGGATTCTGCACGTTCACCACGATGGCGTCGAAGCCCGAGTCGATGAAGTTGTTGATCGCCGCGATCTGCGCCGCCACATCCTCGCCGGTGGAGACGACCTTGTATTCCTTGAGCTTCGCGGCCATGTCGGGCTGCGCGGCATAGGCCTTGGCGGTCTTGATCACCTGGATGCGCCAGGTCTTCGCGATGCCGCCGTTGACGAGCGCGATCCGGTAGGGTCCCTTCTTCGCCGGTTACTGGAACAGCTTGGTATTGGCGGCCCATGGCGCGAAGCACTTCGGATCGGAGTTGGGCAGCGCTACCACTTTCGGCGGCGCGGCGGTCGCGATTCCGGCGACAAGCAGGGCAGCCGCCGCGGCAAGACGGGTACGGTATAGCATCAGGTCCTGCTTGTTTTGAATTGGCAATTGCGGCTGCCGGCGGCTCCGGCAGCAAACGCAACTGGCGTCATTCTTCTAAACGGCGGGCCCGACGCCGGAGCGGACTCGCGTGAGGGTACATCTGGTCGTGCAAACAGACAAATCGCGGGCGCTAAGGACGAGAAACCCGACGACACGGCCCCGCGCATTGGCGGGCAGGCAGGTGTGGGCGCGTGCCGCCCTCGGCCTGGAACCGTCTGCTCCCGGCCGGTAGACTCATCTGCATGACGACACGTCCCATCAGTCGCTACCCCGTCGCGAAACTCGAAGACTTGCCCGAGGACATCCGCGCACAAATCATCGAGGTGCAGGAGAAGGCCGGGTTCGTGCCGAACGTCTTCCTGACGCTCGCGCACCGGCCTGACGAGTTCAGGGCATTTTCGATCGGTCGTAATGAAGCTATGGAATGAACCATGAACACGTACCCGATCAGTCGCTACCCGGTTCCCAATCTGAATGACCTACCCGGGGACATTCGGGCGCGAATCCTCGAAGTGCAGGAGAAATCGGGATTCATTCCCAACGTCTTCCTCACGCTCGCGCACCGGCCGGACGAGTTCAGGGCATTTTTTGCCTATCACGACGCGTTGCTGGAGAAACAGGGCGGGCTGACCAAGGCCGAGCGCGAGATGATCGTCGTCGCCACCAGCGGTGCGAACCAGTGCCATTACTGCGTGATCGCACACGGCGCCATTCTGCGCATCCGTGCGAAGAATCCGCTGGTCGCCGATCAGGTCGCGATCAACTATCGCAAGGCCGATATCACGCCGCGGCAAAGAGCAATGCTCGACTTCGCGTTGAAGGTGGCGCAGGAGTCACACGCGATCAACCAGGCGGACTTCGAAGCACTGCACGCCGTCGCTTTCAGCGACGAGGACATCTGGGACATCGGCGCCATCGCCGCGTTCTTCGCGCTTTCGAACCGCATGGCCAACATGATCGCAATGCGGCCGAACGACGAGTTCCATCTGCTGGGGCGGGTGCCGAAGGGGGCGTGACGGCAACCCCTACATCAGCACGATGTCGTACTGCTCCTGGTGGTACACCGTCTCGACCTGCATCGAAACGGGTTTGCCGATGAAGTCCGACAGCATCGCCAGCGACTGCGATTCCTCTTCCAGAAAGAGGTCGACCACGCTTTGCGAGGCCAGAATGCGGAATTCGCGCGTCTCGGCGAACTGGCGCGCTTCGCGCAGGATCTCGCGCAGGATCTCGAAGCACACCGTGCGCGCGGTCTTGATCTCGCCGCGCCCGCTGCAGGTCGGGCAGGGCTCGCACAGGATATGGGCCAGCGATTCACGCGTGCGCTTGCGCGTCATCTCGACCAGGCCGAGCTGCGTGAAGCCGCTCACCGTCACGCGCGTGCGATCACGCGCCAGCGCCTTCTTGAACTCCGCAAGCACCGCGTCGCGATGCTCGGTACTTGTCATGTCGATGAAGTCGACTACAACGATGCCACCCAGGTTGCGCAGGCGCAGCTGGCGCGCGATCGACTGCGCCGCCTCCAGATTGGTCTTGAAGATGGTGTCGTCGAAGTTTCTGGTGCCGACGAAGCCACCGGTGTTGACGTCGATCGTCGTCATCGCCTCGGTCTGGTCGATGATCAGATAGCCGCCGCTCTTGAGGTCCACGCGCCGGCCGAGCGCCTTTTCGATCTCGTCGTCGATCTGGTACAGGTCGAACAAGGGCCGCTCGCCCGCGTAGTGCGATAGCTTGGCGGCGACCTTCGGCACGTACTGGGTTGCGAACGCCTGCAGCGCGACGAAATTCTCGCGCGAGTCGATCTGGATCGCGCTCGTCTGATCGGTCACCACGTCGCGCAGCACGCGTTGGCTCAGCAGCAGATCCTGATAGAGCAGCGCCGGGGCCGGAACCTGCGTCGATGCCTCGCGAATCTGGTTCCAGCGCTTGCGCAGGTACTCGGTATCGGCCAGCAACTCCGCTTCGCTGGCGTCCTCCGCGCTGGTACGGATGATGTATCCGCCGCGCTCGTCGGGCGGGACCACGCGCGCCAGCATCTCGCGCAGATGGGCACGCTCGGTTTCGTCCTCGATTCGCTGCGACACGCCGATGTGCGGGTCCTGCGGCAGGTACACCAGCGTGTGACCCGCCAGGCTGACCTGCGTCGACAGGCGCGCGCCCTTGGTGCCGATCGGATCCTTGACGACCTGCACCAGCAGCGTGTCGCCCTCGCGCACGAGGCGCTCGATCGGCGGCGGCTTTTCGCCGTTGACCTGCCGGTATTCCCAGATGTCGGCCACGTGCAGAAACGCGGCGCGCTCCAGCCCGATGTCCACGAACGCGGATTGCATCCCCGGGAGCACGCGCGCGACCTTGCCGAGATAGATGTTGCCGACGAGGCCCCGCAGCGCGCTGCGCTCGATGTGCAGTTCCTGCACCACGCCGGCGAGCACCACGGCGACGCGCGTTTCCTGCGGGGTGATGTTGATGAGGATGTCGTCCATAGCCATTGGGGCGAAAGTGTACGCATCGCTTGGCGATGCACGTGCACTTTCGCCTAAAGAGTTCGCGCGCTGGCCTCGGGGCAGCTCGGCCGCCGACGCGGACCAGACGGCAACGATAAACGTTCGTCGCAGGCGTCAGAGCACCGGCATGCCGCCCTGCTTGAGCAACTCCGCCGTTTCTGCCAGCGGGAGTCCCATCACGCCGGAATAGCTGCCTTCAATGCGCTCGATGAAAACGGCCGCCAGCCCCTGGATCGCGTAGCCGCCGGCCTTGTCGTAGGGCTCGGCGGTCGCGCAGTAGCGTGTGATCTCGGCCTCGCTGATTTCGCGCATGCGGACCTGCGATGTCGACGTCAGGACGTTCACGCGTTGCGCCAACGAGCCGCCGAAGGCGAGCGCAACGGCGGTGCGCACTTCGTGCACCCGACCCGAGAGTCGGCGCAGCGACGCCGCGGCCTCGGTGGGGCCGACCGGTTTGTCCAGCATCTCATCGTCGACGATCACGACCGTGTCCGCGGCCAGCACCGGCTTGACCAGCATCGAGCGCAGCGCCAGCACGCGCAGCCCGAACTCCGCCTTGCCTTGCGCGATGCGTTCCACATAGGATGCCGGCGACTCGCCGGGCTGCCGCCGCTCATCGATGTCGGCGCCGCGCGGCTGCGCAAGCCGCAGGAGCAGCGGCTCGAAGCGCACGCCGATCTGCCTGAGCAGATCGCGGCGGCGCGAACTGCGCGAGGCGAGGTAGAGATCAGTCACTCTTCAGGCCCGATGGTAGGGATGGTTCGTCAATATCGACCAGGCGCGGTACAACTGCTCGACCAGCAGCAACCGCGCCAGTGCGTGCGGCAGCGTCAGGCTCGACAACCGCAACAGCCGCCGCGCGCCGCGCTGCAAATCCCGGGACAAGCCATCGGGTCCACCGATCAGGAACGCGACCTGCTCGGACGCATCACGCCATTTGCGCAGCTGCTCGGCAAAGCGCAAGGTCGTCATGTCCTCTCCGTGCTCGTCAAGCGCGACCACCACGCTGTCCGTCGGGATCGCCGCGCGCAACCGCTCCGCTTCTGCGGCAAGCGTACGCTCGAGCGGCTGGCCGCTGCGCGTTTCGGCTTTGACTTCCCGGATCGTCACGGTGAACCCTGGTGGAAACCGCTTGACGAAATCATCGATGGCCTCGTCCGCCCACCGTGGCTGGCGCTGGCCGACGGCAACCACGGTGATTTTCACCGTCAACCCAACCGGGCGGGATACCGCCCTCGGACTAATGCGTGCGACATGGCGGCGATCAAGGCTGGGGCGCCGGGTGCCGCGACTTGGCGGCGAGCTTCATCCGGACCGGTTTGCCGCCCCAGATCTCCTCGAGCCCATAGTACTTGCGGATCGCCGGCTGCATGACGTGTACGACCACGTCGCCAAGATCGACCAGCACCCATTCGCCGGCATCCGTGCCTTCGACGCTGATCACTTCTGCCCCGGCCGCCTTCACTTTCTCGACCACACTGGAGGCAAGCGCACGCGTCTGCCGGTTCGACGTGCCGCTGGCGACGATCACCCGGTCGAACAGATCGGACAGCCTGGCCGTGTTGAGAACAACGATGTCATGTGCCTTGACGTCTTCCAGTGCGTTGACGACCAAACGCTGCAGTTTCCGGATGTCCATGAACCTACGGGTAAAGGGAATTCGCTCGAATATAGTCGAGCACTTGCGCGGGCAAGATCGCCGCGAGGCGGGCGTCGCGTGCGCGCGACGACGGTTGTGCCAGGAGCGTGCGGATTTCAGTGGCGGAGGCGTCGACCGGCGTCATGTCGATCTCGACGATGGATCCGCTGGGACGCTTGCTGGCCGTCTCTGCACGCACCCAGTGCGAGTTGTAATACTCCTGCAGCGGCCAGCTCATGGTGAGCACCGCGTCGTTGCGGCGCGCGACCGCGAGGTTGGCGAAATCGAGCAGGTGCTGCCACTCGTGCCAGGTATCGAGCCGCGCCACCTGGTCGCCGCCGATGATGAACACGAGCGGCGTCTCGGCGCCGAGTGCCCCGCGCATTGCGCGCAGCGTGTCGATGGTATAGGTCGGGCCGTTGCGCTCGATCTCGTGCATGTCGAGCGCGAACCTTTGCTCACCACGGATCGCCAGCTCGACCATGTGCGCGCGATGTGCCGCGTCGGTAACGACCGCCTTCTGCCACGGCTGACCCGCCGGTACGAAGCGTACTTCGGCCAGCCGCAACTGCGTCAACGCGTCGCGCGCCAGCTGCAGATGTCCGAAATGAATCGGGTCAAAACTGCCGCCAAGCAGACCGATCGGCGCAGCCATCAGACCCAATCGCGCGGACGGAGGAATTCCGCGTACAGCGTGGCCTCGGGCGAATCCGGCTCGGGCCGCCAATCGTAGCGCCACTTCACCACCGGCGGCAGCGACATCAGGATCGATTCGGTCCGGCCGCCCGACTGCAGTCCAAACAGCGTGCCGCGATCGAACACGAGGTTGAACTCGACATAGCGTCCGCGCCGGTAGGCCTGGAAGTCGCGTTCGCGTTCGCCGTACGGATGATCCCGGCGCCGCTCGACGATGGGCGCATAGGCCGCGAGAAAATGGTCGCCGACCGCACGCATCAGCGCAAAGCTGCGCTCGAAGCCGGGCGCATGGAAATCGTCGAAGAAGATGCCGCCGATGCCGCGCGGCTCCCCGCGGTGCTTGAGAAAGAAGTACTCGTCGCACCACTTCTTGAAGCGTGCGTGATAGTCGGCGCCGAGCGGCGCGAGCGCCGCCTTGCAGGTGGCGTGAAAGTGGCGCGCGTCCTCTTCGAAACCGTAATACGGCGTGAGATCCATCCCGCCGCCGAACCAGAACACGTCGGGCACACTCTCGGCACGCGCGACGAACATCCGCACGTTCATGTGCACGGTCGGCACGTACGGATTGCGCGGATGAAACACCAGCGACACGCCCATCGCCTCGAAGCCGCGCCCGGCGAGTTCCGGCCGGTTCGCCGTGGCCGACGGTGGCAGCTTCGCACCCTTGACGTGCGAGAAGCCGACGCCGCCGCGCTCGAGCAGACTCCCTCCTTCGAGGATGCGCGTGAGGCCGCCGCCGCCGAGCGGCGAATCGGCCGGTTTCTCCCACACGTCGCGCGCGAATAACCTGCCGTCGAGCTGCTCGAAGGTCGAAACGATGCGTTCCTGCAGCCCGAGCAGGTATTCGCGTACCGACTGCGAATCGACGAACTCGGTCATTGGGCGATCTTGTCGCGTTGCGCCAGGAATTCGCGCCCTTGGACGACGCGCAGCGCAGGCTGGGGACGGCCCGGCGCGCTCATGCCTTCAGGTGCCGTTCGATGAAGTCGAGCACGGCCTGATACCACGCGACGATGTTCTTCGGCTTCAGGATCCAGTGATTTTCATCGGGGAACAGCAGCAGCTCGCTCGGCACACCGTGATACTGCAGTGCCTCGAACAGATTCAATCCTTCGTTGATCGGGCAGCGGTAGTCGAGCTCGCCGTGAATGATCAGCACCGGTGTCTTCCAGCCCTTGATATGGCGAATCGGCGCAAAGCGGTCGAACTTCGCCATGTCCGCATAGGGATCCTCGCCGCCCATTTCCAGATACCACCACGCCGGGTGATCGGTGGTTCCCGTGAACTGCGCCATGGTCACGATGCTCGCGTGCGTGACGAGGCACTTGAAGCGGTCGGTCTGCGTGCCGATCCAGTTTGTCATGTAGCCGCCGAACGACCCGCCCATCGCCATCGTGCGTGACGGATCGACGTCCGGACGGGCCACGAGCGCGTCGGCGACCGCCATCAGGTCCTTGTAGCACTGGTCGCCCCAGACGTTGCCCCAGATGCCCTGGATGAATTCCTGCCCGAACCCGGTCGATCCGCGCGGATTCGGCAGTGCGACGGCATAGCCGGCGGCCACCGCAAGCAATGGATTCCAGCGCCAGTGCCAGCCGTCGACGTCCATGCCGATCGGGCCGCCGTGGATCCACACCAGCAGCGGCAGCGGCGCCATCGCGCCCCTCGGCTTGAGCAGGAAACTCTGGATCGGCGTGCCGTCCGTCGACGTCGCGTTCATGCTTTCGACGGTGGCCCACTCGCTCGCCGGCGTGAAGCCCGACAGGCGCGCGAGCGCCTTCGGTATCGACACCGGCTTGGCGTCGACCACAAAGCACTCGGGTGCGTCGAGCAGTGTGGAGCGGATTCCCGCGATTCGGCCATCGGCCAGCACGTCAAGGTTGGCGTGGCTGCCGCCCGCGGCCCAGGCCGTGACGCGCTCGACGGTGCCGTTCGCGGCATCGATCGTGAAAACCGGCGTGTGCCCTTCGTCGTCGGCGGTGGCGATCAGTTGCTTGCCGTCGCTGCTCCAGCGCGCGAGCGACGGCCAGCGATCCCAGTGCGCGGCGAGTTGCCGCATTTCGCCACTCGCCACTTCGATGATGGTCGCCAGAGGCCGCATCACGGTCTTCGGGCTGCGCGTGCTGCGCGTGGTCGCAATGCGGGCGCCATCCGGCGAGAAGAGCGGCGCGTCGAACATCACGTTGTCCGCTTCGCCGAACACACGCTGCGAGCGCGTTTCGAGATCGATCACCAGCAGCGTCGTGTCGAGTTCGCGGTCCTTGCCGGGCGTCTGCCGCGTCACGGCAGCCCGCCTGCCGTCCGCAGACACATCGAGCGCCGGTTCGATCGCAAACTCGCGTCGCGCCACCGGTGTCAGGTCGGTGCGACCGCCCCCGGACGCGTCATATGCGATCACGTGCGTGCAGGGCATGTCCGCGTTCTCGTGCAGCCAGTGATCCCAGTGACGCACGGGTTGCTGCCTGAAGTGGCGCCCGTTCGGGCCGTTCTTGGCGCGCTTGGTCTCCATTTCCCGCTGCTGCTCGTGCGGCGCGCCCGCGATCACGGGCGCGAACAGCACCAGGCGATCGGCCTTGCGCGCGAACTTGAATTCCTGGACGCCCAGCGGCTCGTCGGTCAGCTGGAGCGGTTCTCCGCCGCCCGCCGGCAGAAGCCATACCTGCATGCGCTTTTCGGCGTCCTCGTCGGGCTTGATCTCGTTCGGCTGCCGGTTCGATAGAAATCCGAGGGCCCCATCGTGGCGAAAGCACGGCGCGGAATCCTTGCTGTCCCCCCGGGTGAGCTGCGTCGCGGCACGACCGTCAGTGGGAACACGCCAGAGGTCGCTCACGTACTTGGTGCCGTCGCGGTCCAGTCGCTGCACCGTGACCGCGAGCCACGTGCCGTCGGGCGCAGCGGCGATTTCGGCCACGCGCTTCAACGCGACGTGCTGTTCGACGGTAAAGGGCGGCTTCAGCATTTCCTCTCTCGAATGAGCTAGAAACCCGGCATTCTGCCCGATCACCTCACGCGCCGAGCACGAGCTCGGCGCATGGCGCCTGCAGCGCTTCCGGGTCGCGGTCCGGCACGATCAGCACCCGTCCTGACGTCGTCCCGGCACGGGCCGCTTGGTAAGGCACACCGGTGGATGGATGGCGGGTTGAGCGCCCGGTCGCCACCGGCTGCGCTGCACCGCCCGGGTTCAGGCACGCGCCTCACGCATGGCCGTTGCCGACCACGTTGCGCGCGCGGCGCCGCGCGCCGGGATTGACCCCGCGCCCGGTCGAGCGGCTCGGCTGCTTCTCCTCACCCTTGCCGATCCAGGCCGTCCCCGGGTCAGTCGACGGGCCGATGGCAGCGGGGTCGCAAGAGGGCGGGCCATCCACCCTGCGCACCGTGACCGTCAGCCCAGTGTCGACGGCCGGACGCGCAATGCGCGATGGCCGATGTCGGTGCGGTAGTGCGCGCCGGCGAACTTCACCTGCGCGACCGCTTCATAGGCGCGCCGCTGCGCGGCACGAACGCTGTCGCCGAGCGCGGTGACGCACAGCACGCGACCGCCACTGGTCGCGAGCGATCTGGTATCGCTTCGATACTCGGTGCCGGCGTGGAAGGTCACGCAATCGTCCGTGTCGATGGGCAGGCGTTCGATCAGATCGCCCTTGCGCGGCGCATCGGGATAGCCGTCCGCCGCGATCACGACGCCGAGCGCGCTGCGGCGATCCCAGTCCGCTTCGATCTGATCGAGCTTGCCGTCGATCGCGTGATCGAGCAGCTCGACCAGGTCCGACTTCAGCCGCATCATGATCGGCTGTGTTTCGGGGTCCCCGAGGCGGCAGTTGAACTCGAGCGTGCGCGGCCGGCCCGTTTCGTCGATCATCAGCCCGGCATACAGGAACCCCGTGTAGACGATGCCATCGCCCGCCATGCCCTGGATCGTCGGCAAGATGATCTCGCGCATCACGCGCGCGTGCAGCGTCGGTGTCACGATCGGCGCCGGCGAGTACGCGCCCATGCCACCGGTGTTGGGACCGGCATCGCCGTCGCGCAGCCGCTTGTGGTCCTGGCTCGTCGCGAGCGCGAGCGCGTTGCGGCCGTCGCTCATCACGATGAAGCTCGCCTCTTCACCGGCGAGAAACTCCTCGATCACCACCCGCGCGCCCGCCGAGCCCATGCGATTGTCGATCAGCATCGCGTCGATCGCGGCATGCGCCTCGGTGAGCGTGGTGGCGACCACCACGCCTTTTCCGGCGGCGAGCCCGTCGGCCTTGATCACGATCGGCGCGCCCTTGCGCTTGACGTAGGCGTGCGCGGCCTTGGCGTCGGTGAACGTCTCGTAATCCGCGGTGGGAATGCCGTGGCGTTTCATGAAGGCCTTGGCGAAGTCCTTCGAGCTCTCCAGCTGCGCGGCCGCGCGCGTCGGCCCGAACACGCGCAGGCCCCGGGCACGGAATACGTCGACCGCGCCGGCGGCCAGCGGCGCCTCCGGGCCCACAACGGTCAGCACAACCTCATTGCCCTGGGCGAAATCCGCCAGTGCGTGGATGTCGGTGATCGCCACGTTAGCGAGCCGCGCGTGCGGTCCGCTATCGCGCGCGGTGCCGCCGTTGCCGGGCGCGACGAACACGGTCTGCACGCGCGGCGTCTGCGCGAGCTTCCAGGCCAGCGCGTGCTCGCGCCCGCCGCCGCCAATGACGAGGACCTTCATTGCTCCAGCGCGGCGGTGGTGTAGACCGCCTGCACGTCGTCCAGGTCGTCGAGTGCGTCAAGGAGCTTCTGCATTCTTTGCGCATCGTCGCCGGTGAGCACGGTTTCCGCCAGTGGTTTCATCGTGACCTCGGCGACTTCGGGGGTCAGCGACGCTTTCGCAAGGGCCTGCTTGACCGCCTCGAAAGCGCCGGGGGCACTGATCACTTCGATCGAACCGTCTTCGTTGGCCACGACGTCCTCGGCGCCGGCGTCGAGCGCGACCTCCAGCACCGTGTCTTCGGAGGCGCCCGGCGCGAAGACGAACTGGCCGCAGTGCTTGAAGTTGTATCCGACCGACCCGTCGGTGCCGAGATTGCCGCCGTTCTTCGACAGCGCATGACGCACTTCGGCGACCGTGCGCGTGCGGTTGTCGGTCACGCAGTCGATCATGATCGCGGCACCGCCGATGCCGTAGCCCTCGTAACGAATTTCTTCGAGGCTCTGTCCTTCCGCCTTGCCCGTGCCGCGCGCGATCGCGCTGTTGACTTTGTCCTTGGGAACGTTGGCGAGCCGTGCCTTGTCCAGCGCCAGCCGCAGCCGGGCGTTCATGGCCGGATCACCGCCACCGTCGCGCGCAGCGATCTGCACCTCGCGGATGACTTTGGTCCACAACGATCCGCGCTTCGCATCCTGCCGGTTCTTGCGGTGCTGGATGTTGGCCCACTTGGAATGTCCTGCCATGGTGACGGCCGAATGCTGGTTGCGGTGTCCTGCAAGGGGCCGCGAGTCTATCATCGCGAAGCCGGTCGAGCCTGTCGCCGGCAGCGCGTCTCGGGTTCGGGGCGGACGGCGATTCGGCGCCGCTGGACAAGGTCGAGCAGGTGGTGCGACTGATCCGCTCCAAGGGAGTCGGTGTCTACTTCGTGACGCACAACCCGCTCGACATTCCGGAGAACGTTCTGGGGCAGCTGGGCAATCGCGTGCAGCATGCGTTGCCTGCGTCTACGCCGCGCGACCAGAAGGCGCTGGCCTCGGTTGCCGAGACGATGCGGCCGAATCCGAAGCTCGACCTCAAGGCCGCGATTCTCGAACTGGCCGTGGGCGAGGCGCTGATCTCGTTCCTCGATCGGCAGGGGGCACCGAGCATCACCGAGCGTACGTTGGTGATGCCGCGCGCGAGCCAGATCGGTCCGATTACGCCCGACGAGCGCAGGAAGTTGATCGAAAGCTCGGTCGTCGCCGGCGTGTACGAGAAGACCTTCGATCGGGAATGCGCCTTTGAGATGCTCAAGGCGCGGGCCGGCACTGGTCAGGCACTCCCAGGCAGTGCTGCGCCGGCCGGTGGTGCGGCCGCACCGGCCACGCAAGGCAGTGGCGGCGGCCTGCTCGGCGGATTGAGCGGCATTCTGTTCGGTTCCACCGGCCCACGCGGCGGCCGGCACGATGGCCTGGTCGATTCGATGGCGAAAAGCGCGGCGCGTACGGTTGGCTCGGCCGGGGCGCGCGAAGTCGTGCGCGGCGTGCTCGGCTCGCTGCTCAGTGGCAAGCGCTGAGGGCGCTCAGCGCCTGGGCGCCGGGTCGCTCCAGGCGACGCCGCGGCGCTGCGCCATCGATCGGCCGATGGTCTCGATGTCGCGTTTCGCGAGCAGGCGCTTCAGCGCCGGTTCGATGATCGTTTCCTCGATCTGCATGTGCGCGCGGTAGCGGCTCACGAACAGCGCGACCGTCGCTGCATCGAGCCTGGCCGCTTTGCCGTGCTCGATCTGTGCCAGCGGCGCGCGCAACAGGTTCCACATCCCGCTCAGGTCCCGGTGATCGGCCTCGAGCGTGGCGAGCGCGTCCGTCACCTGCGCTGCCTGCGCCGCGTCGAGCCGGTCGAGTCTGCCACGCAGACGTGGAAAGAGGTCCTCCTCCTCATCCTCATGGTGCCGCGGCGCGGCTTCGTCGAAGTAGCGGCGGATCGAGGTTGCCGTCGTGCGCGCATCGGTGTCGACGCTGGATTTCTCGAGATGCGCGGCCAGTCGCTGGATCAGGCCGATCATCCGTCGCACGCGCCCATGACAGGCGCTCCACAGTTGCAGCGGCTGGTCAAAGCCGGCACCGGGCGTGCTGAAATCGACGATGACTCGAGACATCTCCGCGTCTGCACCTGCTTACGGCCAGTGGTTCCAGCCTAGCGGCAAAGTGTGTTGCAACCGGTGCGGCTTGCGGTCCGGGTTTGCGCCGGGTCAAGCGCGATGATTTCGCCAACTCAGTCGAGCGGCAGGTCGGCCGCACCAAGTCGGACGACCCCCTCCCGGGTGGCAAGCTCGATTGTGTCGCCGATGACCCGGATCGCCGATGCGACGGCTGGCAGCGCCAGCGACCTGCGCAAGCGCCAGTTTCTTGCGTCGAGCACCAGCAGGCGCGGCGCGGCGCCGTCGGGGATCAGGAAGACGGTTCGGTCGCGTTGCCACACGGCACCTTGGGCGGGATGGGGATCACCGCCAGTAGCGATGGTCTCGATGCGCCGGCGCACGTTCAGGTTGACGACGTGCAGCTGGCCGCCGGCGACCGCGCCGACCAGATAGTCGAAGTTGGGCGCGAACAACGCCTGGGTGATCGGCGCGTCCAGCACGATGCGCCGCACCGGCAACGGGCCGCCGGCGGCCACACCTTCGCGCATACGGTAGTCGTGCACCAGCCCTTCGTATACCGGCTCGGCACGCGGGTCGTAGGGCAGTTCCCACGCCTCGGGCACATCGGCGAGCAGCGCAATGAAGCTGGCGCGCGGCACCGCATCGAGCACCCGCGTAACGCGGGAGGCCACGCCGCGGCGATCGGCGACCGCGATGCGCCTGACGATCGCGCCGGTGCGTGTGTCGCTGGCGACGAGTACGTGCGCCGCGTTGTCGGCGCGCAGGGTCCAGCGACCGTCGGACGATTGCGCGCTCAGCTCGTCGGCATGCAGCGGCAGCGCAGCCGCGAACGCGACAGCAGCGCCGCCCGCTCGCAGCATGCGCAAGGCACGCGCGACTACATCGCCAGAATCCACTCCACCAGTTTCTTCACGTCCTCATCGGGCACCGCGGCGTTGGGCGGCATCGGGATCTGTCCCCATACACCGGTGCCGCCCTTCTTGACCTTGTCCGCCAACGCCGTCGCGGCGGTGGCCTGTCCCTTGTACTTCTTCGCCACGTCCTTGTAGCTCGGACCGAGAAGTTTCTTGTCGATCTGGTGGCAGGCGAGGCAGTTGTATTTCTTGGCGAGCGCCTCATCGGCGCGCGCGGCAGCCGGGATGACGATCAGTGCGCCCAGTGCCAGCGCAGCCACTACGTTGCATGATTTCATCGCGGCTCTCCCTCAGTACACGTCATGCTGCGTATTGTAGATGTTGAAGTGCCCGGTCGGCGTGATCAGTCTGTCATCCTTGATCACGGCCTTCAGCTTCAGCGTCTTGTCGTCAACCACGACCAGCGCGGACTGCTGGTTCTTCGCGCTCCAGACCGAGAACCACACCTCGTCGCCGCCCTTGTTGAACTCGGGCTGCACGACGCGCTTCGCGCCCTCGGTGACACCCGCCCATTCGGCAATCGGCAGCACCTTGAACCCGGCCTTCAGGTTGGTCGTGTCGTAGACGGCCACCGAGCCGCTGACTTTCGGATCGGGATTCAGCGGCGTGTCGATATAGAGGTGCTTTGATTTCGGGTGCGTCTTGATGAACAGGTTGCCGCCGCCCTGGCCGTCGAGCGTCTCGCACACCTTCCACGCGCAAGCCTTGTGATGCTCGGGATCGGTGCCGATCAGCGAGATCTTTTCGCTGCCGAGGTGCCCGGTCGCCCATACCGGCCCGTATTTGGGATGCACGAAGTTCGCACCGCGGCCCGGGTGCGGGATCTTGTCGACCTCGACAATCGCCGCAAGCTTGCCTTCCTTCGCGTCGACCACGGCAATCTTGTTGGACTGGTTCGCCGCCATCATCACGTAGCGGTGGCTCGAGTCCCAGCCGCCGTCGTGCAGGAAGCGCGCCGCGGGAATCTCGGTGACCGACAGGTTGCTGATGTCCTTGTAGTTCACCATCAGGATCTTGCCGGTCTCTTTCACGTTGACCACGAACTCGGGTTTGAAGTGCGAGGCGACGATCGCGGCCACGCGCGGCTCGGGGTGGTACTCCTGCGTGTCGACCGTCATGCCGCGCGTGGCGGCGATCTTCAGCGGCTCGAGCGTGTCGCCCTTCATGATCACGTACTGCGGCGGCCAGTAGCTGCCCGCGATCGCGTACTTGTCCTCGTAGCCCTTGTACTTGGACGTATCGACGCTGCGCGCCTCGAGCCCCACGCGGATCTCGGCCACGTTGTCGGGCTTTTCCATCCACAAGTCGATCATGTTGATCTTGGCATCGCGCCCGATCACAAAGAGGTACCGGCCCGAGGCGGAAACGCGCGAGATATGCACCGCGTAGCCGGTCTTGACGATGTTGACGATCTTCTTCGTGTCGCCGTCGATCAGCGCCACTTCCCCGGTGTCGCGCAGCGTCGTCGAGAAGAGGTTGTCCAGGTTGTAGCTGTTCATCTTCTTCGTCGGACGCTGGCCCGGCGGCACGATCACCTTCCACGTTGCCTTCATCTCCTTCATGCCGAACTCGGGCGGCTGCGGCGGCGTTTGCTGCACATAGCGCGCCATCAGGTCAACCTCGGCATCGGTCAGTTCGCCCGACGTGCCCCAGTTGGGCATGCCGGCGGGCGAGCCGTACTTGATGAACACTTTCAGGTATTCGGTCCCCTTGTCGAGCGTGATGTCCGGCGTCAGCGGCTTTCCGGTGGCCCCCTTGCGCAGCACGCCGTGACAGCCCGCGCAGCGTTCAAAGTAGACCTGGCGCGCCTTTTCGAACTCCACCTTCGACATTCCCGGCGCCTTGGGGTTGATGTCCTGATACATGTCGACCCCCGCCAGCGGCGAGCTTCCCGCCTGGTAGCGCGTCTCCGCCTCCGTGGCGGGGTGCTTGCCTTCGGTCTTCTCGTCCTTGTTGTCCTGCGCGCAGACGGATGCGCTGGACAGCCCAAGCACAACGGCACCCACGACGCTCAACAGTCTGACTCTCATTTTCCACGCTCCCCGGAAACGACAACGGGGCGCTTCTCGCCCCCTGAATTCGATCCCCACGGTAGGCAGCACCCCGTCACAACGCCTTAATCTCGATCAATTCGACCCGCGTGGCATTGACCCGCGGCAGGTTCGCGTTACCAGTTCACGCGCAGCAGTGCGCTGGCGTTGCGGCCGGGCTGGGTGTAGCGGTCGATGGTCGTGCCGGGATTGAGCGCGCCGCGCACATCCGACCACAGCCAGTACTTCTGATCGAAGAGATTGAACACGCCCACGGATACCCGGGCGTGCTTCGCGAACTGCATCGATGCCGTCAGGTCGACCACGGTGTAAGCGGGCGGAGCGAACAGGGTGCCGGCGCTGCTGTCAATGTGTGTCTTTGCCGCGACGTGCGTGACATGCACGGCGGTGCTGAACGGGGCGCGCTCGTACAGCAGCCCCACCGTCATGCGCGGGGGCTCGATCGAATTGAGCGGACGGTTCTGCGCCGTATCGGTTCCGCTCGCCTGTGCGGCCGCAATCTGCGCACTCCAGCCGGCACCGAAACGCGCCTGTGCGGTCGCTTCGACGCCGCGGATGCGCGCATCGGCGATATTCTGTGACTGAAACGTCCCCGTTGCGCCGATCACACAGCGCGGATCGGCGGGGCACGGCAGCGGTGCGCGCGACACGATCAGGTCCGTGTAGCGCGTATCGAAGGCGGTCGCCGTGACTTCCACGTTCGTGTGCCGGCTGCGCACCCCCAATTCGAACCCCTGGCTGCGTTCGGATTTCAGATCCGGGTTCGGGATAACGGCGTAGCCGGCGGGCAAATTGCTTAGCCCGATATTGATGTCAGCCGCCGGCGGGGCGCGAAAGCCCGCCGCCCACTGCGCGGTGAGCGTGGTGCCGTCGGCCACGCGCAGCAGCGCGCCGAGCTTGGGAGAGAACGCGGCATCGTCGAGGCCGACGATGCGGCGGTCCGGGTTGGTCGAGGCGAAGATCGGATCAACCTGCGGCGCGATGCGATAGCGGTCGTAGCGCAGCGCCGGAATCAGCGTCAGGCGCGGCGTGACTTCGATCTCGTCCTGCGCAAACACGCCGATGCGGTCGGTCGTCGAAAGCGGAAAGTCCCGCGTCGGCAGCGGCTCGCCGCCGACGACCGAGGTGACTGCGCCCGTGTTCAGGTTGGTCTGCTGACCGCTGCGCTCTTCCTCGGTGTGCTGGCGCGCGGCTTCCACACCGGTCACCCAGCGTCCCAGGCCTTCGATCTCGCCGATCAGCGATACGCCGTCCTCGCTCTGCGCGAAGCGGAACCGCACATCGCGCTCACAGCGCACCGTGCCAGGCGCCGACAGGCACACCGCCGTGGTGTTCGCGCGCACCTCGCGCGTGTCGTCGCCTGTGACCGAGCGCTGGGTGTAGGCGAGTACGCGCAGCCGCGCGAGCGAGGCGACACCGGCGAGATCGACGTCGACGCTTGCGCGTTCACGCTGCGACGCGTCGTCGGCAGCGAGACTGACGGTGCGGCTGGACTGCGGATTCAGCGATCGCACGTCGGTCGCGATGGTCTGCGCATAGCGATCCACGGTCAGGCGCACTTCACCCTCGCGCAGTGGCCAGACGAGCTTGCCGAGCCAACTCTCACGGACGGTGTCCTGCGGATTCGGCGTCGTGCGCGCGGTGCCGATGACGTCGACCGTGCCGAAATTGGCGGTTTCGTGGCCGTCGGCACGCTCGTAGCCGATCAGCCCCTGCATGGCGCCAAAGTCGGCCGCCGCGACCACGCCACCCTGCCAGGTTTGGCTGGCATCGGCGTAGCCGAGATCGACCACACCGCCGGCCGTTGCGCCTGCGCGCAGAACATCACGCGGCCCGATGGTCGAGAACGCGACCACGCCTGCCAGAGCGTCGGAGCCATACAGGGCCGAGCTTGGTCCGCGCATGATTTCGACCCGCTGCAACAGCCCAAGGTCGACTTGGTTGCGCGTTGCGTTGGAGAAGCTTCCCACGCGATAGCCCTCGGGCAACCGGACGCCATCCAGTGTCATCTGCACCCGATTGCCGTCGAGCCCGCGAATGCTGATGTTGCCCAGTCCGAAGCGCGCCGGCGCATTGTCGATCGACACGCCCGGCTCGTAGCGCAGCAGATCGCGCAATGTGAAGGAAACGCTCTTCTCGATGTCGTCGCGCGTGATCACGCTCACCGTGGCCGGCACGTCGTCGAGCGGACGCCCGGCGCGATTCGCGATGCCGACGATCTGCACCGGCTCCAGCGCCATGGCGTCTTGCGCATGCGCGGGCGTGATGCCTGCGCCCGGCACGAGCCCAATCGCGAGGGCCAACGGCAGTGCCGTCCAATGCGGCTGGCGCGGGCCCACGGGTGGCGCCACACCGCCATGTGCGCATTCAGGCATGATTCAAATCAAATCCGAACCGGCCGCGGGCACGGGACTGCCCGCCAATTACGTCCGACGCAACCGATGGCGGCAACACCGATCAGCCCCGAGGCGTTTCTCAGCGGCATGCCGCTGTTCCGTGAACTTGCGCCGGCGCAGCGGGCGCAGATCGCGCAACGAACGCGCCAGATGCGCGTCGCGCGCGGCGACGTACTCTTCCGGCGCGGCGACCCGTGCCTGGGCATGCACCTGATCGTACATGGGCAGATCAAGCTGTCGTTCGTTTCGTCCGCCGGCGTGGAAAAGGTGATCGAGTTTCTCAGTACCGGGCAGAGCTTTGGCGAGGCGGTGATGTTTCTCGATGCGCCGCACGTGGTAACCGCGCAGGCACTGACCGACTCGCTGCTGCTGTGGATCCCCAAGGAGGCGGTGTTCGAGCGCATCGACAATGACGCCGGATTTGCGCGCCGCATGCTGGGAGGCCTGGCGCGCCGGCTGCATCAGCTGGTCGCCGACGTCGAGTCGTTTTCGACCCGCTCGGGCACCGAGCGGGTGATCGGGTTCCTGCTGCGCGACTATGTCGGCGAGCCCGCAGGGCAGGAGGTCGCAGCACCGGTCGATGTCGTGCTCCCCGTGGCCAAGGGCGTGATCGCCTCGCGGCTCAATCTGACGCAGGAACACTTCTCGCGCATCCTGCACGACCTCGCGGCGGGCGGGTTCATCGAGGTCAGAGGCCGTCACATTCACGTGCTGGATCCCGTGCGTTTACGCAGCTACGCGCCTTAGCGCTACACCGACGCGCCACCTTCGCTGATTTCGATCTCGAAGTGGCCGTCGGCGCACGGCGTTGTCCGGTGCACATAGCCGTTGCGTTCCAGCACGCGATACAGCGGAAACGGCTCGCGTTCGAGAATCAGCATGACGCGCTGCCCCGGCTTGAGGCCACACAACGCCTCCATCACCGCTTCGAACGGGGCAGGCGGCTCCATGCCGCGCGCGTCGATCACGATCATGGAGCCGTCTGCCTTGCAACTTCGTCGGCGCTGGCCAGCAGCATCGCCAGCGACGCGAACACGCCGCCGACGAGTGTTGCGTGCAGCACCGCGAGTGCGAGCGGGCTGTCGAGGACTTTCAGCGACAGGCCCGCGCCGACCGCCGCCGCAACCGCAAGCAGCATCCGCCGGGCGGTGCGACCGCCGCCACTGTCGGCACCGACGACGAACGTGGCCAGCAGCAGCGCCAGGCCGGCGAGAGCGTGCAGCGCAACCAGCGGTTGACCGGCATCGCGCTGGCCCAGCACGTCAACCGCGGTGCCGGCGCGCGCGAGATCCCACAGCACGGCGGCACCGGGCAACCAGGCGTGCTCGCACAGCCGCGCGCACGCATCGCCCGCCAGCCGAGAACTGATCAGGGCCCCTCCCGCGGCCTGCAGCGCGAGGGCCGCGCCGAGCGCGCCGACGACCACGAGACGGCGGCCGCGGCGACGGCCGACGCAAAGCAGCCACGCGAGCAGGCCGATGAGCGCCAGCCCTCCCAGCACGTTGGCCACCGTCACCGCGGGCAGCGGCGACGGCGTGTGGCGACCGAGCCATGCCAGGCCGATCGTGACGGCCAGTAGCAGCAATGCGGCCTTCCTTTCACCGGGGCCGAAACGGCGCCAGCCGATCAGAAGCAGCGCAAGCACCATCAGCCCGAACACGGTCGCCGCAACGCGATGGATCGCACGCAGTGCCTGCGTCGCGGCGGTGGCCTGCGCAGCTTGCGCGGTCGCCACTTGTCCGTAGCACGCCGGCCACGGTGCACACGAAAGGCCGTTGGCGCCGAGCCGAAGGCTGCTGCTTGCCGCCAGCACAATGAACGCGAGCGCGAGCGCGCTCCACTGCAATGCGCGGATCACGCGGTCGCCTCACGCCGCGTCAGCTCGCGCCCCAGCAACGCGCGCCCAACGACCACGACGAACAGCATGCCGCCGATGACTGCGATCAAGCCGCCGAGACCCATCAGTCCCATGCCGGCGATCTCGCCCGGTGTGCGCAGCACCTGCTCGGCGCCGGCGACCTTGCGCTGCACGCCATAGCCGCCTGACCACACCAGCCCCGTGATGTGCAGCAGCTGTCCGCCGCCATAGATCCACGGCTGCCATGCCGCCACACGCGAACTCGGGGCGGCGAATCCGAAGCGCGGCAGCAGCGCATACGCGAGCCCCATGAGCGCCAGCGTGATGCCGACAATGGAGCCGTGGTAGTGCGCCGGAATGCGCACGTCCGCGCCGCCGATCAGGAAGCCGATCAAACCACCGATCGCGAACAGCAGCACCGAGGCAAGCAGCGCCGCGCGTACCGGCTTCAGGGTCGGCGCGACCGGTGGCGAACGCACCAGCGCAATGATCAATGCCGTGGTGACCGGCACGATCGCCAGTCCGCCGCCGAAGCGCATCTGCCAGGTAAAGAGGTGCCGGAACTCGACCGAGGCGATGTCCCACGCGAGATAGATCACGGGTGTTGCGAACACCGACACGAGGCCGATGGCGAACAGGAGCACGACCACGCGCGGCGACAGCGGCACGCGCGCACCGATCAGGGCCGCGAGCCACAGCCACGCGACCAGCATGGCGAGGCTCCAGCAGAACTGGGCGACGTGCCCCGGCCCCCAGAACAGCAGCTCGTAGTACGCCTTGGCCGGAAGTTCGCGCGGCACCGCGAACGACGACCAGGCGAGCGCGAGCAGCGCCATCGCCGCAGCGACGGCTGCGGTGTTCAGGCCGAAGCGCAACGCCCCCTCCGGCGCGAGCGTGGCGCCCACCTTCTCGGGCACCGCGAGCGCGCGCAACGCGGTCAGCCCGAAACCGCTGCCAAAGATCACGATTCCGGCGATGAACGTGGTGCTGTCAAGCACCGGCACGTAATTGGCCATCACCGCAGTGCCGCGGTCGACAAACGGGGCGGCGGCGAGCGCGATGCTGCCGATCAGCGCGAGACCCCATCCGACCCAGGCCACGGCAAGCCAACGCTCCGTGCTGGCGATGCTCCACATCATTCCAGCGCAAGCGGCGAACCACACCAGCACCGACAGATCGACATGAACCACCAGTGCCACGCGGAAGAAATCGACGCCGGGCAACCAGCCGCTCACGACCGGCGTGCGCGCCGCCACGAGCAGCACGGAGAAGACGCCCGAAGCGAGCAGGGCGCCGATCGCGAGCACGAGCCACGCGGTGCCGAGCAACCTGCGCTCCCCTGCGTGCACGGTGAGGTCGTAGTTGATGAAAGGCGCGGCCTGGCGCTGCATGCGCCAGGTCTGAGCATTCATCGCGAGCGCGGGTTTCATCGGATCAGAACCCCGCCCTTCTCCGGGTTGAAGTCGATCAGCACGACCTGTCCGGGCACGATCGCGATGCGCTCAGCGCGCTCGTAGAGGAAGCCACTGCGGCGTGCGTCGTCATTGACCTGCACCTTCAGTTCGTGCGTGCCGCCCGGCACCGGCAGGCGCCGATAGCCGGCGGCGGCGCCATCGCGGGAGAGTCCGGCGGGCGGGAATTCGCTGTCGATCACGGCGACGCCGTCGAGTTCGACGCGCACATGCACGGCAGAGCGCTCGCGGGGACAGTCGGCTTGCGCGCGCATCTGCGGTGGCATCTTCGCGAGTTCCTCGGGCGTGCGTTGCCGGCATTCGAAGCGCGGTTTTCCAGGCGCGAGAATCGACAGACGCAGCAGCCCTTCGTTTGACCGCAGCAGCGAGAACGCCGGCTGCGTGGAGAAGTAGCCGACCACCGCCGCGAACGCGGCGTAAAGCGCCGCCTGCGCCGCGTAGCGGGCCGGTTCAGACCACCGCATGGGTCTGCTCCTGCGGCGGCCGGCGCAGCGACGCCAACGCGGCGGCGATCCGCGCCTGCCTGCCGCGCCCGGCGTCGACCTGCGCAACACGCAGACCGCGCGCCTGTGCACGCAGATGCGGCTCGCGTTCGCCGTGCAGCCGATCCGCGGTGAAGCGGCTGCCGAAGCGGAACGCGCATTCGTGTTCGCCACAGCCGGCGAACAACACCGCGCGCGCGCCGTGCCGTATCGCGTACTCCGCGAATGACGGTGGCACATAGGCGAGGCACGGCGCTGACAACGGGATCACATCGCGCTCGCGCACTGCGTTCACGTCCGCCCCCTCGTCGCAGCCGAGCACAACAATGGCGCCCGGGCGAATCGCAAGTTCGGCGTTCAGGCGCGTGCGCAGTTGATCGATCGGCCGCCCGGGCAGGTCGATGCCGCTGAGCAGTGTCTCGCTTGAGCGAAACGGGGTCGACGACGGACAGGCGCCCACACAGATGCCGCAGCCGGCGCAAAGATCGGCATCGACGAGCGCAATCGACTTGTACTTGCGCGCATCGGTGCGCGGGGCCATCACCACGGCACCGTACGGACAGTCGGCAAAACAGCGCGCACAGCCGTTGCAGTTGGCCGGATCGACCACGACCGGCGCCGGCCGGGGCGTGCGCCTCGTCCACGGCAGCAACGCGAGAACCACACTGACGGCGCCGACGGCGATCCACGACAGTGCCGGCGACGTGGCTTGCGCCAGCGCCAGCGGCGCGAGATAGAACCAGTCGATCGGCAGGTTGCGGGGTGCCTGCGCGAAATCCGCGGGCGCCGTCGACGCGGCGGGAGCGACCAGACACAGCGCGAGCAGCAGCACGGCCGTGCCCCCGGCCGTTGCGCGCGCCACGAAGACCTGCGGTCGCACCAGCCGCAACAGATGCACCCACGTGCCGAGCAGCAGCAGCAACGCCAGCCCGAGGTGCAGGAAGACGAGCAGGGAGAAGAGCCGATCCGAGATCGCCTCCGCCGTCACGAAATCGCGGGTCAGCGCGGCGCCGAATCCGGGCAGCCAGCCGACCCATTCGCCGATCGCGGTGGCGACGAACTGCGCGCGCGTGTCGGCCACCAGCCAGTAGCCGACCATGCCGCCGGCCATCAGCAGCAGCAGCAGCGGCACACCGGTGAACCACGAAAACCAGCGAAACCCGTGATAGCGGCCGTGCGCCCACTCACACACCAGATGCAGTGCGGTAAGCAGCGCGAACGAATCGGCACTGTAGCGATGCATGCTGCGCACGATGCCGCCCAACCAGGGCTGGCCGGTGCTCAACGCCTCGATCGATCGATGCGCGCCGGCGGCCGATGTGTCGAAAGCAACGTACAGATACGCACCGCTGGCCAGCGCGATGCAGAACGCCAGAAAGGCGAGCGCGCCGAGCTGACGCAGCGGATTGGCCGCGGCACCGAAGACCTGATCGAAGCCGCGTTCAAGCGCGCGCAACGCGCGCGCGGCGGCATGGTCGCGCGCCGCTGCGCGCCTCGGCGGTGCCGCTGTCGGCGTCGATACGAAAGCAGTCGCCGGAGCGAGCTTCAATGGTGTGCGCATCAGGACTGCGACTCAGGTACAGCGAATCATGCGCGGCGCGGTGCACGGTGCGCTTTGATGGCGATCAAGACGGGCCGGAGGAGGTGCTTCGCTCGCGCAAAGAGCGTCGAGCCTCGCGGCCGATGAACCAGAGCAGCGCACCGAGCGTGCTCAGCCCGGCAAATATCTCGAAGAACAGCGAGTAGTTGACCTTGTACTTGCCGCTGGCCGCGTCATAGACGGTGCAGTACAGCTTCACCTTGAGCCACAGGTTCTCGAGTGTGGGCGTGCGCGCCGCCTCGCCCGCCAGCGCGGTCTTCAGCGGGCCGACGAACAGGGGCAGTTCGAAGGCGTCACCGTAGACCTGCGCGTGGATGGTGCCGCGCGCGTCGACGATGGTGGCCTGGATCAAGTGATCGAACCCGGCGGAAGTCGCGGTGACCGACATGCCGAACTCCCTGAGCAGCGCATCGACGTCGGCTGCGCGCGGCGCGAGGAATTCCCAGTTCGCGAGATCGACGCCCTGCTGGCGCGCAAACGCGGCGAGCGCCTCCGGCGAATCGAACGGCTGGTTGAAGCCGATCGTCACGACGCGGAAACTGTCGGGCCCGAGCGCCTCGCGCGCCGCGCGCGCGGCCTGTTTGAGGAACTGCGTGGTGGTGGGACAGACCTGGAAGCAACCGGTGTAGATGAAACTCACCACCAGCGGCTTGCCGCGCCAGTCGGACAACCGCACGCTGCGACCGCGCTGGTCGCTGAACGTCCAGTCGCTCACCGTGCGGCCGATCGCGGCCTGGCTGGCGCGCAGCGCCGTGCTGTCCCGATCCTGCGCGTGTGCGGGAAGAGAAAGGATCAGTGGGGCGAAGATGCAGGCGCCGCGCAGCCACGCGCGGCAGCGCCGAACGATGGCCCGCTGGGATTCAGAGGTGCAGCACGGCATCGGCCATCGCCCCCAGCAACAGCAGAGACAGCTGCGCAAGGGATGCCAGGAAGCAGCGGATCGCCGTGGCGCGCGACGGATCACGCGCGACACGCGCGGCAGCGTAGACAAACCACGCGCCGCCAGCCACGGCACAGGCGACATACACCGGCCCCGGCCGCAGCAGCGCCAGCGCGAGCGACAGCAGGACGAGCGCGACGGCGTGGCCCAGGATTGCGTAGGCGGTGATGCGGTCGCCCTTGACCACCGGCAGCATCGGCACGCCGGCGGCGGCGTAGTCGTCGCGGCAGACGATCGCGAGACTCCAGAAATGCGGCGGCGTCCACAGGAACAGGATCACCGCCAGCAACCACGCTTCCGCCGACAACTGCGGCTGAACCGCGGCCGCGCCGGCGAGCACGGCGAAACTGCCCGCCGCACCGCCGATCACGATGTTCAACCAGGTGCGCCGTTTCAGCCACACGGTGTAGACGACCGCATAGACGAACGCGCCGCCCAGCGTGTACAGCGCAGCGGCAGCATTCAGCGCCAGCCAGCTCGCGGCCACGGCGATGCCGGCAAGCGCAAGAATCGCGGTGAGCCACGCTGGCCCGCGGTGCAATGTTCCGGAGACGAACGGGCGGCCGCGCGTGCGCTGCATGCGCGCATCGAGATCGACCTCGTAGTACTGGTTGAAGGCGCCTGCCGCGCCGGCCGAAATGAGTACCGTCAGGAACAGGGTCGCGAGTTGTGCGCCCGACAGCGTCGGGCCGGCCTGAATCGCGGCGCCCGCCAGTGCGGTCACGGCAATCACTAGACCGATGCGCAGCTTGAACAGGCCGAAAAACATGCGCAGCGCGCTGATGGCCGGCGTGCCTTGCGGTGACGCCACGTAGGACCGACTCTGGATCGCTGCCATGGTGCGTCCTCGGTTGCGTTGTTTGCGCGGCGCGCCGACCGGCTTCGGCGGCGCGCCGCGGCCTCTGCGTGAATCAGCTCAAGCCCCACACCGTCGACAGGTACTTCCAGTTGACGAAGTAGTACAGGACAAAGGCGCCGAGGAACACCAGCGCGAACACGAACGTGCCCGGTGCGGCAAAGCCCGCACTGCCGTGGCCGGTCAGTGCGACCGAAGGCATCCGCAGCACGGTGCTCTGGGTCGAGTACGCGCCGGCATCGAGCCGCTTGCCCCATAGCAGCGAACCCACGGTGATCAGGATGTAGGAGACGCCACCGACAATCGCCACCAGGCCCGAGATCCCCACGATCGCCAGCATCAACCATGCGGTGCCGGGAAATTCGTACGGCAGCGCGGCGCCGGCAAACGTGATGTCCCAGTGCCGGCGGGGCACGCCGAGCGTGCCCGCACCCATCATCGCCAGGCAGAAGACGCCCATGCCAAGTCCGAACAGGTACGGCTGCCATTTCGCCAGTCCCGGCAGGATCATTTCGCGATTGAAGAGCGTCGGAATCAGGAAGTAGGTGATCGACATGAACGCGAGCGTGGTGCCGACGACGACCGTCGCGTGGAAATGCCCCGGCACGTAGATCGTGTTGTGGATCAGCATGTTCAGCTGCTCAGTGCCCATCATCACGCCCGAGATGCCGCCGAGGAAGCCGAAGCCCAGCAGCGAGATGAACATGCCGCTGAACACGGGGTTGCCCCACGGCGCCTTGCGGATCCACTCGAACAGGCCCTTGGTGAATCCCTTCTCGCGCTGCGCGACCTCGATCGCGCCGGGCACCGTCAGGCCGTGGATCATGGACGCCAGCACCGCCAGGTACATCGCGTAGCTGGTGTTGAAGACCTTCCACTCGGTGGACACGCCCGGGTCCGAGAGCAGGTGGTGCGCACTCGCCAGTTGCAGGAACAGGATGTACAGCGTGAAGGCGACGCGCGACACCCGCTCGCTCATCGGCTTGGCGCCGAAGACGATCGCGGCGATCGCGTACCACACGGCGACGTGCGCGCTGACATTGATCTGCTGCGAGCTGTGGCCGAAGCCCCACCAGACCAGCCGGTACATCAGCGGATCGATGTAGTGGATGTAGCCGACCGACCACAGGAAGGTCGGGATCAGGATGATGGCACCCGATGCGATCGTAAAGATGGCAATGATGCAGGCCGTCAGCGCACCGAACGTCACCAGCGGGATCGAACCCTCGTACGTCTTCTCCGCCTTGGCCACGACCAGCGTGCCGAGGAAGATGAAGCAGCCGATCAGCGCGCCGACCGCGAAAAGGATCAGCCCGAGATAGAAGATCGGGTTGGCCGGCAGCGGCACGTACGACGTGAACATCACGGTCGAGTCGCCCTTGAACACCGCGACGTTGTTGATGATCGCGCCGCCCAGCATCAGCGCGAACGCAACCCAGCCCAGATTCGGCGTGGCAAGCCGCGAGCGCAGCAGTGTGGACGAGCAGAAGTACAGGATCGCGATCTCGAAGAAAATGACCCAGAAGGCGAGCATGTCGAGGCCGTGCGCGGTGAGCACCATGTAGAAGTTCTCGGCATCGATCAGGTGCACCGCCTGCCAGCGCGTCAACACGACCAGCAGCGCCAGGATGCCGCCCACCAGCAGTGCGACGACGGCGGCGACCGCGTTGGCCTTGATCAGGTTCTCGGCGGACCGGTGGAACTGCAGCCCGGTACGGGGGCAGACGCGAAACTCCGCAGCATTGATTGCCATCTCTTCTCCCCCCTTATTTCACGTACAGCTTCGACACCATCTTGTGATGACCGATGCCGCAGAACTCGTTACACAGGATGGCGTAGGTACCGGCGCGGTTGGGCGTGATCGTCACGACATGCTCGTAACCCGGCAGCACCTGGATGTTGATGTTCTCCGGCTGCAACGAGAAGCCGTGCTGGTAGTCCATCGCCGTCAGGTGCAGGCGGTAGGTCTTGCCCTGCTCGAGCTCGAGGATCGGCCACCACGCCCACAGGCGAGCGATCAGGAACACGTCGGAGCCGGCGGGCGGGTGCACGACCGGCACTTTCTCGTCGGTCTCGGTGCGCACCGTGTGCTTGGCGACCATCTCCTCGGCGGCCTTCTGGAACAGCGCGGGCTTGACGCGATAGGTCTCGGACGACAGGTTCTGCTTACCGTAAACATGCCAGTACGGCATCATGAAGAACATCACGAGGCACCAGACAAACGCGATCACGATCCAGAAGAGTTCATCCTTGTGGATCGGCTGCTTCCACCAGACAAGCTGGGCCGGCGGCTGTATTGCGCTCATGGACGTCTCCTTGCGACTACTTCGCCAGTCCGGTGATCGGAATGCCGACGATCTCCATCACGCCCCAGACGATGTACAGCACTGTTGGCATCGCGATGCCCAGGAACAGCAGCAGGAACGGGTTGTCGAGCATCAGCTGAAACGCGGGGATGCGTTCGTTTTCATTGGCTGTCTTTTGCTGGTCATCCATCTCTGCCTCCGTGGTCAACAGTCGAGCGCTTGCGCGGCGGGTCGCCGCAGGTCTGCGGTAGCGGGCAACGGTAAGGAGCGCCGCCGGGAAAAGAATTGATGCGCCTTAAGCAATCCGCGGAACCGCCGTTTCGACGCTGTGTTTCCGAATCCGATCAGCCGCCGGCGAGGAGCATGGCGCAGGCGGCGAACAGCGCGATCGCCGCGCCGGCGTCGCGCGGCTCTGGAAGGAATTGTGCAATGGCATCGAGCGCCCCGTGCGCGGTGATGCATCAATCCGCGCAATCTAGGGCGCTCAGCCATTGCCTGTATTTGATGCGTGCTAATTCCGGCGCCGGATCGCCCCGGGGCGGGAGCCACACCCATCGATGATGCAGGTTAAACCGCAGCGGCGGGCGCGCCGCTAGCGTTGCTTCCTTTCGTCATCGGCCATACACCGTGCTCAAGACCGTTCACGCTGCCGGCCAGCGTGTCTTCCTGCGCGTCGAGCGGGCGTTCAATCGCGCCTTCGGCGACGCGATAAATCCGCTCTATCACCTGGGCGCGATCAGCTACTTCATGTTCTGGATCGTCGTCGCCAGCGGCTTCTACGTCTACGCGTTCTATGAAACCGGCGTCGACACGACCTATGCCTCGGTCGAGCGGCTGACGCACGCGCAGTGGTGGGCGGGCGGCGCGATGCGCAGCCTGCATCGCTACGCCTCCGACGCGATGGTGTTGACGATGCTGCTGCACCTTGGACGGCATTTCTTCTTCGACCGCTACCGCGGCTTTCGCGCCTTCTCCTGGATCACCGGCATCGTCGTGCTGTGGCTCGCCTACGTCTCCGGCATCAACGGCTACATGCTGCCGTGGGATCGGCTGGCGCAGTACACGGTGGTGACGACCGCGGAATGGCTCGACGCGTTGCCGCTCTTTCGCGGCCGTCTCGTGCGCAACTTCATCCTGCCGGAGGCGATCACCGACCGCTTCTTTTCGCTGCTGCAGTTTCTGCACATCGGCATTCCGCTCGTGATGCTGGCGGCGCTGTGGGTGCATACGCAGCGCGTGCCGCGCGCGCGCACTTCGCCGCCGCGGCGGCTCGCGATCGGTCTGACGCTGATGCTGCTCGCCTTAGCGGTCATCAAACCGGCCGTCAGCCAGGGTGCGGCCGATTTCGCCACGCAGCCGTTTGCGCTTGAACTCGACTGGTTCTATCTGGGCGTATTGCCGCTCGTCACCCGGGGACATGCGCTCGCGCTGTGGCTCGCCGTGGCCGTTGCCACGGCGCTGTTTGCGCTCGCGCCGTGGCTGCCGCCCTTGCGGCGCAGCGCCGTGCGCGCCTGGCAGTTGACGGTGCATCCGGGCAATCGCACGGTGCCGGTGCGACCGGCGGAGACGCTGCTGGACGCCGGGCTGCGCGGCGGGGTCGCGCTGCCGTTCGATTGCCGCTCGGGCGGCTGTGGTAGGTGCCGCGTGAAGGTGCTCAGCGGTGCTGTCGATCCCGGGGTGTATCAATCCGGCGCGCTGAGCGCCGATGCGCGTGCCCGCGGGGACGTGCTGCTGTGCAGCGCCTGCGCGCTGAGCGACGTCGAGATCGAACTGGAAGAGGGCGCCGCCGCGCGCGAGGCGCCGCTGCCCGTCCACCACGCCCGCGTGGAGCAGCTGGAACGCATGGCGCCGGACGTGATGGCGCTCACGCTGCGACTGGATGCCGGCACGACGATCGCCTACGAGGCCGGGCAGTACATCAACATCCTGCTCGACGATGGCGCGCGCCGTGCCTATTCATTCACCACGCGCAGTGGCACATCCGATCGGATCGATCTGCACGTGCGTCGCATTCCCGGCGGACGCTTCACGACCCAGGTCTTCGAGCGACTGCGCCCGGGCGATCGCATGCGGTTCGAGGGGCCGCTCGGTGAAACCGTGTTGCGCGCAGGCGATCAGCCGATCGTCTTCGTGGCCGGTGCGACCGGCTTCGCCCCGATCAAGAGCCTGCTCGAGGAAGCGTTTGCGCGCGGCGACCGCCGGCCGCTGCATCTGTACTGGGGCGTGCGCAAGCGCCGCGACTTCTACCTGCTGGAGTTGCCCGAACGGTGGGCGCGCGAGCACGCCAACTTCCATTTTGTTCCGGTGCTGTCCGAGGCGGGGCCGGAAGACGCCTGGACCGGCCGCACGGGCCTCGTCCACGAGGTGTTGCTGAACGACTTTCCCGATCTTGCCGGCCATCTCGTCTATGCCTGCGGTTCGATGCAGATGGTCGGGCATGCGCGGCCGGCGCTGCTGGCGCACGGACTGGATGAGGCGTCGTGCCTGACGGATGCGTTCACGCCGCAGTCAACGAAGGCCGCAGCGCGCCTTAATTCTTGATCGCTATCAATGCGGGATCGCGTGCAGCGACTAGCTTGCTCGCTACGGCGTTGCATGCGTCTTTGAAAGAGAGGATCGGGCGGTCGTGTTCACCCAGCCGATACGAAGCGTTATGGAGCGGCGCAAGCTGCTGATTGCCGCGCCGCAGACGAGCGTGGGCGAGGCCGCCAAGATGATGGCGAAAAAGCAGGTCGGCGCCCTGCTGGTCGTTGAGGATGAGCGCCTGGTTGGGATATTCACCGAGCGCGATGCACTGGTTCGCGTCATCGCAGCGGGGCTCGATCCGCACCGCACGTTGCTCGCCGATGTGATGACGCCGGACCCCAAGACGCTGGCGCCGGACAAGTCCTTCGGCCACGCGATGCTGGTCATGCACGAAAATGGCTTTCGCCACATGCCCGTGACCGAGAATGACAAGCCGATCGGAATCGTCTCGGCGCGCGATGCGCTCGATCCCGATCTGGAAGAGTTTGTCTCCGAAGAGCGGCGGCGCAAGCACCTTCAGGCAACGCGTTAGACGGCCCGGCGGCAGGCAGGGGCCAGTCGCCCACCGTCACCAACCGGGTGCCGGCGAGCGCGTGATGGCAACGGCGACGATGTACGCGAAGACCAGAAGCGCAGCGGCAAACGCCCGCGCGCGCTGCGGCCGTGTGCGGCCGTAGCTGAGCGCAATCGCGCCGAGCACGATGTAGACGATCAGCGCGACGATCTTGGCCATCAGCCAGGGCTGCTGCGCCGGCGACAGGCGCGCGAGCACGGCCATCGCGATCGCTGAGGCGAGCAGCAATGTGTCGACGCCGTGCGGAGCGATACGTGCGAAGCGCGTGGAGAGCCACGGCGAGCCGATCAGCATCAGGAAGCCGCGGCTGATGAAGCCGGCGCCGCTCGCGATCACGCAGGTGACGTGAATCGCCTTGAGCGTCGCGTACATGCGCGCCCCTGCGTCAGCCTGGACGGCCGTCGGCGCGCGGCCGCAGGTAGACGAGCACACAGCGTGTGGCCCACGGGACCAGTGCCACGCACCACAGCGTTATCGCAAGCGCCGTCAGCCAGGCGCTGTGCGCGGGCAGCGCATCCACGAGAATGCGCACCAGCACAGCGGCCTGCAGCGTCCAGAACAGGAACCACGTCAGGGTGTCAGCGGCCAGTGGGCGGCCGCTGTGACCGGCCGTCACGCGCGTCACCATGGCGAGCATCATGGTGCCGAAGAACCCCATCGTCAGCGCATGCAGGGGCGCCAGCCCGAGGCCCGCCTGCGGCGCTGCGAGCAGCGCCACCGCGTCGTTCCAGGCATACAACGCCAGCGCGAGCGCGAGCCAGACGAAGCCCAGATGCAGCATCGCGAGCAATCGGTTGCGCAGGCTCTGCACCAACCCCCAGCGCCAGGCCACGAAGCACAGCAGCGCCGCGCCCGCGAGATCGACCGCGAGCCGCAGCGCGTAACTCGCGGGGGACGGCGCGTACACCGAGGCGAGCGGCAGCAGGCCGTGCGCAACGACGATGCCATTGAACGCGGCCAGCAGCCAAAGCGGCCGCCACGCGTCCAGAAACGGCATGGTGCTGGCGGTGAAGAACGGGATCAGTCGATGCGCAACCGTCACGAAGACCGGCGTGATGAAGAGCCAGATCGAAAGCATCTGCGCGACGTGGATCCAGTCGGCTGACCTCTGCACCGCGCCCGTCGCATACGCCAGCTGGGCGAGGGTGCCGAAGGCGAAGTAAGCAAGCACAAGCCGCGCGTGAACGCGGTCATCGACCCGGCTGGCACGCTCGAGCCAGAAGAAGCGCAGCAACAACGCCGACCAGCTGCCCGCCATCAGCAAGGCACCGAGTGCCACCAGCGTCGCGCTGAGGTGGGCACCGAGGAGTGCAAGCGTGAGACCCAGAAGGCAAAGCGCGCCCGGCAGCACCAGCGGTCGCGCCGCCGGGCCGGCAACGTTGAGCCACTTCGGGCCGGCGGTGAACAAGAAACCGAACATGAAGAAGGGCAGGAATCCGTTCAGCATGAGCCAGGCGTGCACCCACGCCGGCGGCAATACGAGCGACAGCGGCATGCCGAGCGAGCGCGCCCAAAGATTGAAGAGCCACCATAAGGAGGCGGCGGCCAGCCCGAGCATGCCCAGGAAGAAGAAGAGGCGATGGGGCGCCGCCAGCAGAGTGCGCAGCGACGCGCTGGAGGTGGGTGCTGCGGGGCGCCCGGTGCGCGGGATAACGCGATTCATGCCGGATTAGTTCTCTTCGACGCGTCATTCGACTTCAGCACGATCGTGAGCAACACGGACGAGTCGATGAGCGCGTGCAGCGCGTGCGGTTGATGGCCGGCAAGATGAACCAGGTCGCCAGGTCGCAGGACGCGGCTGCGACCGTGCGCGTCGAATTCGATCGCGCCCTCCAGACATTGCACGGTGATTTCGCCCGGCACGTGGTGTTCGCGCAGGGTCGTTCCGGCGCGCAGAACCAGCCGATTCACTTCGAGATCGTCGCTCTTGACCAGCGTGGCCGATCGTGAACTGTGGAGTGCCTCCCCCAGCGGTGCGACTGAAACAACCTCGCCGGAAGCCGCATGCTTGAGGGACATGAGCTGGGCTCCCGGTTTCGACTTTGGCCGCCGGCGTGCGGCTGTCCTCAGGCGGCGATCGGCGTGCCGAGCAGGTACGCGACCAGTTCTCGCACCGGTCGAATCTGGTCGCCGAACGGCAGCGGATCGGCGCCGCGGAAGAACAGGCCCTTTTTCACGTCGCCGCGCAGGGCGGCGGCGAGCTGGTGATCGATGCAGAACTGCCCGAACCGGGCGATCCCATCGCGCAAGCCGCACTGCAGGAGGCAATCGAACACCATCGTGCAGCGTGGCTTCGGTCGCGCCCGTTCGGCCGCCTTGGCCTGCATCCTTGCGCAGACCTTCAGGTAATTCTCGAGCCACGGTGTGCGCACGGCGCGCGCCGGCAGGCCGGCCACGCTGAAGAACTCGACGATGTCCTCGGGCTTCGCCTCGGCCAGCACACGCTTGAACTCGGGGTGCGCATCGCCTTCCTGCGTGACCGCAAAGGCGGTGCCGATCTGCACCGCAGAGGCGCCGAGCGCGAACAGTTCGCGCACGCGTTGCGGCGAATTGATGCCGCCCGCGGGAATCAGTGGCACACGGTCTTCGGCGCCCATCGTACGCAACAGCGCGCGCGCCTCCGGGATCACGGTCTCGAAGTCGAAGCGTGGATCGCCGAGCTCCTCGATGCGTGCGGCACCCAGGTGGCCGCCGGCGTGTTTCGGATGTTCGATCACGATCGCATCGGGCAGACGGCCCTTGCGTTCCCACTTCTTCAGAATCAGTGCGATACCGCGGGCGTCGGACAGGATCGGTACCAGCGCGACGCGCGGAAACTCCGCGGTGAGTTCCGGCAGATCGAGCGGCAGGCCGGCGCCGACCACGACGGCATCGATGCCGCTTGCGCATGCCTGCCTCACATAGGGTGCGTACTCCGCCACCGCGCGCATCACGTTGACCGCCAGCAGGCCGCGGCCGTGCGCGAGTTCGCGCGCGGCGCGGATCTCGCGATCGAGTGCTTCCAGATTGGCGGCGTTGATCGCGGCCTTGGCATCGGCGCCGGTGCCAATGTGCGTGGTGCGCGCCATCAGGTCCGGATGATGGCGGCGCATGTCCACGGATGACAGCGTGCCGACCGCGTTGCATTCGGCCACGCTGCCGGCGAGCCGATGGGCAGACACGCCGACACCCATGCCGCCCTGGACGATGGGCAGCACGTCGCGGCCGGCCAGCTTCAAGGTCGGCAATTCGCCTGACTGCGGGCGCATGACTCCCCGGACAAAGATCAAAGCGTGCAGGAATGCACGCGGCGATGGATTGTATGAGATCAACGGCGCGACGATCAGTCCAGCCTGCAAGAGGCGATGAGCCGAGCGGGCGGCCGCTGCTGCCACAGCCCCCGAAGCGCGCCCGCCGAACCGGCGGGTCGTCGGTCGCCTCAACGGGTCGGATGCGTCAGTGCCCGTGCGCCGGCGCGTGCGCCGCGCGGTGCGTCAGCGCGTGGGCCTGCTCGCGCAACGCGGCGACGAGTTCTTGCTGCGCGTGCGCATTGGGCCGGACGATCGGGATCGGCGCGCGTGCGCGAAGCGCTGTCCGGCACGACGGTGACTGGCGAGGCGCTCCCGGCGCGGCGGGCCAGCGAGTTGCGCCGGGAGCCGCTCGATTCCGCGCGCGATGCCCGGCGCGAACGAAAGGATCTCACCCACCGCGAGCGGGCGGCGTTGCGCTGCGTGGCCCAAGGCCAGAGCAACAAGCTGATCGCACGCACGCTTTCGATCACGGAAGGCACGGTCAAGGTGCACGTCGGGCACCTGCTCAAGAAACTCGGATTCCGTTCGCGCATCGAAGCCGCGGTCTGGGCGACTGAAAACGGTCCGAAACGGTGACGCAACGCGCCTGGCGCGCCTCGCATCGATCAAAATGCACGGGGCTCTCCTTCGTCGCTCACGACCCGAAACGCGCGAATCGTCGTTCGCGGCCGCCTTTGGCACTCACCGGGCAAGAGTGCTGCGTTGCTTTTTTCCGTGTCTTTTCGGACGATGCTGGCAGGCGCTTTGCTTGTCATCATCGCAACCAGGCATGGCGTTCAGCTGGAACCGATCTCAGCGCCACGGCAACCAACGGCCGATGCCGTTGAGTTCCTGGATGAGCAGTTTCTCGACGGGAGGTTGAAATGAGCGTACCGGCCACGATTCCTGCACCGGTCAAGCCGGCGATTTCGATCGCCGGGTTCAAGGATGTGTACCGCGTGCCGCGCATCGAGGAGGCACTGGCCGACCTGCAGGAGCTCGGCAGCAGCGCCAACGAGGCATTGCGGGCCACGTACGTGAAGATGATCAAGACGGGCGGCCAGCGCTTTACCGTCAAACCTTCCGCGCTGCCCGACATCGACACGCTGGTCGAGGAACTGCCGAACTTCGAGGAACCGCTGGAGGATGTGCGCCGGCAGCTGGCGCTGTGCCTGTCGAGCGACGATCCGCTCGACCTTGAACCGATCCTGCTGCTCGGCGATCCGGGTATCGGCAAGACGCACTTCGCGCGCCGGCTCGCCAAGCTGCTCGGCACCGGCTACAACTTCATCGGCATGAGCTCGCTGACGGCGGGATGGATCCTGTCGGGGGCATCGGCGCAGTGGAAGAACGCCAAGCCGGGCAAGGTTTTCGACGCGCTGGTCAACGGCGATTACGCCAATCCGGTGATCGTCGTCGACGAAATTGACAAGGCCGGCGGAGATCAGCAGTACGATCCGCTCGGCAGCCTCTACACGCTGCTCGAACACGACACCGCGCGCGAGTTCACGGACGAGTTCGCCGAAGTGCCGATCGACGCCTCCGACGTCGTCTGGATCGCGACGGCGAACAAGCTGCACGCGATCCCGGAACCGATCCTGAACCGTGTCAACGTCTACCAGATCGACGCACCCGATGACGATGGGGCGCGCCGTATCGCGCAGAGCATCTACCGGGAATTGCGTGACGAGCACGCCTGGGGCCGGCAATTCCCGGAGGCGCTCGATAGGCAGACGCTGGATCGTCTCGCAAGATTGAAGCCGCGCGAAATGCGGCGTGTGCTGCTCTCCGCATTCGGCAACGCGAAGCTCGCGGGCCGGCACGAGATTCTTGCCGCGGACATCACCGAAGAACGCATCGCGAAGAAGCCGCGCATCGGGTTCTGATGTCGGTCTGCCGTGGGCAGAGGTCAGTCGCCCGCGCGCGGCACGTCGGCGGAACTCGCTTCGCAGCCAAGCGGTCCCGGCACCGCCGAGTGCCTACTTCTTGGCTCGCTCCGCCGCAACGCGCCGAAACACCGGGCCCCAGATCGGATGACCGATCTCGGTGTCGGTCAGCGCGAATCTGTCATCGGCCAGAAACGACGCGCGAAAGTTCTGCTCGCATTCGGCGATGCGGTTGAAGGCGCAGGCGATGAATGCCAGATACTTGTGCGCCGTGGCGACATCCTGCCGATCGCGCAGCCCGGCCGCCAGTGCGTCCTGAAACGACTGTTCGGCCCGGTCGAAAAGCGCCTGTTCATACAGTGACAGACCCGTGATCAACGCCCGCTCTGCCGGCCGCTCATAGAGCGCAGCGACGCTGACGGTGGCCGGCGCCGGAGGCGGGGGAGGAGCTTGAACCGATTCGCAGCCACTCAGCGTCACTGCCAGGAGCAGGACGAAGGCGCAGAGGCGAATCATTTGAAGGTGTGTTGAATCTTGCTTGGCTTGGCCGGATCGACGTCAACGTTTGCGGTGACGGCTTTGCCGGTGCTGTAGCGGATTTCAATCGCATGCCGGCCGCTCGGCAACTGCAATTCCTTCAGCGGCGGTGCGACACCGACGGCACGGTTGTCGACATACACCTCACCCCACGGCGCGATCTCGAGCAGGATCACGCCCACACCGGCGCGCTCACGGCTGTCGGTCACGGCCACATTCACGGGCGAGCGATCCCCGGCCGGGCGCTTTGCCAGGGTGGCGATCAGCACGCCGATCGTCACGCCGGCCACCAGCAGCGCGACCGCTGCCACCCCCGGTATGCGCTGCTCGCGTAACCAGCGGCTGGTGCGGGCCCCGGCATCGCGCAGCGCATGCCGAGCATTGTCCGACGGCTCTTCGTCCTTCGTTTCGGCCCCGCGTGGCAGTGCGGGCGGAGACACCGCGGGAACCGCGGCTGGCTCCGGCTGAGCCGCCGCCGGCGGCGCCGCGAGCGGGATCCCGATGGTGGCCGGTGCAACGTTGTGGGTTCGCTCATTCCAGATGAACGCGGTCAGCGCGTCGCGCAGATCGGCGGCGCTGCGACGCCCGGTCCCCGGATCGGCAACCAGCGCATCATCGATCAAGGTTGCCAGTTCGGAGGGCGTGTCCAGGCGCAGCGATCGCAACGGCGTCGCGCCGGAACCCGGCGCACCGGCCACATCGGGCGAGCGACCGGTCAGCATCATGTACACGAGTGCCGCAATCGCGCGCACATCGCGTCGTCGCACGTCGTCGCCGACATCGTCGAAGTACGGCAACACCCGCTCGGTGTGCGCCAGCACGTCGCCGCCGGAATCGCCGCCGTCGACCCAGCCGCCGAAGCCTTCCACCTTGGGCGCGCCGTCGCTTTCCTGCAGGATGACGTGTGCCGGACCGAGGTTGCCGTGTGCGACGCCCTGGACGTGCGCATACTCGATCGCGTCCGCGACGCGCGCGGCGATGCTGGCGGCGTGGACGAACTCGGGACGCCAGCCGCCTGCGATCAGTTCGTGCAGCCGGCGGCCCGGCACGCGCTCGATCGCCAGATAGCCGATGTTGCGCATCCGACCCGCTTCGAACACCGTGACGATATGCGGGTGATGCAGCTTTCCCGCGGCCTGCGCCTGGCGCACGAACGCCTGCTCGACGGGCGAAATCTGCGCGTCGCGACCCGGCGTGCTGTCCGACGGCAACGGCAGCTGCACCGCCTTGATGATCACTTCGCGATGCAGCACCGGATCCATCGCGAAATAGGACACGCTCACGCGATCGCGCCGCAGCTCGCGCAGCAGCGCGTAGCGGCCGATGTTTCTCAGGTTGGGTGGAAGCGAATCGGGCATGGTCGGATCAGCGCATCGGCTCAGAGTAGCGCACGCAGCCCAGTGCGCCAATCCGACCGAATGAATGGGGTAGCGTCCCCCCCAAACGGGTCATCGATCCGCATTCAGATGCGGGTTCAAACGTATCTGCCATCGATCGCTCGCTGCGGACCTGCCCTCAGAACCGGTGTTGCAGGGTGAGCGTCTGTCCGGCCTTCACTTCGATCCGCGCGGAGTACGTTGGGCCAGCACTGTTGCGGATCTCGATTGAGTACGCGCCCGGCGCCAGCGTCAGTCGATTGAGCGGCGGCGAGACGCCGCGTGATGTGCCGTCGACGAAGACTTCGCCCCACGGCGAAATGGCGAGCCTGATCGTTCCGTCCGCCGGCGGCGGTGCCGGCGGCGGTGCGGCCTTGCGATCGGGCGCGGGGCGCGGCGAAGCCACGACACTGCCCGGTGGACCGTCGGCCGGCGTTGCATTCGGGGCCGGGCCCGTGTCCTGCTTGCCCGCCGGCGCCGGCACCGGGATCTGCGCCCCCGGCGCGGGCGGGGGCGGCGCCTCCGGCCACAGGTACCAGGCACCCAGCGCGACGCCGATCACCACGCCGGCCACCGTGCCGGCAACCCACTTGCTGCGCTCGACAATCTGCGTCGTGCGTGAAGGAGGCCGCGGCGGATCGCCGGCGAACTCGCGCTGCCCGGCAAAGGCGGCGAGGTCGTTGCGCATGTCGCCCGCGGTCTGATAGCGGTCGCCCGGCGCTCTGGCCATCGCGCGCCGAATGATCTGCACCAGCTCCGCCGGCGCATCCGCGCGCAGCGACTCAACCGGCGCCGGCGCGCATTTGATCACGGCGGCGATCGTCTCCTCGATGCTCTTGCCGTCGAAAGCACGGCGGCCGGCAACCAGTTCGTAAAGAATCGTGCCCGCCGAGAACACGTCGCTGCGTGCATCGAGCGTCTTGCCCAGCGCCTGCTCCGGGGACATGTAGTTGGGCGTGCCGACCAGCTGGCGCCGGTGCGTCGGATCGAGGTCGGAGCGCGCGGCCAGTGCCACGCCGAAGTCAAGGATCTTCGGCTTCAGGTCGCGCGTGAGAAAGATGTTGCTTGGCTTGATGTCGCGATGGACCAGGCCGCGCTTGTGCGCGTAATGAAGCGCATCGGCCACGCGAGCGATCAAGGCCGCGGCCTGGCGAAAATTGAGCTGCGGCCCGACCGCGAGATGCTCATGCAGATCGCGGCCGTGCAGGCGCTCCATCGCCATGTAGGCGAGCGCGTCGGTCCGTCCGGCATCGAATACGGTCACGATGTGCGGGTGGTTCAGTCCGGCCGCAGCCTGCGCCTCCTTGATGAAGTTTTCCTCGATCTTCTGGCGAAACTCGTTCTCGGCGGTCAGTGGGATCGCCTTGATCGCCACTTCACGGCCCAGCACCGGATCGCGCGCCGCATAGACGACGCCGTTCGATCCGCGCCCGATCTCGCCGAGGATGCTGAAGCGGCCGATGACCGACGGCGCCGCCTCCAACGAGGGAGTCGCGTCGGTGGAGATCGTGATCGGCGCATGCGCGTTCATCGCGCTGATTATGGCACCGGCACCTCGCGATTCCGCAACGAAGCCGGCCTCGCCTCACGCATTCACGCGCGCGAGAAGACAATCTCCTCGCGTCGCAGCAGACGAGCCTGCAGCATCAGGCACAGCGCGGCGAGCGCGAGGCAGAGCGCGCCGGGCACAAGCACGTCCAATGTGCCGATCGCTTCACCGCGCAATGCGCGCATCAGCACCATCAGCTGCCCGAGCGACGGCACGAAGAGCTGCCACGCGGCGTCACGGTTGGACAGAAACAGCGGCACCAGCGGCGCCAGGTTCACCAGCATCGTGAAATAGCTGACGTAGGTCTGGGCCTCCTTGAAACTGCGGCCCCAAGTCGCGGCCAGCATGTTGACCGCCGCCACCAGCAGACAGAACGGCAGCAGCATCACGATGAAAAGGCCGACCTCGCGCGCGCCAAACTGCATCACCGCCGACAGGGTTTCGTCGCGCACGAACAGCATCGCGCCGACAAATCCGGTGAGCGTCAGTACCACGACCAGCGCGGAAAACGTCGCGACCACGCCCCATTTGCCCAGCACGACCGCGCTCATGTCGACCGGATTCATCAGCAGCGGCTCGAGCGAGCCGCGTTCGCGTTCGCCGGCCGTGACGTCGATGGCCACGCTGACGGCGCCCGCAACCGATACCAGCAGCGTGACCCAGGGAATGATGAAGAGAAGCTGCGCGCCGCGGCTGCCGCTCGCCGCGAGGTTCTTTTCCTCGACCGCCATCGCCGTCAGAAGCTGCGGGCTGACGCCACGCGCGAGCAGGCGTTGCGTCCCGAGCTCGCGATTGAAGGCATTGACCATGCGCAGGCTCGCGCGCACGACAGGCTGCGCCTTGTCGTGGCTGTCGTCGTACAGGAAATCGACTTCGACCACGTCGCCGCGCGCCAGCCGGTCCTCGAAATCCGCCGGCGGCGCGACCACGCCATTGGCGAGCGTTCCGGCCTTCAGTCCTGCTTCGAAATCCGCGGGCGCCTCGACCACGGTCGCCCCGGCGCGCTGGAGGAAATTCACCAGCGTCGGCGCGCGTTCCACGCCGGCCATCACGATCTCCTTCTTCGCCGCGCGTTCCTGCACGCCGGCGATCAGATTCGAGATGATCAGCAGCACCGCCGGACCGGCGATCATCGAGCTGACGATGACGATGATCCAGGCCCGGCGGTCGCGCGCCGCATCGCGCAGTTCCTTGAGAAAGACCACCAGCGCGGTTCTCATGCCGCCTCCTTCAGCTGCGCCAGTTGCACGAACGCGTCTTCCAGCGTCGCCGCGCCGGCCGCGGCGCGCAGGCGGGCGGCACTGCCGTGCGCCACCGAGCGTCCGTGCGCGACGACAACGATCTCGTCGCACAGCTGCTCGACCTCCTGCATGATGTGCGTGGAGAACACGATGCACTTGCCGCGGTCGCGCAGGTGCAGCAGCAATCGGCGCAGCGCGCGCGTCGACATCACATCGAGGCCGTTGGTCGGTTCATCCAGGATCAGGTGCGACGGGTCGTGGATCAGTGCGCGCGCGAGCGCGACCTTCATCTTCTCGCCGGTCGAAAACCCATCGCTGCGCCGATCCAGCAGTTCGCGCATGTCCAGCAGCTCGGCCAGCGGCTGCAGGCGGGCATCGACGTCGGCACGTGCGACACCGCGCAGCTGCGCGTGGTAGGTGATGTTCTCGCGCGCGGTCAGGCGCACGTACAGTCCGCGCGCGTCCGACAGCACGCCGAGCTGGGCGCGGACCGCGCGCGGATCGGCCACGACGTCGATGCCGCCCACGCGCGCGGCGCCCTGGTCCGGTTGCATCAGCGTGGCGAGGATGCGCAAGGTCGTGGTCTTGCCCGCGCCGTTGGGGCCGAGCAGTGCGGTGATGCGGCCGTCCTGGGCGATAAAGGTCACATCGTCGATCGCCCGGACCTGCGTCCTGCGACGCGCCACCCGCGCGCGGAAGGACTTGCCGAGGTGCGAGACTTCGATCATGGCGGCACCCCGCGCGGCAGCCGAAAGAAAGGCGACGCCGGCATCTTGGCCAGGCAGCCGCCGTCAAGACCTTCGAACGCCGCCTGACGAATGAACTTCGTGATCAGCTCGGGTGCGCAGCCCTGCGCGCTCACCCCGTGCCCGAGATGCGGCGCGACCAGATGCAGCGATTTCTTCAGCCGCGCTGCCACCGATTCGCCGTGGCGCGGCGGCGTGGCCGGATCCACGCCGCCCGACAGGACCAGCACCGGCACCTCGGCTGGGGCGATCGAGTAGAACGCCGGCGGCACCGTGCGCACGTCGACGTGCTGGCACGCGTCGTCATAGAGCGCGGCAAACGACAGTCCGAACCGGGTCTGGCGCGCGGTCGCGCGCGCCGCCTCGTCGATGCGTGACATGTCTTCGGCGCAGATGACGGCGAAGTGCATGCCTTCGGCGAAGTTCTCGGCGCCCTCGCCGGCGAGCGAACCCGCGAGCGCCAGCAGCGGGTTGTAGTCGCCCGCCGCCGCGGTCGCGACCGCATGCGGCAGCACGGCCGACAACTGGGGCGCATACAGCGGCACGCGCAGCGCCGCGGCGATCAGCCGCCGATCAACGGCAACCACCTCGCGCGCGCCCGTCAGGGGATGCGTCAGCGCGACGCGCGGCGGCGCCCGCTCGGCGCGCGCCAGAAGTGCGTCGGCCTCGGCGGAAAAGTTCGGGAAGCTCGTCGCGCATGCCGGCTCGGCGGCGCAGCGCTCGGCGAGCTTCTGAAGCATGACGTCGGCGTCGGTCGAAAAGCTGGTCGGAAGCGCCATGTCAGCCGGTGCAACGCCGTCGATCACCACCGTGCGCACCGTCTCCGGAAACTGGCGCAGGTAGTCCAGCGCGGCACGCGTGCCGTACGAGCCGCCCCACAGGTTGATGCGTTCATAGCCCAGCGCGGCGCGCACCGCATCCACATCGCGCACCGCGATCCAGGTCGCGTACTGCGCCAGATCGGCCGTGCCTTCCGCCTTGATCCGCTTCAGGCACCGCGCGATCCGGGCGGCAGACGCCGCCAGGTCCAGCTGCGCCGCAATCGGCGCCGTCGCCGGGGGCGTGTCGCATGGCAGGCCGTTCGACTTGCCGGTCCCGCGCTGATCGACGAAGACGATATCGCGCCGTGCGTTCAGTTGCGCAAACACCGGCAGGATGCTTCCCGCCGACCGGATCGCCGATTGCCCGGGGCCGCCGGCGAAAACGAACAGCGGATCCGCGGCACTGTTCTTTGCCAGCGCCGGGACCACGGCGAAATGGATCGGGATGCGGCGGCCGGCCGGCGCATCGGGGTTTTCGGGCCGCTCGATCAGGCCGCAGCGGACTTCGCGTTCGATGCCCTTCAGCCGGCACGCGCCGAGTGCGACGGCGCTTGCGCCGTCGGCGGCAGCCATGAGCCCACCGGCGAGCAGCGCGCAACAAAGCAGTGGTTTCATCGGATCTTCCTGGCCAACGGGCGCAGCGTACCCAACCCGGCGCCGCAGGGGGCACGAGGGCGACGGAGCGTGGTGAAGACGGTATCAGCCGAGAATCCGGATCGGCCAGCGCGGGAGCCTGCCACGATTGCGTACTTACAATGCCCGCGTGTCTGCCGCTGCGCCTTTCACGACCGCATCTGCGCCCGGCCGCCTGGGCGCAGGGCTGCTGCTCGCCGCGGCGGGCAGCGTGCTTTTCTCCGGCAAGGCGATCGTCATCAAGCTCGCCTACCGGTATGGCGTCGACGCGGAGACGCTGCTGGCGTTACGAATGCTGCTGGCCTTGCCTTTCTTCGTTGCCGTGCTGGGGTGGGCGTCGCGTTCCGCCCGGCCGCTCACGCTGGGCGAACACGCAAGACTGATCGTGATCGGCCTGCTTGGCTACTACGTCGCGAGCTACCTGGATTTTCTCGGACTGCAGTACATCAGCGCCGGTCTGGAGCGGCTGATCCTGTTCCTGAACCCGACCATCGTGCTGGCCCTGTCGGCGCTGTTTCTTGCCCGCCGCATTGGCCGGCATGACCTGACGGCGCTCACGCTCGCCTATGGCGGCATCGTGCTGGTCTTCTGGCACGATGTCCGGATGGGTGAGGATGTCGCGCTGGGCGCGAGCCTCGTCTTCGTCAGTGCCGTCTGCTACGCGGTCTATCTGGTGCTGGCGGGCGAACTGCTCAAACGCACCGGCGCGCTGCGCCTGACGGCCTACGCGATGTGCGTATCGTCGGCCGCCGTCTGCGCGCAGTTCGCGCTGCTGCGCCCGCTCGGCAATCTTGCGCAGCCGGCACCGGTGCTGTGGCTTTCGCTCGTCAACGCGATTGCCTGTACGGTGGTGCCGGTGTTTGCAACGATGGTCGCCGTGGCGCGCGTCGGTGCCGGCACGACGTCGATGATGGGCATGATCGGTCCGATCGCGACCATCGTGCTGGCGTTCCTGTTTCTGGGCGAACCGATCACCGGCTGGCAGCTCGCGGGCACGGCGCTGGTGACCGCCGGCGTGTTCGTCCTGTCGAGAAAGGCCGCGTAGGCGGCAGATCAACGAAGGAGCGAAAGATGAAGGCAAAGGCAATTCGAATCGAAGCACATGGTGGCCCCGAGGTCTTGCGGTTGGTCGAAATCGATGTCGGCGATCCCGGACCCGACGAGGTCCGCATTCGCCAGCACGCGATCGGACTGAACTTCATCGACGTCTACTTCCGCAGCGGGCTCTACCAGTCGCCGCTGCCGCACGGCATCGGCTTCGAGGGTGCCGGGGTCGTCGAGGCGGTCGGTGCCAACATCAAGTTCCTGAAGGAAGGCGATCGCGTTGCCTACGGCCAGGGTCCGCTCGGCGCCTATTCGAGCCTGCGCGTGATGCCGGCGGCGATGGTCGTGCGGCTGCCCGGCAAGATCAGCTTCGATGAGGGCGCTGCGGTGATGCTCAAGGGCCTGACGGTGCAGTATCTGTTCCGCCAGACCTATCGGCTGCAGGGCGCGGAGACGATCCTGTTTCATGCCGCGGCCGGCGGCGTCGGGTTGATCGCCTGCCAGTGGGCGCGCGCGCTCGGTGTCAAGCTGATTGGCACGGTGAGCTCGGACGAAAAGGCGGCGCTGGCAAAGAAACACGGCGCGTGGGAGACGATCAACTACAGCCGCGAGAATTTCGTCGAGCGCGTGAAGGCCCTGACCCATGGCGCCAAGGTGCCGGTGGTGTACGACGGGGTGGGCAAGGACACCTGGGAAGGTTCGCTCGATTGCCTGCAGCCGCGCGGGCTGATGGTGAGCTTTGGCAACGCCTCAGGCGCCGTGGCCGGCGTGAACCTCGGCATTCTCGCGGCCAAGGGGTCGCTGTTCGTCACGCGGCCGACGCTGGCCACGCACGTGGTGCCGCGGGCGCGGCTGGAAGAATCGGCGGCGGAACTGTTCGAGCTGATGCACAAAGGCGCGATCAAGGTCGACATCGACCAGCGATACGCACTGGCCGATGCCGCGCAGGCGCACGTCGACCTCGCCGCCCGCAAGACGACGGGCTCGACCGTTCTTCTGCCGTGAGGCGGCGCCTCGCTCAGTAGATGCCGGGCAGGAGTCGCGCCGTGCGCGCGGCGTAATCGGCATAGTCCGGGAACGCCGCGCGCAGGTAGCGCTCTTCGCGCCCGAGCTTGGCGAGCAGCACGGCGAGCAGCGCGAGCCAAAGCACGAATCTGCCCGGGCGCGGATCGGCGGCCAGCCCCGCGGCCAGCACCAGCAGCAGGGCGAGATAGATCGGATGCCGCAGGTATCGATAGGCGCCGCGGGTGACGAGCCGCGCGCCGGGCTTCAGCTCGGGCCGGATGTTGAAGTTCGACGGCGGATTGACCGCCAGCGCGGCCAGGCCGAGGGCGGCGCCGGTCAGAAGCAGGGCCGCGGCACAGGCGTTGGAGGCGACGGTGCCGAGCGGGTGCGTCGAGACGATCAGCGCCGCGAGCAGCGCGAACTGCAATGCGACCAGGAGCCAGGAAGGCACGCCGTTCCTCAGGCCGCGAGCGCCTTGGTCACGATCTCGCGCACGTCGCGCGACAGGTTTGCCGCACCGGCGACCTGCAGCAACGCGTCGCGCATCAGTCGTCCGCGATCGGGCGTGAACTTGCGCCAGCGATCCAGCGCGCGCGCCACACGGGCCGCCACGGTCGGATTGATGCGATCGAGCCGCAGCACCTGCTCCACCCAGAATTCGTATCCGGAGCCATCCTCGCGATGAAACTCGGCCGGGTTGTGCGCACAGAAGGCGAGCACGAGGGCGTACACGTTGTTCGGGTTGCTGATCGAGAATGCCGGGTGCTTCAGCAGCACGCGCACGCGCGGCAGAACGTCGACTTCTCCGGGCTGCGCGATCGCGGTGGCCTGCACGTAGAACCATTTGTTCATCAGCAACGGCTCATCGCCCCAGTCGCGCGCGCAATGCACCAGCACGTCGGCCTTCAACGTCGTGGAGCCGTTCACGATCGCGTGCAGGGCTGCCAGTCGATCCGTCAGGTTGTCGGCCTGATCCAGTTGCGCACGGGCGAGGCCGATCGCATCGGCCTCGCCCGCCTCGACGAGCAAGCCGAGCGCGAGATTGCGCAGTGCGCGCCGACCGGCCGACATCGGGTCGGGCCGATACGCTTCGGCTCCGGCAAGTGCGGCATGGATCGCGCGCCAGCGCGGCAGCAAACGCTGCCCCAGCTCACGGCGCACAAACTGGCGCGCGCTGCGAATTGCGCTCGGATCGACCATCGCCCGCTGCTCGGCCAAAAAGGACTCGGCGGGCAGTTGCAGGCATTGCGCCTTGAAGGCCGGCGCAAGTTCGGTGTCGTCGAGCGTGTGCGCGTACAGATCCGGCAACGCCGCATCAAACGTCAGCGCGCGGCCGGTTTCGCATTCGTCGGTGGCGCCAAGCAGCCGCGCGCACGCCAGACGCTGGCCGGCCTCCCAGCGATTGAACGGATCGCTGTCGTGGCGCGCCAGAAAGCCGAGCTCCTCATCGGTGTACGGATAGTCGACGATGACCGGCGCCGAGAAGCCGCGCGCGAGCGACGGCACCGGAGATGACGGGACATCGCCGAAGCGAAACGTCTGCGTTGCCTGCGTGAGCTCCAGCACGCACGTGGTCTTGCGCGTGGCTGCGCCGTCGAGCTGCAGGGGCAGATCGCGTCCCTCCGGGCCAAGCAACCCGACCGCAAACGGAATGTGCAACGACTCCTTGTCCGATTGGCCGGGCGTGGGCGGACAGCTTTGCGTGAGCGTCAGCGTGAAGGCGCGCGCGCTCGCGTCGAAACTCGTGGCCACCGACACGCGCGGCGTGCCGGCCTGCCCGTACCAGCGTGCAAACTGCCCGAGGCCGCGCCCGTTGGCCTCCGCCATCGCGGCGATGAATTCATCGCAGGTCACCGCCTGGCCGTCGTTGCGCCCGAGGTATCGATCGATGCCGCGCCGGAATCCCTCACGTCCCAGAAGCGTATGCAGCATGCGCACGACCTCGGCGCCCTTCTCGTAGACCGTGGCGGTATAGAAATTGGCGATCTCCTGGTACGAATCCGGCCGCACCGCGTGCGCCATCGGGCCGGCGTCCTCGGGGAACTGCGCCGTGCGCAGGGTGCGAACGTCGTCGATGCGCCGCAGGGCCCGGCTCGCCGCATCCGGCATGCCATCGGCAACGAACTCCTGCTCGCGAAAGACCGTCAGGCCTTCCTTCAGGCTCAACTGGAACCAGTCGCGACAGGTCACGCGATTGCCGGTCCAGTTGTGGAAGTACTCGTGTCCGACGATGGCTTCGATGCCGGCGTAGTCGTCGTCGGTGGCAATCTCCGGGCTCGCCAGCACGTACCTGGCGTTGAAGATGTTGAGCCCCTTGTTTTCCATCGCCCCGAGGTTAAAGTCGTTCGAGGCGACGATCATGAAGCGATCCAGATCGAGCTCCAGACCAAAGCGTTCTTCGTCCCAGCGGATTGCGCGCTGCAGGCTCGCCATCGCATGCGTGGTCTCGCCGAGGTGTCCCGGTTCAACCCAGATCTGCAGAAGCACCTCGCGTCCCGAGCGCGTGCGCAGCGAGCTTTCATTGCATTCGAAGCGGCCCGCCACGAGGGCAAAGAGATAGCTTGGCTTCGGAAACGGGTCGTGCCAGCGTGCGAAGTGCCGGCCGTCCGCAAGCTTGCCCTGCTCGACGAGGTTGCCGTTGGCGAGCAGCACCGGATAGCTGTGCGCATCGGCGCGCAGCGTCACGGTATAGATGGCCATGACATCGGGCCGGTCCGGAAAGTAGGTGATGCGCCGGAACCCTTCGGCCTCGCACTGCGTGAAGAAGTTGCCGCGCGAGACGAAGAGACCCGTCAGCTCCGTGTTGGCCTGCGGGTGGATGCGCGTGACAACGCGCAGCGCGGCGCGATCGCCGATGCCGTCGATCGTCAGCATGCCGTCTTGCACGCGGTAGCGCTCCGGGGCGAGCGCCTGTCCATCGAGTTCGATCGCGATCAGCTGCAGGTCCTCGCCGTCGAGCTGCAACGGGCCGGTGCCGCCGGGGTCGCGCCGCTTCAGCTCGACGGCGGCGGCGACCTGCGTGGTGTCCGGATCCAGATCGAATTCGAGCGCGATCGATTCGACCAGAAACGCCGGTGGCCGGTAATCGGTGCGGTAAATCGTGACGGCCTGATCGTTACGCATCACCATGGGCGCGCCTGTCGGCGGCGCGTTCGAAGGCGCGGATTCTATCGTCCGTGCATGAGGAGCCGGGAGGGTCCCGCGATGCGTCCAGGCCGATGGCGAATGCAGGCTGCAAGCGTGGCTCTTGGCGACGAACTATGCCCGTGCCTGCGAGTGCCGTTGCCCGAGCGTGCCGTCGAGCGCCTGCAGAAACGTCGCGGCGGCAATCGGCTTGGTCCAGTAATCGAGAAAGCCCGCCTGCCGCGCACGTTCGGATTCGCCGGGCCGCCCGCTCGCGGACAGCAAGATGCAGGGAAGCTCATCTTCCCCTTGGGCGCGCAACCGCCGCAGCCATTCGATGCCGTCCATGTCCGGCAGGTGCAGGTCGATCAGCACGAGGTCGGGATGCTCGGCCACCGCCAGCGCCAGTCCCGTGGTTCCGGATTCTGCTTCGAGCAGGCGAATGCCGGGTCGCAGCGCAAGCAGCTCACGCACCACCGCGCGGTTCAGCGGGTTGTCCTCCACGTAAAGCACGGTCGCCGCCAGGGGCTGCGCGTCGGAGACGGCGCCCGGCAACAGAGCGGGCGCTGCCTCCTTCGGCAGGCCGTCATCGATCGCCAGCCAGACGGTGAACTCGCTGCCGACGCCGACCTCGGTCGTCACGTCGATGCGCCCGCCCATCAGTTCGACCAGCCGGCGCGTGATCGACAGGCCGATCCCGGTGCCTTCGATGGCGCCATCTTCGAGGCCGAGGCGATTGAAGGGCTGAAAGATCTTCGCCAGCTGCGCCTCGCTCATCCCGCGTCCGGTGTCGCGCACGCCCACGCGAATCGTGTTGCCGTCGCGCTCGACCGACACGTCGACGCGACCGCGATCGCGGTTGTACTTGATGGCGTTGGACAGCAGATTGAGCAGCACCTGTTTCAGTCGGGTGCTGTCGGCATGCGCCGTGGCCGGAGCCTGCGGATCGATGCGCGCGACGACCGTGATGCCACGCTGCGCAGCAGTCGCGCTGACGAGTTCGATGCTTTCCTGCACCACGCTGGCGATGGTCACGGCGCCGAGGCTAATCGACAGCGCACCGGCTTCGATGCGCGACAGTTCGAGAACCTCGTTGATCAGCGTCAGCAGATGCCAGCCGGCTTTCTGGATTCGACGCACGCGCTCGACTTGCGTCTCGGCGAGCGGCGACTTGCGGTCCAGTTCCAGCACCTGGGCGAAGCCCAGGATGGCATTGAGCGGCGTGCGCAGTTCGTGACTCATGCGCGACAGGAATTCGCTCTTCGCCTGATTGGCGCGTTCGGCGGTTTCCTTGTCGCGCAGTGCCGCTTCGGTCGTGCGCTTGTCGGTGACGTCCCAGTTCACGCCGATCATGCGGATCGGTGTGCCGACCACGTCACGCTGCACCCGGCTGCGTGAGGCAAGCCAGCGTAGGGTGGCGTCGGGCAGGACCACGCGGAACTCGACATCGCACTGACTGCCCGCGGCGATCGCGACCGTGATCGCCGCGCGTGCGCGCGCGACATCGTCGGGATGCACGAAGTCGCTCCAGAGGTGGTCGGCAAATTCTTCGCGCGTGCGGCCGAAGAGTGCGTACATCCGGTCATTCCAGACGCTCGTATTGGCGAGCAGGTCCCAGTCCCACACGCCGAGGCCGATCGACTCGGCGGCGAGCTTCACGCGTTCAGAGAGCAGGTCGCGTTCCTGCTGCGCGCTGCGGATTTCGGTGATGTCGAGATTGGTTCCCAGCAGGGAAACCCGTTCGCCCTGCGGACCGCGGCGTGCCACATGGTTTTCCGCAACGTGGCGAATCGAGCCATCGGGCAGGACGATGCGGTATTCCGACGTTCCGCCTTCGAGCCCTTCATCGTGGGCGCGTGCCGCCTGGCCGCGATCGTCCGGATGAATGCGCCGCAACCAGTCCGCGCGTGTCGGCTGCCAGTCAACGCCTTGCACGCCGTAGATTTCGCACATTCGCGCATCCCAGGTCACGGTGCCGGTGGCGAGTTCGCGTTGCCAGATGCCGATGCGCGCGGTCTGCGTGGCCAGGCGCAACCGTGCAATCGCGGCCTGCAGCGCCTGTTGCGTGCGCCGGCTCCGGGTCACGTCGACCGCGGTGCCGATCACGTAGAGCGGCCGGCCGCCCGCGTCGCTGCGCCGCACGCGGCGCGTGTGGATATGACGGGTCGAACCGTTCGGCAGCCGCACGCGATACTCGACTTCGACCAGCTCATCGGCCTGGAACGATCGCTTGCGTGCGGCGCGAACCATCTGACGGTCCTCGGGAACGACGGCCGCATCGAACTGCTCGCTGCTCGGTGCCGGGCCGTCGGGAGCAAAGCCGAACATGGCCCGCATCTGGCGATCGAACCGCCGGTAGCTGCCGTCGACGGCGACCTGGAAGAAGCCGATTTCGGTGGCCGCGCCGGCAAGCCGCAACCATTCGTCGTACTCGCGCAGCTGGCGCTGTGCGATCCGCTGGCTCGTGACATCGATCGTCGCGCCGACGATGCGCCAGGGCTTTCCTTCGGCGTCGCGTTCGGCCATGCCGCGCGTGTTCAGATAGATGATCTGATCGTCCGGTTTGACGACGCGATAGTCGAACTCGACGGCGTGGTGGACTTGCTGAATACGCGTCCAGGCGGCCTCGACGCCGGCGCGGTCGTCCGGGTGCACCATGGCGACCGCCCGTTCACGCGTCGGTGCTCCATCGGCTGCCTGAAGTCCGTACAGCGCGAAGAGCGTGGCGTCCCAACGCGCCTCGCCCGTGCGCAAGTCGCGCTCCCAGGTGCCGATGCCGCTCACATCGGTGGCGCGTTGCAGGCGCTCGAGCGCTTCGCGCGACTGCGCCTGCGCCCGGCGCAGCTGCGTGACGTCGGTCGTTGCGCCAACAACGCGCCATGGCGTGCCGTCTGCGCGTCGATCGGCACGGGCGTGCGTGGCGATGTGGCGCACGGTGCCGTCGGGCTGCACCGCGCGGGCGTCGAACTCGACCGCCTGGTTCTCCCGCACTATGCGACCCCAGGTCGCAAGGTACATCGCGCGATCCTCGGGGTGGATCATCGCGACGACCTGTTCGGATGGCGGCGCCACGTTTGCCGGCGCCAGGCCGAAGAAGGAGAACATGCGCGCATCCCAGCGCCCTTCGCCGGTGATCAGGTTGCGCTCCCAGGTGGCGATCGCGCCTGCGTCCACCGCGAGTTGCATTCGCTCGAAGTACTTCTGGCGTTCCAGTCGGTCGAGCGATTGCTCGGTGACGTCGATCACCGTGCCGAAGATGCGCGCCGGACGACCTTCACCCACGGGCAAGGCCACGCGGCGCGACCGGATCCAACGCACCTGTCCGTCGCCGCGCCGGATGCGGTAGCTCGCTTCGACGGGCCGCGGCGACGTCTCACCGTGCTGGCGCATGGCGGCGTAGGTGGCCTTGTCCTCGTCCACAACCATGCGCCCAACCTCTTCCGGCGACAGCGTGGGCGCGCTGTCGGCAATGCCGAAGATCGCGCGCATGCGGCGATCCCAGACACCGCGCTCCTCGTCTGCATCGCGGTAATAGAGCCCCACGCCCATCGCACTGCTGGCCATTTCCAGCCACTCGCTGGTCGCGATGGCCCTCAGTTCGGCCACGCGCCGCTCGGTGACGTCCATCAGCGCGCCGATCAGCCGAACCGGTTCCCCCTTTTCGTCGCGCTCGACCTGGCCGCGGACATAGACGTGCACGAGGCGTCCGTCGGCGTGCACGACCCGGTATTCGGCGTCACGCACGGAATCGCCTTCGAGCAACGGCTGAAGCCCTCGCTCAAAACGCGTGCGATCGTCGCGGTGTATGCGGGCGAGAACCTGCTCGCGACTGGGCGCCTGTGCGGCGACGGGGAAGCCGTGGATGCGGAAGACCTCCGTGTCCCAGACCACCTCACCCGTGCGCAGATCCTGTATCAGCGTACCGATGCCCGCCGCCTGTGCGGCCCGTTTCAGGCTGTTCGCCAGATGCTGCGATTTCTCCTCGGCCTCGTGCTGCGCGGTGACGTCGTTGTGGATGTGAATGTGGTGCGTGACAGCGCCAGTTTCATTGCGCACCGGGCGAATTTCGACCTCGGCCCAATAGGGCGTGCCGTCCTTGCGGTAAAGCCTGAGCAACGCGCCCACGACCGGCTGGCCCCGGTGCCAGCGGTCGCTGGCTTCACGATAGCGATCGCCGCCCTCGATGTCGCTGCGACTGAGCAGGTCACGCGGCCGCTTCCCCTGGGCTTCAGGCAGCGAATACCCGGTGACGCGGCAAAAGCTCTGGTTGACCCATTCGATCCGGTCGGCTGCATCCGTGACCATCACGAGGTTGCGCGTGTTCTGCGCAACCGTGGCGAACTTGCGCGATTCCATCGTGCGCGCGCGCAGCGCTTCGCGCGCCTCATGCTGCTCGGTCACGTCCTGGATCGCGCCGGTCAGCCGCACGCAGCTGCCGCCGCGCATTTCCGGTTCGCCTACCGATCGTACCCAGCGGTGATTGCCCTTTGCGGTCACCAGTTCCAGCTCGAGCTCCCAGGGCGCGCCGGCGTCGATGGCCGCCTGAATCGCTGCACCGAGAATCGGACGCGCGCCGGGCACCAAGAACGCGCTGGCCGCCTCGAGCGTGGGCTGGAATGTCTCGGGCTCGACGTCGTGGATGCGATAGACCTGATCCGTCCAGGTCAGCGAATGCGTGGCGAGGTCCAGCTCCCAACCCCCCACGCCGGCGGCGCGCTCGATCTGGCGCAGGAGCACGATGGATCGGGAAGGCGGCGGCGGGTGCGGCATGTGCCGGTGCGGCGTCGGATTGCTCACGTAGACGGAGTTTGATCGTAGCTCACGATCATCGGGGTGGGAGAAGTTCGTGCGCTCGGATGCGGGCGTCCGTCAGGCCCGTGTCGCGCCGCCGATTCGAAAAACGCCGCTGGCGCGATGCGAATCGACTCGGCGCACCACGGAAGTCGGTCGGCGCGGCCGCCCGGCGTCGCGCGACGCCGATCGGCGGTTGCAGTGGCGTACCCGCCCGCAGACGGCAGGGCCACGCTTGCTTCGCGTGTCGGGCGCCCGTAGTCTTGGGCGTCACGAGTGCGCTGGCACGACGAGGTACCCCATGGACTCGACACAATCGACTTTGAATCCCAATCCCACGGTGAGCTCTCGGCCGGTGCCCGCGCTCCTGTCGGAAGATCACGTCATCTATGGTCTCGAACTCGGGCTGACCCGGCTCGTGTCGACCGGCGCGATTGCCGACGCACGCGGCGGTTTCATCATGTCGATCAATATCGCGATGCTGGGTGCACTGGCCGCCTCGGTGGCGGGCAGCTCGCTGCTGTCCAAGGGATTCGCAGCCTGGCTGCTGTTCCTGGCGGCGGGCCTCTTCAGCCTGGCCAGCATGGGGGCGGTCGTGTTCGGTGCCTTTCCGCGCGTGCGCGCCAGCGGCCCGCCCTCGATGGTCTTCTTCCAGGGCATCAGCAGCCTGAGCAGCGATGCCTACTTCGAGCGGCTGCGGACGATGTCCCGCGCGGAGTACGCGCGGGACCTGGCGGAGAACTGCCACCGTGTCGCGCACATCGTTGCGATCAAGTTCAAGTTTGCGCGGATGGGCATCGTGCTGCTGGTCCTTGCGGCGGGGCCGTGGATCGGGTGCCTGTATCTGGCGGGGCGGTTGCCGATCACATGAGGTATCGGCTGGGCACCCGCGGGAAGACGCGGGGCGGCGCGCATTGTGTCCTTCTCGCCTTATGGCGATCCGGCCGCCCTGCGCGCGGCTCCCGTGGGTCGCTGCGCCGGTGGACCCTGGGCAGGTCGATTCGATCCACCCCAAGGGAAAAGCCACCGAAGGGCATTCTGTTGCGTGCGGCGTCCCTTTGACTCGTGAGGGAACCCGTCAAAGAGAGGCGGCAAGTTGCCGCTGGAGTTGCCCCCGGCTTACCGGGGCTTCTCCTCAGGCGGGGCGCTGAATGAGAATGCGCAGGCGCTTCCCACGATTCCGCGGCGGCGCCCAGCCACCCAGATGGGTGGTGCGAGAGCGATCCATCTTTCGCATCCAAGCGCACGTCAATCGAACAAGGGCGGACGCACACTGCCGCGCCACGCACCGCGGTCCGCCCGGCAAGGGAATCGACGTGCGGATCCGGGTGGACCTCCCGCCATGCCATGTGCTTGCCTGATCAGGACGTCCCGGGGGCCGAACTGTTCCCGGCGCGGACCTGATCGGTGAGCTTCGAAGCCCGGGCCATCGGCCGGATCACCATGAGCTGCAGCATGACGTTGAGAACGACGAACAGGAAGATGAATGCGGCGACAAGAGACATCATGAGTACCCTGAAGGCGTCCTCTGCACGTTTCGTGGTGGTGGCCATCTTCACCGAGACGAGCTGGGCACCGATGACCTCGTTCAGTTTCCAGCCAAACCCGTTCGCGGTTCCGTAGATGCCGATCACCGTCTTCGGCGCGGCCTCGGCCGTGCTGTGGCAGAGCAGGCAGGCTTCGCTCTTGATCTGCAACGGGCGGGCAACGTACATGGTGCGGCCAGACGGCGTATCGCGTTCGCCGACGAGTTCCGGGCGCTCCGGCGTTTGGCGGAAGATGTTGACGACATCCGCCTCCCAGTCGGTCGTGCGATCGCGCGGCGTGGTGCAGCACGCCTGGGCCGCGCGCTCAGCGTGCGCGCGACCCCGCACCAGGGAGCGCGGTCACTTCGGAGCAAACATCCGGGCCATCGCCGCATCACGATCGCGCGTCACGTGCTGCGCATGCGGGCGCGCGCCGATGCGCTGCAGGTAGGCCGGCAGGCCGACGAGCGGCGCAAGCACGTCGCGGCCGAGCACCTTTGTCGTAAGGAACGACACCAGCGGCAGGTGCACGAAAGCAGCGATATCAGCCAGCGTAAAGGCGTCGCCGCACAGGTAGCCGCCGAAGCGCGCGATGCGCGGGAACCGCGCCACCGCGCGCTCCAGTTGCAGGGCGACCTCCTGCTTCACCTCCTCCGTGATCGGCGCTCCGAAGAGAGCGTGCCCGAGTAGGCGCCGCGCCGGCAGGTCGAGATAGAGCTCCATGAACGCGATCAGCTCGCGGCACTTCGCCGCCACGTAGGAATCGGCCGGGATCAAGCGCGGCTGCGGCTGCACGGCCTCGAGGTATTCGACGATCGCCTGCGATTCCGACAGTGGCCGGCCGTCGACGTCGATGCAGGGAACCTTACCCATCGGCGAGCGCGCGAGCAGCGACTCGTCCTCCGAGGGCGCCATCGTTTCCTCGCTGAACGCGATACCCTTCTCGAGCAGTGAGAACTTCACCTTGTTGTAGTAGTTGCTGACGCTGACGCCGTAGAGCTTGATCATGCCGCAATCCTCCATGCCGCTGGTCGATGGCGCGGTCGCCCGATCGCCGGGCGCGATGCGGCAGCTAGTCTACCGTCCGCCAGGCTTTGTCGCGCGCCCGCGATGCGCTCAAGAGGATTCGGAACGAGATGAAACGCAAGTGCGTCGACCGGCCGCTTCTGGCCGGTCGTGCGAGTTCGCGACCAAGCCCATAGAAGCCGTCGTTTGCGGCGAGAGCCTGTTTTCCACAACGCGCCTTCTAAGAACGTGCAGAAGCGCGGCTCCCTTTAGTTCAGCGGTCATCGGTGCCGCGAACGACCGGTGTGCGCTGCGTTGCAGCCGGTGAAGACCTGATTGGCGCGGGGCTTTGGCTGGCAGCACGCGGCCATGACCGGGCATTCACGCGCTCGTGACCCGACATTGGGAATGACCGGTCACGAAGCGGGCAGACCTCCCGCGATGGCGTGCGCGAAGTCACGAAATCTTGATAGCTGTCGTTGTGCGTCCAGCGAAGGCTGGCGCGTCCAGTGGGAGACAGTCCCACCGGGGCAAGAGTCGGAGCCCCGTAGCTCGGGTAGCAGGGTGCAGTGGG
>Ga0209048_10000125_pt1 | contig 77967 bp, 58 predicted proteins | sample FrelakmetCRP12CR_FD_187146 | JGI IMG/M metagenome (GOLD analysis project Ga0209048, IMG submission 187146) | Freshwater lake sediment microbial communities from the University of Notre Dame, USA, for methane emissions studies - CRP12 CR (SPAdes)... | ecosystem: Environmental > Aquatic >...
CGCGCCCGCCCACGTCCCGGCCTGCGTCTTGTTCGTCATGGCGGCACTGTAATCGGAGCGCCCGTCCTGTCGAGCACAATTCCACGGCATAGCGCCACGTGCTTGACTCCCGGCCTCCATGGATTAGAATGCCGCGCCCGCCAGTAGCGCGCAGGCGGATGGGGAAAACGCGATGGGGATGTTTGATACGCTGGGTCGCGACGCGGCTCAAGCCGCTCGGAAGGAAAACACGCTGCGCAAGCTGGAGCGGATGAACCAGGCTCTGCGCCACGCGGAGCCGGACCGCGTGCCGATCAGCGACTTCTTCTGGGGCAGCTTCATCCAGCGCTGGCGCGCGGAGCTCAACCTGCCCGCCGACGCCAACCCCTATTACTATTACGACCTCGACTGGATCGTCACCGTCCCCAACATGGACCCCTGGATCCGGCCGTTCGAGACCCTGCGGGAGACGCAAGACGAAGTCGTCGTCAAGACCGGCTTCGGCGCGGTCATGCGCAAACAATTCGCCTGTCCCATGCCGGAGACAACCGCCTGGGACGTGGATACCTTCGAGAAGTTGGAGCAGGCGTCGTTCGACGATCCGGACGACCGGCGGCGTTTCTGCGCGGCGGGCGACAACCAGATCGCCGGGGTGGGGGACGGTTTCCAGCGCAACTCGCCGGCCTGGCTGGACACCGTCCGGTCGCTGCGGCCGGACTTCCCCGTGTACGGCAGCATGATCGAGGTGTCCGAGTGCCTGACGCGGCTGATCGGCCAACTGAATACGATGCTGTGGATCGGCGAATACCCGGAAGAAATGGGCCAGGTCATCAACCGGCTGGGCGCGTTCTACCTCGCCTGCACCGAGGCCGAGTTGGATGCCGGGCAGGGCTTGCTCGACGGCTTTGTGATCTGGGGCGACGTCGCCTACAAGAACGACACATTCGTCGCGCCCGCCTACTGGCGCGAATATTTCAAGCCGTGGGTGGCCCGGATGATCGCCGCCGCCCACCAGCGCGGCCTGCCGGTGATCTATCACGGCTGTGGCAACGTCAAAAAGATCTTCGCGGACTTCGTGGACATGGGCCTGGACGCCTACAACCCGCTGGAGGTCAAGGCCGGCATGGACGTGGTCGCCTTGCGGCGCCAATACGGGCAGGGCATCGGGTTCTGCGGCGGCAGTGATATCCAGGTCTGGGAAACGGGCGACCGCGAAAAGATCCGGCGCGAGGTGCTGCGCAAGCTCAACGCGGCGAAAGGCGGCGGTTACATCTTCCAGTCCGACCATTCCGTGGCGGCCGATGTCTCCGGTCAGACCTACGATTTCATCGTCAAGCTGGTGCGGGAATACGGCCGGTATCCCCTGGACCTGGGTGCCTGCAACGAGGAGCTCTGACCGCCATGATCACTGCCCAACCCTTGCTCGGCGTGGCCCTGCACGCCGTGGGCGCGTTCTTCGCCGCCACCTGCTATGCGCCGCAGAAAAAAGTCAGCCGCTGGTCGTGGCAGAGCTACTTCCTGACGCAGGCCGCCTTCTGCTGGTTCCTGCTGCCGATCGTCGGCGCGGCGCTGACCATCCCGCACCTGTGGACCGTCCTGGCCGAGGCGCCGAAGAGCGCCATGCTGACCTCCTACCTGTTGGGCATGGCTTACGGCATCGGCGGCATGTCGTTCAACGTCTCGATCCGCTACATCGGCTTCTCGCTGACCTATGCCATTGCCGTCGGCCTCTCCAGCGTGCTGGGGACGCTCATCCCGCCGCTGGTCCGCGGCACCCTGCTGACCACGTTTTCCAAGACCGGCTCCGGCTGGATCCTGGCCGGCATCGTGGCCGGCACGCTCGGCATCGGCCTGTGCGGCGCCGCCGGCCGGCTCAAGGAAAAGCATCTCTCGGCCGCGGACGGCAAGAATGAATTCTCGCTGCTGAAGGGCCTGCTGCTCTCCCTGCTGGCGGGCGTACTCTCGGCGGTGTACGGTTTTGCCCTGGAGGCCGGCGAGCCCATTGCCGATGTGGCCACGCGGCTCGGCGCCGGCGTCTGGCGCGGTAACGTCACCTACCTCTTCGCCAACACCGGCGCCTTCGTGACCACCGCGATCTACTGCCTCTACCTGCACGCCAAACACCGGACGCTGGGCGAGTTGATCGAGCTGCCCGCCGGCCCCGAAAAGGCCGGGCTGCCGCTGAACTTCGCCCTGGCTGCGCTGACCGGCCTGCTCTGGTACGGCCAGTTCTTCTTCTACAACCTTGGCCACGTCCGCATGGGCACGTTCAAGTTCACGAGTTGGGCCATTCACATGATCATGCTGGTGCTGTTCAGCAACCTGATCGGCATCGTGTTCCGCGAATGGAAGGGCTGCCGGAGCTCGACCAAGTCCGCCATCACCTTCGCCCTGGCCGTGCTCACGCTGGCGATCCTGGCGGTGACCTACGGCAATTACCTGGGCGGAAGGTAAGAAGAGACTTGAAACCTGAAACCTGAAACCTGAGACCTGAAATAACTTGGGCGGAAAGAGTACCTGCGGAAAGGAATGCGGCGATGCAACGATATGGATCCGTTATTGGCGTGTGCGCGGAGAAGCTGGAGGAGTACAAGCGCCTGCATGCCGCCGTGTGGCCGGACGTGCTCAAGATGATCAAGGACTGCCACATCCGCAACTATTCCATCTACCTGCGCAAGCTGCCGGACGGCCGGCACTACCTCTTCAGCTACTTCGAGTACACTGGCGCGGACTTCCAGGCCGACATGGCCCGCATGGCTGCCGACCCGACGACGCAAAAGTGGTGGGCCGTCTGCATGCCCTGCCAGGAGCCCTTGTCCGACCGCGCCCCCGGCGCCTGGTGGGCCGACATGGCAGAAGTCTTCCACTGCGATTGATGCAGCGGCAAACGCCAAGGCTCACAGGCCGGCGGAATCGCCGTTACTCCACTCCGCGCTCGACCACCAACCCGCCCAACGTGATGATGCACGTAGTCAAGCCGGGTTGGAGGTTGCATGGTCTTACCATACGCTCAGAGGAGGCGAGCCACGGTATTGACGTTTCACGGCGCGTATCAGCCCCGCCAGCCGCGCAGCGCAAAAACACGCCGGCGGCGCGATCCGGCGCGCATTCCGGGCTTGACAGGCCCATCCGCCAGGTAATAATCGCCCCATGAATTTGTACGGCATCCAGGCGGCACGAAAAACGGCGCTCCCCCGGCGGGCGCGCCCAAGCGATTTCTTATTGGCTTTATTGAACGCGAGGGTGATGGCTATATCTCACTCCGGCCGCTTGCAGTGGCGACTGCTATTGGACGTTTGACGGCCTGGGGGTAGAGATAGAAATGCCTGTGACATACCAAATCGACAACGTAAAGAGAATCATCCGGACCAGGTGCATCGGCAATGTAATCCTTGATGAAGTGATCGGTCACTTCCAAGAGTTGGAGCGAGATCCCGACTGCCCGGATTGCCTCGACGTCTTGTTGGACCTGAGCGAGCTGACTTCTTTACCGAAAGCCAACCAGCTTAGGACGGTCAGCTACCAAATAGGCAGTATTCGCGAGAGGGTCAGGTTCAACGCCTGTGCCATCGTGGCCTGCAAAGACGTGCTGTTCGGCATGATGCGAATGTTCGAGATCTTCGCCGCGGAGCAATTTCGCATGACGTATGTTTTCCGCGAAGTTGGCGAAGCAGAGACATGGCTGACTTCGCAGAGTAGCACGCGCGAACCGCCGGCCGGCCGGCCTGCCGGGGTGGCGTAGGCAAGCGGCACGGTCTATGAGCCGTGCTCTGACGATCTGCCCGCCGCGGCCTGCGGGCCGGGGGAACAGACCGAGTCACCCGCCGCCACGGATCCCGACTTCCAAGAAGTCGGGCCGGATTACGACAACGGCCCCGATCCCGAACCCGTTTACGACTGCATCCCGTGGAACATCGCGGCGGGGTCTATCCTTGCAGCGCAAAAACACGCCGGCGGCGCGATCCGGTGCGCATTCCGGGCTGTAAAAAAGCCGGATCAAGGGCTTGACAGGCCTATCCGCCAGGCAATAAAGGAAGTTCAACAACCGAATGGCCCCGGCCGGGTGAATCAGCAGCCGGCGGCGGGGCCGACAGATGGGAGAAAACATATGACGACAAACGAGAAGACCACGAAGAGCGCGATGCCCAAGAAAAACGATTTGATTTTGGTCGGCGGCGCCGGCGGTTTCATCGGCGGCGCGCTGGTGCGGTATTTTCACGACAAGGGATTCACCCGGATCCGCGCGGTGGACAAGAAACCGCTGCCGCACTGGTATCAGCGCACGCCGGGGGTCGAAGGCCTGTGCCTGGATTTGAGCGATGAGGCCAACTGCCGGGTGGCGGTCCGGGACGCCGTGGAGGTTTACAATCTGGCGGCGGATATGGGCGGCATGGGATTCATCGAGCGGTTCCGCATCGAATGCCTGCGCAGCATCCTGATCAACACGCACCTGATCGAGGCGGCGTACCGGGCGGGTGTGCAGCGCTATTTCTTCTCGTCGTCGGCCTGCGCCTACAACGTGAAATTGCAGGATGACCCGAATTGCCGCGCGCTGAAGGAATCGGACGCTTACCCGGCCTTTTCGGAGCGCGGTTATGGATGGGAGAAACTGTTGTCGGAAATGTTCTGCCAGGAATACTGGGCCGAGCGCGGCCTGCGAACGGCCATCGCCCGGTTCCACAATGTTTACGGGCCGTGGGGCACCTGGGACGGCGGGCGTGAAAAGGCGCCGGCGGCGATCTGCCGGAAGGTCATCGAGGCCAAGAATTCCGGCCAGAAAGAGATCGTCATCTGGGGCGACGGCAAGCAGACCCGCAGCTTCATGTACATCGATGATTGCACGAAGGGCATCGACATGATCATGCATAGTGATCAACTCATCGCCACGCCGATCAATCTCGGCACCAGCGAGCTGGTCTCGATCAATGACCTGGTCAGCATCGTGGAAAGCATCGGCGGCATCAAACTGAAGCGGAAATATGACCCGGACGCCCCGCGCGGGGTGGCCGGCCGCAACAGCGACAACACGTTCATCAAGCAGATGCTGGATTGGGAACCCGACACACCGCTGCGCAAGGGGCTCAAGGTGACCTATAACTGGATCGCGCAGCAGTACGAGGCGCGCAAGGCCGGCTTGAACACGGTTCGGGACATTTTCTGATTCCAGGAAAGGTCCACGAACATGTCTGCCAAGTCTCGCGGTAAGATCACCGGCGTGATTGGCGAGATCCCGTACCGGATCGCGCTGGCCGGCGGCTGGATCGACCAGCCGTTCATGTCGCAACTGAACCCGACGCCGCCCGGCTCGATGGTGGTGATCAGTCTCAAACCGACCTTCCGGTGGTTCGAGCGCGCGGGCATGGCCACCGGCACGCGCAAGGTGGCGCTGAAGTTGTGGGGCGGACGGATGCCGGCGGGCGATTACGCGAAGCGGGTGGAGGAATTGTACGCGGAAGAGAACAAGGGCAAGCCGGAACCGTCGGGTAGCCAGGACATGATCGGCCTGCTTTACCCGGGAGTGAACCGGTTGGATTTCGATTTCACGCATCAAGGCGGGATTTTCCCGAAACACATCGAATCCAACCATGATCCCGACGTCGCGCGCTGGCTGGAGAAGGTGATCCAGGTGTTGCCGGTCGAGCCGCGTCCGGAAGGATACAACCCGCTTGGCGTGAAGAATCTCGACCGCGAATGGATCCGCCGGCTTGGCCAGAGTGGGCGCGATTGTTATGACGCCATCCTAGCGAAGAATATCGACCGGCTCGGCGCTTCGATGAACGAATGCATGGCTTGCTGGGAGGCGCTGCTGCCGCACGTGGTCCGCCATCCGACGCTGAAGGTTGACCTGGTCGGGCTCATGCGTTACTACCAGTCGAAATATCCCGGGGCGATGTATTCCGGCTGCGGCGGCGGATATCTTTACGTGGTTTCCCGCCGGAAAATCCCGGGCGCGTTCAAGGTGGATGTGCGCATCGCTTGAGTCGGAGGAGCAACATGCAACGAGTCGTGGTCTCGGCCAGCTTCGATCATCTACGGTCGCCGCAGGTGTGTCTGTTGGAGGCGGCGGCGCAGCTGGGCGAGGTGCAGGTCGCGCTCTGGTCCGACGAGACCGTTCGGGCGATCACCGGCGAGGCACCCAAGTTCCCGCAGGCCGAGCGGGCGTATTGCGAAGCCAACCGGCTCGGCTATCACGTGGTCGCGGCCGACACGCTGGCGGGTTTTCCCAAGCCGGACCTCTATGCGGTCAACGAAGATGGTGACAAATCCGCAAAGAAAGAGTATTGTGAGCGCCACGGGATCGGATACGTGGTGCTCAAGCGCACGCCCAAGGAAGGGCTGGTGCGGAGATCGAGCACGGATTTGCGTTAACCACGGCGCTTGAACTGTGCCCCGTGGCCGCGGAGACGTGGCAGGAAGCGAAGGCAGCCGCCGCTGACTTCGCAGAGTAGCACGCGCGGACCGCCGGCCGGCGGCACGGAAAACGGCGCTCTCCCGGCGGGCGCGACAAAGCAATTGCGCATTTGCAAACACACATCCATTCACTCGTATGAAAAAAACACTCATCCCCGTTAGTGCGCTTTGGATACTGGCCGCACTAACCGCCCGCGCCACCGACGACATGGTCATTGCCGATTTCGAAGGAACGACCTACGGCGACTGGACCGTGGCTGGCGAGGCGTTCGGCCCGGGCCCGGCGCAGGGAACGTTGCCAAACCAAATGAGCGTGGATGGTTTCCTGGGCAAGGGGCTGGTCAACAGCTACTTCCATGGCGACAGGACGACCGGCACGCTCACCTCGCCCGAGTTTGTCATCAAGCGCAAGTTCATCAGCTTCCTCATCGGCGGCGGTGGCTGGCCCGGCCAGACCTGCATGAACCTGCTGGTTGATGGCCGGTCCGCCCGCACCGCCACCGGTCCCAACACGCAACCGGGCGGGAGCGAACATCTCGACTGGAGCCAGTGGGACGTGAGCGAATTCGCCGGCCAGAAGGCCGTTATACAGATCGTGGATGACGCCACCGGCGGGTGGGGACACATCAATGTGGACCAGATCGTTCAAACCGACCGGAAGCTGCCCGCGGCGATCAGCAACGCGACGCGCGAACTGAAGGTGGAGCAGCGCTACCTCAACCTGCCGGTGAAAAACGGCGCGCCCAAGCGCTGGCTGAGCCTGCTGGTCAACGGCAGGACCGAGCGCGATTTCGAGATCGAACTGGCCGAAGGCGAGCCGGACTGGTGGGCGTTCCTGGACCTGGCCCCGTTCAAGGGCAAGACAGTCGTCCTCCAGGGGGACACGCGCAGAGCGGGTGCGACCGCGCTTCCGGCCATCGAGCAGGCCGACGCAATCAAGGGCGCGGAGAACCTGTACCGCGAGCCGCTGCGGCCGCAGTTCCACTTCTCGCCGCGCCGCGGGTGGAACAACGATCCCAATGGCCTCGTGTTCTACAAGGGTGAATACCACCTGTTCTTCCAGCACAATCCTTACGGATGGAACTGGGGCAACATGCATTGGGGCCACGCGGTGAGCCCGGACCTGGTTCACTGGGAAGAACTGGGCGATGCGATCCATCCGGACGGCCTGGGCACGATCTTTTCGGGTTCAGCCGTGGTGGATACGGCGAACACGGCGGGTTTCGCGCGGGGCCGCGAACGCGCCATCGTCTGCATCTACACCGCGGCGGGCGGTACGAGCCGGCAGTCGCAGGGTGTGCCGTTCAGCCAGTGCATCGCCTACAGCACCGACCGGGGCCGCACGTGGACGAAGTACGCGAAGAACCCGGTGCTGTCCCATATCATCGGCGGAAATCGCGACCCGAAGGTCATTTGGTACGCGCCGGAGAGCAAATGGGTGATGGCCCTGTTCCTCGACGGGAACACCTACGCGTTGTTCGATTCGCCGGACCTCAAGAGCTGGCGGCGCCTATCCGACGTGGTCATTCCGGGCGCGGGCGAATGCCCCGAATTCTTTGAGATCCCCGTGCACGGTCAGAAGGCTGAAACGCGCTGGGTTTTTTACGGTGGCAATGCGCTGTATCTTATCGGGCGGTTCGACGGCCAGACGTTCAAGCCCGAATCCGGTCCGCTCCCGCTCAACCTGGGCAATTGTTTCTACGCGTCGCAGACCTTCAATAACATCCCGGCGGCGGACGGCCGGCGCATCCTCATCCCGTGGGGCCAGGTGAGCATGCCCGGCATGCCGTTCAACCAGATGATGGGCTTCCCGGTTGAGTTGACGCTGCGCGCGACGGACGAGGGCCTGCGTCTGTGCGCCTACCCGGTGCGCGAAATTGAAAAGCTCTGGGCGCGGAAGCAGGCGTGGAAGAATGCGGCGCTCAAACCCGGCGAGAACCCGCTCGCCCAGGCAAGAGGCGACCTGTTCGATATTGAGTTGGAACTTGTGCCCGGCGCAGCAGCGGAAGTGGGCTTCCATATCCGCGGTCTGCCGGTGGTCTACGATGTCCGGAAACAGGAATTGGCCTGCGGCGGCCGGCGCTCCACGCTGAAGCTGGCGGATGGCAGGCTGCGCCTGCGGTTGCTGGTGGATCGCATGTCCGTGGACATTTTCGGCAACGATGGGCACTGCTACATGCCCCTGCAGTTTCAACCCGCGCCGGACCATCGTGCGCTCGACCTCTACGCCAAGGGCGGTGAGGCCAGGATCACCGCGCTACAAATCCATGAGTTGAACTCCGCGTGGAAGCGGTGATCAGCTTTGACGTTGTACTATTAAGCATGGCGCCTGAACGGCGCCCCGTGGCTTCCGTGACGCGGCGGGAATTGATCAAACGCATGCCATGACCACCGCCCTCCAGTATCTGGCCGCGCGCGATGCGCGGCTCGCCGGCATCCTGACCGGTCCGCCGTTCAAGGCCTATCGGCACTCCGACCTCTATCTGGATCTGCTCGAGGCCATTCTCTCGCAGCAACTGTCCGGCAAAGCGGCGGCGACGATCTTCGACCGCTTCCTGGCTTTATTCCCCCGCCGCCAGCCCACGCCGCGCCGGTTGCGGGCGATGAGTCTGGAGCGTCTGCGGGCCGCGGGCCTCTCGCGCCAGAAAGCCGGCTATCTGCATAACGTCGCCGCTTTCGCGTTGCGCCATGACCTGAGCCGCGCGGCGCTGCGTCCGTTCAGCGATGACGAGATCGTCGCGCTGCTGGCGCAGATCAAGGGCGTCGGCCGCTGGACGGCGGAGATGCTGCTGATGTTTCCGCTGGACCGGCCCGATGTTTTTCCGGTGGACGACCTCGGCATCCAGCTCGCGATGCAGCAACTCTACGGGTTGCGCAGCCGCGGTCCGCGCCTGCGCCGGCGCCTGACCGCCATCGCCGAGGCCTGGCGTCCGCACCGCACGCTCGCCTGCAAATACCTCTGGCGCTGGCGCGCGTCCCAGCGCTGAACATCCGCCTGAGATGCGATCTGGCGCGCATTTTGGCTGAAAAAAGGCTGGATTATGGGTTTGACAGGCCCATCCGCCACGGTAAGACAGGCATCCCTGCCTGTCCGTCAGGCGCATGGCGGCCATAATTACAATGGCTGAGCGAACCCAAGGCTTGATTCCTCCTGCGCCGCGCGGTAGAATTAGAAAGTAGGCCTGTCATGACGCCGGAGCAACGCAAACAATACCTGGCGATCGCCAGCCGGCGTGTGAAGCCCGGCTCGGGGAGCGGTCCGCTCACACTGCGAGAACGAACCACCGCGTATGGGGCTCCGGACCTGAGCTTCCTCAGCAACGTCGTTGAGTTTACCGTTGTGGGAGGGGTGGCCACACGCCTCTACATGCCGGAGCGCATGACGTTGGATACGGATATCCTCGTGCGGCCGGACGATGCGGCTAGGGCGGAGGCCGCGTTGTGGGGTGCGGGATGCGAGAAAAGAGGACCGCTCACCATCGGCGGCAGCACGTGGACGATGCCCGATGGCCGGAGTCTGGACCTCGTGGCGTTCGATGCGCCTTGGACCGAAGCGGCCATTCGGACCTCCGTCCGGGGAAAGGATGGCCTCCCGTACATCGCGCTCCCGTACCTGGTGCTGATGAAACTGGGGGCGGGCAGGGCGCAGGACCTGGCGGACATCAGTCGGATGCTCGGCGGGGCCGATGCAGGGGGAATTGCCGAAAGCCGCCAGATTGTGGGCCGCTACCGACCGCAGGATGCCGAGGACTTGGAGAGTCTGATTCGACTGGGGAAACTGGAATACGAGCGACCGGGCCGGGGAACAACGCCAACCAATCGGCACGGCGATTCTACGTGCCGCTAGTCCGTCCGGCATAAGATCTCCAGGGCGATGCGACGCCACTGCGAACGCTTTTCCATGGGCGGGCAGGGGCCGAAGAAGGCGCGGTCGCCGAGGGCACCGTGTCGTCGGGTTTCAGAGAAAACCTGTAAATAGTAATTAGCATTATTTCTTTCGCTGTAACTACTCAGGTCCCAGGGTTCAGGGTTCGGGGTTCAGGAAATCTGCCATAAACTTCGCTATTTTCCCGCGCGGACGATGGGGACCAACGGCTTTCAGGCTCTGGGAATGGCTTCTCGATGGGCAAATCTTGTTTTCTTACCTGAACCCCGAACCCTGAACCCTCCCTACCTAAGTAGTTACCTTACGCTTTATAGCTCTGAAGGAGCTTGGGCATCGTGTAGTTCCTCTATGATGGTCATCCCAGCACGACCTCGAGGCGCTGGCCGGCGTTGAGGGTGGCGGCGGCGGCCAGGGTGACCAGCACGCGGCCGTCGGTCGCGGCCTGAGTCGTGGCCAGCGCCTGTCCGCCAAGGTGCACCTTGACGCTGGCCGGCGGCTGCCCGCCGGGCGCGGACAGCGCGATGGTCTTAAGCCGTAGCTTGCCGTACTTCAGTTCGATCACTGACTTCTGACCTCTGACTTCTGACTTCTGCTCGTACGTTCCCCAGCCCTCGGCCGACGTGAACGCAGCCTTGAAGTTTTCCGGCGTCAGCCGCGGCGCGAAACCGATGTGGCCTTTCGGTCCGTGGTACTCGAAACCGCACGCCGCGAGGAAAACGCCATAGCTGGCCATCGCGCGGGCGTAATGATCGCCGCACTCGACTTCGTTCCACGGATTGCGGCGGGCGGCATGATACCGGTCGTGAATGGCGCGGGTGACGGCCAGGCCCTCCTGCACCAAGCCTTCCCAGACCATGTGGCTGGCGGCCTGATACTCGAAACCGGTCATGCACTCGTTGAAATACATGGCGGCCCACGCGCCGCCACCCTGGCCCTTCGCCTTGTCATAATCCCAGTCGGCGCGTGGGAAACTGCACATCAGCAAACCCGCCTCGCCCGGCATGGCGTACCAGCGGCCGGGCTTGTTGACCGCCCGATACGGGCCGACGTCCGGCGCGAAGTTGTATTTCCAGAGCGACCGCAGGGCGGACAGGGTTTCCTTTTGCGGCAGGGTCCGGCCCAACGCCACCTGCCACGCCCAGCTCTGCCCCATGACCTGGTCAATCTCGCAGCCGCTGCCGGAGTTGACCGCATTGAGGTGTTGCGGATCCGGCTTGTTGATGAAGTACTCGCCGTCGTACAATTGGGCGACCAGGTTCTGCTGTCCGGTTTCAAAGAGTTCCCGGCAACGCTGGGCGAAAGCGGCATCATCCACCTCGATGGCCATCTGCTCGCCCGCCCGCAGCGCCGCCACGTACAGCCCGCTGAGCCAGGCGACCGGACCAAACCAGTCGGTGTCGAGGGTGTTGTGCTGGTTGCTCTCGATCAGGCCGTCGCCGTTGGCATCCTTCGCGATGAGCCACTCGAGGGCCCGCTTCACACCCGGCCAGATCCGCCGCAGGAACGCGTCGTTGGCCGCCATCTGGTGTTCGCGCAACGCCCGCAGCACAGTACCGGCCTGCGCGTCGATGGCCGGGATGTCGTTGTGCTCGGCGCGGAACCAGATCGCGCCGTCCGGCTTCAGCGCCAGCCCGAAGTCCACCTGCTCGCGCAGGCCCCGCTCCAGTTCCGGGAACACCCGCGCCATCGCGTGGGCATACTGCCAGACGTGTCCGCAGGTGCCCTCGCAGCACCCCACGCCCTCCCAGCCCCAGAACCGGTCGCTGGCGGCAAACCAGTGCGCGGTCGAGGTGGCCAGGATCGAGGTGTTGAGGAACGTCCGGTCAAGGAACCAGTAGGGCAGGGTTGAGTCGTACCACGTGTCGTGCCACAGTTTGGTTTGAGCGGCGAGCGCCGCGAAATTCTTCGCCACATACGCCGTGACCTCGGCCGCGGAGTTGAAGCGCTTGGCGTAGTGACGCGGGCCGACGTTGGGCAGGTTCTGGATGCGGTCGTGCGGGAAATGCCACGCGACCACAAAGGTGACCGTCGCGGCCTGGCCGGGCGCGAGGGCCAGCTTGCGGCCGAGCGCGCCGATGAGCTTCTGGTCAAGGGACACGCCGGCGGGGCCTTCCGCCGGGGCCACCGGCAACGTGCAGCGCGGTAGCGCCAGATCGTCCGCCTGCGGATCGAGGAGCGCCAGGCCCATCGTGCCGTAATCGAACAAATCGTCCAAACGACCGCTCACCGGCGGCTGGTCGCTGAAGGTGATCCTGCCGACGCCGATGTTCCCCCAACCGCCCTTTTCATCGTCCACGATCTCGAGTACGGCTTGCTGGCCCTTGAACTCCCGGACGTCCATGCTTTGCAGGGACATGCGGTTGTCGTTCTGGCCGGTGACGGACCGGACCACCTTATCGGCGATCCGCACGTTCACGCAGGTCTTATCCGGGTGGTTGCCGCCGCCGATCCACAGCGTGATGAAATTGCGCGCGATGGCAAACGGCTGGCTGGTGAGCTTGCCGGTCTGGCCATCCTTCGCGGCGACTTCGGCGCCCGGGGCGGAAGCGTGGGAATTCACCAACCGCTCGCCTTCGCCACCGACGTCGCCCTGGTAGCCAGGAATCGCCGACCGCTGGATCGGCCCCGACCCGAACGCCGTACCTTCCACCGTCCAGCCGGCGTATGTCTCCTTGTTCCAATCCTCGAACACGACGTCGGGCGCGGCTGCTGCGCCGGCGGCCTGCGGAACCTCCACGGCGCAGTTCAGGAAGGTGCCTGCCTGGCCGCGCACCACGGCGTTGCGCCGCAGGCCTGACTGCGTCCGGTTGTGCAGGCACACCGCGTTCTCCAGCCAGCCCACCAGCTCGGCCGCGACCGGCGCCGCCGAGGTGTTCTTCACCGTGAAGCGCAGCACGGTGGCCGGCAGGTTGGAATCGTCGGCGTTGAGCGGAATGAATGGCGAGAACGCTTCCAGCGCCACGGTCACGGGCGCCGCCGGGTCCTGGTACTCGACGAACGCCAGCGGATATTCGCCGCAGAAACGGATGTCGGCAAATCCGGCGCGGTCGAGGGTGCGGGTTTGGCCGCCGATGCGCACGGCGAACCCCTGCTCGAGCGGCGAACCGGGTTTGGGCGGATGCGCGTAATTTCCGTCGCCGGTGCCGATGTGCTTGTTGAAGATGTCCCAATGCCAGAGCTTGCCGTCGCCGCCGAGGTAGAGTTGGCCTGTGCCGATTCCGCCGATGGGCATGCCGATCAGGTCCAACTCCTTGCCGCGGTAGACCGTCCGCTCGCCACGGGCGTACAGCGCTTTGACCCAGTTGGGGTCCAGCTTCTTATCGGCCGGCACCAGCTTCTCGAAGTCTGCTGCCGTAAAGGGCCCGGCCATCACCGGCAGTCGCGGCGCCAAGGTCGCCACCGCGCCCAGGCCGACGAGTTTGACGAAGTTCCGGCGCGTGACGACCCCGCCGCAGCACGCGGCGCCCGTGCAGTTGCTCTTCCGCTGACCGCGTGGCTTGCTCATGGTGCGCTCCTTATCCGTGCCTGAACTATCCCCGGTAAAGCCTGAAACGCCGCTACCAATAACAAATCCTTACGCCGCGCGACAATCATTTTGGAGATGCGACGGTTTCCCATGGCCGGTCTTGGCCTTGCAAATTCTTTCCAAGGAAGCACGCGGAGCGCATGGAGGAAGGAGGAAAACCTGAGAAAACGGGAAACAGAGTTGTTGCCACGGATGAACACTGATTACCACGGATGAGGATGAGCTTCGGCTCAGCCTACGGCTTCGTGCCGGCCGGCGGGCGCCAGCACGACAACCAGTTCGCCCTTGACCGCGCGGCCCTGGAACCGGGCGGCGATTTCGGCGGGCGTGCCGGTGAGGCTTTCTTCGAAGTGCTTGGTCAATTCCCGGCCGACGTACACGCGCCGCGCGGGCATGATCTCCACCAGCTCGGCGAGCAGCTTGAGCAGGCGGTAAGGCGATTCGAACAGCACCACGGGCTGGGGGCAGGCCGCGAGTTCGGTCAGCCGCCGCCGCCGCGCGCCGGACTTGTGCGGCAGAAAGCCGTCGAACAGGAAGCCCGCGCCGCCGAAGCCGCTTAAGGCCACGGCGCTGGTGACCGCCGACGGGCCCGGCAGGACGGTGACGGGCAAGCCTGCCGCCCGTACGGCAGCGACCACGCGCGCGCCGGGGTCGGAGACGGCCGGCATGCCGGCGTCGCTGACCAGCGCGACGGCGGCGCCGGCGCGAATCCGGTCGAGGATCAGGTTCACGCGCGACGCTTCGTTGAACTTGTGGCTGCTGATCAGGGGCGTGCCGATGGCATAACGCTCGAGCAACTTGCGGGTTTGGCGTGTATCTTCGGCCACGATCAGGTTGGCGCTTTTGAGCGTCTCCAGCGCCCGCAGGGTGATGTCGCCCAGATTGCCGATCGGCGTACCGACGATATAGAGTCCCGCATCCATGGCCGGCAGGCAGTATGGCAGGCCCGCGGCCCGGCGGCCAGCCATTCTCCGCCTGCCAAGAGCAGTTGATCTGCACTACAGCTCAACTGCTCCTGAATGAAGAAGCCTTGCTACCGGTGTTCCGGCAGCGTCAAGGCACCCGGAGTAACGCAAGCTGTGAAGCAGCCGCTGTCAGGGCGAGCTAGAACTGGGCTGGCTCCGCCGGCTTGGAGTTGCACTGGGCGGCCAGCGTGGACGGGGCGCATTGCTGCAGCAGGAGATTGTTCGCGGCGTCGAACAGGCTGACGATCAGGCCGTAGAACTCGCGCCCCGACGTATGATGGCCGGAATTGCTGTCATAGAAATCGTTTTTGCTCAGCGCGATGCCCCTGGCATCCACTGTGTAGGCCCGGCTGCGGGGCAAGGGCGGCAGGGGGATCTGCTCGACTTTTTCCCGGCGCAGATCGTTCGCGCGCGAGGACGGCTGGCTGAAGTATTCCAGCACCATTTTGCAGCCCTCCGGCAGCTCGTGGCTCCTGGCGGCCAGCGTGATCCGAGGGATGCTCGCAATATTGCTGGGCTTGGTTCTAATGACGGCCCTGGGAGGGCTGCCACCGTGGCCGGGATTGCCGCCCCTGGCCGCATAGATTGGCAAGGAAGGATTACCGCTCAAATCCGCTTTGGCGGAGGTGATGGCCACGCGCAGATCGAAAAATAACTGGGTCAACCGCTGGTCCGCCGACGGGAACTCCAAACGCAGAGGGTGCAGATCCTTCAACAGTGGTTCCTTCCCCGGCGGATAGAACTTATAACCCCCGAGTTCCACCACGGTGGCCGCGGGGATGGGTGGTGCGGGCTCTGGCGGTTTTTCCGGCTCGCGCACGGGGGGCAGGGATGGATCACGGCTCTTGGAGGCCGCAGCCTGCTGCAACGCCAGGGCCTCGTGCACCAGGTTGTTGCCCAGCACCCGCTCTTTTTCCGCGTTCACCGCGTCCACGCCGCCGGGGTCCTGCCGGGCCGCCAAGTCCTTCTGCATCAACGTCAAGTTCTGGAGGTAGCGTTCGCTGGCCGCAACGATCCTCTGCGCCTGTTCCCGCGCCCCGCCGGCGGTTTGCGCGCGCCAGGCGAGCTGCAGCTTCTGCAGCGCCGGCCATGCGGCGGATAGCGCGCTTGCCGGGATGTCGCCGGACTGCTCAAACCGCGCTTTTTCGCCGCGTACGGCGAGCATCGCCGGCAACTGGTTGCCCGCGGACTGCAGCGCCTCTTCCAAGGCCGTCAGGTCGGCGAGATAGCGCTGTTGGAGCGCCTTGGCAGCCTCCAGGCGCTGGCGTTGCACGTCGCGGATGTTCGCCTCAAACTGTTTTCTGGCTGCGTCCAAATCGGGGGCGGCGACGGACGGCGCCGCTTTGTTCGTGGCGGTCAGAGCCGCTGTCGGCGGCGGCCCGGGCTCGGCGATGGCCAGCCCCCGGCAAAGCGTCAGCAGACACAGCATACCGCCCGCTGCTCTTGAAGTTCTCATCAATCATCCTGCCGACGGAGGCGCCCGAATATGGCTTCGGACAGCCGGGTTATAAATTATAGTCGCGCCATGCCCGCCAGCGGTTACAGAAAGCAGCACGGGGCGCAGACGGGCAGGGATCATGGCGTGCTCCTTGGGGCTGAATCGGCGGAAACCATCGCATGGATTTGGGTCACATCGGGCGCGGCCTTCGCGGGAGCGTCCGATAAGAAAGCGTTCTTCCGGCGGTACGAGCGCCCGCCGGTGTAGACCGCATGAAAATGCGCTCGCATGAAAAAAAAGGTGTCGAAACAAAGTTGGGAAGTCAAGCGTGATCCCCATCTGACTAATCTGACGCTTGACAAAACGCGCGGGCATGCTTATTGCCTCACGCATGTCGAAATTGATTCCAGTCCGGCTGGGTTCCCGGTCCTACACCATCCACCTCGGCGCCGGCCTGCTGGAGACGCTGGGGGCGCTGAGCGGCGCCGCCGTGCGCGGCCGGACCTGCCTGGTGGTGTCCGACGGCCACGTGGCGCCCCTGTACGGGGAGCGCGTGGCGGCCAGCCTGCGGGCCGCCGGCTTCACGGTGAGCGCGGCCGTCGTGCCGCCGGGCGAAATGAGCAAGAGCAGCGCGCAGCTTCTGGCGCTGTACGACGACGCGGTGCGCGCCGGGTTGGACCGCGCCGGCTGCATCGTGGCGCTCGGTGGCGGCGTGGTGGGCGATCTGGCCGGTTTCCTGGCCGCGACGTACCTGCGCGGCGTGGCGTTGGTGCAGGCGCCGACCACGCTGCTGGCCATGGTGGACAGCAGCGTCGGCGGCAAGACCGGCATCAATCTGCCCGCCGGCAAGAACCTCGTCGGCGCGTTCCATCAGCCCGCCCTGGTCGTGGCCGACCTCGAGACGCTCCAGACGCTGCCGGCCCGCGAGGGCCGGGCCGGTCTGGCCGAGGTGGTGAAATACGGCGCCATCCGCGACGCGCAGTTGTTCCAAACGCTGGAAGCTTGCGGCGGCTGGCTGGCCCAACCCTGGGGCACGCTGGCCGCCGACGAACGCGGCCGGCTGGCGGAAATCATCGCCCGCTGCTGCGAAATCAAGGCCGACATCGTGGCGGGCGACGAACAGGAGCAGTCGGGGCTGCGGGCGCTGCTGAATTTCGGGCATACCTTCGGCCACGCAGTGGAGCAGGTCGCCGGCTACGGGACGCTGCTGCACGGCGAGGCCGTGGCTATCGGCATGGCCCTGGCCGCCCGGCTCGCGACGCGCCAGACCGGGCTGCCGCCGGCGGAGGCGGACCGCATCATTGGCCTGTTGCGCGGACTGGGCCTGCCGGTGGCGGCCCAGAGCCTCGCTTGGGCGGATTTGCGCGCGGCCATGAACGTGGACAAGAAGGCGCAGGAACGCGCGCCGCGCTGGGTGCTGCTGCGCCAACTCGGCGCGGCGGTGGCCGGCTGCGTTGTGCCGGAGGAGGACTTGGAAGCAGTGTTCAGTAATGAAAATTCGAAACTCGAATATCGAATTTCGAAACAAATCCCAATAACGAAAAGTAAAAAAACGAAACAAAAAGCAGGCCAGCGTCGGCAGTAGATCCCGACAGTTGGCGTGGCTGGGATTACTGTGAAGCCAGCGGCTGGGTTTCGATATTTGACGCTTTTGAATTTCTATTTTGTTTCGAATTACGGATTTCGATATTCGGATTTATCTAACTAGCGAGGTGTCTATGGCGTCGGTCAACGAAAACATTGTACGCGAATACTTCGAAGCGCTGGGGTTTTTGGTGAACCAGCCGCGCAAGTATCAGGTGATGTCGCGCGCCAAGCAGGCGGAGGAAGAGGTGGACCTCATCGTTGTCAACCCGCGCGGCGGCGCGGCCGAGCTGCCGCCGCTGGAGGTCTGGGGCGCGGCGGAGATGCGGCAGGTCTGCCGGGCGGTCGTTGGCATCCGCGGCTGGCACAGCGAGCGGTTCAGCCCGGCCAAGCTGGAAGTGGAAAAGGACCTGTTCCGGCTGGCGGACAGCCTGGTGCTGAAAAAGGCCGAGCGCCAACTGGGCGGCGCCGGGCCGGTGGCGAAAATCATCTGCCTGCCCGAGTTGCCAGCTTCAAGGACACTGCGCCGCAAGTCGCTGGAGAGACTGCAGGCGGGCGGCATTGACGGCGTGCTCCTGTTCCGCCCGATGCTGCTGGAGTTGATCGGGCACGTGGACGCGCAGAAGAATTACGAGCGCTCCGACCTGCTGCAGACCCTCCGCATTCTCAAGGCGCACGACCTCTTCAAGAGCGCACAACTGGATCTGTTCCGGATGCGGAAAAAACGGAAAGAAGTGCACCGCCAAGACGCCAAGGACGCCAAGTCGGAAAAGGAGGAACAACATGCAAGTACAGGAAAAACAGGAACCGACTGACAAACTGGATGCCCAGGCGCACGCCGTCATCGGTGCCGCTATCGAGGTTCACCGTGTTTTGGGGCCTGGATTCTTGGAGCAACATTACGAAGAGGCGTTGTGCGTGGAATTGACCCTGCGCGGCATCCCCTATCAACGGCAAGTTACCGTCGCGTTGGACTTCAAAGGGTATCCCATAGGGCAAGGACGCTTGGATCTGCTGATTTGTGGCGATCTGGTCCTGGAATTAAAGGCAGTAAATGAACTGGCCCCGATTGATACCGCTCAATTGATTGCCTATCTGAAAATGACCAAGCATAAATTAGGCCTGTTATTGAATTTTAACGTGGTTTTGATGAAGCAAGGCATCAAGCGCATCGTCAACTCTTGATCTGCTTGGCGCACTTGGCGTCTTGGCGGTTACGATGACCTCACGCGAAGCGTACATTGCCCTGAACATGATTGACCAGCTTGGCCCGGTCCGCGTCCGGGCGCTGGTGGAGGCCTGCGGGGCGCCGGAGGCGGTATTCCAGGCCGGCTTTGACGACCTCGTCCGGGTCAAGGGGATCGGGGCGGAACTGGCCCGGGGCATCGTGGCGCGGCGCGGGCAAGCGGATCCCGCCGCCGAGGAAAAAAAAGCCGCCCGGCTCGGCGCGCGCATCGTCGCTTTTCCGGACGACGACTATCCCGAGTTGCTCAAACAAATCCACGACCCGCCCCTGGCGCTTTACGTCCTCGGCACGCTGGAGAAGAAGGACCGGCATGCCATCGCCCTGGTCGGCACGCGGCGCGCCACGCACTACGGCCTGAGCGTGGCCGACCGGCTGGCTTATCAACTGGCGCGCTGCGGGCTGGCGGTGGTCAGCGGCCTGGCCCGCGGCATAGACACCGCCGCGCACCGCGGCGCGCTCAAGGGCGGCGGCCGCACGCTGGCCGTGCTCGGCAGCGCGCTGGACACGCTCTATCCACCCGAGAACGCGGAGCTCGCGCGGCAGATCGCCGCACAGGGCGCGGTGCTTTCCGAATATACGCTCGGCCGCGAGGCCGACCGCACCACGTTCCCCTATCGCAACCGCGTGATCAGCGGCCTCAGCCTGGGCACGGTCATCGTCGAGGCCGACGTCGGCAGCGGCGCGCTGATGACCGCCGATGCCGCGTTGGAGCAGGGGCGCAGCGTCTTCGCCGTGCCCGGCCGGATTGACTCGGCCGCCTCGCGCGGCGCGCACCGGCTGATCAAGGCCGGGGCGCGGCTGCTGGACGACGTGGACGACGTCCTGCAGGAATTTGAAATGCTGATTCCGCCCGAGCACCGGCAGAAAGCCGACGCCCTGGACCCGCGTCCGCGCGTCCAGCTCTCGCCCGACGAGCAGGCCGTGGTCCGCGCGTTGTACGCGGAGCCGCTTGACGTGGACACGCTGGCGCGGCGAGCCGGCCTCGCCAGCGCCACGCTCAACGCACTGCTCTTGGGGCTTGAAATGAAGCGTGTAGTCCGTATGCTGCCCGGCCGCGTGGTCGCGCTGGCGGAAGGGTTGAAGGGAAAGGCGGAGCCCTGAGCCTGCACGACGGGCCCGGAAGGAAACGAACCATGGCAACCAATCTGCTGATCGTGGAATCGCCGGCGAAGGCCAAGACCATCAACCGGTTCCTGGGCCGGGACTTCATCGTCAAGGCGTCCATGGGCCACGTGCGCGATCTGCCGGAGAAGGATCTCGGCATTGACGTCGACCAGCAGTTCCAGCCCAAGTACGTGCCCATCAAGAGCCGTGCCAAGGTGATCGCGGAGCTCCTGGCCGCGGCCAAGCAGGCCGACACGGTCTACCTGGCGCCCGATCCGGATCGCGAGGGCGAGGCCATCGCCTGGCACCTGATGGCGCTGTTGAAAAAAGCCGTGCCGGAGGACCGTTTCCTGCGCGTGACGTACAACGAGATCACGGAGCAGGCCATCCGCAAGGCCCTGGCGCATCCCGGCAAGATTGATCTGCACCGCGTGGATTCGCAGCAGGCCCGCCGCGTGCTGGACCGGCTCGTGGGCTACAAGGTCAGTCCGCTGCTCTGGCGGCGGATCCGCGGCGCCACGAGCGCCGGCCGCGTGCAATCGGTGGCCCTGCGGCTGGTCTGCGAGCGCGAGGCGGCAATCGAGAACTTCAAGCCCGAGGAGTTCTGGCTGCTGGGCGCCAAGGTGCGCAAACAGGCGGCCCCGGTGGACCCGTTTGAAATCCGCCTGGCGCGGATCAACGACGGCAAGGCGGAGATCAAGTCCGGCGACCAGGCCCGGGCCATCCAGGCCGACCTCGACGGCCGGACGCTGCGGGTCGCGGCGGTGATCAACCGCGAGCTGGCCAAGCGCGCGCCGCCGCCGTTCATCACCAGCACCCTGCAGCAGGCGGGGTCCAGCGTGTACGGCCTGTCGCCCGCGAGCACCATGAAGATCGCGCAAAAACTGTACGAGGGCGTGGATCTGCCCGGCGGCGAGCACGTGGGCCTGATCACCTACATGCGCACCGACTCGCTGGCCGTGGCCCGCGAGGCGCAGGAGGCCTGCCGCGAATTCATTGCGCACCAGTTGGGCGTGCCCTTCCTGCCCGACCGGGCGCCGGTCTTCAAGAGCCGCGCCAGCGCGCAGGAGGCGCACGAGTGCATCCGGCCGACCAGCGTCCACCGCACGCCGGACGCGGTGGCGGCGATGCTGCCGCCGGACGAAGCCAAGCTCTACCGGCTGATCTGGCAGCGGTTCGTCGCCAGCCAGATGGCGGCGGCAAAGATCGCGCAGCGCACGGTGGAGATCGAAGCCCCGCCGCCGACGGGTCGGAGCAGCACCTACCTGTTCCGCGCGACAGCGTCGGAAGTGACCTTCCCCGGCTATATGCAAGTCACCGGCGTCCTCGAGGAGCGCGACCGGAAGAACGGCAAGGAGGGCGAGGAGGAGGCCGAGGTGGACCGCCTGCCGCCGCTGGCCGTGGGTGAAAGGCTGGACCTGCTCGCATGGCTGACGCAGCAGAAGTTCACCCAGCCGCCGGCGCGCTTCACGGAGGCGTCCCTCGTCAAGGCGCTGGAGGAAGACGGCATCGGCCGGCCCAGCACCTACGCCAGCATCATCGCCACGCTGCTCAACCGGCATTACGTGGAAAAGGACAAGCGCGCGCTCAAGCCGACCGGGCTCGGGCGGCAGACCAACGATTTTCTCGTCAAGCATCTTGGCGAACTCTTCGATGTGAAGTTCACGGCCGGCATGGAGGAGAAGCTTGACGAGATCGAGGAGGGCAAGGTCGAGTGGCACGGGATGATGGCCGAGTTCTATGCGCAGTTGGTCGCGTGGCTGGCGGCCGCCCGGACGTATGGCGTCGAGCCGGAGAAGGTGAAGCAACTGGTCGAGCTGCTCGGCGGCGTGCAGACGTGGGCCGCGCCGCGCAAGGTCGGCAAGCGCACCTACAGCGATCAGGAACTTTATGAATCCATCCGCGCGCAACTGGCCGAGGGCAAAACCACCTCCGACCGTCAGTGGCCCGCCCTGCAGCGCATGGCGCACGACTACCTCGAGCAGGTGCCGGCGCTGAAGGACGCCGCGGAGGCGCTCGGCATCTACGCCGCGCATGCCGCGATCCTCCGCCCGGCGGAGCCGGCCAGCCCGGTCACGCTGCGCAAGATCGAGCTGCTGAAGTCCGTCACCTTCGGCGCGCCGCGCAAATTCGGCCGGCGCACGTTCAATGACCAGACGTTTTTCGAATCGCTGCGCCAGCAGGCCGAAGGCGGGCGCGGCCTGTCGGAGAAGCAGATCGGCGTGCTCGACAAGATGCTGCGGAAATACGCGGAGCAGATCCCGGATTTCGAAGCGGTGTCCGGGGAACTGGGCCTGGTGGCGCCGGTCGCCAGGGTGGAAGACGCGGAGAGCGGCCGGCTGGTCGGCTGGTTCCGGCACGTCAAGGAATGGCGCGCCCCGGTCCAGCGCGGCCGACGGCTGTGGGACGACAAGGAATTCGTCCAGTCGCTGTCGCACCAGTACGCCCAGAACAAACGGCTGTCGCCCAAGCAGGTCGCCTCGCTGCGGAAGATGATCAAGCACTACGTTGCCCAACTGCCGCCGGAGGCCGCGGCGGCCCTGCCGCCCAAGGCGGAAAGTCCGAAATCCGAAAACCAAAACCCGAAACAAGAAAGCGGAAATCAGAAATCAGAAACCGCGAAATCCGAATCAAGCGGCTTGGACCCTGACCCTTTCCGCTGATCTCTGAACCCCTGCCCCCTGAACCCTTCCTCCTCCCCCTCATGTCGGACATCGTTCAGCCATCCATCGCCGTGCTCGCCGATCCCTGCCTGACGCATTTTTTCAACTACCTGCGCGGCGAGCGCAACGCGTCGGATCACACGCTCAACGGCTATCGGATTGATGTGGCACAATGCATCGCCCAGTTATGGGGGCTGGAAGCGCGGCCACCGTTTCCGTGGAAGGAACTCGACCGGTATGCCGCGCGTCGTTTCCTGGCCGGCTTCCAGAAGACCGGCTGCGCGCCGACCACCACCGGCCGCAAGCTGTCCGCCCTGCGGTCCTTCTTCCGCTTTCTCGTGCGCGAAGGGCAGGTGGATGTCAATCCCTTCGCCGGCCTGCAGGCGCCGAAAAAAGACAAGCGCCTGCCCGCGGTCCTGAGCATTCCGGAGGTGAACCGCCTGCTCGACGCGCCGCAGCAGGCGCCCGCGCCGCCCGCCGCGGACCTGCCGCCGCGGGCGCGCGCCTTCGCGGCGTATGCCCGGTTGCGCGACATCGCGATCCTGGAACTGCTCTACAGCACCGGCATGCGGCTCGGCGAACTCACCGGCTTGATCGAGGAGCGCATTGATTACCTCTCCGGCGTGGTCAAGGTGCGCGGCAAGGGGAAGAAGGAGCGGCTCTGTCCGATGGGCCGGCCGGCGGCGCGCGCGCTGCGCGCCGCGCTGGCGGCCCGCGCGGCGCTGGGCGTCGCGCCCGGCCGCCGGGGCGCGGCGCTGTTCCTGAATGTGCACGGCGGCGCGCTGACGCCCCGCTCGATCGAACGCCTGCTGAAAAAATACGCGCTGCAGGCCGGTCTCAGCCCGCAGCTCTCGCCGCACGCGCTGCGGCACAGCTTTGCCACGCACCTGCTGGACGCCGGCGCGGACCTGCGCAGTGTCCAGGAACTGCTCGGCCACGCCAGCCTGTCCACCACACAAATCTACACCCATGTCACCGTGGAGCGCTTGAAGCAGGTTTACGAGCAGGCGCATCCGCGGGCGTGAGGCGGGGCGAGCAGACCTCTTCGTGGGCGTCCTCCTGCGGAGGACAGCCCCGCGGTGATGCTGCGATTGTTTGCGCGGGGCTGGAAGCCCCGCCCACAAAAGCCTGGCACGGCTATTCCACCGTCCTTCGAATGCCCCCCTCGGCGGAACGGGAATGCGCGCGCGACCCCTATCCCGGGGAAAAAATGCTCGACATGGCGGCGGGGTTCAAGGAAGGTTTACCGGTCCGTTGCGCGTGGCCCCCGGTGTGGCCGGGGACCAAGGTCCACGGACAACAGACACCATGCTCTGGTTTTTCTATAATGTCCTTTTTGTCTTTGGCTTTGCGGCGCTGCTGCCGCGCTTCCTGTGGCGCATGGCGCGGCGCGGCGGCTATGCGCGGAATTTTCTCGAGCGGTTCGGCCGCTACGCGCCGGGGGTGCGCGCGCAACTGGCCGCGGGCGGCCGGGTCTGGGTCCATGCCGTCAGTGTCGGCGAGGTGGGCGTGGGCCTGCGGCTGATCGCGGAGTTGCGCCGCCGCCAGCCGGGGTTGCATTGCGTCCTGAGCACCACCACCTCCACCGGCCATGCCGTGGCGCAACGGCAGCTCGCGGCGGGCGATGTGCTTATCTACTTTCCGCTGGATTTCCCTTTGATCACACGGCGCGTGTTGCGCTTGATCCAGCCGCGCGCGCTGCTGCTGATCGAAAACGAGCTCTGGCCCAACCTCGTCCGGGGCGCCCGCCGGCGGAATGTGCCGGTGGCCATGATCAATGGCCGCATCTCGCCGCATTCCTATGGCGGCTATCGCCTGCTGAAACCGTTAACCCGCCGTCTGCTCGCCGGCGTCAACCTGTTCTGCGCGCAGGGCGCGGCGGACGCGCAGCGGCTGCTCGAGCTCGGCGCCCCCGCCGCCCGCGTGCAGGTCCTGGGCAGCGCCAAGTACGATCTCGCGCCCGCCGGCGACGGCGGCGCTCTGCTGGCGCGTGCCGCACTGCGCGCCGCCGGCTTCGCGGATGAGCGCCCCCTGCTGCTCGGCGGTTCCACCTGGCCCGGCGAGGAAGCCGTGTTGCTCGATGCCTGGCGCGCGCTTCACGACCGGTTTCCGGACCTGGCGCTAGTGCTCGTGCCCCGCCATGCCGAGCGCCGCGCGGAGGTGCTCAAGGAAATCGAACAGCGCGGACTGCGGGTTGTGCTCCGATCCGACCTCCCGGCGCCGGCCGCCGCAGCGCGCCCCGACGTGTTCCTGGTGGACACCACCGGCGAGTTGCGTAATTTCTATGCCGTGGCCGATGTGATCTTCGTCGGCAAGAGCCTGACCCGCCACGGCGGCCAGAACATCATTGAACCGGCGCTGTGCGCCAAGCCCGTGCTCGTGGGGCCCCACATGGAGAACTTCGAAAGCATCGTCCCCGATTTTCTCGCGGCGCGGGCGCTGGTGCAGGTGCCCGATGCCGCGGCCCTGACGACGGCGATCGGCGAGTTACTGGCCGATCCCGACGCCCGCCAAGCCATGGGCGCGCGCGCTGCGGACGTGGTGCGCGACAAGGCCGGCGCCATCCGCGCCACGGTGGACCGACTGCTGCCGCTGTTGACCTAGTGACCGACGAAAGGAAAACAAAATGCAAAACATCAAGATTGTAACGCTGGCCCTAATTGGCGCCTGCTGCGCGGGAACATTGGCGCAGTCCTCAGACGACGCGTCGCCGTGGATGCAACCCGCTCCCGCCGCGCTCCAGCGGTGGCAGGATATGCGGTTCGGCATGTTCATTCATTGGGGCCCGGTGAGCCTCACCGGCCATGAAATCGGCTGGTCGCGCGGCGACCAGACGCCGATCGAGAAGTACGACAACCTCTACAAAGAGTTCAATCCCACCAATTTCGACGCCGCGGCCTGGGTGGCCACCGCCAAGGCCGCCGGCATGAAGTACATCGTGCTGACCACCAAACACCACGACGGCTTCTGCCTCTGGGATACGAAGCAGACCGATTACAACATCATGAACTCGCCCTTCCATCGTGACGTGGTCAAGGAATTGTCCGCCGCCTGCAAGCGGCAGAGGCTCGGCTTTGGCACCTACTATTCCGTATGCGACTGGCATCATCCGGATTTTCCGCTGACCAGCCCCGGGGGTCAAAAGCAGCGCGAGAAGTCGGACCTCGACGCCTATAACCGTTATCTGCTGGCGCAGATCAAGGAACTCATCGTCAATTACGGGCCGCTGCTCACGCTCTGGAACGACGTGCCGCAGATGTTCGAGGGCCGCGGCGTGAACACCATCAAGATGGCGCGCGCGCTGCAGCCGGATATCCTGTTCAACGACCGCACCGGCGACGGCGGCGACTACGGCACGCCGGAGCAGAGCATCGGCGCCTTCGACATGGCACGGCCGTGGGAGACCTGCATGACCATCTGCCAGCAGTGGGCCTGGAAGCCCGGCGATCAGATGAAGTCGCTGCCGGACTGCCTGCAAGTGCTCCTCCGCACCGTTGGGGGCAACGGCAACCTGTTGTTCAACGTCGGCCCCATGCCCGATGGCCGCATCGAGCCGCGCCAGGTCGAGCGCCTCAAGGAAATGGGGGTGTGGCTGGAAAAATACGGCGCGGCTGTTTACGGCACGCGCGGCGGTCCGTTCAAGCCCGCCTCGCACCTCGTTTCCACCCGCAAAGATCGTACCATTTTCCTGCACATCCTCGGCTGGCCCGCGGACACGCTCCAACTGCCGCCCCTGCCGGCCAAGATCGTCAAACACCGCGTGCTCACCGGCGGCGAAGCCACGGTCAAGCAGACCGACGCCGGCGTGGAAGTTGCCGTCCCCGCCGCCCGCCGCCAACCCATCGACACGATCGTGGCCTTGGAACTCGACCAGCCGGCCATGGAAATCGAGCCGCTCAACCTCCCGGCTCCGGAAAAGCACTGACGGCTGCTGACCGGGTGGGGCAATTCCTAAGGGACTGGCTCAATGAAGGACGCAACTGGATCGACGGTGATGATCTCGCCGGAATATGAACGGGCGGTATCGGAGAAGAAATCCCACAACTTCCCGCTCGCCCTGCCGGAACATAATGAATCAGTTGCGAGTGGTGGATTGGAGACCGTCGTGTATGGGCGCGCTGCACGGCACCGGAAGCGAGCCGGCCAAGCGTTGACGCTGGGCGGCAGGATGGGGTGGGCGGGTCTGTTGCGCCCCCACAGGCATGGTTGCGCTGCGGTACTGTCCGACGCGTTTGGGCTGATGGACGGCGCGGGAATTTCAGTTAAAGATGAAAGGAAACGATATGCACATGATGAACCTGCGTCGGCCGATAACTCTGGTTGTCGCCCTTGCCTGCCTCTGCGGCGGTCGCCTCGTCGCGACGCCGCCGCCGGTGCCGCCGGATCTGACTACCGGCAGTGCCGTTGACCGTAATCTGACCTACAACCTCGGTTCCACGGGGCTGCGCGGGTGGATCTACACCCTGCCGGTGCGGCAGTTCGACCTGGAACGCCTGCAGGGCCGCACCACGACGCCCAGCCGGCAGATCCTGGTCACGCATGTCGGCGCGAAGTCGCCGGCGGATGGCGTGCTGCAGGTGGATGACGTGATCCTGGGGGTGGATGGCAAACCCTTCAGCGACGACGCCCGCAAGAGCATTGCCTATGCGATCCAGGAATCCGAAAAGGAGGTCAATGGAGGCATTCTGAAGCTGATCCGCTGGCGGGCGGGGAAAACCGAAGAGGTGCAGCTCAAGTTGCGCGTCATGGGGACCTACAGCGACACGGCGCCGTACAATTGCCCCAAATCCCAGCGCATCTTTGAGGAAGCCTGCAAGGTGTTGGAAAAAGAGCCGCTGAACGAAGGCTGGTGCGGCGCGGTCAACGGCCTGGCGCTGCTGGCGACCGGCAATCCCGATTACCTGCCGAGGGTGCGGGAGCTCGCCCGCAAGATGGCGCCGTCCACGCTAAAGCTGGCATTGAAGGACGGGATGGTGATCTGGGACTGGGGCTATTGCAACCTCTTCCTGTGCGAATATTACCTGGCCACCGGCGACAAGGAAGTGTTACACGCCATCAATGAATACACGGTCACGCTCGCCAAGGGACAGAGCATGTATGGCACCTTCGGGCATGGCATTTCCCGCCTGACCCCCGAGGGCAAACTGCACGGCTCGATCCCGCCCTATGGCCCGGTGAACATGGCTGGACTGCCGGCCAATCTCTCCATCGTCATGGGCAAAAAGTGCGGGGTGAAAGATCCCGAGGTCGCTCCCGCCATTGCGCGGGCGGCTGGGTTCTTCGGCTACTTCGTGGACAAAGGCGCGATCCCCTACGGCGAACACGAGCCGTGGCCCTACCATGAAAACAATGGCAAAAATTCCATCACCGCCCTGATGTTCTCCCTGCAGGACCACCGGCTCAAGGAAACGCAGTTCTTTGCGAAAATGGCCACCGCCGGCTTCCGGAGCCGGGAATGCGGGCACACCGGCCAGGGCTTCAGCTATTTGTGGAGCGCCCTGGGTGCGAATGTCGGCGGCCCGGCGGCGGCGGCCGCCTTTTTCAAGGAAGCGTCCTGGCACCTCGATCTGGTGCGGCGTTGCGATGGGTCGTTCACCTATGACGGCGGCGAGCAATACGGCCCCGGCAGCACGGACGACAACACCTACTACGGCAAAAGCGGTTACGACAGCCTGAGTCCCACCGCCACGTATGTCCTGACCTATTCCATGCCTTTGAAAAAACTCTGCATCACCGGCAAGGACGCCAATCCGGCGAACTGGCTGAGCAAGCAGGAGGTGACGGACGCCATCGCCTCCGGACGCTACGATTTGGATCGCAAGCAGAAAACCCCGCCGGAACTCGTGGCGGCGTTCAGCGATTGGTCGCCCATCGCCCGTGCCTGGGCGGCGGAAGAACTGGCCCAGCGCCCCGAGGCGAAAGGGATGGTGCCCCAACTGATCGCCCTGGCGGCAGGCAAGGATGTGCATGTCAGCCAGGGGGCCTGCGAGGCGCTCGGCTACCTCAAGGACGAACAGGCTCTCCCCGTATTGGTCCGCCTGCTCTCGCATAAGGACCGCTGGCTGCGCTATAAGGCGGCCCAGGCTCTCAAGCGGATGGGTGGCGCGGCGACACCCGCCATCCCCGACATTCTCAAGGCGGTCGCCAACACCGCCGAACCGCTCCAGCCGATCGCCTGGGCCGATCCCATCCAGCTCACCCATGGCCAGTTGGCCGCCGCCTTGTTCACGGGCGGACTGACGGACGCCCTCCAGCAAGCCGATCCGCAGTTGCGCTATCCGGCGATCCGGGCCGTGTCCCTCAACGCGGACGGCATGGCGCGGGCCACGCTGAGAAACTATCTCGAACACAACCTGACCCTGGCCGACGTGCAGGCGCTGGCGCCGGATCTCTTGGCGGCGGTCAAAACCATGTGCCCGGCGGACACGATGTTTGGCGCCGAGATCCGCATGGGCGCGTTCAAGGCGTTGACCAAGTATCACTACCAAGAGGGCATTGAGGCCGGGATCATCTTCGCGAAAACCCAGGGCGGCCACGGCAGCGAAAGCCGGACCGGGGAAATCATGCAAGAAATCGTGAGCTATGGCGCGGCCGCCCGCGCGGCGCTGCCGGCGCTGCACGAGGTGATCGTCACCCTCAACGATCAATGCCAGCGCGGGGAATATCCCGCGGGCGAACTCAATGACCGGAGAACCGGCGCCGTCGAAGCGGCCATCAAGGCCATCGCTGTCGCCACGGATCATCCCGCGTTGCGCAGCATCGCACGGGACCATTAGGGCGCATGACATTGACGGCCGCCAGACACCCTTCCACAAGGCGCATGCCACCGCGCTGGCCGGGATGCACGACAATCCGAGCGGCGACGACCGGTATTACAACAACGTGTTCACGGAGCACAGCGACTTGAGCGCCTACGATCACGCGCGCCTGCCCGTCCGGATGGACGGCAACGTGTTGAAGTGTCCGCGGGCGGGGGACTTACACTGAAAGTCTGGTAAATTGTGAAGCGATTTTCTGACACGGCAAGGCTGCTGTGGGCGACCTGCGCTCTGGCCCTGTGCGCTTGGCCGGGCAGCGCGGCAGGGGAAAACCATCTGGTGATCCTCGCCGCCGCCGGCCAGTCGTCCATGACGCCTGCAGGCGCACCGGTGTATTCCGAGGCGCCCGTCAGCCCGAAGGAACTGGGTTTCGAGGAGATCGTATTCGTCAAACGCAAACCCTATTCTTCGGATCATTACTACACCGACATCAATAACGGCACCAGTCCGGACCGCTTCCACCCGGACAACGGCATCTATGTTTACAATCTTCGCACCAAAACGGAGCGAGCTGTCGTCACCGCTGCGAACCTGCCTGGCGGGAAGGGTTTCATCGGCAAGGGCAGTCTGTCTTTTGACGCCAAAAAGGTTGTCTTCGATTTCCGGCAGGATTCCGGCTCCGGCTTTCGCATCTGGGAGGTAGGGATCGACGGCACGGGTCTGCGCCAGATATCGTTCCCGCCAAAGGACGAGGCGGAAAAGGCGGCGCGATGGGCCGGCGGCTGGCACACGGACGATATCCATCCCTGCTACCTGCCGGACGGCAGGATCATCTTTTCCTCGACCCGTTGCGAGCACACAGTGTTGTGCGGCGGTTCGTCCGGCTTGGCGGCCCCCGTGCTGCACCGGATGGATGCCGACGGCACCCATGTCGAGCAACTGACGCACAGCCTGCTCAGCGAATTCTGCCCGGTGGTCCTCAATGACGGCCGGATCATGTATCACCGCTGGGAGTACATCGACCGGGGCGCCCGCGTCGCCAAAACGGTCTGGGCCATGAATCCCGACGGCACCAAGCCCCGGGAGCTCTACGGCCTGGCCGACGATGACACGACGGTCTACATGTACCCCCAACCTCTGCCCGGCAACGATCATACCTTCGTGTGTGTGGGTACCTGCCACTATCCGCAGGGCGGCTGCTTGGGAGCGATCCTGCTGGTCGACTACGGGATGGGGGTTCGGGAGCGCGGCCCGGATCCGGACGAACCGGGCTATATCCAGGGGGATGGCCGCTATCCCGTCGTCAACATCACCCCGCAGGTATTCATCCCCCGCCGGTCGGAGCCCGGCTGGCGCTTTTTGAAAGCCGACGGCCAGCGTACGAATGACGGCGAAGGCCGGCAGGGGCACCTTTACACGCACCCATATCCTGTCAATGCGCAGCAGTTCCTGGTTTCGTACAAAGTCAACGCCGCGGATCATTACAAGGAGGTTCCCAACGCCTATGCCTTGTACCTGATCGACACCAAGGGCCTCCATCGTCCGGTTCACGCGGATCCGCAGCTCTCCTGCTGGCATCCTCTGCCGCTGGTCGCCCGGCCCGTGCCGCCGCGCGTGTTGACTTCAATCGACCCGCAGTATGCCGCAAAGGACCAGGCCTTGTGCGTGCTGGCCGACGTTCAGCGGGGCATGGAGGGCGTGGCGCCGGGACAGGTCAAATGGCTCCGCATCAACGAGGCGGTACCGCGCTACTGGTCCACGGGCCGGCGCTGGCAGCCGTCGCTGAGCAGTTCCGAGTGGAAGGCGAGTCTTTGGCCGCGCGTGCAATGGGGAGTCGTGCCCGTCGAAAAGGACGGCTCCGCCCACTTTGTGGTCCCCGCCGGCCGCAACATCTTCTTTCAAGCCTTGGACGAGAACTTCAGGGAAATCCAACGCGAACGAACCTATGTGAATTACGCGCCCGGAGAGGTACGCTCATGCACAGGCTGCCACGCGCAGTCCGCCCGTACCGGATCCGAGCGTGCCTCCGCCAGTCCGCTGGCGCTGACCCGTCCGCCGAGCACGCCCCAGCCGCAACCGTGCGACCTCAAGACGGGGGGTGGTGACGGCCACGCCGGCCAAGTCCTTCATTACCCCGCCGATATCCAGCCAATCCTCGACGCCAAGTGCATTTCGTGCCATGGGGCGAAGGCCCCTGTCGGCGGCCTGCGGCTGACCGGCGAAACCACCCTCTTCTACAATACCTCGTATGAAGAACTCGCCTCGAAGGAACTGTGCGGACCGCTCATCTCCGAATTCACCTCCTTTCGCAAAGGCGACCAGGGCAATTACAACGGCGCTTACTTGCCGCCGCGCAGCCTGGGATGTCCCACGAGCAAGCTGATGGCTATCCTGGTGGACCCCGCACATCCGCAGAACGCCAAGGATAACCATGGCCAGATGCTGACCAGGATGGAATTGATGGTCCTGAGCCGCTGGGTGGACAGCAACTACCAGTTCTACGGCAGTTATTTCGGACGGCAGCACCCGCAATGGATCAACCGCGACCCGGCGGTCCCGGCCTACGATCCGGCGGACTTCCGCCGCAAGGCCACCTTTGAAGAAGCCACCGGATTCCTTGCGCCGCCGTGGCATCGTTAATCAACATGGCCCCATTCTTCTTAAAGCAGTTGCCGTGAAAGTATGAAAAGGATTTCCCCATGAAAAACACTCCGTTCATCCATACGGCCAGGTCTACGCCCCCATTCCGCAAGTTTGCCCTGGATTGCCTTCTGTCGCTCGCCGTAGTCGCACTCTATATAGAATCGCTAACAAGGACCAACCGATGAAACAGCCCCCATCCTTCCACATTTCCCGCCGCTCCTTTCTCCGCCGGTGTTGCGCGACCGCGGCGGCGACTGGACTGCCATTGTGGTTCGTCGAGCGTAAGTTGGCGCGGGCGGCGGAACCCGTTAAAGTCCTTTCACCCAACGACCGTCCGGGCATCGCGCTGGTCGGCTGCGGCGGCATGGGCAGTTACGATACGCTGCTCGCCCGGAACCACGGCGACGTGGTGGCGGTCTGCGATGTGGACCAAGGACACGTGGACAAGGCCGTTGAGTATTTCACCAAGGATGGCAAGATCCCGAAGGGCTACTCCGATTTCCGCAAATTGCTGGAGCGCGATGATCTGCATGCCATTGTCAACGGCTGTCCGGACCACTGGCATAGCCTGGTCAACATCGCCGCCGCCCGGGCCAAAAAGGACATCTATTCAGAGAAGCCGTTGACCCTGACCATCGCCGAAGGCCGGCAGGTGGTCAAAGCGGTGCGTGACCACAAAGTGGTCTTGCAGACGGGCACGCAGCAACGCAGCAGCCAACGCTTCCGCCTGGCCTGTGAACTGGTCCGCAACAGCCGCATCGGCCAACTCAAGGAAGTCGTGGTCTATTTGCCGGCCGGCCGACGCGAGGGTCCCTTCGCCAGCCAACCCGTGCCGCCGGAACTCAACTGGGATTTCTGGCAGGGCCAGGCCCCCAAGAGGGACTACCTGCCCCAGCGTTGCCACCAGTTGTTCCGTTATTGGTATGAATACTCCGGGGGCACGATGACGGATTGGGGCGCCCATCACATGGACATCGGCTATTGGGCGATCGGTCTGCCGGCGCCCACCCTGGTGGAAAGCAAGGCCCTCTCCACTCCCATTCCGGGCGGCTACACCACCATCAGCGACTACGAAGTGAAGTTCACCTATCCGAACGGGGTGGTCTTCAACGTCCGCTCAACTCCTGACGAGGATCCGTTTGGCGGAGTCCTTAAGCAGGACGGCCAACGCAACGGCATCCGCTTCGAAGGCAGCTCAGGCTGGATCTGGGTCAATCGCGATGAGATCAAGGCCAGCGATAAGGAACTGCTCAGCAAACCGTTGCCCGAAAACGCCGAACGCCTCTATTTGAGCAACAACCATATGGAGAACTTTTTTGATTGCATGCGGACGCGCAAAGATCCGATCTGTGATGTCGATGTCGGACACCGCTCCGCCACGGTTTGTCACCTGGGCGCGATCTCGCTGCGCACCGGACGCAAACTCCGGTGGGATCCGGACAAAGAGGTGTTTGTCGGCGAGCACGCCGCCGAAGGCAACGCGCATGTCGCACGCAAAATGCGCAAGCCCTACGACTACAGTTTCGTGGCCTGAGGTGAGCTCCAACATTATTCTGCAGGGAAAGGAAATAGTAGATGAGAGCAACGCTTTCATTTCTTATCGTCATGTTACTGGCACCACTGGCCACATTACAGGCCGCCGGTCCGGCGGCTCAGGGTCCGGTCAAGTACGAGCCGACCGTTGAATCGCTCCGGCAGGCTGAGGTGCCTGAATGGTTCATTGATGGCAAATTGGGTATTTTCATGCATTGGGGGCCGGAGAGCATCCCGGGCGTGGCCTCCACGTGGTATGCCCGGTGGATGTATGAGCAGGGCAGCGAGGGTTACAACTATCATTGTGCCACCTACGGCCATCCCTCGAAGTTCGGTTACAAGGATCTTTGCAAGCTCTTCAAGGCGCCCAAATTCGATCAGGCCCAGGCCGACCGGCTGATCAAGCTCTACAAGCAGGCCGGCGCGCGCTACGTGGTGCCGGTCGCTGCGCACCATGACAATTTTGACATGTGGGATTCAAAGTATCAGCCGCGCTGGAATTCCATGGCCACCGCCGGCAAGGATGTGTGCGGAATGTGGCAGAAGGCGACGGTGGTCAACGGGCTGCATTTCGGCGTGGCCTCCCACGTCGCCCGAAGCTTCCGCTGGCTGCAGACCTCGCACGGGGCCGACAAGACCGGTCCGCTCGCAGGTGTTCCATATGATGGCCAGGATCCGGCCTATCAGGATCTCTACGGCGTGCCGTGGACCAGCAGCGATCCCGGCTACGAGGGTCCGCAGGATGTCGGGCCGCCGGAATTCGAGAAGAACTTCCTGGACCGGATGCTGGACCTGATCGACCGGTATCATCCCGATCTTTACTACACCGATGGCGGCCCGCCGTTCAAGACGGCGGGCTATACGATCGTGTCGCATCTCTACAACCAGAGCCTGCAGTTGCATGGCGGCCAATTGCAGGCGGTGGCCAATTTCAAGGGCGGCTGCCCCATCGGAGCTGAGAACTTCGAATTTGAATTCCCGGCCACCCTGCAGAAGAACTTCTGGCAGACGGACAAACCCACGGGTGGAGAGTGGTACTGGTTGCGCAATCGCCGCGAAGCTTACAGGAAGGGTTTTGAAATCGTGCACACCCTGATCGACGTTGTCAGCAAGAACGGCAACCTGCTGTTGAACGTGCCCCTGACCGGCGACGGCGAGTTGGAAGAAGAGGTGATCACCATGTTCAAGGATATGGGGCATGACTTCGACCTCATCGGGGAAGCTGTCTTTTCGACGCGCACCTGGGAGGAGTTCGGCGAAGGAGAAAGGAACTTCAACAGCATTTCCAGCGGTTCGGCAAGAGACATCCGGTTCACCCGCAACAAGACGAACACCGTCCTTTATGCCACGACCCTCGGATGGCCCGGAGACGGCGCGGTGGTAAAAATCAAGACGCTCAACAAGCACCGCATCGACTTGAAGAGCCTGCAGGGCATGACGCTGTTAGGGTCCACGGAAAGGCTGACCTTCAGCCAGGATGCCGATTCCCTGCAAATCAAGCTGCCGCCCAAGGCCCCCTATGAAAGCAGCGCCTACCCGATCAAACTAACGTTCTCCGGCACCATCCCCAAACTCAACGCGGCGGCCGAGCTGCTCTGGCAGGCACAGGCCCGCGACCTGGCAGGCCCCGCAGACCGATCGACCTATGGCCTGACAACTGACGGCGGCGTGTTGCTCCTCGACGTGCCCCCCGCCAGTGACGCCGCCAAGGCGGGGTTGCAAAAGGATGATGTGATTATCGCCTGCAATGGCAAGGAGGTCATGACCGTCGCGGACATCCGCGCCATGCGGGATCAGGCGGCGGGCAGGAAGTTGGCTCTAACAATCAATCGGCAGCGGAAACCGCTGTCGATTGATCTGCTCAATTACACTTATGTTGTCATGGAGACTCTGGCCGATACCGGGTTCAAGGAAGTTCCGGTGGCGTCAGCGGTTGTGCCGGCAAAGGTTTCATCCGGCGGTCCGCGGACCGTGGACGGCCCTCTTGAAACGCTTATTGATGGCAAGGTGGGCAAGGGCGGCAATCCGATCTTTCAGAACGGTGTGACTGACGGTGCCTACAAGCTTGACCTGGGCGAGTCAAAAAGTGTTGCTCAGGTCAATACCTTCTCGTCCACCGGGCGGAACCGTGCCAAGCAGAATTACATTCTTTACGGCAGCAATGCCGCCGCCGATCCGGGCTGGAACGTTGCAGACGCTGCAGTATTTACTCCGGTCATGGCTGTTGATACCCGCGAGGTTGAGCCGCAGGAATTCGAGGTGACAAGCGTTCGCCGCAGTGACGGCAAGCCGCTGGGCAGTTACCGCTGGCTGGTCTGGGCGGTGTCTCCTATCACCGGCGAAATCGGCGGGGAAAACTCCGCCTATCAGGAACTGCAGGTGATTCCGGGGCGGTAAGCGCAAACCTCGATTAAAGAAACAGCATAACAGCACTATCAAAATGAAAAACAACATCAAATACCTAACATGTGCGGCCATCTTCCTGATGCCGCTGGCGAATTCCCAGGCAGCAGATCCGGCGGCCAAGAGCCCGGCCACATACGAGCCGACGGTTGAATCGCTCAGGCAGGCTGAGGTGCCTGAATGGTTCATTGACGGCAAGCTCGGCATTTTCATGCATTGGGGGCCGGAGAGCATCCCGGGCGTGGCCTCCACGTGGTATGCCCGGTGGATGTATGAGCAGGGCAGCGAAGGCTACAACTATCATTGTGCCACGTATGGACATCCCTCGAAGTTCGGTTACAAGGATATTTGTAAACTGTTCAAAGCCTCAAAGTTCGATCAGGCCCAGGCCGACCGGCTGGTCAAGCTCTACAAGCAGGCCGGCGCGCGCTACGTGGTGCCGGTCGCTGCGCACCACGACAACTTCGACATGTGGGATTCGAAATTCCAGCTGCGCTGGAATTCCATGGCCACCGCCGGCAAGGATGTGTGCGGAATGTGGCAGAAGGCGACGGTGGCCAACGGGTTGCATTTCGGCGTGGCCTCCCACGTCGCGAGAAGCTTTCGCTGGCTGCAGACTTCGCACGGGGCCGACAAGACCGGACCACTGGCCGGGGTGCCGTATGACGGCCAGGACCCGGCCTATCAGGACCTCTACGGCGTGCCGTGGAAGAGCAGCGATCCCGGCTACGAGGGACCGCAGGATGTCGGGCCGCCGGAATTCGAGAAGAACTTCCTGGATCGGATGCTGGACCTGATCGACCGGTATCACCCCGATCTTTACTACACCGACGGCGGGCCGCCGTTCAAGACGGCGGGCTACACGATCGTATCGCATCTCTACAACCAGAGCCTGCAGTTGCATGGCGGCCAATTGCAGGCGGTGGCCAATTTCAAGGGCGGTTGTCCCATCGGGGCCGAGAATTTCGAGTTTGAATTTCCTGCCACCCTGCAGAAGAACTTCTGGCAGACGGACAAGACCATGGGCGCCGAATGGTATTGGCTGCGGAATCGCCACAAGGAATACAAGCAGGGCCTTGAGATCGTGCACACCCTGATCGACGTCGTCAGCAAGAACGGCAACCTGCTGCTGAACGTGCCGCTGACCGGCGATGGCGAGTTGGAAGAAGAGGTGATCACCATGCTCAAGGTGATGGCGCATGACTTCGATCTGATCGGAGAAGCCATCTTCGCGACGCGCACCTGGGAGGCGTTCGGCGAGGGTCATAAGAACTTCAACAACATTGACCACGGCTCGGCGGCGGATATCCGGTTCACCCGCAACAAGGCGAACACCGTCCTTTATGCCACGACCCTCGGGTGGCCCGGAGACGGCGCGGTGGTGAAAATCAAGACCCTTGGCAAATCCCGCATCGACCTGAAAAGCTTGCAAAGCGTTGCGCTGTTAGGAACGGCGGACAAGCTGAAGTTCAGCCAGGACGCCGAGTCGCTCCAGATCACCTTGCCGCCCAAGGCGCCCTATGCATGCAACGCCTATTCGATCAAGCTGGTGTTTTCAGGGCAGATCCCGACGCTCAAGCCGGCGGCCAAACTGCTCTGGCAGGCGCAGGTTCGTGAGATTGCGGGCGATGAAGAACGTGCCGCCTACGGTCTGCCTGCCGCATGCGGCGTGCTGCTGCTCGATGTGCCCGCCGGCAGTGATGCGGCCAGGGCCGGGTTGATGAAGGACGATGTGATCGTCGCCTGCAATAGTAAGGATGCAGCATCGGTCGCAGATCTGTGCGCCATGGCTAATCAGGCCGCCGGCCAGACGCTGGTCCTCGTAGTCATCCGCAAGCAGAAGCAGATGACGGTCGCGCTAAGCGACTGCGCCTATGTGGTGCGAGAGAACTTGTGGAAAACAGAGTTCAAGGCGATACCATTTGGCGAGGCATCGGCGGTATTGCCCGCAAAAGTGTCTTTCGGCGGAGCCGAGCTGAGCAAAGGCGCCGTTGATCTGCTGGTTGATGGCAAAATAGAATGTAACCGCGGCCCGACATTTGCCAACGGCGTTGACACCGGCAAGTATCGGTTCGATCTGGGTGAGGTTAAGAACATTGCACAGGTCAACACCTACGCGTCCGGCAATACACATGCCAGGCAGTCGTTCACGCTTTATGGCAGCAGCGCCACCGCTGATCCGGGCTGGAATGTTGCCGACACCGCAGTGTTTACGCCAATGATCACGGTTGATTCCCGCGGGGACAGGACCGAATATGAGGCCACCAGCATCCGACGTGGCGCGGGCAAGCCGCTGGGCAGCTTCCGCTGGCTGGTCTGGGCGGTTTCGCCCACGATGGGTGAGATCGGCGGCCAGAACACGACCTTTGAGGAAATGCAGGTGATCCCGGCAGGCGGGGAGACGAAGTGAGCAGTAAGCCATGGGGTCGCTTGAACGATGGGGAGCGCCGGCGTCCCGCCGGCAGGTTGTGGCATCTTGCCGCAATCCATCGCGCCAGTGTGGACTATGTGAAAGCCATTCGTTCACCCTCGGAGAGGGTGCCGACGGTCACGTTCTGATCGACAATGTGGCCATCCACTACGGCAAGTGAAGGAAGTGCTCGGATGAAAACGGGATCATGCGGAGGGGCGCGTCCCGACCCTCTGAAGGGGAGCGTGGGCTTCCTGCCTTGGGAGAGCAGGAACGGAAAGAAGCAGCCGAGCCGGAGAAGTCATCCACACTCAGCAAAAGGCGTATGCTTGCCATCCGGGGAGATCGAAGGCTTGATACACGTCAGGCGGAGAGTGATTGGGGCGATGGCCGCGGCTTGGGGGGCCGTCGCCCTGGCGGGCGCCGTGCCGCCGGCGCCCGTGGACACCGATCCCGAGGTGGCGGTGCAGTCCGCGCTGCAACGCGCGCCGGGCAACCGGGAAAGCCTGGAAGCCGCGCTGGCGACGCTCGATGGCGACGCGCGCGCGGCGCTGAAGTTCCTGATCGTCAACATGCCCCCGCAAGACCTGCAAACATTGCCGGGTCCGCGGCTGGCGGCGGACGTGCGCCTGGCCTGCCAGGCGCGCGACAGCGCCCCATGGAAAGAGACGATCCCGGCCGAGCTGTTCCTCAACGACGTGCTCCCCTATGCCTGCCTCGACGAGGCGCGCGATCCCTGGCGCAAGAATTTCCATGATCGTTTCGCCGCCCGCATCCAGGACTGCCGGACGCCGGGCGAAGCCGCGCTGAAACTCAACACCACGCTTTTCAAGGAACTCAATGTCCGCTATCACGCCACGAAGCGCCCGAAGCCCAACCAGAGCCCGGCGGAAAGCATCCGGGCCGGCTTCGCCTCCTGCACGGGCCTTTCCATCCTGCTCGTGGACGCCTGCCGCGCCGTGGGCATTCCGGCGCGCATCGCGGGCATCCCGGCCTGGAAGGACGGCCAGGGTGACGCGCAGGGCCGGCACGGTGGCAACCACACCTGGGTGGAAGTATGGGACGGCCGCTGGCATCATCTGGGGGCCGCCGAGTCCACGGCGCTCGACCAGGCGTGGTTCACAGGCAAAGCCCGGGGGCCGGCAGTGGATCCATCCGATCCCTGGCACCGGATCTATGCCACCTCGTTCCGCCGGACGGACCTCCACTTTATTCTGCCGTGGGCGCCGGCGACTACCTGGATCCCGGCGGTGGATGTGACCGGCGCCTATCGGTGAGCACGGCAGGTGGCAGCCTGGCCTTGTAACCGGCAGCGTTAGGGCGTACTTTTATCGTACATCGAGCGCCTGGTCCGAAGTGCGGTCGGGCCAAAAAGCACGGGAGCAACCATGTCGCAGAACGTTGATCGGCGCGAGTTTCTCAAGGGATCGTTGTTGGCCGCGGCCGGCAGTGCGTTGGCGCTCGGCGCCGCGAGCACGGCCCGGGCGGAGGACCAGCCCACGGCGCCGGCCCGGATCGTCCCCCAGGGCGACGGCTGTCCCCTGGGCAAAATCGGCAAACTGCAGCTCACCCGGCTGATCATGGGCAGCAACCTGATCACCTTCTACATTCACAGCCGGGACCTGGAGTTCGTCAACAATCTGGCCCGGCATTACAACACGGCGGAGAAGATCCTCGAGACGCTGGCCGTGGCCGAGAGCCACGGCATCAACACCATCATGACGCAGGCCGACGACAGCTACCTGGGCCTGCTGAAGAAACACCGCCAGCGCGGCGGCAAGCTCCAGTGGGTGGTTGCGCCGCAGCTCACCGGCAAGGCCGAGGAAGACCGGGTCGCCATCCGCAAGCTGGCGGATGACGGGGTGGACGCGATGTATATCCACGGCGCGCAGGCCGACCCGTTCTGTTTCCATCGCAAGCAGGATGTGATCGTGCACGCGCTGGAATGCATCAAGCAGAACGACATGCCGGCCGGCGTCGGCGGACACGACCTGAACGTGGTCCGCTACTGCGAGGAGAACAACGTCGGGGCCGACTTTTACGTCAAGACGTTTCACCACCACGACTACCCGACCGCGCCCAAGCCCGAACAGTTGAAGGGGCCCTTGTCGGAAGTCCCGGGCTATTGGTGCAAGAGTCCGGTCGAAACGGCCGAGGTCATGCGGGCTGTCACGAAACCCTGGATCGCGTTCAAGGTGATGGCCGCCGGAGCCATTCCGCCCGCCAGCGCCTTCAACTACGTCTTCAAGCACGGCGCGGATTTCGTCCTCGCGGGCATGTTCGATTTCGAGATCGCCGAGGACGTGAAGCTCGCTCGCGCCGCCGTCGCCGCTGCTTCGCAGCGCGACCGTCCCTGGCGCGGCTGAGCCGCCGGCGCGCCGACTGCTCCAGAACTCTGGGCCAGCCTGCGCGGTGCAGAGTGCGGTCTGTCAGCCGCATCGTCATTCCTGCATTCCTGATATCGGAGCGGAACCGGTGACGGTTCCGGCTTCCTTGGACGGCGTTGCGGTTGTCGCGCCGGGCTCGGCAATCGGTATTGACCGGCCGCGTGTGCCGTTTATAGTCCGCCGGGAACAGGGGGGCCCACGATGAGCAGCGAACTGATACCGACAGAAAGGATTGAGACTAAAATCCTGCTGCTGCGCGGACAGAAGGTGATGCTGGATCGTGATCTCGCCGCGCTATACGAGGTGGAAACCAAAGTTCTGAAGCGGTCTGTGCGCAGAAATCGCGAAAGATTCCCGAATGATTTCATGTTTATACTTGATGCACAAGAGGTTGCGAATTGGAGGCGCCAATTTGGCACCTCCAATTCCGACCGCATGGGGCTGCGACATGCCCCCATGGCCTTCACCGAGCAGGGCGTCGCCATGCTTTCGAGCGTGCTGAATAGCCCGCGCGCGGTGCTGGTGAACATTGCTATTATGCGGACGTTCGTGCGGCTCCGGCACATGCTGGCGACGCATGCCGATCTGGCGCGGAAACTGGACGACCTGGAGCAGAAGTACGACGCGCAATTCCGGGTCGTATTCGATGCGCTGCGGCAGTTGATGAATCCGCCGGAACCGCCGCGGAAGCAGCTTGGCTTTGGCGTGCGGGAGCGCCGCGGCGCCTACCGTGCGTGAACGACGCCGGGCCTTCCAAGGATAGACCATAGACGCGACGTCCCATCGCTCTAGAAGCGTCCAGCGGACGCTTCTGCGAAAACGCCTTCTTCACTCTTGTCCCTCTGCGTCAGAGGTCTATACTCGCTGCACGTGGTGAAATGTTTTATCGTTCACTGTAGCAGTACAAAGAGGGTTAAGGATGTGGAGGGGGGATAAGATGAATCGTACAGAACCGGATGGTTACCTAAAGGCGAAGAGGATTATCGCCGAAGCATTTCCAGATCGTGTGGATCGGCTTGATCCTGACAAACCGGCGACCATCATAATGGGCGCCATCGCGGCTGCTTTGACGGCAGAATGTGGAGCCCAGAAGGCGGCTGACATTGCATTTCACATGTCGGATTGGAATAGCGATGCGGCATTCATACTTGCTCTCCACCTGTTCCCTGAGCGGTTTACCGAAGAGGAGATTGAGGTGGGAGTGAGGGATTTCTTGATCCATGCCCCCAATCATGTTGCCGAGGCGGCGCAGTTGTTCGGATCCCCGGTGTCTGACATTTTCAAAGAAGAGAGATCTTGAGAGCGGTTTTGTTACAGTGGGGTGCTGTCGTGGTCACGGCGCGGCGATGTCGGCGAGGACGTCCAGGTCCACGTCGTAGTACAGCGCGGACAACGGTTGGCCGGTGACCGGCGCGCGGTTGTCGGCCCGGACCTGGGCGTGATACGAACCCTTTTTCAACCCGGCAGTGGCGACGGTGTTAACGAGGGTTTGGCGTTTGCCATCTTTGGCGACCTTGACGGACAGCCAGGCCGGGAGGTCTCTGCGCACCTGCCATTCGGGCAGTTCAGCGGTGCCGACGGTCTTGACGGTGAGCTGGCCCGTCAGCGTCTGCGGCTTGGCTCCATCAGCTTGGAAGGAGAGCAGGTAGGTGTCGGCGCTCAGGATGGGCGGGATCGGGAATTTGTCGGACTTGGAGAGGCGGAGCATGACCGATTCGTCGGCCGCGATGGTGAGAGATAGACCCTCGGTGAATGGCCCGGTGGTTTCGTGCGTCCAGAGGTTGCGCACGTACAGCGAGGCAGATTCGTCCAGGCCGAGCTCGGTCCAGGCGAGGCGCACCTGGGCGGGCGTCTTTCCTTGGTTGTACACCACCACGGCCTGGCTGCCGTCGTACAGGCGTTTGCCGCCCCAGACACTGACGTCATTGGCCTCGCGCATCACGTGGCCCTGGATGCCCAGCGGATCCTGGTTGACGGCGATGGCTTCGAGGTTGGTCAGGACGGCGACGGTTGCCGGGGTCATGCTCCGCACGTCGTTGCCGTCCAGCAGCGGCGCGGCCATGTGGCACCAGAGGCTGAAAAACGTCCGGTTCCGCGCGTCGGACACCCCGGCCATGCCCACGATCATCATGTCGGGATCGTTCCAGTGGCCGGGGCCGGCGCTCGCATACAGCTTCTCGTTTTGCCAGGCATACTTGATGACGTAGCCCCAGTTGGCGTGACCCGGTTCGCAGATGTCGCTGGTGGTGCGCCACAGGTGGCCGATGGGCGCCGCCCATTTCCATGGTTGGCCTTCACCCCAGGTGCAGAGGCTGTGGACGATGGGCCGGCCGGCGGCGAGTTGCGCCTCGTGCAGCAACGTGTAGGCCTTGACGATGTCCATCCCTTCCGCGTTGCACCAGTCAATCTTGAGGTAGTCGCATCGCCAGGTGGCGAAAGCGCGCATGTCCTCGAATTCATGGCCCTTGGTCCCCGGCATCGCCTTGCTGCAGGTGCGGGTGCCGGCATCGGTATAGAGCGCATATTTGAGGCCGCGGCGATGAATGTAATCGCCCAACCCTCGCAACCCGCTCGGATACCGGCTCAGCACCGTCGTGAGCAGGCCGTTCGTTCCGCGCTCAAAACAAATGCCCTCATCCGGCCCGACGAAAGCATAGCCGGCATCGCGCAGGCCGGTGCTGACCACCGCGTCGGCGATTTCCTTGATCATCTGCTCGTTCTGTGGCTCCTCGCCGAACTGGTTCCACGGATACCAGCCCATGGGCGGCGTCAGCACCAGGCCGTCCGCCATGGAATGGGGTGGGGCAGCGGTTTCCTGAGCAGGCAGGCGCGCCACGGCGGCCAGCAGGGCCACGATCAAGGCGGACAATGTTTTATTCATGGACGTTCGTTCCTTTATGCCATGGCTTTGGCGAGACCGTCGGGCAGCGCCGCTTTCCGGGCCGCCCGGGTGCCGCACCTCGGCCGGCCGCCATGATTACCTGTTGGCTGGGACTGTCAAGCCCGGCGACGCGGTCCCAGCGGTGCCCACACCCCAAGCCAGCCGTACCGGGACCTAACATTATATGTTCCGGCCGGAACATGTAATGTTAGGTCCGGATGGGGAGGGGGAAAGATGTCCGGGCTTCGTTATGCGCCCAACGCCAGCGTCTCCGGCTTGGATAATGGGTTTGACAGGCCCGGCCGGCAGCGCATAATGCGTGCATGAAAACGCTGAACCTCAAGTCGTCGGGATACGTCGCCGCGGGAACGCGTGGGCGCCGGGCTGCCCAAGCGGTGCTCCTGGCCTGCGCCGTGCTCTGCGCCGCGGCCGCGCTGCACGCGGCCGAAACCAAGGAACCGTCCGCCCAGCTCAGCCAGTTCAAGCTCGGCGCCTACCTGACCGGCCCGGAGGTCACGCTCGCCGCGGCCACCAACAAAGCCGTGCTCATTGACGCCTGGGGCATCCACTGCGGGCCGTGCCTGGCCAGCCTGCCCTCCATGGAAAGAATCGCGAAACGGTACAAGGACAAAATGCTCGTCTTCGGCGCCCACTGTCAGAATGGGACGGACGACGAGGTGAAGGCCGTGGTGAAACAGAACCGCCTCACCTACACGATCGTCAAAGGCGTCCATGGTCCCATCTCCTTCAGCGGCATTCCGCACGTGTTTGTCTTCGACACAACCGGCGCGCTGGTCTTCTCGGGCCATCCCGGCGATAAGAGCTTCGAGCGGGCGCTGCACAAGGCTACCACCAAGGCGTCGGGAACAGCCGCGACCGCGACCAAAGGTCCGCCGGCCACAACGGCCAAGGCAAAAACGGCGACCACGGACGCCAAGGCGCCCAGCCCCACGGGGTTGAAGCCCTGAAGTGGTCTTGTTTTTTCCGCCTGAAAGGCCCTGGTCCCGTTGTCAGGAAGGCCACCGGGCCGGGGATAAACTCCTTGATCCCGCACCCTTCCGCATGCCAAAATCCCATCCATCGCCGCCGCGCAGCATGGGATGAAAAAGCCTGCTGAAAATTGAACGTGGCCGCAGCGAAGGGGGGCATCGTGAAAGCGCTGGTCAAGAAATTCGCACAACCCGGCTTGTGGCTGGATGAGGTGCCGGAGCCGGAGATGGGCATCAACGACGTCCTGATCAAAATCCACAAGACGGCGATTTGCGGCACCGATGTGCATATTTGGAACTGGGACGCCTGGTCGCAAAAAACCATCCCCGTGCCCATGACCGTCGGGCACGAGTTCGTGGGCGTCATCGCCGCCGTCGGCAGCAACGTCCACAGCTTTGCGCCGGGCGACGTGGTGTCGGGCGAGGGCCACCTGGTGTGCGGCGTCTGCCGCAACTGTCTCGCGGGCCGCCGGCACCTGTGCAAGGACACCCAGGGCGTCGGCGTGAACCGCGCCGGCGCCTTCGCCGAATACCTGTGCATCCCGGCCGCCAACGTCTGGTACGCCGATCCCAAGATCCCCTTGGAGGTGCTGAGCATTTTCGACCCCTTCGGCAATGCCACGCACACGGCGCTGTCGTTCCCGGTGCTGGGCGAAGATGTGTTGATCACCGGCGCCGGGCCCATCGGCATCATGGCCACCGCGATCGCCAGGCATGCGGGCGCGCGCTATGTGGTCACGACCGACATCAACCCCTATCGCCTGGAACTGGCGAAACGCATGGGCGCCACCGTGGCGCTCAACGTCAAGGAAAAGAGCATCGCCGCCGTGCAACAGGAACTGGGCATGAAAGAGGGCTTCGACGTCGGTCTGGAAATGTCGGGCAGCGGCGCCGCGTTCCAGGAGATGCTGGCGAACATGTGCCACGGCGGCAAGCTGGCCGTGTTGGGCATTCCCAGCCAGGAACTGGCGATCGATTGGAACAAGGTCATCTTCAACATGCTGACGATCAAGGGCATTTACGGGCGCGAAATGTTCGAGACTTGGTATCTGATGCAATCCATGCTGTGCAGCGGCCTGGACATCCGGCCGGTGATCACGCACCACTTTCACTACACGGAGTTCGAGCCGGCGTTCGACGTGATGCGGTCGGGCAACGCCGGCAAGGTGATTCTGACTTGGGTGGCGTAACCGCGCGCCGGTTGGCGCCGCCGCGCGTTGACCCTGGGAGGCACGCAACGATGGCTGACAAAATACAGTGGATTACCGACGAACTCCAGCACCTGCGCCAGGCCGGGCTCTACAATCACATTCGCACGATCGGCTCGCCGCAGGGCGCCTGGCTCAGCGTGGACGGCCGGCGTGTGCTCAACTTCTGCTCCAACAACTACCTGGGGCTGGCCAACGATCCGCGCCTGCGCGACGCCGCCAAGCAGGCGCTGGACGATTATGGCGCGGGCCCCGCGGCGGTGCGCACGATTGCCGGGACGCTCGCGCTGCACCGCGAACTCGAAACGCGGCTCGCGCGTTTCAAAGGCGCGGAAGCGACGATCGTCTTGCAGTCCGGCTATGCGGCCAACCTGGGGACGATCGCGGCGCTCGTCGGCAAGGAGGACGCCATCTTTTCCGACGAGCTGAATCATGCGAGCATCATTGACGGCAGCCGGTTGTCCGGCGCCCGGATCGTGCGCTATGCGCACGGCGACGCCGGCGCCCTCGAGGCGGCGCTCGCGCAGACATCCGGCTATCGCCGCGCGTTGATCATCAGCGACGGCGTGTTCTCGATGGACGGCGACGTGGCGCCCCTGCCGGACTTGGTCGCGGTCGCCGAGCGGCACGATCTGCTGCTGATGGTGGACGATGCGCACGGCGAAGGCGTCCTGGGCCGCGGCGGGCGCGGCATCGTGGATCATTTCAACCTGCACGGACGGGTGGACATCGAAATCGGCACGCTGTCGAAGGCCTTTGGCGTCGTCGGCGGGTACGTCGCGGGCAGGCAGGCCATCATCGAGTGGCTGAACCAGCGGGGCCGGCCGTTTCTGTTTTCCTCGGCGCTCACCGCCGCGGACACCGCCGCATGCCTGGCGGGCGTCGGCATCCTAGAAGCATCCACCGAGCTGGTGGAGCGCCTTTGGCTCAATGCGCGTTATTTCCAGGACGAGATGCGCCGGCTCGGTTTTGACACCGGCCGGAGCGCGACGCCGATCACGCCGGTCATGCTCGGCGAAGCGGCCCGCGCGCAGCAATTTTCGCGCGCACTGTTCGACCAGGGCGTGTTTGCGATGGCCATCGGCTATCCGACGGTGCCGCAGGGCCAGGCGCGCATCCGCGTGATGATTTCCGCCGCGCACACGCGCGCGGATCTGGATCGCGGTCTGGAGCTGTTTGCCCGCGTCGGCCGCGAACTGGGCGTCATCCCGTAGACCGCCGCGAGGGCCGCCGACCAGCGCGAACGGTGGCGCTGCTCCTCCTCGGGGGTCCAGGCGGCGCCGGCCTTGGGGCGATTGGGGTCCATCCGTCTTCGCCCTTCCGTCTCCGTTGGGCTTCGCCGGGACGAGCGTGATGCGTTACCGCCGCCGGCCATCTGCAAAAACAGCCAGATCCCTGGCGTTCATCTCGCCGGCGTAGTCCGAGCGCCGTTTCGATCATCTGGGCGGCAGTGCAGAGCGCATCCTGAGCCCCGAACCTCCTTCGCGGCGGCGACATGCGGGACGTCATGCAAGCCTACGCGGTCAGCCGCCAATGTCCGATAACGGCGGTTGCTCGTCATCCAGCGCGGCATGGTCCGCGAGTCGCCGTTTGCGCCGCAGCATGGCCAACATGCGCTCGGCAAACAATTTTTCCAGCGGCTGGAGATTGGCTGTTTTCAGCGTCTCGCTGGCAGAACAACATCGCCGTTGATAGTTGCGAGGGTCACTGGCAACATAGGGCGCATGAACGCCCTGTTGGCACAACGGGTCCGGCACACCATGGTTTGGAGTCTGGTGGTTTACAGCGTCCTCTTTCCCGCCTGGTCGCCGCACGCCGCCGCGCTTGAAACAAACAATGCCCCGGCCCGTCCAGCCGTCAGCACCGTGGATCTCCGGCCGATATTTTCCAACTGGGGACTGGACGCCCGGCGTCAGGAGGGGCGCGGCACATGTTCGGTGATCACCCTGGTTGGCGCCATGGAATTTGCCTTGGCCTACAAACAGCGGCACAGCACCCGCTTGAGCGTGGAGTTCCTCAATTGGGCTTCCAACGACGCCATCGGTGAAAATGAGGACGGCGGCTTTTTCTCCGATCTCTGGAAGGGCTATCTCAAACACGGCATCTGCCCCGAAGCCGACCTGCCGTACCAGCCCAAGTTTGACCCGAAATTGAAGCCGCCCCCGACGGCCATGGCCCATGCGCGGGAACTGCGGAGCGCAGGGTTGTGGCTCCACTGGATCAAGCCTTGGAACGTCAAAACCGGCCTTACGCCGGAGGAATTTGCGGAGATCAAACGCGTGCTGGCCGGGCAGTGGCCGGTCTGCGGCGGTTTCCGCTGGCCCAAGGAGGAGCGCTGGCAGGATAACGTGCTGATGATGGCCCCGCCGGAAGGGGTTTTTGACGGGCACAGCATCATCCTGGTCGGTTTCCGTGATGACCTCAGGCAGCCCGGCGGTGGCGTCTTTCTAGTTCGCAATTCCGGCAAAGGTCTGCCGGATGCCGCGATGTCCTACGAGTACGCGTGCGCCTACATGAACGACGCGGTATGGATTGACCACGACGCGGCCGGATCGCAACCCACCCGCCTGCTCAACCCCGCCAGTCCCACGCCCGCCGGGCGCAACCGGCGCGTTTCCAGCAACGAGTAGCCGGGGTGGAATTCGGAAAACCTCGACATGACCTGGCTGATGCCGGGGAAGCGGTCGAGATGCCCCTGCTGCCAATGGCTGTCAATATCTGGCCGTAGGCCACGCCTACGGCCCGGCCGTGCCGATCGGTGGCGGCGCGCTGCGAGCGCCAGGCGGCGAAGAAGCTGGTCCGAGCCGGCGCCGGGGCAGACGCCAAAACCTCAGCGCTGGAAGGTGCCGCAGAGCTGGCCTTGGGCGAGGATGTGTCCCTGCAGCGCCTTGAGCAGCTCGCGTTTGCGCACCGTCGCCGGCAGGTTCAGCTTGGCGTCCAACGCGTACACCTTGAAGAAATAGCGGTGCGGCTTGCCAGGCGGCGGCCACGGGCCGTCGTAGCCGTGGTTGGAATAGTCGTTGAGGCCCTGCGTCGCCCCATTCGGCAGCGTGGGCTTTGCGGACACGCCCGCGTCGAGCTGCACGGTGTCCGGCGGCAGGTTAAAGAGCACCCAGTGGACCCAGTCGCCCGCCGGGGCGTCGGGGTCATCGCAAAGGATGGCCACGCTCTGTGTGCCGGTCGGCACCGGACTCCATGCGAGCGGAGGCGAGAGGTTGTCGCCGCCGCCGGCATACTTCAGAGGAATGAGCGCGCCCATGACAAAGGTGGCGCTCCTCACCGTCAATGCCAACATTTCAGCCATACACACCTCCTGCTCCGGCCCATGCCGGCTATTGTGCCCGCCGTTTTTATATCCGCGGCCATGCTGCTGTAAAGGCTGGAGTTGCTGGTCGCCGGGCCGGGAGCTACCGGACTACAGGGAGGCCCTGGTGGCGCGATGGATATGACGATCCCGCTACGCGGGAGGGGGAATGTCGGCTGCGGTTCGCCTCCTCGCTGCCGCTCGTCATCTGGGTTCACGGCGGAGTGTGGTCGGCCGGGGACAAGGAATGGCCGCCGATTCCGGCGCTCCCCATGACGGCGCGCGGATACGCCATCGCGACCATCGACTAGGAGGGACATGTCCCCAATCTATTTTTGTGGTCGTGCAAAAGATTCGAGATAGCCACATTCTCTACACCGTAATGTGATAACGCGAAGAGGTTTTGCTTTGTTTCGCCCTAAACCGCCGAAATTTCCTATCCTTAACGGTCCCGGGAAACCACAGTGCCTTCAACCTCGCAATCGGCTATCCACTGTCATAAAATGCGCTCGCGGTAGCGGCGTTGGAAGCGCTGCCGCTAAATCAAGAGACTGAGCACACTCATGAAACAAATCCTCGTCATCACCGCCGCCCTGCTGCTGGCGCCGCTGGCCGTGCTGCAAGCTGCCGATGCACCGACGGTTCCGCTGAAGTATCCAGCCCAGCTTATTGAACCGCTGCGGTTTCACGACGAACTGGTGGAGGTCACGGCTGCCGGGACGCTGCGCCGGCGCTACCTGGTATGGGGGGATTTCGCGGCGGAAATGGCCGCGTGGAAAGTGAAAGCGGATGCGGTGTCACGCGACAGCAAGGCAGCCCCACGCGTGTTCCGACTCGGTTGCGTCTTCCTCAAGGAGGCCACCATGACGTTCCCCGATATTCCGGGCACGGATGGAAAACCGTTGCGCGCTACTTTCACCACACCACATGACTTTGAAGAAACGATGCGGACGCGAACGGCACAGGAATATGCGGATTTCACCTGGGCCTTCACTGGCGGCGCCGTGAAATGCGAGTGGGTCTTCGAGACCTTGAGCGGTTTGGCTTGGACCGACACCGGCAAGAAGCCTGGCTGGGGTTGCCAGCCACGGGCCGTTGCCGACCAACTCGAAAAACTGCTGGTGAAGTACGAGGACGCAAAGGTGGACATGTGGGTCTGGTGCGCCGGCCAGCCGGAGACACTAAACGGCCGATCAAAGCAAAAGATCGGTGGGCCGCCCTACGGTATCAGCTACACGCAGTGGCCGTTATTCGGCGGTTACAACATCGCTATCTGCGCACCGCACCTGCCGCTCGTGGTGCATGAGGTAAATCACCGCTACCTCGACAATCTGTCCACCATTGAGGGCGTGCAACTCACCCAGTTCCATGGCCTGAACATGATGGGCTACGAGCGAGGCGACCTCGACTATCCCGACTTGCTCGCCACCTATCGCAGCATATATCTGCACATCATCCGCCCGGCGATGTGGCGGCGCTTCTCGCTCACCGGTCCGGCTACAGCAAAACCGGAGCCGTTCACCGGCAAGCTGTATTGCTGGGCGGACGTTAGCCGGGATTGCTGGTTTCGTCTGCCGCTGCTGGCCGAGGCCGACCTCGCCACGCTGACCGGTTTACCAGGCTTGAAGTTCATCGCCGACCGCAAGACGCGCTGGCGGCAGTTCACAGTGCCTGCTGCCGAACGGGCTCTGCTCCGCTCGCCCTACAGTGCAGTGGCGGACGACAAGGACACCGCGCTCAACAACGTCCTCTCCCTCGCCACCGAATCCTGCGCCGTCCTGCATACGGCCACGGGACACTGGCTGGTGGTCCGCCCCGAGGTCGCGGATGTGTATGTGGAAATGCTGTCGGCACATGGCCAAGGCTCGCCGTTGGCGGTCGCCGGTTGGCTGAATGAAGGGGTGTGCCCCCTGCTGGTACTACGCGCTCCACCGGAACTGCCCGTGCCGGTCAATGAAATTGGCTATTTCCGACCCACGGCCAAACCAGAGCCGATTCCTGATGCGTTGCGGTAAGGGAAGGAGCAACGCATGAGCACACGGTTAAGCATTCGGGTTCCACTCGGCAACCCCAACCACCACCTGTGGTACAACAACGGCACGTGGTGGTACCACTACACCGTCCACCTGCCGGACTACACCAAGCGGCGCGTCAGCGCCGCGACGAATGTTTTGCCCTGCTGCCGGGGGCATTATCGGCACATCGCAGAACGTGAGAGAGGCAATGCCGTTGGCGCCGATACGGATCAAGCCGCACCACATGACCATCCGTTTATTCATCCAGGGATCTACTTCCATGAGATGGAACACTACGGCTTGGTTTCGAGATCTAACACGACCACCGAAGCAACCGCGTCGGGTGCCTGGGCAGGCACGGCCACTTCCACGCCGCCGGCATTGGCTGTAGTCTTTAGTGCCGCGCGGTTCGCAGCCGCCAGCAGGTAAGCCGTCTGGATCTTGGCGGTCAGGCCGGGCACAACCAACTGGCCGTCCTTGGGCCAATCGAAGACGTGCAGATAAAACTTGCCCGGCTTCTGCGTTACGCGGCCCCAGGCGGGCGCCTTGGGGAAGGGCCCGGGCGTTGTGCCATGGATCGCCTCGCCGTTGACCTTCATCCACTGGCCGATCTCAGCCAGCCGCTGGATATGGGGCGCGGGGAACTGACCTTCCGCGGTCGGCCCCACGTTCAGCAGGTAGTTGCCGCCCTTGCTGACAATATCAATCAACATGCGGATCAGCTCGGCCGACGACTTCAAGTTCATATCGTTCTTGTTGTATCCCCAGTGGGTGCCCATAGTCATGCAGGTTTCCCAGTCCTTGCCGGGAATGCCATTGGCGGGGATTTCCTGCTCGGGCGTTTGCGTGTCGCCGGGATTCTTGCCGCCGAGACGGTTATTCGTGATGATGCCGGGCTGGAGCTTCAGCAGCGCCTTAATCTGGTCCGTGCGATCGGGGATCATGGACGCGGTAGCCGTATCCCACCAGAGCACCGCGACGGGCCCGTAGTTGGTCATGAGCTCCTTCAGATGCGGCAGGACCACGTTGTGCAGATAGACGTCGAAGTCGCCATTCTGTGCCTGGTCCCACCGGCCCAGGACCGCATCCGCGCCGGGTTGATGCCAGTCCTGCGCTTGCGAGTAGTAGAATCCCAGCTTGACGCCCTGCTTCTGGCACTCTGCGGCCAGTTCCTTCAACGGGTCGCGCTTGAACGGCGTGGCGTCATAGATGTTGAACGGGTCGGCTTGGGAACGGAACATGGCGAAGCCGTCGTGGTGCTTCGCGGTGATCACGATATATTTCATCCCGGCATCCTTGGCCATCCTCACCCACGCCTTGGCGTCGAACTTCACGGGGTTGAACTTGGTGGCCAGGCCCGCGTATTCCTTCACCGGAATCTTGCAGTTGCACATGATCCATTCGCCATAGTCCGCCTTGTCGTTCCATTCCCCGGCAGTCACGGAATACAGGCCCCAATGGATGAACATGCCGAACTTGGCCTCGCGCCACCACTGCAGGCGGGCGGCCCGTTGTTCGGGCGTTTCACCCGGCCGTTTGACCCGCACCTCGGACGGATCAGCCCCGCCTGCCCCAAGCGCATGAACCACGAACCCCCCTAATTGAACTCCCCCGCCCCCGGGGTTTTGCGTCAGGGTGAAATCGACCGTGGTGTCGCCCGCGGCCTGGGTCCACTCCGCCTGCATCAGTCTCCCGGTGTCGGGGATTTTGCCGTTGGTGGCAACCTCCCAGGCGGGGGAGACAGAGCCCTCCAAGGTTACGGTCATGGTGGCGGTCTTTGGCCAGGACTGATTGAGGACGAAGAACTGCGCGCGGTAGCGTTGCCCGGGCTTCGCCCCGCTAATGCTATGACTCACGGGTCCCGCGCCATAGCCGCTCTTTCGAAACAGTCGGTTGAGACCGAAGTCGCTGAGATCGCCGATATCGCTGAGAGGAAATCCGCCGGAATTAAGGCCCAGAGTCGCTGCCGGCAGTAACGCGTACTCGATTCCGTTGAGCGTCGCCGTAGAGTCAACAGCCCTTGCGGAACCGGGCAGCACGCCGGCCGCGCCGCCCAGAATGTCGCCTGGCGACGTCACATCATGCTGTGACCAGGTGACCTTGACGGAGCCGGCGGGGTCCGCGGCCCGGACGGTTCCGAGCGCCGCCAGTGTGGCGGCGATCACCGCGTGAAACGTGTTCAGGAAGGTATGTTTTTTCATGTGTTGTTAGAGCAAATGTTTTCGTTTGTGTGTATTCATAGGGTTCCACAATCACTTTATTTCAGATTCACTTCAAAGGGAATGCCGTCCTTGACCGTCGCGTCCACCTGTTTGACCCGGTCTCCGAAGAGCACGATCTGCCGCACAGGCAGTTCCCCGGCGGCAACATCAATCGTCAGGCGATGCCCGCGACCGGCCTTCTTTAATGTCAACGTGCCCCAGGCGCCATCGGTCGAGAAAAACGTCTTCAGCTCATCGCGGTGCAACTTGGGGTCAAGCCAGAGGCAACGGTCCACGGCCGAGTAGCGAAAACCGGTGAGCGCCAGCAACAAGCTGTAGTTGGCCAGCGAGCGGATGTAATAGCCGCCGCACTGAATCTGATTATACGGATCGCGTTTGCGCCCGTCGAAGCGGTCGCGGATCGCCTTCATCACCGCGAGGCCTTCCAGCAAGTGGCCATGATTGATCAGATTGCCGGCAACCTGATCCTCGTAGCCGACCTCGATCGTGTCGGCGTAGAAGAGCGCCTGAGCCGGGCGTCCGCCCTTGGGCCAGGCGCAGATCACCAGACCGGCATCGTCATTCATCGCCAAGGTATAGCCCGTATTGAGAACCTTCCGGCAATCAGGGACGAAGTTGTATTTGAAGACCGAGGCGATGGCAGTTTGGATGTGGTCACGCGGATAGATGTCACCCAGCCCGAGCATATCCGACCACCACTGGCCGATGAGTTGTTCGCTGATCACACCGTTCAGCCAGGTGTTGCGGGTGTTCTTCCCGTCAAAGATTTGGCGGTAATACTCGCCATTCCAGCACAACTGGTCGGTCTTCTGGCGGCCGCTTTCGAATACGTGGCGGCATTCGTCAGCCAGCGCCGTATCGCCCACCGCGCGCGCCATCTTCTCGCCGGCGAGCAGGCCCGCCATGTACATGCTGTTGCCGAAACTCTCATAGCCCCGCAAATGCTGGTCGAGCGTGCAGCGCCAACTGGAGTTGGTGTCGAGCAGGCCGTCGCGGTTCACATCCCAATGTTGCCAGGGAAACTCAATTGCTTTCTTGATTCCCGGCGACAGTTTCCGCAACCACGCGGTATCGCCGGAGATCTGCCATTCGCGACAGGTGCGCAGGAGGGTGCCGAAGTGGCCGTCGAAGGCCGTGTCGCCATCGACGACGCGGGTCGGCCAGACGCGGGTCGCCATGCCGCCGTCCTGCTTGATCCGCTTGGAATAGTCGAACTCCCGCATGCCGCGTTCGAGGGCTGGGAAAAGATAAGCGATCGACTGAACGTAATGCCAGACCTGGTCCACTGTGCCTTCGCACGACCCATTGTTGGCCCAGCAACCTTCCCAGCCATGCAGGGTCCCGTTGGCTTCGCGGAACACCGTCGGCGAGCGCAGGATGGCCAACTGGCTGGAGATCGACTCCAGGATGACTCCCGGCAGGGTCGAGGCGAAGAAGGTCTGCTGGAAGAGCCGCGTCTGACTCTCCAAGCGCTGGCGGTTGGCCATTAGATACTCCGCCGCTGCGGCTGCGTCCGGCCATTGGGTGGAATAATAGTTGCGCACGCCGGGCACATCCTTGCGTTCGGGGAAACACCAGGAGATCACCAGCGGAATATTGGTGCTGGCACCGGGCTTGAGCGTGAACTCCCAACCCACGGACCCGACTCCACCCGCCCACGATTCGTTGGTGTTCACCGATCCGTTGCGACGTCGCTCAATCTCCCCCATCGTGGCGGCAAAGTCATAACGACCATTGGCGCCGAAGGTCTCGGCAAAATGCTGAAAGCCACCGGTGGGAAACAACGTGGAAGGCTCCCAGCGCTTCTGCCAGGTGGTGATCCGGCACGGTGAGGCCACGGCCAGGCTGCCGTTCTGGGCACCCGTCTCACGGCTCATCAATAGCAGGTCGAATCCATCGTGTCGGAGCAACTCGGTGCGCGTGCCCTCGTCGTTGCCTTCGTTGGCAAGGTTCTTGAGGTTGTATCCCAGGGTCCCCGTCACGGTCTTGCCGGAGACGTTCTTCAGCGCAATGGTGAGACAAGCCACGGGCAGGGAGGACTCGCGGTCGTTGCCGGGAATGAACGGGCTCCAGCCCTCGATGGTGGCTTCCAGCGGCAGGCCCCGGTCTTGCAGCATCACCTTGGCAAAAGGAAAGCGGCCAACGAAGACCGCGGAACTCATATGCGGCAGCCCTGAGATGGCGAGCGGACCTGTGCTCCAATTCTCATTCCCCCATCCGTAGGGAACCGCCGGATCACCTTCCAGCACCCGGAAGGACGCTTCGTCATCCCCGGCCTTCGCCCACAGCCCAAGAAACGAAAATTCCGGGCGGTACCCGCAATTCGGATTGCCGAAGAGCGACCAATCCACCAGCGCTCCGCGGCCGTTCAGGGAAATGCAGCCCGAGCCAATCCCGCCGAGCGGGAAACGCACCTGGTCCAGGTACACGCCTTCGTACCTGTCGCGCACCTGTGGCGAGAGCAATTCCTTCGCCGCGTACGGCAACGGTCTAATCGGGCACTGTTCGGCGCCATGGAGCCCCATCACCGGATTCAGCAGCACGACAGCGCAAAGAGCCGCGGGGAATAAGCAGGTTCTCATTGATTCACTCCACCACCATCAGACGGTCTTTCACCGCTCCATTCACTTTCACACACACTCCCTCCGCCGTTTCTTCCAAGCTGCACTCCCATCCCTTGTCGGGATACAGCGACACAATCTTGCTTGCCGGCGCGAACTCCCTACGGATGTTGATCGAATAATCCCCGTCGCTGAGCAAGTGAAGTATCCAGCGATTCTGCCGGTCTTGGCGTGTTAGAATTACCTGCTTGTCGGCCGGTGAAACCACAATCGGCATCGGGCCGGCCAGATGATTGATAACCCGTTCGGTCAGTTCGGGCACATCAACCGTGGCGAGGTACGCTACTCGGCCCTTTCCCACGCCGCTGACGTGCAGCAGCGGCCACTCCTTGCCCTGGTCCTGCACGCGCAGCACGGCTTCGCCTTTGCCGGAATGCGTTAGAACAACGTTCTTCAGCCCTGCCGCGGCAACGGCCCCGCCGCTCCATACGCCGACAACTTCACTCACCCGGGGTGCGATCTTCTCATAGTGCAGGCCCATCACGTCGGCCAAGGCAAAGTCATCCAGTGGCATGCCGCGCGAGTCATGGCGGAGGGCGTCACCGGCCACCAACAATGTGCCGCCGCCGCGCGCATAACGACGCAACGCCTCGCATTCGTCCGCTGTCAGCCCGGAGCTGAGAGGTAGCACGAGGACCTTGTATTTCGTTAGATCGCGCGTTTGAAGGTCCAGCACGTTGATGAAATCCAGCGGCAGGCTGCGTTTCAGGTAAGCGTTCGTGATCTTCTCGCAGACGTCCATGTAGGGTTTGCGGTTATAGCCATCGTAGCGGAACCGCGTAGCCTCGGAAAAAACGATGCCGATGAGCGAGGTGGTCTTGGCCTCCTCTAAGTACGGCTGAACCTGATTGACCATCTTGAAGAAGCCGGCCAAATCCTGGTCAAAGCCGGGTAACGCCGTCTCTTGGTCCACTCCCACGTACTGATAACAGCGGGCGCCCAAGGCCATGATCGTCCGCCTGATGGGGCTCTTGAGCGTCTGGCCGACAATGATCGCATCCTTGTTCAGAATCCCCTTCAACGCCAACAGCCGTGCCGGCTCGCCGAACTCGATATAGGCCACGTCGTGCTGCCGGCCGAGGTTGATGTTCGCCTCGCTGTACGTGTTGACGTGGTTCTGCCAGATCTCGACACTCGGCTTGACCTGCCGGGCAACCTTGGTCAGTCGATTTACCGGCCGCTCCAGCGTGGCCAGATAGAAGTCCATCACGCGCCGCCAATCCTTGCCTTCCCATGTCGAAAGCGCCTCGCCATAGAGTTCCTGATAATAAGCCTTGCAGCCGTCGCAAAGGCATTTCTTGGGCCCGAAAAGCATGTCATAACGAACGGCGTCGATCGGGTACATCGTCAACAGCTCGCGCGTGTACGCCTCAACCAGTTCGATGTAACCCGGCGCGTTGAAACAGATGGCGCTGGCTGGCTCTATGACCCCGGCGGCATCGGACTTACCGTGGATATACGGCTTGCCGAGGTTGTCGCGCATGTACTTCCAGTTGGTTCCCAGCGTGATGTAGCCGAACACGGCGATATTCCGCTGGTGCAACTCCTTGACACACTGGCCGTACCAGTCCCTGCCAGCCAAGGCTGGAAAGGGCGTGCCGGCGACACTGGGGTACGTCGTATAGCCGTGATGCGGCACGGCCAGCAGCAACACGGCGTCGAGATTCAGCTTCCGGCTGAATTCGGCCAGCTCCACCGGACCGGAACGCGTGAATTTCTTGGGCAGATCGGCCAGCGTTCGCCCCGGCCAGTTGTAGTCGTAGCACAGATGGCGGAAACACTGCGTCGGCCCCTTGGGTGTGTGTGACACCACAGCTTCGCGGGTAAACAGCGATGATTCGCTCGACGAGTTCGCGGCGGCCAAGCCAGACGGAACGAAAGCCAGCAGATAGAAACCGCTCAATAGAGCCGTGATAGCAATCGAGAAATTCTTTCGCATGATATTATATTCCGTCTCTGGGGTATGCCATTCTATCATCGCTTTGTTGCTGCCATTCGGCCCCATGAAGCGGCCGGATTTGTGCCTTCCCTAACATTATCGAACTGCCGCTTGCATCGTCTCTTTCTGTCTAACTCCATTCTGCTATTCCGATTCGTCCCACCACCGCTTGGACTCGAGCGCAATTTCGTCTTCGAGGTGGCGCATGACGGTCTGGCGCACGCGCCGCCCACCGGGTGCCGAAGCCATCGGACCGCCCCAGTTATGCGGACTGTACTGGCGGCTGAGGTCCACCGTGGCAGTGATCATGCAATTAGCGTCGTCCTTTGCATACTCGAGAATTGAAGTAGCGCAGGCGCGGCTGGGATCGGCATTGATATTGCCCGCCTGAGCACCGCCGGAGTCCCAGATGCCCGCGGTTCCGCCGCTGGCGGCAGCGATCCAGACGCCGTTGTCCGCGGCGCGCGCGGGCATGAGGCCCATGCAATAGCCGGCGTTAGGGAAAAGGATCAACTCGGCCCCTTTGTAGGCGAGGAGGCGGGCCGTTTCGGCGTGCCAACTGTCGTAACAGGTCATGATCCCGACTTTGCCGAAAGCGGTCTTGAAGACCTTCATTTCGCTCCCTGGCGTACACCCTTGGTCTATCTCCGGATCGTACAGCTCGACTTTCTCGTAGATGCCCACGAGCTTGCCGGCAGGGTCGTAGAGGGGACACGCGTTGAACACAAGATCTCCCCGTTGTTCGTAGAACGTGCCGGCGACATACATCTTCCACTGCCTGGCTTTCTCGGACATCATTTTTCCGGTCGGTCCGTCTATCGGTTCGGGCTTGTCAACGCCCTTTCCATTGAATCCCTCGGTCATGAGGGCTACGGTGACCTTCTTCTGGCCGGCCACATCGAGCCATTTCGACCAGAAGTTCATGTCGTGCCCACCCCAGCTCGCGGCGATCTTGACGCGTCGCTCAGGAATCGGAGCACACTCTTCGAGCAGAATCTTATCCCACCAAACCTTTCCATGGGGCGCGAAGCGGAAGGTGAGGCGGACCTTGCCGTCGCCTTCATTGCCCCGAAAGCGGTTCTCACCGACGATCCATCCGTCTTTATCCTTGCGGTAGCGAAAAATGCCGTCGTTGAATGTCCCGAAAACGCCGTGCACAAGGTTGCGGTTGATGTCCTCGATCCCCTCGACCTTGAAGCGCACCTTGAAATGGTAATTCTTACCGGAGAACTTGACCTGATGCTCGATGAATCCGAAGCACTCCTGCCGACCATTTCCCGTGGCCATAAGTGCTTTGCGGCCGTTGCCGCCCGGCGAATCCACCACTTTGAAGACTGGGGCAATCGCCTTGTTAGGCGTCGTGACGGTCCAGCCCTGCGGCGTCTGGCCGACCGCGCTCTTCGAGAAATCTTCATTTAGAAAGACCTTGAAGGCCACGCTAGGTTGGACCTGCGGAGACGGCGCGATTATTTCCCAAGCTTCAGACTCGACCTTGAACGCATACGCCTGCTTGCAGGGCCGTTTGGCTTCTGCCTGAAGTTCTTTTGGCAAGTCGATAACCAGGCTTTCTCCTTCCTGGCGCCACTGCAGGTCTTGATCCAAGCCGATCAAACGGATGACTGATCCTTCCTTTGCTCTCACCAACTTGGTCTGCAACGTTTCGCCAGGCCACTTGAGGCTGATCACATAAACGTATTTCTTGTCCTTGGTGCGCGTGAATCGAAGATCGGTTCCCTCGTGATAACAGAGGTACGGCCGGGTGGCAAAAATACATTCGCCGTTCACCTCCAGCCAATCGCCAACGTAGCTGATGCGATCGATCATCGCCTGTTGCCATTTGCCATCAGGCCCGGGGCCGAAACCCGCCTGGAAATTGCCGCCCTTGGCAACGATGTCGATCAGGCTCTCAAGGATCCATTCCCGCGTCTTGAACGGTCCGTTCTTGTGGTACGAAAACCCGCCGCCGCACGGATAGATCACCTGCCACGGCCGTTTGACGCTGTTGGGATCTTCCGGAATCGTTCCTTCCGGCGTTTCGTAATCACCATAATCGCCAATGCCGCGATTGCGGAGCATGATGTTCGGCTGCAGTTGCCGCGCCATCTTGGCTACACCGTTGGCATCTTCCTGCGCCTCCTTGCACCAATTCATATCCAGGCAGAGCGTGTCTATCGGGCCATATTGGGTGAGCAACTCGGTGATCTGGTCGCGCTCCTTCTGGATGAAAGCCGCCCAGCGCTTCAAGTCATCAGATTTCTTTGTGAAAGTGCCGTCGTGCCAGAAGTTTGGGACCCACTGATGGTCCCATCCAAAATCCCAGTCATGCCAGTCAATGTGCGAATAGTACAGACTCACCCCCAACCCGTGTGCGCGACCTGACTTCACCAGTTCGCCGACGATATCCCGCTTGAACGGCGTCTCGGCGATGCTGTAGTGATCGACAACTTCCTCGAAGGTTCCGTCGGCTTTCTTGCGGAACCCTTTCTGGAACGTCTTGGTCGGCCACATACAAAAACCTTCGTGATGCTTGCTTGTAAACGAGAAATATTTCATACCTGCCCGTTGCATAATCCCCATCCATGCATCGGCATTGAAGTTTGTCGGATTAAAGTTCTGATACGAGGCGTAGTAACCCTTCAGCCATTCTTTGTCCTTTGTGTGTTGCCCGATGATCCAGGAAGCATCGCTACCCTCCCACATACTGTAGAGCCCCCAATGAATGCGAAGGCCCCATTTCCAGTCCTGCCAACGTTCCAGCGTCGCCTCGCCGGCATGGACATAATCCGAATCCACCTTGCGGTATGATTCGTAGTGCTTCTGCAGGCGCTTCTCTTCCGCGGCGTCGATCCGGACACCGATAGACGGACGCTCCGCGGCCAGGGTCAGAGACTGGATGCCGGCAACTGCCAGCACAACCCTTGATACCATGGCTGAACTTAATGAAATCCGGTGTTTTACGTTCATGATATATCTTCCTGATTGTTCGGTTCGCGGCATCTTCTCCGGTAGCCACACCATGCGATATCCTTGTAGCCGTGCTCGGACGGATGCCCGAATGTCTTCAAGTGGTGGACGTATTTTGGATGTCCTTCGATATACACTTGCCGTGCGTACCAGTCTCCCTGTTCCCGCACCGATTGCGGGCCCCACACGGCCCAGATGCCGAACTTCGCGTCGCGGAACCACGCGGGGTACTGGTACTGCTTGAGCGAATCCATATCGGGCTTGAACGGCCCGGGGGCAACGGGGAGGTCGCCCTTATCCTCGGCCCTGGCATAGGCACCGTTCAGCAGCAAACTGACGACGATCAACTTCCTCATGTTGAGTTCTTTTCGCTATTTCGACAGTTGAATCTGGAAGGCCACCGGCAGCTCCACGACCCGATCACTTTGCGCCTTCCGCAGGCTGGGGAAGGACGCGCTGCAACCACTCGCGGACTTCCGCCACGCCCCAGGCAGAGGCAGCAGAGCGACAGGTCAGATGGTCAGCGGTACCTTCAAGCGCAGCCACCTGCGTCGCGGTCCGCTGCACTCGTAGAAAAGCCTCGGCCGGCCAGTTCGCGCGATCCGAGACGTCAACGAGCAACAGGGGGCGGGGCAGCGCCGTGCTGTAAACGTATTGCCAATCGGTGGTAGCCATGATGTTCGGCAGGTAGGGCATCACTTGATAGGCCTGCGGCGCCACCTTTTCGGCCCAGTCACGCACTGTGATGACGCCTACGGCGGCGACGGCGGCGATGTCCTTATCCAACGCTGCTGTGATTGCGGCATCCACCGCGCCGACGCCCAAGCCCACTAGCCCGACCCGGCCCGCGTCGCCGCGGCGGCGCACGACCTGCAAGGCCGCCAGATCGTCCCAAACCCGCATGGCCAATGGCGACAAGCCAGTGGTATCCCCAGCCCCATAGAGCGAGACGATACTCGTAACCGGCCGGGCGCTATGGCCCTCCGTCGAGGCGTGTTCGGGCACGGCCACCAAATATCCGTCTTTGGTCAGGGAGCGAACGATGTTCAGCACCTCGGAACAGGTCGCGCATTGTCTGTCGGCATGCGAGAGAACTACCACCGGCTGGCGCACCGCGCCGGCCGCGATCCGCTGGAACACCTTCACCGACAAGACCAACCCTTGGTCCTGGACGATGGTTGTTCTTTCCATCTTCAGGTCGCCCGAATTTTCAAAACCCTCGCTCTGGATTGCACCGAGGTGCATTTCGTCCGTGATGCAGGCCTGGCGCAACCACTGCGTCACCGACTGGCGATACCGTTGCCAGGTCCTCCGTCGGCTGAACTCGGCGGGCAAGGCGTCGGCCTGGCGCGCGATTTGTCGCTGCATGTAGCGCAGCGGTTTGACGTCCGCATCGGCCGGCGGCTCGCCGCAGGGTTGTGGCGCCGCCGCCGCCGCGCCCGGCAACGCTTTCAGATGGCGGTCAATCCACGGCGCCAATTCGGACAGATACGGCGTCATGCTGTGCGAACGCAGATCGCGCAGATGCTTGAACTGCTCGGGCTGGCTGAACAACGCGTAGATTTTCTGGAGCGTCGCTACCACCTTGTTGTAGCCCACTTCCGGCCACCAATTATCGCCCGAGTTGCTGGCGATATAGAGTGGCCGCGGGGCAATGCAGGCGCCGATCTCGGGCCAGTCCGTCCGGCGCAGCACGTTTTTCAGATAGGGATCGGCGCTCGAAAGGATCACGCCCTGATAGCCGGGCATCCGCGCCCAATCGGTGTAGGTGGTGGTGCCGCACACCGGCACGACGACCTGGAAGCGATCCTCTAGCGCGCCCGCCAGCCACGTCTGCTCGGAGCCCTGGCACAAGCCCGCCACGCCCACCCGCCCCGGATCAACCTCCGCACGGGTCAGCAGATAATCCAGCGCGCGCAGCGTATCGAACACCTGCACGCCCATGCCCTGCATACCGGCCGCGGCGGTGGTGGCATACCAGGCGGCCAGCGGCGCCTGCCGGTCGCCGAACGAGGGGTCGTCGAAGAACAGAACCACATAACCCTGGCGGGCCATTTGATAGACGAAGGGCTTGTAGTAGCTCGCGTCTAGGCCTTTGGCCGTCCCGCCGAAGCCCGGCGGCACGACTAGGGCCGGCAGCCGTCCGGTCGCTTGCGGCGGATGTACCACGATGCCCGGCACGTAACAATGCTCCGCCCACAGGTAAATCACGTTCTCGACGATCACATCGCCGTCCACGCGGCTGGCGAGCACCTTGGCCCGCATCGGCTCGCGCGCCGGCAGCCCCAGCAGCACGGTCAATTCCTGGCGCACCTGTTCCCGCCGCTGTAGCCAGGCCGCCAGACGATCCGGCAACGGCGGCAAGGCCGCCTCCATCCGGCTGGCACGGGCGCCCAGATACTGCAGCACCGGCAAAGGTTTCGCCGAATCGCTCTGCTCCGCGGCGCCAACGCCACTGACCAGGCCGGCACTGACCAGTACACAGAGTAGCACCGCTCGATGGATTCTCACTGTTTTCAACTCCAAGGTCTTTTCTTCTCGGTCAGGCCACTGGTCTCCGGCAGGACCAGATCATCGGCCGTGCCGCCAGCCACAACGTTGGCCATGCCATAACCATTGCTAAGTATCTTATCATGCGGCTTTTTGACGGCGCAAGGGCGGCGTGGTGCACAAAGTAGCTCACGTGCCGCCGTCACGGGCATGGCATATTGCAGCACATCGCCCGCGGCCGCGATGCCATCGGCCTGGGCTCGCCCTGCTCCCAGCAGTAGCGCCAGCATCAGCCAGCCAGCGCCTGTTTTCATGTCAGGCCTCATGCTCTCACGCGGTTTATGCGGATGCCAGAGCTTCGTGGTCAATATACGCGTCATTGTGCTCTTTCCAAGAGGCCGTTCTCCCGGTAATTGACGGTTATTCGTTGGCTCGGCCGGCCCGTCCTTCGGGACAGGTCTGACCGGGCTTTTTACTTAAGGGCGAGCCGGCGGGAGCGGATGATCGTGGGGTGAGGGGGGACGGGGATATCCATGGTTCGGTTCCTCGGATTCCACTCTCACTTCGCGTCCAGCACCTCACGCACCTTGCGGGTGAGCACGTCGCGCGAGAAGGGCTTGGGCAGGATTCTCCGCGGCCAGCACGGTGTAACCGAGGGCTGCAAGGAAGATCTGCACGGTGAGACGGACGGGTTGCTCGTCCTCGGCCAGCAGGACGGTTTCTTTGCCACGGGGAGGCTTGGGCGGTGTTTCGACGGCGACCTCGGGTGCTTCCGCGGAAACAAACCGGGGCAGGTAGAGCTGGAAGGTGGCGCCCTGGCCCGGCGCGCTAGCAACGTGGATGAAGCCGTTGTTCTGCTGGACAATCCCAAAGACGGTGGCCAGGCCCAAGCCCGTGCCTTACCCCGCGCCGTTGGTGGTGAAAAACAGCATTGCTTTAATCTTTGCGCGGCCGGCCGATCTTGAGCATCACCGCGCCATGCGCCGGTATGTTCGCCGTATACTGCCCGTCAAAGCCACCGAGATCTTTCTTCAGCCAGAGATCGCGCACCGGCTGTTTGCCGTGGATGCCAATATCCGCCCACTTAACCGTTCCATCGGCGGCTTCCATGCCGGTATTGAAAATGCCAACCGCGGTTGTGCCATCCTGCAGCGGCCTGCTCCACAACTGTATACCGTTGCGGTCGGCCACCCGGCCTGCCGGTTTGCCATGAGGATCCTGGTTTACGTCCAGCACCTCATCGTTGATGAGCAGATCGATCGTGAATTTATCCATGTTGGACATGTCGCACCCGATTAGCAGCGGCGCAGCCAGCAGGCTCCACAACGTTATGTGCGTGACCTGCTCCACATATTTGAGTTTGGTCGGATGCGGGTTCCCCCAGCCAACCCTGCCGACGATGAGCATGTCGGGATCGTTCCAATGGCCCGGTCCGGCAAACTTCTCGTGGCCGTTCTGGCTGAACCCGATGTCGGACAAGCTGCCCCAGTTGTCGGTGATGTCGCCGGTGGTGCGCCAGCAGTTGCCGCCAACTTCAGCGCCCCATTCCCAGACATTGCCCATGCCGTACTGGCAGAGGCTGTAAACAATATCGCGCCCACAGTTGTCCAGCGCCTTATCCATTACATGGTACGGTTTCTTCAAACCTTCCAGGCCCGAATTATTCGCGGCAACGTACGAACACCAGTCATACTTGAGGTAATCGATGCCCCACTTGGCGTAGGTCTTGGCGTCCTGCTCTTCGTGCTGATAGCTGCCCTCGAAACCGGCGCAGGTCTTCGGGCCGGGCGACGAATAGATGCCAAGCCGCAAGCCCTTGCTGTGTACATAGTCGGCCAGCGCTTTCATGTCCTGGAATTTCTCGTTGGGCATGATCTCTCCATTCGCGTCACGGCCCTTTTCCCAGCAGTCATCAATATTAATGTACTGGTAGCCGTGCGCCGCCAGCCCGCACTTGACCATCGCCTCCGCCGCGGCGCGCACCTTCGCGTCATCGATCGCACCGGCCCAGCAGTTCCACGAATTCCAGCCCATCGGGGGGGTTCTGGCGAGTTTGTGGTCGCCCGCCTCAATGACCAGTTTTCGCGAGGCCGATCCGCCTTTACCCTTTACCGAGAGCGTCACTTCGTATGTGCCCGGCTTCTCCACCGCGCCGGTGATGATGCCGGTGACCGGATCAATCTTCAGGCCGGCGGGCAGTTTCTTCGCGGAGAACTTCGTAAGCCCTGCGCCCGTCGCTGGGACAAGGAAAATGAATGGCTTGCCGGGCGTCGTTCCGACAATACGCGGTCCATTTATGGAGGTCCTGGCCGGATCGCATGACGCTATTGCGGGCATTACATTCGGCACAACATCCTGTATGCTGAAGTTTCCAGGTACAACCTTGACGGCATTCCCCGTGGCAAACACGGCCGCCCCGGCCCAGTCAGCGTGATCGAAGGCATTGCCATCGCCGCCGTCCGTGACTACAAGCGTCATCCTATCGGCGCCGGTAAGATCGACGGAAAGCAGTTTGGGTGCGTCGCCGCCCTTCATCAGCCCGGAATCGGCCTTCTTCACCTTGTCAACCCACACCTGAAAAACCACGGACCCGCTCTTATCGGTCTCGTCGTCCACGCCGACGGCCGCGACAAACCGGGTTGCCGTTTTCTTGAGGTCGACGCCAGCCACGCTTTCCGCATGGGTCCCGATACCGTGCACGAACGTCTGCTTGTTGATGGAAATCGGGCTTCCGCCACCGACCGCCTTGCCTGCGCCCACGGTGCCCCAGCCCAGCTCCACGGAACTCAAGTCCTGTGTATCAAGCCACACCGCGCCCGCCGGCGCATCCTTGCCTGTCAGATCCTGCAGGCTTGTTTCAGCCGCCGCCGCCATTGTTATAGCAGGCAGACTTGCCGTGAACATGGACAGCCACAATCGATAACCTAACTTCCTCATTGCACGAACTCCTTTGGTTTATTCCTATCACTTGATGATGAACGACGTTGCCACGAGTCCCTCAGCGCTGGCGGAAACACGAATGAGGCGGCCATACGCCTGTTTTCACTCAATCTGTGGGCATTGTACTTCCGACGGCTCTGATATCAAGGAGAAAGTGGATGCAGCCATGAAGCCCCATGTGGGGGGGGGAAGGGCCAGGCCCTGTTCCGCTGCGGCCCCTGCCGTCCGCCGGGATGAAGTGGGCCGTATTGTCCGTCCCCGTGTCTTTTCTGCCCATAGCCTGCGCCGATCCGCCCTGACCGCCGCCTGTGACGCCGCCGGATTGGACGCCGCGCAAACGCTGGCCGGACACGCTGACCCCGGAACCACACGCCGCGCTTATGCTCGCATTCAAAAGGGCCATGTCCTGCGGGGCCTGGCCGGTGTGCTGGACCTGGGCCGCGTGAAAGCAAGCGCGTGATGGGCCGCTCCACGGCCTGGATTGTGCGGGACGCCGTGAGGGCCAACCCTGATGCCGCGGCAAGGGACGCCGCCAAGCTGGCCGCACAAAATCTGAACCTGTTCGCGCCTGTGCCCCTCGGTTGCTGAGCGATCCCGCGACTTCTTATCCTGCTGAAAATCAACGAATTCCTGTATCCAGCGGACGTAAAAGCCCGAACGCTGGGGTTGCACATGGTTGGCTTCGACGCAGGACCGATAAGCGGCCCAAAACTGGGCGATCCTTTGGGCCTTGACAGAGTCGTTGGAATTCATACACTTCCGCCATGGTTGGTAGCAGCATATCAGAACAGCTATAATGCTGCTATGTGGTTCCGCTGATGGTTGCTAGGCGGTTTTTCCGCTTATCAGGAAGTTCGGGCAACAAGATGACTGACAGAAAAGCCAGAGATCAGATGGCGAAGGCGATCCGCTCCTACATGAACGAGGAGAGCACCGCCTTCCAATTCAACGAAGCGCTTTTCGAGGCAAGCACCGGGACTAACGACAAGACAGTCCAGACCATCCGGCGGGCGCTCTGGTTTTACTACGATGACTGCAAGGACCACAAGATCGTCGCCACGAAGGAGATATGGGACTACTTCAACCGATTGCTGCTCCTGCTCAAATCGGACGGAGAGATGGAAACGGTTAAATCATGGCGAAAATGGCAGCCCCTTCAAGGTGTCGCCTCATTGCTATTCCTCGCGTTCGCTGTCATCGCTATCCAAGTTGGCTTTGGGCAGCACCTCTTCGCGTATGCCCTGCCTTTTGGTCCACCGTCCATGCTCATTGCGTGGCTCAACGCTCGGCGACGGCGGCAAATAGTCAGCATCTCCGAGGTGGCCCTGACACCTTTTCCGTCGCTAAGCAGTTTGCTTGCGGTCCGCCGGCGAGCCGGCGGGTTTATAAGGCGCCGTTATCCCAAGGCAGTTGTTGGCAGAAGGATTCGTGACCCGATCATTGAGAAACTGATGTGGGTGCCTTGGTCAATCGCATGGTGCATGTTCTCGCCCGTGGCCCTGTTCTTCCAGATGTTGCCGGAGCGGGAGTCCGAAACAAGAATCAAGATGCCCGAACCATCGGCTGGTGCGTACGCGCTCCCACGCGCCGCACAGCCGTGACGTTAGGCGACAAGATATGAAGCCCGACAGAACTGTAAAGACCGGCAGAGAGAAATAGCAATTAATGCTGCGAAGACTATTGATTCTTAGATTACAGAAACCGAAAGTCGCTTCATCACATCACGAGTTGGATTTGTGGAACTCGGGATGATTCAGGATACGATAGGGGTGGACACGAACGTCAAAGGGGGCTTAAAATGCAGATACTGATCTGGGCGGTTTTTCTTGCGGGTGCCTTCGTGTCATGGTTTTTCTTCGGGGTGCAGGGTAGGTTTGCGTATTTTGTCGTAGTGCTCGTCGCCATCGCGCTCTTCCACAGACAGCTGGCGATCGGACTAACTCACGTCGCTTCGAAACTCGGGTTGATAAAGGGAACGATCGACCATATGCCGATGTCGATAAGACTTGTCAAGGCGGCGGCAATCGACGGTACTGCCAAGCTGGTGGCCGGGGAACTCTCGGCGGTCGGATTCGTGGATGCTGGCGCGTGGGATATATGCGAGATGCCAAAGATCCGGCTGGCGCTGATGGTCCATCCTGCCGAGAATTTCCTTGCGGCGATAGAAACGGCCTCAACGATAGGAGCGCAACTGAACGTTCACACTTTGTATTCGAATGGCACCGTTGTAACGTTCACCAACAGCAGGCTGCCCGCGCCAAGGACACAGCGGCCCGGCTTGACAAGTGTGCGGATGCCGGGAGCTTCGCCCAAGGCGTTACTTTCGAGGGCCAGGGCCGAGAGGCTCCGCGACGGGATAAGCGCGGTGACAGAGGAAGAGGCTCCGAGAGTCTACGAAAGGCTTTATGCGAAGTCGATAATGCACCGTAAAAGGGAGGGTGCCTAACAAGTCATTCGAGCTGACTCGGCCTGCTGGCCTCGCAGTTTAACTCCGTCGTTCGGCAAAACCAATCAAAATAAAATACGACAAAAGCCTTGATCATCCAAAACAGGGAGAACTGATGCGCCACGTTCTACTAATCGCTTGTCTGGCCGCAGCCGTCCAATCCTTTTCGGCCGACAAACCGGCCGAAAAGAAAGCCCCGTGGCTGGTTCAGGCCACCACAAATCCTGTCAGCTACACGGACGACCATGTCTTGAAGATCGAACTCAAAATCACCAACAACACCGATGCCAAGCAGAACCTCAAGGTTCCACGGTTCTGGGAATGCCATTGCGATAGCGATCGCCTTGGTTTCGGAGGATGGGTTAACGGTGAACTTAGTTCCTACATCCCAATCCCAGCGGGGGAACAACCCGCCGATTCGAAGCAAAGGCCAGCGGGAGCGCAACCGGACGCTCCACCCATGCCGGGGGTCTGCCCGGCCAATACCTCCACTGATGTCAATCTGGCCCCCGGCGAATCGTATACACGCAGTTGGAATTGGCGTGACGGAAGCAAGGATGACCCGCCAACAGATTTCACCTTCCGCATGGGCCTCGTCATTAACGGCTCTATCGGCGATGATCGCGTATGGTCATCGCCCATCACCTTCAAATACACGAAACCGAGCGATAAGACGGCCGGCACAAAATGATCTCTGGCAGTTGAGAAATGTGGGAAGAAAGAATTAATAATCCATAAAAGCGAGCCCGGATGGATATTGCGCGAATGAAAGCCGCGTGGGCCAGAAATACCGCCGAACAAGACAGATGCAGCAAACCCGCTGATGACGTTTCAGTTACATACCGGAAGCCAGTGGCACCGGGTCGCTGATCTGGATCGTTTGGCCGAAACGAGGATGTATGGCGACATATTGGATTCGATCCTTCTTGGTCGGTTGGATGGTGGCTGCGCTAACACCGGCTGCTGTTGCTCAAAAGTACCGTGGAAAACTTGGCGTGGAGGCATCGGGCGACGCATTTGTTGACATCGTCCGGGAGAGCTATCGCTGGGAGACGCCCGATCACAAAGGCGGATGGAAAAACGTGAGTGCGGCCGATGTGGACGAACACGGCTGGCCCAAAACGGATTGCAGGTGGATTGTGGACAGTCGGCCTTGTGCGGAGTGGTCGGGGCAAATCGATGATCCCGCCGCGTATCGGGTGGATCGAAGCGGCACTTATCATGGTGCTTTTCGCGGGAGCGCCACGCTGGGAAAAGCGGAAGGATCTTTTGCCATCAGCAATTGCGTGTATGACACGGCATCCAACCGTACCACGTTTGAACTGACCATCCCCAGCCCCGGCCCTCATCACGGCTTGGTCATTCTCAGATTCGAGGATACGCGGCGGAACCCAAAAGACAAACCGGGGACGGGGATTTCGGAGTTTCGGTTGATGCGGCCCGGTTATCCCCTTGACACCCAGAAGGTGTTCACAAGGGAGTATCGGAAGTGTCTTGCGAGCGCGGCCTTCTCGGCCCTCCGGTTCATGTGCGTCCTGGAAACGAACGGAAATGTTGAGTGGGACAAGCAAGGTCCACTGAGGCAATCATGGACACACCGCAAGCTCATGGCGGACGCCGGCGTGGGCCGCATGGACTCCGTGAACAAGAAGGACGGGTGGCCTTGGGAACTGGTCATTCAACTCTGCAATGAAACGGGCATGGATGCATGGATCAACATCCCCGAGGCCGCGGACGATGACTACATCCGGCAATTGGCGCTCCTTCTGAAGCGTACGCTCAAGGCCGATCGGGCCGTGTACATCGAGCATAGTAATGAAATCTGGAACTTCGGGTTCATCCAGTATGCCTGGAACAAGGCCACGGCGGTACAGGAGGTCAAGTCAGGCAAAGGTTGTTACAACTACGACGGAAACAAGAGTGAAGAAATCTGGGCGCAACGGCGGCACGCGCAACGGGTGAAGGACTGCGTGGATATCTTTGCCGATGTGTTTGGCAAGAAGGACGTCAACCGGCGGATTCGTGGCATTCTGTCGGGGGTCACAGCGGAGCCCGAGGGCTTCTTTGTGTGCGGGCGATTGCCCGGCATGCTGGAGTACTTGCAGAAGACCAGCGGTGATCCACGCAACTACATCTATGCCATTTCCATTCCCATCTACTACGGTGGCAAAGCTGCCGCAGGGGAGGCCGGCACCGGGAAGTTATCGGTTGATCAGATCCTAGACGACATGCGGCGAACAATGGACGGCCAGAAGGCGGGCCGAGAGGCGGTCATTGAACTGGCCAAACGTTACAATCTCCCGGGAGGAGTCTGCGCGTATGAGGGCGGTCCTGACATTGGGGGCGGCAGGACGGACAACATCGAGAATCGCATTCTGGCCATTCGCGATCCTCGACAAGGCGACCTGTACAAGCAGAACTTCGCAAACTGTTATTGGGATCTGGGTGGCAATCTCGCCATGCAGTTTACGCTATCCGGCGGCTACAGTCGCTATGGGGCATGGGGACTGACAGATGACATCAACGTCCCGGACCGGAACTCGTTGTTCAAGATTGTCCGGGAGATGATCGGATCGGATGAACTCAAGCAAGGCCAACCACACACCGGAGCCTATCGTCGCTGACCGCGCCGAAGGCTCAGTGTGGCATGTGCACCGGGCATGCTGTGTAACTAGGAGGTGAAAGACCTCTGCCCAGGTAAAATAGCGCAGAGCCGAAGGGCTATGGGCGTTGTGTCGATGCAGCGTGTCACGACCTCAGCGCAGCGTGACGGTGATTACGCAGGCCGGGCTGCGAGCCAGGGTGAACGGCTGCGCCACCCCGTTCACGGCCACCCGGTACTCGCCGTGGAAGCCGCGGAAGGCGAACTGGCCGGCCGCATCGGTGGTGCCGGCAAGGTGGGTCTGCCATTCGTGGCGGATCAAGTGCTGCAAGGCGGTGTAGGCCGGCTTCGGGGCCATGTCGGCGTGCAATAGGCCGCCGCCCTTGAGCCAGGCGCCGCGATCGCTGAGGTCCCACTTGGTGATGGCCCGCACGGCCGGGTGGGCAAAGCAGACCCGGTAGAACTTCACGGCGTAGTCCGCCTGCGCCGCCTCGTCCCAGACGCCGTGGAGGTGCGAGCCGGTGATTTTATCGCCGCCGGAGGTTGGAGTGAATTCCGTGATATGCAGTTCCTTGCCGAGCGTGGCGTATCGGTCGAGGGTCTGCTGTACGCGGTCGAGCGGAAACCGCATCGTGCGGGGCTCATGCGCCTGGATACCGATGCCGTCGAAGGGGACGCCGTTCTGTTTGGCCGTTTGCAGCAGCTGGAAGAACGGCGGGCAGCCGTCGGCCAGGACGTGGTAGTCATTGACGATCAGATAGGCGTTCGAGTTGATCGCCCGAGCCCAGCGGTATGGGTCGTCGATCTTCGGCACGGGCTGGTGCGCCGGTTCGTTGACGACCTCCCAGAAATCAATTTTATCCCGATAGCGGTTCAGGATGTCCTGCACACGCTGCCGTTGCAGCTCCGGAGCGGGCTGGCCGTGTGACCATGGCGGCACACCCGCCTCATCGCCCCATAGCAAGGGATGCCCCTTCATCCGGATGTGATGCTCCTGGCACCACGCGACGACCTTGTCGGTGTCGGCGTACTTCGGTTGCCCGCGGGCCTCTTCGTACCAGCGCCAATAGAACCCGACCGTCGCGTAGTTGAACAGTTCCGCAAAGCGTTGCCGGTAGGCTGTGCCGCTGGCGAACTCAAAAATGTTACAGCCAAAGAGAAACTCGTGGGCCGACTGCGTCACCGTGACCTGGGCGCCGGCGACCGGCTTTCCTGCAGCGTCTACCACTCGGATGAGGGCGTCGGACTTGCGGATCCGTTCGATGGCTGCGGCGGTGGTGGCGACGATTTCGGTTTCGCGCCGGGCTGCGATCTCGTCCAGCTCGCTGCGCGCCGCGAGCACCGGCGCCACCGCGCCAGCGGGGGGCTTGATGGTGAACCGTTCGAGGTAGAGGTTGCGGTCTTCCTTGCCGATGAGGGCGTCATTGAGGAACGCCATCGTGAGCGTGTGCGGTCCGGCGGCCAGGTCCACGTCGAACGGGTAATCCGTGGGGTTCGCCGATCGCACCGTAACGTTCGTCAGCGGGTCGTTATCCAGCAGCAGCGCCATCTCCGGCCAGACGCCGCCGGCCGGGCTGCCCCAGGCGCGGATCGTAACGTGGTACCGGCCGGGCGTGCCGACGCGGATGAAGTCCCCGACCTCGCCGTTGCTGTAGAGGTTCCAGCCCCCGCCGGGCTGCGGCGCGCCCTCGGTCCTGATGGTGGCGTGTTCCGCAGCCAACACCAAATCGCCCGAGGCGCCCCAGGCGCTGGGTAAACCCACCAGACTGAACACGGCCAGCACGTACCAGGCCAACGGCTTTGTGCTCATGCTCTGCCTCATGCGCGAACCATGGATACATAGCAAGCATGGCGCGGAATAGCCAGAACGGGATTGAGTCCAAGCAGGGCTTCGCTGCAAGGGCTGAAATGCATTGCGGCCTGATGTGCAACCGCGAACAGCGCCATCTGACAGGAACAGATTCGGGATGGCTTGATGTTGCGAGGCGGCATGTGAAAATGCGCCTACACCTTTTTTTATTTCGCCTGTCGTCGAAAAACGGCACGACTCCAGCAGGCGTGTCCGAGTAATTTCTTGTTTGGAAAGCCGCTGGCGTGCTGGCAAAATACGGTCTGCATGCTGGTCAATAAAAAGGAGAATCAATCCGATGCGCTGGAATCATTATATCGCTTACTTTTTCGGGGGTGCCTTTCTCACAAATGCGATCCCGCATTTTGTGAGCGGCGTTACAGGGCACCCTTTCCAAAGCCCTTTTGCCTCTCCCCCGGGGCAAGGGCTCTCTTCCGCCGTGGTGAATGTGCTTTGGGGCGCGCTCAACCTTGTTATCGGCTACTTTCTCGTATGCCGCGTTGGACAATTTGAGTTGCGTCGGACAAGGCATGTTCTCATTGCGGGATTGGGGGGCCTGCTCATGGCCGTGATGCTTGCGCATGCATTTGGTCGCTTCTATGGGGGGCTCTGAAATATGGGAAACGATGTGCCCAATCGGCTCGCCGGGACTGACCGGTGAAGGTCAGCCCCGGCGGCCACACCACCCGGCGTGCGGGTCCGCACCGGGCGGTTCCGATTAGACCCGGGCGTTAGGCCCGTAGTGAAGAACAATCCACAACGTGCGCATGTCGGGAACGCCTTGTTCCTGCAACCAGCGGTTCGTCAGGGCGCGTTGGAGGATGCTACGCTGCCCCTTGCCTATGTCCGATAAGCGGACTTAGCGCACATCCACCATAAAGGTAATCCGCGTCAAGCGGGGTGCGTACGCGTTGAATGGGTGAGCGGCGGGGCTGGCACTGTCGCCTGCCCGGTCTTGCGTCATAGTGCGTCATGCAGCGGCTGACGCCCCCGGTCTCGCGGGCCAGCTGGCGAGGAAACGGTCTTAGAGGGCGCTGCCCGTGCCCAGGTCAGGCAACCGCCGGTCTGCCGGCACGATGAAAAACAACGGCCCCGATTCAGCCCCGGGGCCGCCTGATCGAGTCAGGCGCCAGCGCTGGCCGGCTCGTCGGAAGGCGTGAAACCGCGGCGCATGGTGTTTTCGGTCACGACATACGGGTCCATGAAGTGGAGCAGGTAATCTGAACCGCCGGCCTTGGTGCCGACGCCCGACATCCGGGCGCCGCCGAACGGCTGGCGTTCGACCAAGGCGCCGGTAATGTGGCGATTCAGGTAGAGATTACCCACCCGGAATTCGCGCCGGGCCCGGGCGAGATGGTCCGGGCTCCGGCTGAATACGCCGCCGGTGAGCGCGAATTTCGTCGCGTTGGCCCACGCCAGGGCTTCATCGAAATCCTTGGCCCGCATGACGGCCAGGACGGGGCCGAAAATCTCCTCCTGCGCGAGCCGGTGCTGCGGCGTGATCCCGCCGATGATGGTCAGCGGCACATAATAGCCGGGGCCGGCCGGCACCGGGCTCTCGTAAAGGAGCGTGCCTTCCAGTTTCCCGATCGCGATGTAGCTCCTGATGCTCTGCATGGCCCGGTCATCCGCCACCGCGCCCAGGTAATTGGCCGGATCCTCGGCGGGCCCGACCCGCGCGGCGCGGGCCATGGCCACCAGACGCGCGACCAATTGGTCATAAACCGCGTCGAGCACAATGACCCGGGAGCAGGCGGAACACTTCTGCCCCTGGAAGGCGAAGGCCGAGTACAGGACGTGCGGCACGGCCTCGTCGAGGTCGGCATCGTCGTCAATAATGATGGCGTTCTTGCCGCCCATCTCGCAGACGACCTTCTTGACGTGAGTCTGCCCCGGATGCACCTGCGCGGCCCGGGCGATGATGCGCAACCCGACTTCCATGGAGCCGGTGAAGGCGATGAGGCTCACCGCCGGGCTGTCCACCAGGTAATCGCCCATCACGGCACCACGGCCGGGCGTGTAATTGAAAACGCCGGCCGGCAGGCCGGCCGCGCGGAAGAGTTCCACCAACTGCCAGCCGATGACGGCGGTCAGGCCGGACGGCTTGTAGACTACGCAGTTGCCGGTGACGAGGGCGGCGGACACCATGCCGAGGCTGATGGCCAGCGGGAAGTTCCAGGGCGCGATGACGGCCGCGACGCCCTTAGGCACGTAGCCATAATGATTCAGTTCACCCGGCGCCAGCCCGACGCGCCGGGGTGATCCGAGGCGGATCATTTCACGCGCATAGTATTCGAGGAAGTCAATGCCTTCGGCGACGTCGGCATAGGCCTGGTCCCACTGCTTGCCAATCTCGAGGACTTGCCAGGCGGACAGTTCGAAGGCTCGCCGGCGGGCGGCGGCGGCGACCGCGAGCAGATATTCCGCGCGCCGGCGCGGCGCGGTATCGCGCCACGCGGGGAAGGCCGCCTGGGCCGCGGCCAGCGCCGCGCCGGTTTCTACCACGCCCGCTTGGCAAACCCGGCCGATAACTTCCGACGGTTGCGCCGGGTTGACCGACGACAGACAGTCTGCGGTGGTGATTTCCCGGCCGCCGATGAAAAGCGGATAAGTGCGGCCGAGCTGGCGCCGGACTTCGGCGATTTGCCGGAGAAAGGCCGCACGGTGCGCGGCCCGGGTGAAATCGGCCAGGGCCTCATTGCGGAACGGCGGCAGTTCTCCGGGACCCGGCCCGGCCGCTGCCGGCGCGGCGGCGCGCGCAGCGCGCGCGAATTCGGCGGTGACCGCCGGATCCTCGAGCAATTGCTCGATCCGGGCTTCTGCGGCAAAGCTCTGGCGGAGGAAGGATTCGTTGGCCGTGTTTTCCAGCAGACGGCGGACCAGGTAGCCCATCCCCGGCACCAAGTCGCCGTAGGGGCAGTAGAGCCGGGTGCGGCCGGTGTTTTTGAGGATCGCCCGGCGCACGGGCTCGGCCATGCCGTACAGCACCTGGCATTCGTAGCGGTCCTCCGGCACGTGCAGTTCGCGGGCTATGACCAGCGCCGCGGCGATCGAGCGGATGTTGTGCGAAGCACAGGCGTAGTGGCAGAGGGGGTGATGCTCCAACAAGATCCGCGAATGCCGCTCGAACGCGGCATCGCTCTCCGCCTTGATGGTCCACACCGGCGCCGGCCAGCCGTTCTGCGCGGCCCGAACCATTTCGTAGTCCCAGTAAGCGCCTTTCACGAGCCGGACCGATATCTGGACCTGGTGCTGCCCGGCCCACGCGAGGAGCGCGTCCAGATCCTGGTCCGTGTCCCGGAGATAGGACTGCAGCACGATGCCGAGATGCGGGTAGTGGCGGAATTCCAGCTTGAGCCGGCGGTAAACTTCAAGAATGATTTCCTTGTGCTGGTAGGTCTCCATGTCGAGGCAGAGGAAGCCGTGCAGCTCGACCACCTTGGCGAGGATCCGGCGGGCGCGGGCGAGGATGGCCGCCACGGAGCCCTCGAAGTCCTGAGCCCTGGCCAGGCAGAAGAGGGCTGTGGGTTTTATGGCGACGTTGATCTTAGGCGTGTGGCCCCAGTCCTGCCCCGCATCGCGACCGTTGCCCGGCAGTCCCGGCCACTGCTCCTGCGCCTGCCGCAGGGCCTCGAGTAATTCCAGATAGGTGTTGACATAGCCATCGGCTTCCTCCTCGGACAGCGTGGCCTCGCCCAGGTGATCAACGACCGCGGCGAAACCGTCCCGGCGGAGCCGTTCCAGATTCTGGACGGCCGCCCGGTGGTTTTCGCCGAGGATGAACTGGCCGGCCATCTCGCGGATATTGGCGGCGATGGCTTTATTGAGCACAGCGCCGCCGAGCGCGCCCAATCGGCCGGCGGCCTTGGCGCCCCACGCGAGGAAGGGCGGCAGGTCGTTTTCGTCGCCGAAGTATTCGCGAATATGGCGGGTAACCTGCTGGCCGGTGCGGAGGGCGGGAAAGACATCCACGAACCGGAACATCTGGACCTTGAACAGTTCATTCTGCATGCACCAGTCCATGACCTTGCCGATCCACATCCCTTTGTTGAAAAGCGCGGGCTTCTCCCCGGCAATGCCCCGGAAAATGTTCCTGCCCAGTTCGATGATCTGCGCATTAAGTGCTGCAGGCTGCATGCTTCCCCCCCTTAACAGAACCCGGCTTTCCTGCGTCGCCGCAGACCGGCCTGGATTTTCAGCCCGGGATGAAAACCCGCCGCGGTTGGCAAGCGCGCTTCCGCGCTCAGGTCCATGGTGTTGCAATTACACAGGCACGCCAGGGCTTGTGCCGCGCAAACCGCCGCCGGCGCGCGCGGCGCCCCGCCCGCATTGTGCTGCGCGTGGTGGTGGGCGACGTTCTCTGTGCTGCCGATATAGAAGCGCTGGCCGATATCGGACCAGAGAATATAAACGGCACAGGGTTTCTGGCTCGGCAGGTTCATAACGCATTCCGAGCTACGACGGGCCATTTCAGACAGATAAGCCAGCCGGACGGCTGGCTATTCTGCTTCAAATGGTAGCGGGGGTTGGATTTGAACCAACGACCTTCAGGTTATGAGCC
>Ga0209048_10000126_pt1 | contig 77714 bp, 76 predicted proteins | sample FrelakmetCRP12CR_FD_187146 | JGI IMG/M metagenome (GOLD analysis project Ga0209048, IMG submission 187146) | Freshwater lake sediment microbial communities from the University of Notre Dame, USA, for methane emissions studies - CRP12 CR (SPAdes)... | ecosystem: Environmental > Aquatic >...
TAAGATATGTTCTTATTTTTCGCGGTTACTTCGTCGTATTTGGGTTCGTCCAGATAATAATCTTCGAAAAATAATTCCAAATCTTTGCCGGTGAAATCAGTCACCGGGTTAACCTCCTGCAAAAGATCCTTAAGCCCCTTTTCCAGAAACCACTCATAAGAATTAAGTTGGACCTCGATCAGATTCGGCAAAGAAACCATCGAGATTTTTTTGAAAAATTTTCTTTTAGATAAAGAAGACTCTCCGCTGAAGGCGTCTTTAACCTTCAGTTCTTTCTGAGTTTTGAGCATAAAAATATCGCTCATCCCTACTTATCTCGTTAAAAGTCTAAGAAATAAGTATGCTTGATGAGTTTTATAGTTAAAATATTTAATTTTCCTTGTTGATTGGAAGCAAAATTTTCCCCTAATTACCCCTGTTAAGAGTCTTTTTGCCTTCATTAAATCCTAATTCTTGAAGAGAAGACAGTCCATTTTTGATGGACTTGACAATGTAATATTAATTATACTTGTATTTAAAACCTTGTCAAGAAGTAAATTGCTTTATTTTGGGAATATTTGGCTTTTCTTGATTTTTGGCTTATATAAAGCTTCTTAATTCTTAGGAGATTTAAAAAGTGTCTAAAACATGGCAATTATACCAAAGTTATCCACACCCAGTAGTAGAAATTCGGCAATTTCATTGGGCATAGCCCAGCCGAATTTTCACTACTGGGCACACCCTATCTGCTTTTCATGGTCCAATTCCAGGTTTTGGCCACCGTTTTGGCGATACGGCAAGTCGTAAAATTATCGCCCAGATCAGATTTCATGGTTATTTTCCTGATATCTTTTGAATTCAGTCTATTTTTCTTGATTAATTTATCAATCGCCGGCAAAAGCTTCTCTGAAAGCTGTCGTTCCTCGGGAAAAACAAGCGAGTCAATAACCTTCTTCTTTTCCTTAAGAAGCAAAGAGATCACATCATTATTAATTGAGATTTCTATAATCATTTTTTTATAAAGGAAAATTAGCTTTTAGTTTGGATGTTTTATAAATTTCCGGTTTATATGGTTTTAGCTTGATTATTTTGGTTTTCTTAAGACTTGATCTTTCCAATTCTTCCCCTAATCCATCAATGAAATACTTTTGGTCATACCCCAGACAAATCGTATCCGGACGATATTTTTTAATCGCTGCGTATTTGTCAATCAGACTCCCCAATATCACTTTGTCTGCCAGCTCACTGTTTTTTATAATTTTCACTCTCCTGGCTTCTTTATTCACTGGTTTTTGTTTTTTGATCATTTCAACCGTTTTATCCCGCGCTACCACTACAATTAGGTAATCACCAAGTTTTTTCGCCTGACGCAAAAAACTCCGGTGTCCCGGATGAAAAATATCAAAGGTCCCAAAAACCATTACTTTTGATTTCATTGAGTTATTTTACCTTATTTATTCACTTTACTCCAGTCAAAATTCCAGGGATCGTCTTTGCGCCCCGGCGCGATTTGGTTGTGCCCCAGGATGTATTTTATTGAATATTTACTTTGCAAATTTTTTATCAGGCTGGAAAGTGCTGAATATTGTTCGCTTGTGGGTTTTTCAGTTTTACTGTTGATAATTTCGATGCCGATGGAAAAATTATTGACACTGGTACGCCCATCTGGGACTTTTCCCTCACCGGCGTGATAGGCAATATTTTCATCGGCCACCAGACGATAAATTTTCCCGCTTCGATCAATTATGTAGTGCGGAGAAACACCATATGACTTGTAAATATCCAAAATTTTTTCGAGACTGAATGGATCGCCGCCTAGCGCATTATAGGTCGAATGGATAATGACCGTATCAATTTTTCTTGCGACAGCTTTTTCGTAACCCCAACTAACAAACTTATTTATGATATTTATTTTTTGCGCTTCTTTGGAATTCGGCTCCTCGTTAAGGTTCGACCTTGGCATATCCGATACAGTTTCTGAGGTCGAACCTTTAGACTCGGCGTTTGAATCTGCTGGCACATTATCTTTTTGATTATTATTTCCCGTAACTTCACCCTGAATTTCAATTTTCTTGGCGCTTCTAACAGAAAAATATTTATAGCCAAAAAAACCGCCCGCCAATACGAGGAAAATAACACTTAATAAAAGCTTTTTTTTATTATCCACAATTTTTTAATTATATCACACACACTTAAAGGCTGGCGAAATTTTGTTTTAGGATTTTATTAATCGCGTTTTCATCTTTGCATTTGAATTTATTACTCGGCGCGTAAAAATTCTTGTTCGGACCGTAACAGCCGTCATTCTCGTGGTTGAGCACCGCCAGAAACGGCATCATAAATCCTAAATTTTCGGAAGTAAATTTCTGATACAAGCCTTTGAGCGTCTCAATCCTTTTGTCTTGATCCATGCGCGCAAAAACACCCATATCATCCCAGGTCAAACCGCTCCAGTCCAAATTGAGCAAGACATTGTTAGCGATCCGACTGTAGCGGTTATTCCACAAAAGCGCCCAGCAATTGCTGAATCTGCTGGAACACGCGCCGTCCTCAACGCTTCCATTGCTATCTATCCCAACTCCGCCTTCGATATAATCAAAAAGCCTCAGATATCTTTCATCCGTGATGTCATTGGTTTGGGCACCGATGATAATTTGCATATTTTTTTCTCTGGCATAAGCGCGCATATCAGAGAGAACTTTTTTTATTTCCGTCTCATCGAAATTAGGATGTTCATCTTGCAGCTGGATCTGGCCGAACAAAAAACTTTGGATGCCGATATCCATCGCCCGATGTGTGATGGATTTCAAATACCTCCGGTATTCGGGTTTGTCGATGCTCGGAATACAGCTATCAGTTTCCCAGCGGTCTTGCGTCCCGTCAGCGCACATTTGGTCGAATTTAAAATCATGGTCCCAGTTCGGGTCGGAATAGCTTCGGCGCGTGGAAATCGCTTCCGCCAAAAACATTCCATACACCACCGGCTGCTTTTCAACTTGCTGCATAATTTTTTCTGCATCATCAAAATTCGGCGGATGCAGCCAGGTCTCCAGAGCCCGATGCAGATATACGCATTGCGATCGATTGATCATTTTTATGAGTTCCTTGTCGTTGTCGCCATAGCCGGACAAAAAACCGTCCGCCACACAACCGCTCTTTTTGACGAGATCCATCGAAATTGGCCCGGGAATAAAGTGCCATTTTTTTTCTTCTTCTATTGTAACTGGCGCGGCTTTACCTGGATTTTTATTTGCTGTGATTTTCATCGAATCAATGTCCCGAAAAACCCTATGTTTATAAACCAAGACCAACCAGACAGCCCCGAGCGCCGCCAGAAGCATGATAAAAACAGCCAGCAACAGTGGGACTGGTGTTTTCAGAAACGAAGGTTTACTTTTCGGCGTTTGTAAATCAAAATACATCACTATATATTATACACGAACTAAAATTTTATGTTTCAATCGCTTCTGTAAGTATTGACTAAACAGACAGAAAAGGCTAGACTTTATTAGTAATTAAATATTATATCCGGGGCGTTGTGTAATGGTAGCGCGCTTGGTTTGGGACCAAGTAGTCCGAGTTCGAGTCTCGGCGCCCCGACAAAAGTTGAACAAATTTAAATTTTTGGTAGAATTTTAGACAAGCGAGTGTCGTATATCGGTATTACCTCAGCTTTCCAAGCTGATGAGAGGGGTTCGACTCCCCTCACTCGCTCCAGCCGGAAAATTGCCTCATTGATGAGGTTTTTCTTTTTGTGTATTATAAAAATACGCGGGATTAGTATAGTGGCAATATATGACCTTCCCAAGGTCGAGACGCGAGTTCGATTCTCGTATCCCGCTCCAAAATTTTATCACAACAAAATCCCCTCATCGGGGATTTTGTTATTCACGTGAAATTATGTAGTGAAAATTTATCTGACGGATTCCTTCAGCGCTTTGCCGGCGGTGAATTTAGGAACCTTCATTGCAGGAATCTGGATCTTAGCTTTCGTCTGAGGATTGATGCCCTCGCGAGCAGCTCTCGCTGAAACTCTAAAAGTTCCAAAGCCTGTCAAAGTAACCTTGCTTCCAGCCTTGATAGAATTAGTGATTTCATCAGCCAATGAGTCGATGACTGTTTCCACATCTTTTTTTGATAAATCATTTTTCTTCGCAATTGCATCTACCAACGCGTCTTTGTTTACATTTGCCATTATTAGTCACCTGCCTTTCTAGTTTGTCCCAAATGTTCGGGATCTGAATAATTACAGTAGCTATATTCTAATTTTAGTATTTTGCCTTAAATAAAGCAAATCGTGTTTATACACACCGCCGTAAAAGAAATTCCGCAGATACTAGCTGTATAAATGAAAACACAAAGAATTATTGCGTCATTCCTCTTACTTTTTATACTGACTTTTTCTCCTGTTTTTTGGCTTGTTTTAAACATAAGTTTATCTGGCGTATTCCACAGCTCTTGTCTCCCTAATAACATTTACCTTTATTTCTCCAGGATATTTCAATTCCTTCTCAATTTTGTCCGCGATTGCCCGAGAAAGCTTGATGGCTCCCAAATCATCAATCTTGTCTGGTTTGACGAAAACCCTGATTTCTCGGCCGGCTTGGATCGCATAGGTTTTTTCAACTTCTTCAAACGAATTAGCCACGTCCTCCAATTCTCCCAGCCTTTTCAAATAATTTTCTAGGGTGTCTTTTCTGGCTCCGGGACGGCTAGCTGAAATTGCGTCCGCGGCTGCGATCACCATCGATTCCGGCGATTCAAAAGGATAATCTTCATGGTGCGCCTTCATCGCGTCAATGACTTCTTTGGCAATGCCGAATTTCTGCAAAATTTTGATTCCAATTTCAATGTGGGTTCCCTGAACTTCATGATCAATGGCTTTTCCAATGTCATGCAGCAGGCCTGCTTTTTTTGCCAAAGCGACATCCAGCCCTAATTCTGAAGCTAAAGCACCGGACAAATGAGCCACCTCCAAAGAATGCAGGAGCGCGTTTTGCCCATAACTGGTTCGATACCGCAATCTGCCAAGAACTTGAATTAATTTAGGATCGAGTCCGGCCACACCCACGTCATACGCCGCCGCTTCCCCGGCTTCCTTGATTTTATTGTTAATTTCGTTTTTCGCATATTCAACTGCTTCCTCAATTCTGGTCGGATGGATCCGGCCATCTGATACTAATTTTTCAATCGCAATCTTGGCTATCTCTCTGCGGATCGGATCAAAACCGGAAATTACAATCGCCTCGGGCGTATCGTCCACAATAATTTCAATTCCGGTCAAGCGCTCCAACGCTTTGATATTTCTGCCTTCCCGTCCGATTATCCTACCCTTAATTTCATCTGACGCGATATTAACCGTACTGGTCGTCACATCGGCCGCGTGCGAACCAGCGTAACGCTGGATGGCCTGCGTCATTATATCCTTGGCTTTTTTATCAAGCTCTTCCCGGCCGCCTTCTTCCAATGCTTTTATTTTTTTAGCGATCAAGTCCCGATTTTCTTCCTCAGTTAGTTGCAATAAAACTTTTTTCGCTTCTTCCTTGGAAAAACCAGCGATTTTCTCCAGTCTTTTCAGTTCCTGCTTCCTGGCTTCTTCGACTTCCTTTTTTATCTGTCTTATTTCATCCGCCTTTTTTTCCAAAATAGCCCGCCCACGATCAACTTCCTCCATTTTTTTATCGATGGTTTCTTCTCTTTTGCTTAGGCGTTCTTCTAGGCGGGTTATTTGATTTTCTCGTTCCAGTTCCTTTTTCTTGGCTTCTTCAAGAATCGTAACTGCTTTACTCTTCGCTTCCAACACCACTTCTTGAGATTTTTTCTCCGCCTCTTCAGTAAGCTTAGTTGCTTTTCCCTCAGCAGTGTCTAGTTGTTTTTTAGCGATTGTTTGCCGGGTAAAATATCCCAGCGCTATCCCGATGACCAACGCTAAAAATCCGGCTATTGCCGCGCTTGTTGTTGCTTCCATAGTGTTTTTTTCTATTCAATTGATAAATCAAAAAATTAGATAAATTCATGATTGTTTTTTCTATTATTTCCCCGTAAAAGAGTGTTTATCAACGAATTGAACAATTAATTATCACCCTAGAATATTATTATAATTTATGGTTTTTGTCAAAACCTTGCATAAATGTTAGAATTTGTAAGTAAGAGTAACTTTGATTATTTTAATTTTGTAAATTATGTACAAACCTACAGTTTTAGTCGTGCTTGATGGTTGGGGATTAGGCAAGGGCGCCAAGGGCAACGCGATTGCTGAAGCCAACCTGCCCACTATCAAAAAGCTGAACCAATTTTATCCGCACATAGCCCTGCAAGCTTCCGGAATTTCGGTCGGTCTGCCCTGGGGAGAAGTTGGAAATTCAGAAGTTGGGCACATTACGCTAGGAGCCGGCAAAATAATTTATCAAAGCATGCCCCGCATTACAATGGCTGTACAGAACGGAGAATTCTTTTGCAACACTACGTTTTTGAAAGCCATCGACAACGCGAAGGAAAAAAACGCAGCAGTTCACATAATGGGCCTCGTGAGCAAAGGCGGCGTTCATTCTTATATAGATCATCTTTACGCGCTCTTGGAAATGATGCGCGACCAAAAGATGGAAAAAGTTTTCCTCCATGTTTTTACTGATGGACGGGACTCATCGCCGACATCCGGAGTTGATGTCCTGCAAGAATTGCAAAAACGGCTGAATGCCCATGAACTCGGCAAGATTGCTTCTGTCTGTGGACGTTATTTTGCTATGGACCGCAATAATAATTGGGATCGTACGAAAAAAGCCTATGATGCCATTGCCAATGGAGTAGGGGAAAAAATAAAAAGCCCGCTGACCTATTTGCAAGAATCATACAAAAAAGAAATTTTTGATGAATATATCGAACCGGCGGTTGTTGTCGAAAACGGAAAGCCAATTGCCACCGTCAAAGATCATGATTCCGTGATTTTCTTTAACTTCAGAGAAGACCGGGCGCGCCAGATAACCGAGGCTTTTGCCTTGCCGGGATTTTCTAAGTTTGAACGGAAACAAATCAAGGATTTAGATTTCGTAACCATGACTCAATATGAAGATGGCTTGCCAGTAAGCGTCGCTTTTCCTCCAGAACAAGTGAAAGAGCCCCTGGGCAGTATTATTAGTAAAGCCAATTTACACCAATTAAGAATCGCTGAAACCGAAAAGTTCGCCCACGTCACTTATTTTTTTAACGGAGGCGCTGAAGAGCCATACACGCTTGAAGATCGGGTCATTGTGCCATCTGTCACCGCCGAAAGTTTTGATAAAGTGCCAAAAATGAGCGCCAACGATATAACGGAAAAAGTTATCGACGCCATAAATAAAGACAAGTATGAATTTATTCTTCTCAACTACGCCAACGCTGACATTGTCGGGCACACCGGCAATGAAGCAGCGACTATCAAGGCTGTGGAGGCTATTGATTCCTGTTTGTCCAAACTAATCCCAGCAGTTCTCGCAAAAAATGGCTGTTTGCTCATAACCGCCGACCATGGCAACGCGGAAGAATTGAAAAACAATCTGACCGGCGAAGTTGACACGGAACATTCCATCAATCCGGTACCCATTTGGTTTATCACCGGCGAAAATCATCGCAAAGTTGCCATGAAAGAATCCTTTGACAATGTTGATGCCGCCGGTCTTTTGAGTGATGTCGCGCCAACTGTCTTGGAGTTACTAGACCTCCCTCAATCTGAAGAAATGACAGGCGAAAGTTTGCTGCCGTTGCTGAAGTAAAAAAATTGATGATATAAAAAAGCTCCTATTTTTTAAGAAGCTTTTTTATATGCCAGACGCTACAAATATTACTTTATAATTTTATCCACGATTCCATACTTTTTGGCTTCGTCGGCGCTCATGAAATAATCCCGCTCGGCGTCTTTTTCAACTTTGGCAATTGGCTGGCCGGTATGTTTGGCCATAATCTCATTCAATCTTTGCTTGGTTTTCAAGATATGATTGGCATGGATAGCCACGTCCGTCGCCTGGCCTTCCGCGCCCCCCATGACCTGATGGATTAAGACTTCCCCGTTCGGCAAGATACTTCTTTTATTTTTGGCTCCGGCCGTCAAAAGAAGAGCGGCAGCTGAAGCCGCCATGCCGATACAGATCGTCGCGACGTCCGCTTTTACGTATTGTATCGTATCATAAATCGCTAAGGCAGATGTAACCTGCCCGCCAGGAGAATTAATGTAGAGCTTGATGTCTTCTTTGTTATTTTGAGAATCCAAAAAAAGCAGCTGGGCGATGATACTGTTGGCCACCACGTCATCAATTGGACCGCCCAAAAATATGATCCGGTCTTTCAAAAGGCGTGAATAAATATCATAAGCTCGCTCACCGTGGCTGGTTTTTTCAACCACCATCGGGATTAAGTATTGATTATTTATTGTTTTGTTCATAAATTTATTTTAAAATTTTATAATTTTTAATTTTGTAATTTTTAAATAATGCTTTAATTTTTAATATCCAAACCAGCGCTTAGACAGAATTGGTTTAAAAATTAGAAATTTAGATTTATTTATAAAATTAAAAATTCAAAAATTATTTTAGCCCTTCCAAAAAATCGAACACCTTCTCGTTCTCCAACATGCCCTTGGTATAGTTATACAATCTTTCCATATCAATATTCTTTTCCATGTTTTTGACGTTTTTGTAATACTGCATAGTTTTGTTCATTTCTTCCTCAATTTCTTTGGAATCCAAAACGATTTCTTCGAGTTTAGCGATCTCTTTGAGCGCCAGCGCGGATTTGACTCTTTTTTCTGCCTGCGGCTCCCAATCTTTTTCCAGTTCTTTTCTATCCTTTTTCAGCTGGCCCAGATATTGGTCCAAATTCATTCCCATCATTTGCAATTGTTGTTCAAATTCATGCAGCATCTGGTGGATTTCCTGGTGCACCAAAACTTCCGGCAAATCAACCGTTGAATTTTCAATTATTTTTTCAATATATTCGTTTCTTTTTTGTTCTTTTAATTTCTGCTTGTTTTCTTCAGCCATCCCTTCCTGAATATTTTTCTTGAGTGCCTCCAGATTTTCAAATTTGCCCAAAGATTTGGCGAAATCATCATCAACCGCTGGCGTTTGCCGTTCCTGCACCAAATTAACTTTCACATTAAATGTGGCCATTTTGCCAGCCAAATCTTTCTTATGGTAATCCTTGGGAAATTCCAATTCAAATTCTTTTTCCTCGCGTTCTTTCATGCCGATTAAATTTTCTTCAAAACCGGGAATAAAAACACCTTTGCCAATAATCATCGGATGATTTTTGCTCGTGCCCCCTTCGATCGGCACACCAGAAACCTTGACTGTAAAATCAATCTCCACGCTATCATTGTTTCTTACCTCGCGATTTACTGTGACCAATTTCACCCGGCTGTTCGCCAACTTTTCTAATTCTAACTGTAATTCATCTTCGGTGACATCCGGTGTTTTATCTTTATACTGCTCGTTGATTTTTTTGATGTCTTTTTTGTAACTGTTTTTAATTTCTATTTCCGGCATAACAGCGACGCGAGCCACATATTCCAAATCCTGGCCTTCCTCAATTTTTTCAATTTCAACCTCTGGCTGTCCGATCACTTCCAATTTTTCAGCTACCACAAAATCAACATAGCTCTTTTTCACCGCCTTCTCGGCAGCATTGTTTAAAACTGCGCCTTTGCCGACTTTTTGTTCAACCATTTTGCGCGGTGCTTTGCCGGGGCGAAAACCTTCAATTTTAATTTCCTGCGAAGCTTCAGCTGCCGCTATATCTAAATATTTTTCCCATTGAGCGCTCGGCACGCTGATTTTAATTTCAATTCTTGATTTTGGAATTTTTTTTATCATAGCTAAAAATTCAATAGTAAATTAATTTATCCTGCTCCTTTATTATCTGATCAATAATCCAACAATTAGCAAGGCCACGATATTGATAATTTTAATCATCGGATTAATGGCTGGTCCCGCTGTGTCTTTGTATGGATCGCCTACCGTGTCTCCCGTAACCGCCGCCTGATGCGCGAATGATCCTTTGCCTCCATAATTCCCTTCCTCAATATATTTTTTGGCATTGTCCCAGGCGCCGCCGCCGCTCGTCATCGAAATCGCCACAAAAATACCGGTAACAATTGAACCGACCAAAAGTCCGCCCAATGCTTCCGGACCAAAAATAACTCCGACTGCAATCGGAACCAGCACTGGAATCAAAGCTGGAACAATCATTTCTTTGATAGCTGATTTGGTTACGATATCAATACTCGTCGCGTAATCCGGCTTGGCTGTGCCTTCCATGATACCTTTGATTTCACGGAATTGCCGCCGCACCTCTTCCACCACTGAACTGGCCGCCTTGGAAACGGCGCGCATACAGATCGAGGCAAAAAGATATGGAATCATACCGCCGATAAAAAGACCGATCAAAACATTTACATCCCCCAGACTAAATTGCAAATTTGTCACACCTCTGTCGATAAATTCCTGTACAAAAGAAGCAAACAGAACTACCGCCGCCAAACCGGCTGAAGCAATCGCGTAACCCTTTGTTACAGCTTTGGTCGTGTTGCCAACCGCATCCAGCGCGTCAGTAACTTTACGCACGCTCGCGTCCATTCCCGACATCTCCGCAATACCGCCAGCATTGTCAGTGATCGGACCAAACGAATCAATGGCCACGATAATCCCCGCCATCGAAAGCATGCTCGTTACTGCCACCGCTACGCCATAAATTCCCGCCATCCAATGCGCCGCGACAATACCGATGATAATAATTAAAATTGGCATGACCGTTGCTTCCATGCCCATTGCTAAGCCCATAATAATATTCGTACCATGTCCGGTTTTCGAAGCTTTCGCAATTTCTTTGACTGGGCGAAAACTTTTTGAAGTATAATATTCAGTCACAATAACCATGCCCGCGGTGATCAAAATTCCAATCAAAGCCGTAACAAATAAACTTTGATAAGTGTACAGACCATTATCCTGCATCAACATCTTGGTTACCGGATAAAACAATACCAGAGCAATGAGTGATGACGCGATTAACCCTTTGTAGAGAGCACCCATGATATTCGGCTCTTGTCCTTCTTTAGCCGCGCTCATCCGGACAAAATAAATGCCCAGAATAGTCGCGATAATCGCGACAGAACCAATTGCCAGCGGAAACAAAATTGCATTTGTAAATTTAGGAAATGTCAGAGCCCCCAGGATCATCGCCGCGATCGAGGTTACCGCGTAAGTTTCAAAAAGATCAGCTGCCATTCCGGCGCAATCTCCGACATTATCTCCAACATTATCAGCGATTACCGCTGGGTTTCTTGGATCATCTTCCGGAATTCCCGCTTCAACTTTTCCAACTAAGTCCGCTCCCACGTCTGCCGCTTTGGTAAAAATTCCTCCACCCAAACGCGCAAAGACACTAATCAAACTGCCGCCGAAACCAACTCCAATCAAAGCTTTGACATCTCCAGTTAACATATAAAAACCAGTTACCACTAAAAGACCCAGACCCACCACCAAAAGACCGGTGACGGCTCCGCCTTTGAAAGCCACATCTAGAGCTTTTACTAATCCGCTCTTGGCTGCTTCTGCCGTTCTCACATTGGCGCGTACCGCTACATGCATGCCGATATATCCGGCCAAAGCCGACGCTACGGCTCCGAGTAAAAAGCCAATGCTGGTTTTCGCGCCCAGCGCGATAAATAAAATAACCGCCACCACAACTGCCACATACGCCACTGTTTTATATTGCCGATTCAGATAGGCTTTCGCCCCGATTTTGATTGCCTCAGCAATTTCAACCATTTTGCCTTCCCCCTGGGAAAGCTTTCCGACTGTCCAGGCCAGATAGAGCGCAAAAGCCACTGCTACCAAGCCTGCGCCTAACGCGTAGATTTCGATCGTCATACTTCTTTATGCGGCGTCCTAATCGAAAATGATTATGAGCACCTGAATTAATAAATTAAAAAAATATTGAAAAAATTAAAAACTCATTCGGTTTTAGCTTCACTTTTTTTCTTCGTTTTTTTCGCGGATTTTTTTATTTCCTTAACCGCTTCTTCGGTTGATGCTTTTTCTGTTGGCGATTCTTCTGCCGACTTAACTCCTTCCGCCATCTTAATTTCTTCCGGCTTGATATTTTTTTCTTCCGGATTCACTGTTTCACCGTCAGCTTTCACGCCCATAATGTCAATTTTCCAACCGGTCAATTTGGCCGCCAAACGCACGTTCTGGCCGCGTTTTCCAATGGCTAATGACAGCTGGTCTTCCGGCACAGTCACTGCCGCTTCTTTTTTCGCTTCTCTGATGTCCACGCGCAAAACTTTAGCCGGACTCAAAGAAGACGCGATAAATTTGGCGATATCGTCATTCCATAAAATAATATCGATTTTTTCGCCGCCCAGTTCTTCAATCACTGCTTGCACGCGCGTGCCTTTTTGTCCGACGCAAGATCCAATCGGATCAATGCCATCTTCGCTGGAAGCCACCGCGAGTTTGGTGCGTTCGCCCGCTTCGCGCGCGATCTCTTTGATTTGGACTGTGCCGGCGAAAATTTCCGGGACTTCCAATTCAAAAAGTTTTTGGACCATCAATGGATGGATCCGGCTCAAAGTGATGCCGGGGCCCTTGGATCCGGCTTCAACTTTCTGGATATAGACTTTCAACCTTTGCCCGATGCGATAATTTTCACGTTCAACCTGTTCGGATGGGAACAAAACTCCAATTGATTTTCCCAGATCAATAAAAACATTCCTTCCTTCAACTCTTTGCACTACGCCGCTAACCACTTCTCCTTCTTTATCCTTATATTCATCATACATTGAATCTCTTTCTGCTTCCCTGATCCGCTGGATAATGACCTGCTTGGCGGTTTGCGCGGCGACGCGGCCATAATCAGCTTTAGATTCCAATTCGATTTCAATAATTTCACCAATGGCGGCGTCTTTTTTAAAATCTTTCGCTTCTTCCAATGTCAGATCTCTTTCTTGATTGAAACGCGGCAATTTTTCAACCTCATCCGCCGCAGCTTCAGCAGAAACGTGAACTGATTCGCCCGTGTTTTTTTCTATTTCTCTTCGCGCCGCCCGCTCGGCTAATTCTTCTTCGGTAATAAACTCGCGCGTTGTTTCATCCACTACTTCTTTGACCAAGAAAAATTTCGTTCCGCCGGTTTTTTCATTGAAAACCGCTTTGATGTTCTGGCCTTTTTTGCCGTAATCTTTTTTATACGCCGCCGCCAGCGCCGCTTCAATAGTTTCAATCACTTTTTCTTTGGAGATGCCTTTTTCTTCGCAGAGCGCCGAGATAGCGCCGCCAAAATCACCCAACCCGCCGGATTGAGAAGCTTTTTCTTCTTTAGTTTGTTTCTTTTTTGCCATAATTTTTATAGATCGAACAAGGTTTTTTGTCTTATTCGGCCTATTGTTAGTTTTCTTAAAAAAAGACCCGCTCACGCGGACCACTTCTTCACTATCATTACAAGTGAAGTATAGCAAGTGGCTCAAAAAAGTCAATACCGTTAAATATGCCTTTATTTAGGCAAAAAGTGCCCCATTATTGACTTCCGTCGCTTTTTATGCTAGTATTGGGGGTCACGATAAGTGATGGGCCTCCGGAATAATCTGGGGCTTAGCCCCTTAACAATCAAACACTAAACCAAATGGAGGATAAACGATGGAAAAGAAAGAGGAAGAAGATAAGAAAAAAGGAAGCAAGCGATTTCTTTGGGATTTCTTTGGCGATGTAATATTGGCTGGAGCCATCTCCCCCGAACTGAGAGCGGCTCTTTCCCGTATTTTGGGAATGTTCTTCAGAAAAAAAATCGAGAAGGTGGAAGAAAAAATCGGTGGAGTAAATATAGACGAAAAGGGCCAGGGAGCTGGCGACGAAATTTTATTTGAAGAAGTTGTTAACGCTATGGAAGAAACACAGCAAGATAAAATCAATGCGTTCCGTGAATGGCTCCGCCCGCAAGACGCTGACAAGCATCCTACTGGATTACAAAAGGATACGGCGCTCGTTCTATTTGTCGCCAAAGGCAGTAAGGCCTTTGAGCAAGAAATAAAGAGCACGACATATAAGCCGAGGCCGGAAAGCGAAGATGGCAAGGGTAAAAACAGGGGTCAGCAAGACAAGGAAGAAACAAAAACATCAAAGCGGGATCTCGCCTGGGCCAAAGGATATCTCAGTCGCATGCTTAAGCAGACTGACAATCCCAAGATGTTAAAGTTTATTGAGAACTCCAATGTCTTTTCACTTATACCGCCCAAAGAACCACATCCCTTCGAACAAGCCAAGGAAGCTTATAAAAAACATAAGCCGGAGATAGAAGAGGCCGCTGAAAGACTGGCGGAACAGATCGAGAAACGTCTCTTCGAACTTGATGACAACAAAAAACCGAGGGAAAAAGCTAATGGTGAATATATCAGGAAAAAAATACAAATTCACTGGAAGTTTAAAACACTGAAAGTGTTTCAGTGGGCCTCTATATTGGGAATCGTAGCGTTTATCGCTTATCTTTTTATCTAACCTTAAAAAAACATGGAGGATATGTAATGGAAAGATTACTAAGAGCCCTTCTGGGCATAGGCTTAAATGATTTGAGAGCGCTCCACGGATTACTGTGGAGAAACATACTCTTCCTGCTTTCAATTGCTTTTCTTGGAATAGCCGGAAACTACTACGAATACAAAATTGTGAACGTGATCGTCTTCTGGATTTTATATCTATTGACACTGTATGTCTGGAGCAGACCGGAAGTCATCATGGCACTTGGTTTTATCGAGCTATCTCGACGAGTAGCAACACCTGGTACCGTTCCGGTTGTAACAGATCCGAACGAAGTTACCAAAAACGTTCTTTTCCTAGCAATCGCTTATGTGTTGCTTTGGGAAAGTATCATCTTTATGTTCATCTCGACGCTCCCATTGGACTATTTCATGTCCTTTGGACAAGCGTTCGGTTGGTCATTAGTAGCACTGATGTTCATTTCGGTCATCGGCTGGACGGCGTTCTTTAAGTGGACAAAAGAGGTCTATTATAAAAGAATTATAATTGGCTATGCCGTGATCGGGTTACTCGTATGCATCATTCAGGTTCCACTCTATTTTACAGAAAACGCCGCTTATGGTGCTGCCGGAACCTCCAAAACAGTTAAAGCATATAGAAAGGCCGTCTATACAATCAAAGTAAACACTGATGCTGACTTTTCCAAAGACGTCAAGGAGGCCGGAGAAGAATTAAATAGGTGTGGCGGCGACGAAAGTTGTTTGTCAGATGAGCACAGGCAAGTCTGGAACACTGCTAAAAGATTGAATGGTGAATTCGCTCCAGATTTCAATCGGCCTAAATCGAAAATGGTGTCCATAGATGTGCCAACACAGCCGGCTACAATCCAACCGCCGGCAGCGCCTGCAGCAGCACCTGAAATTAAGCCGGAAGTAAGACCGGATCCGACGCCCGCGCCTGAAAATAAAAATGGGCCTGCGGGACTCAATGTCTCCGGCGCATACGATATGCGCTGGGAAATAACCTCAACAACTGACCCGAAAATGGTTGGTCAGAAATTAAGTCTTCCCGTTAATGTAATCCAAAAGGACAATACGGTTACCCTGACAATGGCGGGTAGCCGATACATCTGCCAATTGAGGTCAAATGGAAACTGTGAAGGCCACTGGAATCACGATGGCCTGCCACTGTCAGATCCTGACAGGACAATTCTAATCCCCTTCAATTCAAACAGAGCGGGTTACGTCACAAATCACAATAATGAGAAAGCTGATTTGTATGTAACTAAAAAATAAGCGCGCTAGGAGGACGCGCAAAAATATAGGCAACTCTATCCGGAGTTGCCGTTTTATTTTGCAAAAAATTTATCAAACAGATTTTTAGAACATCTGCCCGTTCAACATGAAATCAACCGCTTGCAGAATGACAAATCCGGCCAGCGCCACAATGACTCCAATAATGGACCAGGTCATGTTCCGCTTGGCGCGTTCGATCATATCTTCGTCGCCCGTGGAAATCAAATATTGGATTCCGGAAATAACAAAACTAATTATGGCTATTATACCAACTATCGCCAGCAGCCAGACTAAGAGATTGGACAAAACTTCCTTGACTCCTCCTGACGGATCCGGCAAGCCGGTGTTATCCGGTATATAGATGCCATTGCCGGTTAAATTGGAAGTTGGGGTTGGGGTGGGCGTTGGGGTGGGCGTGGGGGCGGGGGTGGGGGTGGGAGTATTTGTTCCAGCAAACTTAACGGACTCATTGCCGTAAATGCCATTGCTCGCAATTAAACTACAATTTATCCCGCTTGGAAGCTTACTTTGGCAATCGGTTGACATGGCACTTACATAATCCGCTATACTGCCACACTTGCTTGCGTCATAGGCCGCTTTGCACTGATTCAATATGCAAGTGGTTTGGGCGAGAGTCGGCTGGGTGCAATTTATATTTCCCGAATCACATAAAGATGGGCACGCGGCTTTGGCTGATGCTCCGGCAAACAAAAAAATCAAGCTGAGAAAAAATACCGCTGAATTGAAAATTATTTTTTTATTCATCCTGTTAAAATTTGCAATAATCACCTTGAAAAACGGCAGCGAAATTGTAACATTATTAGAAACTCGACGACCCCATCAAGGCCGTATCAACCGCTTGGATAACCACAAAACCCATCAAGCCCACAACGACACCGACAATTGACCAAGTCATGGCACGTTTTGCCCTTTCAATCATGTCTTCATCTCCGGTGGAAACTAAATATATGATACCGGAAATCACAAAGCCGATGACACCAAAAACACCCAAGAGCGCCAGCAACCAATACAGTATGTGTGTGACAATTCCCAAAATAGAGCCATCCGGCAAGCCTAAGCTCGCATTGATAGCCCCCACATTCCACGCCTGAGCGAAAACCGCCAGCGGACAAGTTAAAAAAACAACTGCCAGAAATGTTTTTATTTTTTTCATTTTTTTATTATTTATTTATATTTATTTCTTAAATTTATTATACCACACTTAACCTATTTTAAAAAAACCAAATCAAAACGGCCTGTGGATAAGTAGGCCGTTTTGCTTAGATATATATACCCAAATAATTTAGAATGTGTTAGATCCTCCTATCATAGATGCCGCGGCTCGAACAATTACTAATCCGAGCAAAGCCACGATCACGCCCACAATTGACCAGGTCATCGCTCTTTTGGCTAAGCCGATTCTGTCTTCATCTCCGGCCGCAGTCAAATATAAGATGCCCGCGATGGCAAAACCGATAACGCCCAGAATGCCTACTAGGGCCAACAACCAATTCATGATGCCTTTTATGATATTCATGATGCTATTGTCCGGCAAGTTTGTTCCATTGGGCAGCCCAAACTGAGCAAACGCCAGTGCCGGCAATGTCAACGCCGCTACTGCTACTGCTGATGCCACTGATCTTAATTTATTTTTCATATAACACCTCTCTTTCTATTTTTATTTTTATTTTTTATTCTCAATTAGCCGAGCAACACTGAGATCTGGCGCACGATGATTAGCGCGGCCGCCGCTATTATGATTCCAACCAGAGAAGCTGAGATTACGCTTTTGCCCTTGTTGATCCTATCTTCATCGCCATAAGCAGTCAAATAAAATCCTCCGCCGATTATCAAACCAATTATACCAAGAATGCCTACGATTGACAACAATAAATTTAAAATTCTTTCAGCGATAGTCTTGAGGGAAGGCGCATTGCCCAAAAGACCTGAGTTATCTGAACCACCCAAGATGGTCAAAATTTCTTTCAAAAATGCCGGAGCCGCGAAAATGATCGCCAGACCGATAACCGCGCCGGTAATTGTTGTCTTGGCGGTTTCCACCATTTTTTCATTCACGCCGGCAAACATATACATGATGCCGCCGATGATGATAAAAATGATCGCGATCAGGGCCACGATGCCTTGCAAGTTTTGCAGGATGTTTGTCAAAAGACCCTGGAGAGTTGTCGGAGTGATAGGATTAGTAAATTCCGTATCCACCGCCTTAACCAAAGTCGGATTGATCGACAATCCTAAAATCAATCCTGAAACAAACAGATAAAAAATTCTAAGCGGGCTCTTGTTTTTCATAAATTTATTTTTAGCTTTTGACTAGATGGTACTAGCAAACAATTTGAATATTTATTTTTTATCAAAAATTTTGGTTGATTATTTCAAATTTATTATATCATATTTTTGGCACAAATCACAGCTGTGAACAAAAACCCGGGATTTTGGTCCCGGGAATTTTTCAAACAGCTGAAAGATTTTAATTGCCTGTTACGCCGCGCGAGGCGGTGTTATTCGAAAGATTCGTGTCAGTATCGGCAGCATTGGGTATCACGACCATCGTAACGGTGCCCCAAGTGTGTGTGACAATATTCAGCGGAACAGTAACACCTATTGTCGTGGACCCGCCCGCCGCTAAACCGGAAACATCAACGGTTTTTAATAATTCGCCGGATTCTGAACCTTGATAAATTTTCACTGAAGAAGTTTTGGCCGCGCTACTGCCAAGATTTTTAATGGTTATTGTGGTAGTCCACGGCACATTACTACAGACGCCGCAGATAGCGGTCGCGCCTGTAGTTTTCGTGATCGCCAGATCAATATTATTATTATTATTATTATTATTATTTGTCGGAGGCGTGCCCCCCACCCCATTCCCGCTCAGATTCACGGCCACACTCTGGTTGGTTCCATAGCTAAGGGTGAGGGTGCCAGTGAGGGAACCGCTGGTCTTGGGAGCAAAGTAGGCATGGATAGTGCAAGAGCCCTGAGGTTTGATCACCATGCCGTTGGTGCACATCGCATTGGAATAATCCCAGTTGAAGTTTTTCAGATCGCTGAATTTAACGCTACTAACAGTTACGTCTTGGCTGCCGGAGTTAGTAAAAGTAATAAGCTGCGGATTGATGGAACCATTGATGGTGGTATCGCCAAAATTAACCGAACTGGGACTGGCACTTAAAGTAGAGCTGGGGTTGGTGGGGTTGGTAGGGTTAGTCGGATTGACGGGATTGGTTGGGTTGGTGGGATTGGTTGGGTTGGTGGGATTGGTGGGATTGGTGGGATTGGTGGTCGTGCCGCCGCTGCCGCCCAAGTTGAGAGTAGTCGGCGCTGTTTGGCCGTTAGCGAAGATATTGAGTCCGGCAGATTTGGCTCCATCAGTTGTCGGTTTAAAAGTGATGTTGATGGAACAAGAGCCTCCGGCGGGAATGGTGTTGCCGCAAGTATTGGTTTGTGAAAACTCGGAGGAATCGGCGCCAGTAAACTGGACGGAATCTATTTTCAGATCCGTGGTGCCAGAATTGGTCAGCGTAACAGTTTTGGATGTGTTAGTGTTGAGGGTGGTTGCGGCAAAGCTCAGTGAAGAAACCGACAAGCTGACAGGAGAACCGTTCGTGGAAAGGCTGCTTTGTCCGGCCGAGCTGGTGGTATCACAGGTGAATTGGTTCCAGCCGGTAATGCCGATGCCCAGATCGGTTTTTGCACCCAGCGTATACATCGTTACCGTGATCATTAGCCAGCCGAGAAAGACTACGGCAAAACCGATCAAGCTGGCTTTGATGAAGCCTTTGGCGCTAGTCATCCTGCCCTCATCGCCAGAAGAGATGATATACATCACGCCCGCGAAAAAGAGACCGGCAATCGCCGCGATGGTAATCAGCCCCAGACCAAAGTCCACTAGGTTTTTGAAACCCACGATGAAATGGCACAAAGTGCAGGGCTCCGGATGTTCAGTGGTGGCGCAAGGGATGAGGCCGGCGGCGGAAGATATGAAAGGAATTGTTAATAAAAACAGCGACACCGCAAGTAATGTTTTATTTTTAAGCTTTGTCATGCCTTCTAATTTCAATGTCAATTATTCATTAATTGCGTTACTTGGGTGTTCGCCGATTTGAGCGCTTCTATGGAAGTTGCGGCTCCTTTATTGACATTGTCGATCATGCTGGCAAAAATCGATTCAATCGCCACCGGATCAACCTCACGCCAGTCTTTGGCGATCAAATTTCCTTGCGCGAAAACACCTATATCCACATCCGTTTTTTGTTTTTCGACCAAGTCTTTTCTGGCGGCCGGTTTGTTGGTTTTTTGAATATAATCTGCTGCGGCATCAAATGCCGCTGTGTTCGCCTGGGCGTTTGTCACATCAGGCTTGGCAGTCAAAAATTTCAAAAAATTCCATGTTTCAGCCACTCTGGCTGCGTCTGGCACTTGGATTTTTTGCGCGCCAGTTGCGACAGTCGTCGCAACTTTATTTTTCGCCACTGCAAAACCCCAATAATTCGGAAAGTTGATTGGTGACGATAGATTTAATTGCGGTATGGGCGCAACCGCGAAATTAAGTTTCGGCGCTTTGTTTCTTATTACCGGTATTTGCCAAGAATAATTCAGCATCATCGCTGCTGTGCCTTCGCCGAAAGCATCGATTGAGTAATGCAAGGTCGGATTCCAACAATAATAGGCGGAACTAGCTTTGGCAAACTGAGTATAAAAATTTAAAGCTTCCACGCCTGGAATGATCGCATTGCCGCTACTGTCGCGCTGACCGGTTCCCTGGTCAAAAAGCGCCCGCGACTGCCGGTCATCCGTCATCTTGGTTCCATTTTGCAACATCAACAGAGTCAGCACATCCGTTGAGCGATTGATGTTAAGCGCTGTGCCAATCGCCGCCCCGGACTGTTGAATAAGTCCTGTACCGTCAACTTTCGTCAATTTTTTTACATCTTCGACAAAATCATTCCAAGTCGCCGGTGGAGCAGTAATACCGGCTTGGTTAAACAGATCTTTATTGTAGTAAAGTCCCAATGTATCCACTGAAAGCGGTACCGCGTAAATCTTGCCCTGATCGACAAAATCCGCGGCTGCCACATCCACGAAGTCCGAACGGAATTTTTGTTCCGTCAAAATATCCGGGGTGGCTGGAGTAATTTTATCCTGAAAACCAGGCAGCCAAGTATTTTGGATCAGAAATATGTCCGGTCCTTGGCCCGAGGCTAAGGCTTCAACCAGTTCTTTTTTATACGTGTCCGGAGACAATTTTTTGTAACTGATCTCCAAAACATTCGGATTGGCTTTTCGATAAGCGTCAAAAATACTGTAAAAAGTATCCCTGTCATCAAAGAGCCCCCAGACTTCCAGCTTAATCGGATAGCGCTTTTCCGGAGATGGCTTGAGTCCGCATCCTGACAAAAATATCAACATGCATGTTGCTAAAAAAGCCCCGACTATACGAAATTTATTTTTTGATTTTTCTTCCATTTTTTATTTTACAAATAAAACACCAAAATGAAAATTTCCCGCGTTCACTTCTTTTAGAACACTGAATCCTACTTGCTGAGTAATCTCAAATAGGGCCTCTCTGGAAATTCTGAGCCGTCTCTCTGGACCAAAAGTTGAATTTTCAACGCGCCATTCGACAACCAGCGCCTGGCCGCCATCCTTTAAAACTCTTTTTGCTTCATTTAAAATATCTTTTTTCTTTTTGTTTTGGAATAACATATCTTTCAAAACAACCAGATCCATGCTGTTTTCCTCAAGCTTGGATCCGTTGGTATTTTCCAAATTTACCCTCCGGGCGATGATGTTGGTCAAATTCAAATTTTTTGCGCTGCTATTTACCGCTTCCAATCTTTGCGGAAGTATATCAAAAGCATAGACGACTCCTTCCTCGCCGATTTTTCTCGCCAGAGCCAAAGAAAAATATCCGGTGCCGCAACCAAAGTCTGCAACCTTTGCTCCTTCTTCGATATCCAGCTGGCTCAAGACAAGATCGGGGTTAATAAATTTCAATCCAAAAGAAGTATTATCCTTCATGGTTATATTTTACAACAAAAGTAAGGAATGGCCAAATGGCCAACTGTGCACAGTTGCTAAGTATAAAAATCTTATATAAATATCTTATAGAATCTGTTTGAGAGTTTTTTGGATGGACAATTACCAGTTATGCTGAAAATCTTATTTCCGATATAATAGGCTTACTAAGAGATCTTGGATATTCTCCGACTCATTGTCAAACACAAAAATCCGTTTATCTAAGAAGACAAAACGAGATAAAGAGATATTTTTTTGAAATAGGATCAAGCAATCCAAAACACATGCGAAGATTTAAAAGAAAATAAAACATAGCATGGAAGAGTGACCGAGTGGTTGAAGGTACGGCTTTCGAAAAGCCGCAAAGGAGAAATCCTTTCGTGAGTTCAAATCTCACCTCTTCCGCATATAGAATAAGGCTTTTTTAAATAAGCCTTATTTTCATTCTATGCCCTTCTTATTTATTTGAACGTTATACTGCCGAAAAATTTGACGGTGCCCCACATACTGGTCTGGTCGGGATTATATTGATAGTCGAGCAAGATGTCGTTGAGATAGGCAGTGTTGGTGGTGTCGGAGATAAAATTGGCTTGGTATTGGATATATGGCTGGCTGTCCAACACGCAATTCGGCGAACCGGATTTGAGATCAACGCCAGCGCCTCCTTGAGCAGCACCCGTGTCAATGTCCCCGCAATTCCAGTCGCGGTCATGACAATCGGAATAAGTGCAAGTCCGCGCTTTAATAGTCAGTTGCTGACCGTTTAAAGTGGCGTTCCAATTCATATTGCCCCAACTCGCAACCTGCGCCCGCTGAAAAATCGGGGAAGTATATGTGCCGGAAGAATAGTAGACTGTATTTGGACCCCCCTTGACGCATCGGATTGAAAAGCCGTCCGCCTTACTGTAGAAGCTGTTGAAGCGGCCCACCGTGGCGTACGTCGACCTCAAGGCCCGACTCCAGGCCATAGTCGAGGCGTACTGCGATGAGCTCCACAACCAGGCGTACGTCGTGCCTTCGTAGAACAACCCACTATCGCGCCGGCCGGCAAGCGGAACATTCATGCCGGAAGTTCCGCCGGTTTTGAGTTTGGTGCCGGCCGGATCGCAATCAAAAGTATTCATCCTCGCCGCGTTGCATGTTCCTGTTTTCAGATCTTGGTCCAGCGTGTTTTGTTCGCTGTCACTTGATACATGCCAGCCAGCGGGACAGATACCCTGTACAGGTTCAGTCGGTTGTAAACTTGTAGTATTAGAGCAACCATCTTTATATTGCATAGCTTCTGCCCATTGATATAATCCACCATCGGTATTGCAATTGGCATCCGCATCACTATAACAGTATTTTTCTAATGTACTATTATCAGTCTGATTACCAGATCCTGCAATTCTGGCTCCCACATTTTCATTTCTTGCCAGCCAGCATTGGGTGCCAACTACCACAGTATTATAAGTTGAATTATTTGTATCACGCGTATCAGTTACAGTAGAAGTACCACAATCAAACGATATTGTCAGTTTTATGCTTCCACCTGTTATTGCCAACTGACCGGAAGGTGTTATGGTTCCATTAAAATCCGTGTCGGAGGTGTGAAAAATATTGCCCAAGATAGAAGCTGAGGCCATGGTGGGAGAAAGCGCGGTAAAGATTATCAGAAAGAGAGAGAGAGAGAGAGAGAGAGAGTAAAGAGAAAGATTTTTTCATATAATTGAACGAATAATTCACCCTGTGAAATAAGATTTAAGCCGGCTTTTTATATATCTTTTGCCATAGGTTGTTTTTAAATATTTTTCTCTTTTGGTTGCGTCTTGCTGTTTTAGGCACGACTCATAATAAATTAGAGTGAATGGCCGTCTGTCCTTTGTTGATTCAACTAATCCTTTCTGATGCTGCTTAAATCTTAATTTTAAATTTTCCGTAAAGCCCGTATAGAGCTTTTTGTCTTTCTGGCTTTGCAAAACATAGGTGTAGTACATGGTTATTGAGGAAAATTTAAAATTTATTTCACAGGGTAAACAAAACCTATTACCAATTTAGCACAAAAATGATAACCGCTCAACCCGATTTCCTACCACACGATTCAAAAATTCAATACCTGACAAAAAAGTAAACTGTCTGTCAGGACAATACAATGTCTTTACATTAAGCAATATTAATGCTATTTTTAATCACGTACTAAAAATATGGTCACATTTTCACAACAAACAATAGGAATCGGCTTGGCCGCAGTCGCAATCATTGTTTTTTTGCTTTTAATTTGGAATATTGCGCTTCAAATAAGCCTTAGCAAACTGAAAAAGAAGAACGCGGAAATTTATGCCGGGAACAAAGCCAGGAATCTGGAAGAGGTCATCTTGCAGCAATCTAAAAATTTGAAGACTCTGGACAAAGACATCCAGGAACTTTACAACATATCCAACCAAATCAATAATTTAGCTTCCAGAGGGATACACAAAGCCGCTATGGTCAGATTCAATCCTTTCAAAGAAGTCGGCGGCGATCAAAGTTTCGCGATTGCGCTCTTAAATGGAAAAAATAATGGCCTCGTAATTTCTTCCTTATATACTCGTGAAGGAACTCGTATTTACGCCAAGTCCATCACTGCTGGCTCTTCCGACAAACACCCCTTGACCGAAGAAGAAGAACAAGCTATTAAAAATGCTCTGGCAAACGAGCCCAGGAATATAAACTAATTTTAAATTAATAATGGAAGAATCTCAAATAAAAAAAGTTAAGCTCCCAGCCACGATCACTGTGAAAAAATTCGGTGAGCTTTTAGGTTTATCGCTTGGGACAGTTATCACAGAACTCATGAAAAATGGCATCTTGGCGACGATCAATGAACAAATCGACTTTGAAACCGCCTCGATAATTGCCCAGGACTTGGGCTATGTGGTCGAAGAAGAAGAAATCGAAGCGGGAGAAACCATGACTTTGGAAAAACTTTTGGAGATTTTAAAAAAAGAAAAGGAATCCGGAGAAGTTTTGCAATCGCGTCCGCCAGTAGTTACAATTTTAGGCCACGTAGACCATGGAAAAACCACCCTGCTCGACACTATCCGTAAAACTAATGTGGTAGCCAAGGAAGCCGGCGGGATCACCCAACACATTCGTGCGTATCAAGTCAAAAAGAAAGGTCAATTTATCACTTTTGTGGATACTCCGGGCCATGAAGCTTTCAGCGCTATGCGCGAACGTGGCGTGAGCATCGCCGACATCGCCGTTTTGGTCGTCGCCGCTGATGATGGTGTACGCCCCCAGACCAAGGAAGTAATTGAGTATCTTTTAGCTAAAAAAATTCCAACGATCGTCGCCATCAACAAGGTCGACAAGCCGGGAGCCAACATCCAGAAAGTTAAACAAGAATTGGCAGAAAATAATATTCTATTGGAAGAATGGGGTGGCCAAGTTTTGAGCTCAGAAGTCAGCGCTAAACAAAATATCGGCATAGACGGTCTTTTAGAAAATATTCTTTTAGTCGCGGAAGTGGAAGATTTTAAAGCCAAAGAAAAGCGCGATGCTTTGGGCGTAGTTTTGGAATCTCACTTGGACCCGCAGAAGGGTCCGGTAGCCACAGTTTTAATTAAGACCGGCACCCTGAAAGAAGGCCAGGATATTATTGCTGGCGCTACTCATGGCCGCGTGCGCCGCATTGAAGATTTCATCGGCAAAAGATTGAATGAAGCCGGGCCATCCGCCCCTGTCAGCATTATCGGGCTAAACGCCGCGCCAAACACAAACGATATTTTGCAAGTGGCAATTGAAAAGTCGGGCGCCAAAACTCGCTTTGAACAATTAAAGGGCCTTTCTAAGACCCAAACCGGAGCTATGGGCGAAATGACCGCGCAGAAAATTTACAAAACCATCACGGACGAAAATATCAAGAAGCTGAACGTAATTTTAAAAGCTGACGTCCAGGGATCATTGGAAGCAATCCAACAAATCCTAGGCGAGATAAAATCAGACGAAGTGGCTATCGACTATATCGCCACCGGCGTCGGCAATACTACTGAATCGGAAGTGCGCCTGGCTCAAAGCACCAACGCGGTAATCTTCGGTTTCAATATTGAAACAACTCCAGTCGCTAAACGCCTGGCTGAAACCAACAAAGTTGAAATCAAAAACTATAAAATTATTTATGAATTAGTGGAAGACATTAAAAACAGATTGACCGGCATGCTGCCGATGGAAATCGAAAGAAATGATCTCGGCAAAATGTCAGTACTGGCTATTTTTAAAACCGGCAAGAAAGATATGATCGTGGGCGGCAAAGTAACCTCGGGGAAAATAGTGAATGGATCTCTCATTGAAGTTATGCGGAGCGAAAATATTATCGGCAAGGGAAAACTTTTCAACTTGCAACAAAATAAGGTTGATGTCGATGAAGTTACATCCAACAACGAATGCGGCATCACTTTCGACGGTGAAACCAAAATTAAAGAAGGTGATGTGCTTATTTCTTACAAAGAGGAGGTAAAGAAAAAAACACTTTAAAAAAACTTAAAAAAATAATTCAGCCTTGCGAAATACAAAAGTACAAATTGAAGTTTGCGAGCGTTAAAAAATTTATCCCGGCTCGCCGCGAGCCTATAAATTTTAGCGAGCAAGCTGAAAATTTGTTTTTGTATGAGCCCGGCTGAGAGTTCTTTTTGTTACTTTTTCTTGCGGAAAGAAAAAGTAAGAATCAGAAATATGGCAAACAGAATTACAAAAATTAATTCCCTCATTCAGCGACATATCAGCGAAATCATCATTCGCGACATCAGCTTAAAGCCTGGTGTTTTTGTTACGGTTGCTAAGGTTGACACCACGCCCGATCTCCGCTATACTCGTATATTCGTCAGTATTTTCCCTGAAAAAGAAATCAATTATACCGTGAAGACACTTGAAAAAGAACTTTACCAAATCCAAGGCGCGCTTAACAAAAAACTCGCGATGCGACCATTGCCCAAAATCGAATTTAAAGTAGACATGACCGAATCAAGGGCAGACGAAATAGAAAAACTATTAAAAGAAATAAATAAATAAGGAGTGCGGCACAAGCCGCACTTTAATTTAAAAAAATAATCGTGCAAAAATTTGCTAAAGAATTTCATACCCTCAACTACGTCATCCAGGAATCAGACCAGATTCTGCTTTTTGCACACTCGCGTCCGGATGGCGATACCGTCGGATCAAATCTGGCGCTCAAAGAATATATAAAAAATTTAGGTAAGGTTGCCGATATAGCTTGTTATGATCCCTTTCCAGAATATCTGCGCGCGATGAGCGAAGAAAATTTTATCCACCCTGACAATTTAGAAATTGAAAAATATAGTTTAATCATCGCTTGTGACAGCGTAGAAAGAGGATTTCAAAAAATTCAACTGCATACCAAAGAAAACCAGGTCGTCGCACTTTTGGATCATCATCCCGACATCACGATTAAGGGTGATATCAATATTATTGACTCTTCTTATTCTTCCGTCTGCGAAATCGTCTATGACTTTTTTACTTTTAACAAAATTGAAATAGCCCGTCCGATGGCCAATCTCTTGATGCTGGGGCTTCTGGGCGACACCGGATCATTCCAGCATTCCAACACTACACCTAAGGTTATGGAAATTGCATCAAATCTTTTAAAGCGCGGCGCTAACATTTCCAAAATCATTGAAACGGCCTACGCCAACAAAAATATTTCCACCTTGAAACTCTGGGGCAAGGCTTTTGAAAAAGCCAAGATCAACCCGGAAAATGGGATGATTATTTCTGTGCTGACGCAAAAGGATCTGGAGGAGTGTCATGCCGGCTCGGAAGACATCGCCCAAGTAGCTTCAATTCTTAATACCGTCCCCGGCACTAAATTTTCTTTGATTCTTTCCGAACGCGGAGATGACATCGTTAAAGGCAGCCTCCGTAGTGAAGAATACAAAGGCGTGGATGTATCCAAGATCGCCGCCCGTTTCGGCGGCGGCGGCCACAAACTCGCCAGCGGGTTTGAAATCAAGGGCAAAATCCACGAGACTGAAAGTGGTTGGGAAATTATCTAAACTTTTTTAATACTTCCGCACATTGCGAAGTGCGTTTCTGAATTTCAAGTTTGTTAGCGTAATCGATTTCCGCCATAACGAAAAAATGTAAGAAATTGAACGGAGCGAGCGTTAAAAAATTTATCCCGGCTCGCCGCGAGCCTATAAATTTTAGCTCGCGCAGTGATAATTTCTTCTCTTTTTTTCGTCTGGCGGCCGCTTTCTTTTCTGCCGCTTTTCTTTTCGGCAAAAGAAAAGCGGCGAATCAGTAATTGTATGCTAAAATATAGGCATGAATATTGGCTGTCATGTCTCAATCGCCGACGGAATCCAGAACGCTCCAAAAAACGGGCATGATTTGGGCTGTGAAGTTATCCAAATTTTTACCCGCGCGCCCCAAGGCGGCAAAGCGCCAGAACTTACGAAAGAAATTGTCCAATCATTCAAAATTCAAAATTCAAAATTCAAAATTCGTGAAACATATATTCACACTCCTTATTACATAAATTTCGCCTCAGCCAATAATAGAATCCGCTATGGATCGGTGAGCGTCGTGCGCGATGAGCTGGAACGCGGCAGCCTCCTTGGCGCTAAATATGTCATGACTCACATCGGCACCGCCAAAGAACTCGGCCACGCCGAAGCCATCAAAAAAACTATCGAGATGCTCAAAAAAAGCTTGGATGGATATACCGGATTAACCAAATTACTTTTAGAAAACAGCGCCGGCGCGGGAGAAATTATTGGCGATGATTTGAAAGAGCTGAAAGGAATTATTGACGGCGTGGATAGCCCTGCGATAGCCGGCATTTGCCTCGACACCCAGCACTCTTTCGCCTCCGGCTATGATTGGCGCGATTTTGAAAATACTTTAAAAAAAATAGACAAAGAAATTGGAATTGAAAACATAAAACTCATCCACGCCAACGACAGCCAAACCGACTGCGGATCCAACAAAGACCGCCACGAGCACATCGGACAGGGACAAATCGGCCTCGACGCTTTCAAAAACATCGTCGCCCTCGCCAAAAAACATAATATCGACATGCTCTGCGAAACTGAACATCCTGGCGCCAAAGATGACATAAAGCTTCTAAAAGAATTGCGAGATAAATAAAATGAAAGTTGCCATCATTTCCGACATCCACAACAACGAAGTCAACTTGAAAAAAGTTCTGGATTTTTGCGCAAAAGAAAAAATTGAAACAATTATTTGTTGTGGAGATTTGGCTTCACAAGAAACTCTGGATTTCTTAAATGATAATTTTTCTGGAACTGTTCACTATACTTTTGGCAATATGGATAACGACCAGCTAAGGAATTATGAATTTGCAGAAGTTTATAAAAATACTAAAATCTATAAAAAATTCGGCGAAACGGAAATTGACGGAAAAAAAATCGCCTTTGTCCATTACCCTAATGTTGCCCGCGAACTTTGCAACACCAAAAAATATGCTTTTGTTTTTCATGGCCATACCCATAAGCCCTGGTCCTCCTTCGCCGAGGCTTCGGACGGACAAGGAAGAAAATGTATGATATTAAACCCCGGTAACGTTGCCGGAGAATTATTTTTACCAACTTTCGCAGTATGGAATACGGAGGATGACAAATTTGAATTAATTCGCGTTCATGATTTGAAATAATGACAAAATATGAACAACTGGAACAACTGAATAAAAAAATGCTTTCTTGCAGCCAGTGTGTTCTGCGTGGAACCTGCAAGACTGTAGTTCCCGGCGAAGGTCCAGCAGACGCGGAAATTATGTTTATCGGCGAAGGGCCAGGACAAAAAGAAGATGAGCTGGGACGCCCTTTTGTCGGCGCGGCGGGAAAGTTTCTGGAAGAAATGCTGATCAGTATTAATTTAAAACGAGAGGAAGTTTATATAGCCAATGTCGTCAAGTGCCGCCCGCCGCAAAACCGCGATCCCTTGCCGGAAGAAGCCGCCGCTTGCTGGCCATGGCTTTTGGAACAGATAAAAATAATCCAGCCAAAATTAATTGTGACTCTTGGCCGCCATAGTATGGAACGATTTTTACCCGGACAAAAAATTTCCCAGGTCCACGGCAAAGCCATGCGCCGTGAAATTCCAGGCATCGGCAAACAAGTTTTTTACACACTTTACCATCCCGCCGCCGCTCTCTACAACGGTTCCATGCGGGAGGTTTTAATCAAAGATTTCCAAAGAATCCCCAAAGTCATTGACAAAATTAAAAAAGATATTGCATAAATTAAAATTTTCTATATAATAGATTCATTAACTAATTTTTTATCTCCGCCAAAGGCGGACCAGCCCGGGGCTGGCGCGCATTTTGGAAGAAAGCATAAAGCAAAATGACAAAAGACCAAGAAATCGTAAAACGATACAAAAAAGAAAACCCGTGGGGCATGAGTACTTGCATCGATATATACGACTGCAACCCCAAGACGCTGCGCAGCGCCAAGAAAGTCACCCAATTTGTGCATGAACTCTGTGATTTGATTAAAATGAAAAGATTTGGCAAAACGGTCGTCGTTGATTTCGGAGAAGACCCGCGCGTATCCGGATTCTCCATGACTCAGCTCATTGAAACCTCGCTTATCTCCGGACACTTCGCCAACAATTCAAATGCTATCTATCTGGATGTCTTCAGCTGTAAAGCCTACCCGCCACACAAGACCGCCGAGTTCGCCAAAAAATTCTTCGAGGGCAAAAAGGTGGATGTGAAAGTAAACTTCAGACGCTAGATAAATTAGTTCCAGTATACAAAAAACCGCTTGAAGCGGTTTTTTAAAACTCAAAAATTATCGAGCATGTGAAATATTCTATTACAAATTCAAGCGAGAGAGCGTTAAAAAATTTTTAGGTCCGCCGCGGGGCAACCAAAAATTTTAGCTCGCGAGCGCGGAATTTGTTAGAATATTTTGCCTGCTCGGACTTTTCTTTTGTTGCTTTTCTTTTCCTAGAAAAGAAAAGCAAGCGTGCATTTGGTGCCCGGAGCGAGACTCGAACTCGCACGGTATTGCTACCGAGGGATTTTAAGTCCCTTGTGTATACCAATTTCACCATCCGGGCATATTTTCATTTGAGGTCCGGAGCAGACTTGAACTGCTGTAAAGGGTTTTGCAGACCCTTGCCTAACCGCTCGGCCACCGGACCAAAATATTTACTCGTCAAAGACTCGAACAAAAAACTGTGTGTCCGATCGGTTCCCGGGTTCCTTTTGGAACCCGCTAAATGCTCAACCGCATTTAGCCCGCTCGGCCACCGGACCTTTACAGAATTTAGCTTACCAAAAACAAACCGCTAGGTCAACAAAAACGCCCCGTTTTCACAGAGCGTCTTTGTTTTTATAAAATTTTTTTTAGTCTAGGACCACTTCCGCCATCAGATTTTTTCGTCCGAAAGCAAAAGCTTCGTTTTTAGTCTCGACATAGATATCGAAGTGATTGCCCTTGATCGCACCTCCACGATCTTCGCAAGTATAGGTGCCCTGACCGTCAATATTTATCTTGGTACCAAACGGATACTGTGGTGGGCAAGCCAAGGTTCTTTTTTCCATCACCTTAAGCCCGCTAGCCGTAATGCCCCTGCTGTTGCCGCATTCATTCGCCGCAGCCGTATAGGCCGAAGCGTTGATAGTAAATTGTCCTTTGGGCAAATTGTTCCACAAAGAAACTTGCTTGCTTTTCCATTTAGCGATAACGGCCTCTCTATTGGACTCACTAACCGGCTTATAACCCTCATAATTATACGGAGCATAAGCCAAAGTATCGGATCTGTCGTAGGCTATTCCGTTAACTATCTCGATATTGTCTTGTATTTTAAAATTTGTATTTGTTTCATCAGTGCTTCTTGTTTCCGCTGCCAGAGCCTTGGGAGATAAAAATAGCCCGAGCGCCAGCAGGATCACTAGAGTACTAATGATACGCATGAATTGTTTTTAATTGTTAAATATCGGGCTAAAAAGTTTAGTCGCCGAAGCTTTTGGCGCAGGAGACCCTTTTTAGGCTCGAAAAGACAGTATAGCAGATCATTATTCTCCTGTCAAAGGTAAATTGGACTTTTTGGCTTATATAAGCCTAACAAATTTAGTTTAATTTTTGTTTTTGGCTTGTATAAAGCATATTTTTCCATAATTGCCCGCTATACAACTTCGCCTGCGTCTCCTCGTTTTTACTAATCAAAAAAAATGGCTATATAAAGCCATTTTTTCAAACTCACCATCCTTCCGCCTTTATAGCGCCGAGGTTTCCCTCAATATTGAATAAACTTGCGGATCAACCAGCCCATCCAGCTTAAAAAGACAAATTCCTTTCAAATTAAGCTTTTCAGCCAGGTCAATCTTTTGTTTTACCATTTCAGCATCTGTAAAAGTCACGATATGCTCACCATCAGCCGTTTTATAAACAAAACTTAGCTCTCCGCCGGCATCCCGAGCCAGTGTAACACCAGCCGTTTGCGCTTCAGCGATTGCCTTCGAATAGCTGATGCTCTGGAGGCGGGTATACCGGTAACCGGCAGGAAGCTTGGTCAGTTGGAATTCCCAGCCATATGTCGGCACGCCCAAAACTAGCTTTTCAGGCGCAATAAAGCGCAGGGTATAATTGACGGCTTGCTCTACCCATTGATTGTCCGCGTTGGGTGCATCCGGTATTCCATTCATATTTTCAAAACTGGTTTTTATGCCATTTGCTTGAAAAACTTCATCATAAGCCATAACTGTCACGCTGTCACAAAATTGATTGAGAGCCGAATAATCATTAGCGAAAGCCATGGCCCGCGTCCCGTTCCAGCTAGGGGGCGGCGTATCCTGGGTGCGCGCTTCGACCGTGCAATTGATAGTTTTCCCCGCAGGAGCTAGTTTTTTATGCAATAATTCAAGAAATGAGGAGAAGAGATCTTTATCGGACATATCCTTACCCTCATAATCTATGTCCACACCTGAAAAATTATCCTGGTTGAGCATTTCTGCAATCACGCTTACATGATTATTCAAAAGATTTTTATCAGAAAAAATACTGTGCATCGCTTGTGCGTCTCCCCAAAGTATCGTGGGAATGATGGAAACATTTTCTTTCTCGGCCTCCGCTCTTAATTGTGCCCACGGCGCGGATTCAATTTTGAGCGTATCTTTGAGGCTGCCATCCGGATTCACACCGAAAGCAAACGGATGAATTTCATTGAATAAGGCGAGCTGGCCAAAAAGCGATTCTGCGCCCTCCGTTTTGCGCCAATAGGGCAGCCAGCCGGAAATAAAAAATTTCCTTCCTTCATTAATCTTTTCTTGCGATTTTTCAACATCTTGGAAAATTACAGAAGTTTTCTTGTTTTTACTAAAAAAATAAAAGCCGGCCGCTGTTGCCAGCAGCGCTAAAATAACCAAAAGAAAAATTAGTTTTCTACCCATAAGCTTGCCTCGGCGCTTTTTCGGATATTATTTACTGCCAAAGGTGGTACTGGAAAAACTAGTCATTACCGCCGCTGATACAGCTATAATTATGGCGGCACAAGAGAAAATTCGGATTTTTTTATGGATAACTTTGAAAGTCTGATAGGGGAAAAGGCAGGCTTCGACATTGTTATTTTGGTAAAAAATTTTAAATACAGTGCCTGAATCACAAGTCATGATTATCATCAGTTTTATCAGATTAAAAATAAATTCCAAACTAACTAGCTTTAGATTTAATAAAAAGAAGCGACACTTAGATGTATCTGCCGCTCCTGCCTCTTTTTCCCGACGATAAGCCGCGGTTACTAATGCTTTCAGCTGTTCTATTTTCTCTTGTGTTTTTTTGTATAAATTATGCATTCGAAGAAACTTATTAATTTTTTTAATCTTTATTTTTTGACGACAAAAGAATGGATCTCTTGAGTCAGTTCATTATTAATCTTGATCAAGCTATGGATTTCATCTTGCATCTTTAAAAGCGCTTCGGTATCTTTATATGTCTGCAAGGCTTGCTTGTCGGAAGCGGCCGCCGCAACTTTTTGGCCGACCATAATCACCGACAAGAGAACCAATTGCAAAAATGTTTGCGCCACCCATGATACCAGGGGAGCCGTTCCTCCGCGAATGGCTTCCGGCAGGCTGATGAGCGCGATGGCAGCAAAAATATAAGCACACCACATTGTGCTGACCATATTCGTTATAAAAACTGCCAGCCGGCCATTTAGTCCGACGTGCTCATCTTTGGTAAGATGCGGACCAGTTTTCTTGCGCTCCTCAATAAGCGGGTTGGGAATATGATTAGTTTCCATTTTTTTATTTTAATTTATGTTTATAGACTAATTATATATCCAAAATCAAAAAACGCCTACTCAAAAGCGTTTTCTGATTTTTTAACTATCCTAAAAGACTATTTAGTTACTAGTCGCGGATGCAGCCTTGCAAGTTGCAAATGCTTGTTCCGCCGAAGCTTTAGCTGCTTGACGAGCCTGGATTGCGGCTTTCAGAGCGGAATTTCTTGTCGCCATTGCAGCTTTGATCGCTGTTTTATAGGCCTCATTTGCAGCAATCTTGGCAGCATCATCTGCCGCAGCTTTCATGGCAGCATTTCTTGTAGCTTTTGCTAGTTTTATAGCTGTTTTAAAATCAGTCCGAATCTTTTTTACGGTGGTCATAAAAGTGATGTTTGCTTCCTTAATTGAGTTTTTTCTGTTTATTTGGCAAATTTTTACCCCGGTATTTTTCACCTTCCTAGTTGTTTTATTATCATTATTATTATTTGCCTCTGCCACCCCCACCAAGAGGAATGAAGTTACAAGAACACTAGCCATGATTTGTTTTTTCATCATTTGTTTCTTATTAATTAATTATATAGGCGAAAATTATTCACCTGCCTCTAATTATACAAGCTGGATAATTTTGCAACAAGTGGCAGTTGCCCACCTTCAATTACTCTATAACTGGTAAGTTCATACGGCTCGGACTAAATTTAGAAGACATGCCATCTTGCCAACTTAAACATCACCTTCATTTATATTTAATATTTAAAAACGCTAGTTATGTAAGATTCTATTTGCTCCAGCTCTTTTCTCCTGGCTTCTTTCTGATCTTTACCAAAAGATTTATTCAAGTATTTTTCGACAAATCCGAGACATTCGGTTTTTGTTTTTCCAACACTTTTTAAATATTCAAATTGTGTGCTAAATGCTGCCTTTTCCATTTCAGAAGCAGCATACTCTCTTTTTTTGTGATATTCATCCATATATTCATCTAGATTATCACCAAGATTTTTGTAAAATTCAATATGTCCAATTTCATGGATAAGCCAGGATATATTTTCTTCGGAAATATTCTCCTGATTAAAAATTTCTTTTTTTAATATTATCGCTTTTGGCTTATGAGATGATTTTGAATCATTCGAGCCATAAACACTTTCCCAGCTTTTTTCATCATCGATGATAACAACTTCGCCATCCGAAATTCCCTTATCGCTTAAAAATTTGCTTATTTTATTCCAATAGGGCAATGCTGATAATTTTTTAATTTCAACGTTCTCAAAACTTTCAAGATTTTTTTTCACATAATCCGCTGCTTCGCTCCTTTCTTCCTCAAGATATTTTTGCCATTTTCTTTTTAAGCCGTAACCGTTTATCCTCGCTTGCTCGGGAATGCTTTCCAAAAATTCCTTATATTTTAAGGCTGCCTCTTTTCTTTTTTGAAATTCAGTTTTTATCAGATCCATCGCCTCTTCAATATTATTATCAGCAACTTCAGTTTCAAATCTTTCAGAATCATTAGCAAACCTGGATAAAATGAACTTTTTCACTTTATAATGATTTGCTGGTATTGCATCTGCTATCCATTCATCACCTTGAAATCCGTTATTATAAATGCCTTGCAAGTATGGGGTAATTTCCGGTTTTCTTATATCAAGGTTTTTAGTATCTATTTCAAGAATTATGCCGCAGCTTGGCAGTTTGATGTGATCTACCAAAGTATATCCGTCATGAAATTTTGGACATTTAATCGCTATGTTTGTGCCGCAGCCAGAAGCATAAGCCTTTTCTACCATTTGTTCATTGGTGGACATATAAACGCCAAGCTCATTGCCATCAGAAATTTTTGTTGGATCACTTCCATTCGCGTTTAATGGGATTAGCGTTTCTTTAAGTTTCTCCACTGAAAGTTTACTGGGATTAATTGTGAAGGCTCGATATAATTTTTTAGGCAATTCGCTTTTTATCTCATTGCTGGCCAGCTTCGCTCTAATTGCTTCAATTTTTTCTGCATCTTCTCGCTCTTGCCGACCAGCATCAATGACTGTTTTCTGATCTTCATAAACAAGCTCGTTTTCTTTGTCAACCGATTTATTTGCCTGTTCATAATCATGGCTGCCTGGCCTCTCATCCGCCGCTAGAATTTTAGCCTTCCTCTGTATTATTTCTGCCTCATCATAAGCTTTTTCCATTGAGTATTTTTCCATCCCATATTTCAAATGTTTTTTATATTTTAATTATATATCCAAAATCAAAAAACGCCTATCTAAAAGCGTTTTATGTATTTTGAGCTCTTTGGCGCATGCAATTCGGATTAAGCATGCCTTTTCTAAACTTAACTGACTTTTAAAACCTCGGTTATTTGGCTATCTTCCAGGTATCCAGCATGGCTGCCGCGTCCGGTTTGAAGTCATCGAAGTTATCTGCCGCAGAAATAAACAACCAGCCGTAAAGATTGTTTTTATACGGCACGGCCACCAGCCATTCTTTAATATTGATGCTGCCCGGCTGTTCGGTTTGCGGAAGTTCAATTTTGGCCTGCTGACCGTTTAAAATCGTGCCGTCCTGCATTGTGTAAGTAAACGCTTTTTCATCCGAAATTGTGCCCGTAGTTTTCGGCATCTCCGCTTTAAATTGATCAATCCATTGTTTGGGCGTGGTCGCATAAATTTTTTGGATACTCAGCGTCGCCACTAAATTACTGCCCTCAAACAAATCAAAAGTGGCCAGATTTTTCTCGGGCGTTTCCTTTTTCCATTCAGGGAAATAGTTGATCGACATGCCAGAAACTTTGTCTGTATACACAGCGCTTGGTAAAACAGCAGCTGGCGCAGTTTTAGCCGGCGCATTAGCCGCCGGTGCGTTAGCAGGCGGCATAGTCGCATTCACAGCCATGTTGTTAACTGTGTTTTGCGCTTTATGTAAATTTACCGCAACGATCGCCGCCAGAGATCCAACCAAAACAACCACTGACAGGATGAGTACCAGTACCGGCCAGATGGAAGCTTCTTCGCCTTGGCTGTCATTTGCCTCCGCATTGCTGGCTAACGTCTCCTGCATAGCTATTACAGATGACTTCATACGCATCAAAACCGGTCTCAATTTTTGTATAAAATATTCTGCCACCTCGTAAAATGCATAGAGTTCTTGCTTGGTACTTATAGTCGTATGTGCATAAATAAATAGGTGGTTGCCAATAATCTCCAAGCTAAACGATTTAGCTTTATCGATAAGATCCGCCATAACATCAGGAGTAAAAACTTCAAGCGCTTCGACTTCATAACCAGCGGGTAAGCTTAGAGTAAAATAATTATTAAAATTGCCTTCCAATTTGAGATTGATTTTGCCGGACATTGATTCTTCAAAATGATGCCTCTTATTTTTAAGGAGAATGTCAGGCATTTTTGTGTCAAATTGCAGCTTAAAAATGGTACAGTTATACGTCGTTGAATCTCTGCCATAACCTATCGTATATCGATAACTTAATAAAGATATCGGACAATTACTAAAATTGCCGTTGATTACATCGAAAACTGATTGACTATGGCCCATTTTAAATTGTACCCCATCCAGACCTTCCAGATTACCTTTGGCGGAATAAGTAAAATTATTGGCCGCCGCGAATTGTTGCATAAATTCGTGCTGCACGCGGCTTTTTATATTTCCATAACCAGCGATTGGTATCAATAATGGCAGGATATAAATACGACCGCCTTCAATACCTAAAAAATAATAAAGCGCTGCTTCCAGAAATATAGTTATGCCTATAGCGCTTATTACATAACCGAGATGTCTTTTTAAATAGCTCGCGGTGCTTTTATCCACGTTGTCGATTGATTCATTGACAATCGGCCTGTTATCCTGAGATCCCAGGCTAGCATTTTTGTTTACTGTCTGTATTGATTCTATTTTTGCGTTATTGTCTTCCATTATAATTTATTTTTAATATCTCAATTATATATCCAAAATCAAAAAACGCCTACCTAAAAGCGTTTTCTGAAATTTGCTGTGCCACGTGATGCGAAGCATTTTACGTGGAGCTGGGAAGTTCATGCAGTTCGGACTGGGTTTAGGGAACGATGCTTTATCTATGTGGATTACTGTTCAAATAAAATTAAAATCTACTAAGTAATCTCCAGATAAAAATAATTACACCAATAATAGCTGCCATAGCACCTGTAGCAGAATAATATCGGGTTGTAATGGCAAGACTTGCCATTTCTTTATTAATATTAAGCCTCCCATTGTAATCCATAATACACAAGACAGTAACTCCCACAAAAAATATTATTGCAATAACATTGCCCGCATTAGTATTTTCAAAAAAATTTATCATATTAATACAGAAGGGGGAGCTAAACATATTTTGATCAAAATATATTCCATAAAGCACTACAAAACCAGCACTTAATGCCAGTATGGCCAACATTAACATTATTATTTCCTTTGCGCCCGATTCCTTCAAACTTTTATTTATATTTGCCATTCAAAAATTATAACGACTATACACCAATATTATCACACTCAATCCAAGCTGTCATTAGAGGCAAATAAAAACAAGGCTTGCTACAGCCTCATTTTTCGGTGAGCGGGTAAGCGGAATCGAACCGCCATTTCGTGCTTGGCAAGCACGTATAATAACCATTATATGATACCCGCTAAATTAGAATTCTCTCATAAATAAATCTAGCCAAGTCAACATTTTCTTTTTAAAATATTTATCACTTACTGAAATAATACAAACTCCATTTTTTGATCTTCTTGTCTTATGTCTCCCTTGTATGGTCGTAGACATAAAAAATCTCTCTTTTCGTATTTTAATGCTTTTGCTCCAAAATTTCAAGCACTCTTCAGAATTGATATCAGGGTAGAGCAATATGCCAGCTCTTATCTTTTCAGTATTAACTTTGCAAACTTTCTGTAAAAAATCATTGAATATTTTTAGCATCTTTTCGTCAGTATTAGATATTCTGACCATTCCATTCTTAAATGTTTTATCTCCCTCTCCCCAATACAAAACGATGCCTGTTATAAATAACTTACTCCTTTTTATTTTTTTAAATTCCTCCGTTGCTTCTTTTTCAGCCTTCAAGTAATGCTTATTCCATTTTTCCTTTTTAAGATTATTCAGATGAATTAATCTCTTTCTGCTAGTTTCCTTAGATTTTTCTACAAGCTGTCTTTTAATGTCTTGCGACCAATTAACATCCCTAAACCAACCAGAAATCGTACTCTTGTTTATATTCAAAATCTTTGAAATTTGTCCGTAACTTTTACCTTTCTTGCGAAGAGCAAATGCTTTAATTTTTTCTTTTTTTATTTTCATAAACCCGTGATAATACCTTTGTATTATACCACACTGGTTCTATTTTGTCTTGTGGATAACTTTGTAAATATAAAAGTTAGTCTATAACAAACTAACTTTTTTATATTACAATTTGTGCCGAAGGGCAGAGTTGAACTGCCGACGCAAGGATTTTCAGTCCTTCGCTCTACCGCTGAGCTACTTCGGCATTTTTTAATAAGCCTTGAAAATACCTTTTGCCCACCCGGATATTTTCAAAAATAATTTTGTGTCACAGATATAGATATCCAGTACTCCAAATGGCAATGAGTCCTTCTTATTTTTGCTGGATGTATTTACCTTCCTATATGTTTTAAAAAATTTTTTTAATGATATACCCATTATAGCTGCCCAGTATTTTTCAGCTTTTTTATGATCTAGGTGCGGATGAATATGAATATATCCTCTAAATTTTTCTTCCGGGACCTTGCATACTCTACGAAAAAAAACCATCATTATTTTTATCATTTCTGGATCACCATTGGAAAATCTCACCAATCCTCGTTGTGTCTTTCCGCCTTCTGCCCAGTATAACATCACTCCTATAAGCCACAAATCCTTCAGAGACAGCTTTTTAATTTCCTTCTCCGCTAAATCCAGCACTACTTGCCGCTTCGCCCTCTCATTATTTAGACGAGTTGCTCTGCGCTTTTCAATAGCCACAATTGTATGGCTTTTTTCTGCGAGTTTATTTAGTTGAACAGGAGTTAATTTGATATCACGCACCCATAAACTAACACTACTCTTAGCAACATTTAGCTGTTTAGCTATTTCCTTTATGGAACGACCTCTAAGCCGTAATCCTATGGCTTTTTCTTTTTCTTTTTTCAACATAAACGAACCCGTCAATGTTTTACACTGTAATCATACAACATTAATTCGTTTTTTACGAGTGGATCCTATAGGACTCGAACCTATAACCTACTGGGTGTAGACCAGACGCTCTAGCCAATTGAGCTAAGGATCCATCTATCTCAAAGTGCCTTCGGCGGGACTCGAACCCGCATGGCCTTGCGACCCATGCACCTCAAGCATGTGCGTATACCAATTCCGCCACGAAGGCAATTGATTATGCCTCTTTTGCTTCTTCAGTTTTTGCTTCCGGAGCAATTTCTGTTTCAGCCGCTGCGGAAGCAGCGACTTCCTCTTCTGGAATAAATTCTGCCACATCCTTATATTTCATCCGGCTTTTCTTGGCAGTTAGACCTCGCAAATAATACAGCTTCGCTCTGCGAACCTTGGCTCTTTTGACTAATTCAATCTTATCAATCGCTGGTGAAAAAATAGGCAAAATCAGCTCCACGCCGACACCATTGGAAACTTTGCGCACTGTAATCATCGGCGAAGAACTTTGCTTCCCTTTGACCGCGATGATCAAACCCTCGAAAATTTGAATTCTTTCTTTGTCTCCCTCCTTAATCTTGCGACTCACCTTAACTACATCTCCGGACTGAAAATCAGGAAATTTTTTTGATCTTTGTGCTTGGTTGAACTCAATGATCTTCTTTTGCATACATTTATTATACTACATTATTGATAGGTTTCCGCCAAAGACGGACCAGCCGTAGACTGGAAATAAAAATAACCCAATAAACTGAGTATTTATATGGTAAATTAGTTAAATTTTAGCCTTTTTATCTTATCCTTTTTTTCCAATTTCGTCAAGGAAGTGCTGGAAATCCACTGGTAGAGGCGCTTGAAAAGAAAACTCCTTGCCAAACAGTTCGAATTTCAACTTTTGAGCGTGCAACAATTGCCGCGTGACTCCTCCCGGCTTTGTTAGATTTTTCCGTTTATATTTAGCATCTCCCACAATCGGGTTTCCCAAATAGGCCAAATGAACTCTGATCTGATGCATCCGCCCAGTCTTGGGCAGCGCTTCCACAAAATCAAAATCTCCGTACCGTTTTAATAACTTATATTCCGTCACCGCAGGCCGCGAAGTGCCTTTAATTTTTCCATGGGCAATTTTTTGTTTTTTAAAACTGGCGGATCGGGCGATCGGCGCGTCTACTACCCCTGAATTTTTTTCCAAATGGCCGTAAACAACTGCCACGTAATTTTTTTCAATTTCTCTCTGCGCGAATTTTCTTTTGAATTCAGTAAAAGTTTTTTTATTTTTAGCCACCACTATCGCGCCACTCGTATCTTTGTCCAGCCGATGCACAATGCCTGGTCGCATCCAACCGCCAACTGAGCCATCGTTAATATTTTTTATTTCAGGAAAAGATGCTACCAGTGCATTCACTAAAGTATTTTCTTTTTCCACATCATTTGGATGCACCGAAATCCCAGCTGGCTTATTAACCACGACAATATTTTTGTCTTGATAAATAATTCCGAGCTTAATGTTTTTATTCGGGATTACTTCTGCTTTTTCTTTTTTAATATTTATTTTGATTTCTTCACCCTCTTTCAAAATATAGCTCGGCTTAACTATTTTGCTATCAACCAAGATATTTCCTGATTTAATATATCTAATAATCTCCCCTCGCGTTTTATCCAAATTTAAAAAAACTTCCTCCATGAGGAATTTATCGATGCGATTGCTCGCTTTTTCACTTGTTACGATTATTTTTTTTATGCCTACCATGTTATGAGAAAACGAGTTTTACGTGGTGCCCAGGAGAGGACTCGAACCTCCAATCCCTTGCGAGAACCAGTTCCTAAGACTGGCGCGTATACCAATTCCGCCACCTGGGCATTTTCTATTGTAAAATACTTTTTATTCTTTCAACTTCAACTTTTAATGCGCTATCATCTTCATATTCACCATGATGGCGTGTCGAATTTCCATAAGTTTCCTTTTTTTGATCGAGATGGATATTTATCGTCAAATCAAAACCTTTGACCGACGCATACATATGGAAACGTGGAAATCCGGCGCGTGCCAGGGGACGAACAAAACTCATCTCCTGGCCTTCTTGTCTTTGGAAAGAATACCCGGCTCGACGAAGAGCGTTGACTGGGTTGCCTTGAATTTTTTCGATAGTTATTTTCATATAATTTTTTCTTTGTTGTGTCGGGGCACTGGGAATCGAACCCAGTCTTCACGAACCCGAATCGTACGTACTACCGGTATACTATGCCCCGTTAAATGCCACGTGTGCCTTGGGGGAGACTCGAACTCCCACAGGATTGCTCCCACATGCACCTGAAGCATGCGTGTATACCAATTTCACCACCAAGGCTTTCAAACTATTTCTGCGACTACTTTATTTAATATTTCAACTGCCTTTTTATCTTGCCTCAATCTTTCTACAGATGCCATGATCCCATCTATCTTTGTAGCAAATGGGGACTGTTTTGACAAGAAAACGCGCATGGCCTTACTATCAGGCTTTTTTTCAATATATTTAGCGAGGATTGCATACCATAGTTGAAATGTTTCACGGGAAACTGCGATTCCTGTTTCCGGCACAGGCACATTATTGAAATAATGCACTAGTTTTTCCCAGTTATTATATTTTTCATAGAGAAGTTCGTCTTCCAATTGTTTGGCCGCTTGGCCCCAAAAATCGGCAGCACCTTTTATTTCATAAAATCCACTGCTCTTCAAAATTTCCTCCCGCTTCATATCACAATACGTATGAAATTTCCAGCCGGCTTCAAAAGCTGTACTCTGCTCAAAATTCAAATCGCAAGTCTCAAAACACCGGTGTGTGTCTTTTCTTTTTATATTATCGTCAATCCGACGGATGTCCGGAAAAACACAACCCAGCATAAACTCGTCTTCAAAATTCGGCAAAGCCGGATTTTTTTCGAAATACTTGCGGGCGTAAATTATGTGAGATATCTGTGAAGCCACTTTGTTTAATTTTTTGTTACTCTACTATATACAGTATAAAGCAAAATCGTATTTTACTAAAGAAAAAATGTAAAAAAATAATGCTTAGTCCTAGAGCCTAGGACTAAGCGGCGCATATAGAAACATCAGTTTACTTTTTTGTCTTCTTTTCCGGCAATAATAGCCTTCTTTTGAACTCCTCCGGACTGACTTCTCTGCGTAACCTGGGGGTCATAACCAACTGATGAGTTAAAATATTGTTCGCTCCCATTCCTGGACCACCCATTCCCATGCCACGAGCCATTACTATTCACCTCCTTTCCTAAAGATATTACATATATTAAACCGACTTCATCTTTTTGTCAAGCACCCCTGCAATAGGTTACCCTGTTCATCACTTATCTCTAAACATGCTGATCCAGTTTTAAAATTAACTCATCATATTTATCCTTTCCGAAAAGTTCGATTATTTTTTTCTCGTGAGCAACATAGAAATCTTTCAGTCTCAGAGGCGCTGAGTTAGACACACACCACGCAGCCACTGCCAGATTGAATTTAGCTTCTTTGGGATTTTTCTCCTGATAAACTTCCTTTTCCATAAAAGCTAGCACAAAAGCAGGGAATTTTTCCAGCGCTTTATCCAAATAATTATCATCGCCTGTCATTAAATAGGCTTTATAAAAAAACAGGGAATCATCACCACCAATTCGTAAATATTTTTCAAGTGAACTTTTTATTAAGTCTTGGTTTCCCTCTTCTTTGCCAATCAAATACAGGAGATTGTAGGCTTCTCTGTTTTCCGGATATATTTTCAAACATTTTTTGCAAAGATCTTCGAGCCCCTTTTCATTATCATATCCCTTTATTTCAAGCGCTGTGCGCGCTCTATCAAGATACACATAACTAGCCACTTGTTCGTATGTGACTTCTTTGACTGATTCTGCTTCAGTTGTCCAAAGACGTATTTCCCTTTCCTCTAATTCGGTTGATTCGAAAGGTTTCCCGCCCAGGATAAGCTGGGGATGCTCAAGTGGAGCGAATCTAAGCGTTGGATGTTCTGCTTGTTCCTGGGGTAAAGTAGGATTATCATAATCAAAATATTCTCCCCGATTCAATTCTTCAAAAACTTCATCCTCTTTCTTACTATTTGCATCTTTAGAGTGAGACACGATGTGATACTGCGCCTGAAAGCCACGTTCATGTAATACCGCCCCAATAAGCAGGGTTAGCCCCAAACAGTTACCCCTCTTTTTCTCCAGCATTTCTTGCATACAGAAAACCTTGTCATCATATTCAAACCCACTATCAATCAAATAATTTTTGATTGCAAAAGCTGCTTCAAGAGGATTTTCCGGAAGCTTTGGCAAGTTGCTAAAAAAATTTTTGGTTTCATTGATAGTTTCCGGCCCGGATCCTGAAACTTCTTGAAAAATTTTATAACAATAATCTGGAGATTTTTCCTTTTCCTTTTCAGAAACAGTTGGTATGTTTTGGATATTTTCAGTCATATTCTTAATTTTAACTGGTTATTTTGGTAAATTTTTCAAAAGTATTTACTGGACCCAATGTTTACTCTTGATTTCCTTGTCCTCCTCCTCTTTCTTCTCTTCAATTTTTACTTTCGCCATCTTTCTTAACTTTTCTAAATTTTCTTTGTCGAGAACTTTGGCGCGTGTCAAAAGATGTTCATGATTATTTTTAGAAGCGTCTTCGATGACTTCGGCCAAAAGCACATCCAAAATCGCGCCGATTTTCGGACTGGGCTTGAGTTGCAAATCCTTCATCAAGTCATTGCCATTTATTTTAAGCATTTTGACTGAGACGGCGTCGTGCGAGAGCTTGTCGATCATATATTCCAAATGGCGCAGTTTATACGGCTTGGCTTTCGGCGTGCCAGAACCCAGCCGATCCGCGATGCGCACATCAATCAAATCTTTCATATTTTGGAGACCAACTTTTTGGATTAAGCGGCGCACCGAACTTTCTCCCACTTCTTCTGGATTGTAATAAAACATATGGTTGTCCACCAAAAGTTTCACCTTCTGAATCACTTCATTGGAAAAATGCAGCCGCGACAATATTTTTTCCGCCACCCTGGCGCCTACATGATCGTGATTATAGAAAGTCGCGAACTCGCCCTCGCCCCGTTTTGTTTGCGGTTTGGCAATATCATGCAACAGCGCCGCCAAACGCACTTCAAGTTTCGGCGACGGGCAATGCTTCAAGGATAGAATGCTATGTTTATAGATCGTATAGATATGATGTCGGTTTTGCGCGACGCCTACACCCTTTTCCAGCTCCGGAATAATATATTCCAAAAGATCGGTTTCATGCAGCATATCAATTCCCTCAGAAGGATTGTCAGAAATAATAATTTTTGCTAGTTCATCTTTTATTCTTTCCAATGCGATATGTTTTAAATCATGGCTGTATTTTTTTATAGCTTCAAAAGTTTTCTTTTCAATCTTATAACCGAGTTCCGCGTGGAACCGCACAGCTCGCATCATGCGCAACGCGTCTTCGTCAAACCGCTCATGCGCATCGCCCACAGCGCGGATTATTTTTTTCTGAATATCTTTTTGGCCATCATAAGGATCCGTTATTTCATAGTCGCTATTTTTTAGTTTTAAAGCGGTCGCATTAATCGTAAAATCCCGCCTGGATAAATCTTCTTCCAGCGTTTTGGCAAATTCAACTTTGTCCGGCCGGCGCTTGTCAGAATATTTTGATTCTATTCTATAGGTTGTCACCTCAATTACATCATATTCTCTATCCGGCCCATTAGGAGTAAACTTTAGAACTTTAATTCCTACCGTCCCAAATTCATTTTCATAAAAACTGTCTGGAAATATTTTTTGCACTTCATCCGGCTTGGCGTTGGTCGCCACATCCCAATCTTTCGGCATCCGATCCGCGATCAAATCCCGCACGCACCCGCCCACAATAAATGCTTCCCGGCCTGATTTTTCGAGTTTTTGCAATACCTCCACAACCTCCTTTGGTATTTTTTTAATCATAAGTTTTTCACTGTGCCCTCAGTAGGAATCGAACCTACATCTCATCCTTAGGACGGATTTGCTCTATCCATTGAGCTATGAGGGCAAATTTATTTTGTTAGATCCTCTATTATTTCGTCAAATTTTTCATTCCAATTGTGGCCAGCCTCATCTACTTCTATTATTTTAACATTCTTTAACTTTAATGTATTGATAGTTTTATTATCAAAATAATATTTGTCTTTTTTGCCGCGAACCACAACTAAATTTTCTTTCGGCACGCTATCGACAATTTGCGTTAGATCTTCTGACAAAAGACGAAGACACTGGCTTATGGAAATAATCGGATGCAAAAAAGTTGCCAGTCTTTTTTTATTCAATAGTGATCCTTCTGAAAAGACGTATCCAATCCAACAAATTGCCCAGTGAAAAATATTTCTCTTCGGAAGCAACGGATTAAATAATATTAATTTCGTATTTTTATTTTTTTCCCAATTGATCAAGGCGAAATTGGCGCCCAAACTATGCCCAATCACATATTCGGCCTCAATCTTATCTTCAATATTTATTTTCTCTTTCCAAATTTCTAAACCGGCAAAATCAACGTGATTATCCGCTGTATCCATCCACCCGGGAATAAAAATTTTCTTAAGCATATTTTATGAGTGGACCTGAGGAGACTCGGACTCCTGACCCCTTCCATGCCATGGAAGTGCTCTACCAGCTGAGCTACAGGCCCCTTTGGCTAATATCTAAACCCATAATATCATACCAGAAAAATATTGTTAGTCAATGAAAAAATGAGACTCATTGGAAATAATATCCTTTGAGTCTCAGTCGCTGCAAATACTTTTTAAAGTATATCGCCAATTTTTTGGCGAATATATTCGATGGCGTCCTTGACGCCGTACTCTCCCCCTTTATCCTCGACCAATGCTTTTATAAAAGAATTGTCATCGCCAAGCGTGATTAGCGGCGGTTCCACATAACCATCAGCTCTTACCTGCTCCAAACCGATATTGGCCAGCAAGGCGTTGCATAAACATACTTTTCCCACAGTATCTTCTGCTTTTCCGCCTTTTCGCACATAAGCCTCAATTGGTTCAGCCGGACAGCGATAAATGACTTCGCCATCTCCCGCTTTGACCGGCTCACGCAATGCGCCAACATCACAAACCCTGATTCTTTTTTTATATACAGTTTCGTCCGATAAAGTTCCGGGTATTCTGGCAATCTTGAATGGATAACCCGTCGGCGAAACGTCGCGACTGGTGTAAACATCAAGTTGCCCGGTCGCGGCCAGCTTAATCGCAGCTGAACGTAGATTAGAAGCTAGGCCAGACTTGTTAGAAAGCGCGAGAATACTGCCTACCTGAACTCCCCTTGCTCCACTTTTATGGGCTTCTTCGCACCTTTCTGGGTTAGCATATGAGCCAGCCAAAAAGAAAGGTGTCCCGAGGGCTCTAAGCGCCTCCAAATCTACCACATCTTTTCTGCCATAAACAGGCTCCCCACGAACATTATATACCCCTCTTTCTCGCGGTGGCGCGTTATGACCACCAGCAGTCGGCTCCTCAACGATAAACGCATCGATCTTTCCTTTTAATTCCTTTGCCATCCTTTTTGCCAAAACGGTGGAAGAAATTATTGGAAAAAATGCCGGAATACTTAGATTGGCCACGCCTTCATCTCTAAAAAAATCAGTTGGGTCAAACTGCGCGATAAATTCCCCTGGATTGGCGCCAGAAACATCCAGGCGATATTGTGCTAATCCTGCATCAGCCAATCTCTCCATCACGCCACGAAATTGGGCGGGTATACCGGCGCCGACAGTAATAAAGTCCGCTCCAGCCAGCATTGCGCCATACAAAGAGTAAATGTGAGGCAACTGAACCTTCTCCAAATAATTAATGCCGACAAATCCATCATGGCCTTCTTTTGCGAGATAAACTTCCGCAAAATTAGCCACCAACACAAGCTCAATTAACTCACGATTGGGTGCGACAGAGAACATCTCAACACTTTTGAATTTTTCTGTAGCTGCTTTCCCGCCAGGAATGAAATAGCGATTATAAACTCTTCTCGCCATTTCTCCATATGGGAAAGCCTCTACTGCTCTCCACATATGTCCTCCAGGATCTCCCAATTGCAAACGTCGAACAAAGACCAAATGAACCACTGTGCCAGAAACAATTCCCAGCTCTTGTAGCAAGGCTACTTCTCGGGCCAATATCCAATTGGAAACCCCGATTCCCATACCACCTTGGATAACCAAGAAAAAATGCCTTATAAATTCAGTTAATGTCATGCTAAACCTCCTATGGAAGAATTTTAGAATTTTCTATATATTGTCAAGGAATCTCTCAATTACCGATGGTATTATTATTAACGAGCAGCGCGAAAAAAGCAAACCTATATTTTACATATTACTTAATGTATAATCAAAACATGATAGATAAAGAGAAAAAAATCATCACTTCATTTTTATCCGAAATACATATCTGGTTTTTTTATGGTTTTCTTCTGACCTTTACTTTGTCCATTAGAAAAATATTAAAATTATATCCATTGGGTGGTCAGTTCAATGAATATTCTGGAATTTACCTTTATATAAGCGATATTTTCCTAATATTAACCCTAGTCGCACGGGGATATACTATATTATGCAATAATAAGCAATGTTTGTCAAATATAGCTTCCCGTTTTGTTGCTCGCATCAAAAATGTTCCACATGGAACATTTTTACTAATTCCATTTCTGCTAGTGGTTTGGTCTTTTATTAGCCTTATCTGGGCTGACAATAAAATCATCGCTCTTTTTAGATCGTTTAAGCTAACCGAATTTTATTTCATGTACTTATACATCATATATAATGTTCCACGTGGAACATTCCTAAAGCGAACGTTTCAATTAACCATAGCGCTAGGCTTTTTTCAGGCCATAATTGGAATATGGCAATTTATCATTCAGCATTCAGTCGGTCTATTTTGGCTCAAGGAAAGCCTAATTTCGTCAAATATCGACGGGGTGGCTAAAATCGTGTTTCATGGAGATAAATTTATCCGTGCTTATGGCTTATTTCCGCATCCTAACATTTTAGGTGGATTTCTACTTGTTTCAATAATCTTAACTCTGGCTTATGACAAAATGTTCCACGTGGAACATTTAGAGCGCAGTTGGAAACAAATTGTTCCACGTGGAACAATGGAAAGGCTAATCCTAGCCATTCAGATTATTGCCATGATTTTAACCTTCTCTAAGTCGGCTACAATTGGTATCTTTATTGCATCGACCTACTTCGTGTGGAAAAGTAATACTAAAATGTTCCACGTGGAACATTTTACTCGAAAGCTCTTCCTGGTAGTTGCAATAATCATCACGTCCTTGATAATTTTAAGGCCAGACACAAACTCTTTGCTTTTTAAATCCCTCAATGAAAGGCTTTTTTATCTAAATGTTTCACGTGGAACAATTTCGAATAATTCAGTCGTTGGCGTAGGATCTGGCCAGTTTGTATTAGATATGGACAATAATGTTCCACGCCTGTCCGCCGACAGTGCGGATGGAACATTATTGGAACCATGGCAATATCAACCAGTACATAATGTCTTTTTGCTTATCTGGAGCGAATTGGGAATTATTGGACTGTTTTTGTTTACATGGTTTCTCTGTAAATTGTTCCACGTGGAACAAAATATACCCAAGCCTGACATAAATTGTTCCACCCGCCTCGACTCGCCGTCTTCGGCGAGGCGGGCGTGGAACAACGACAGCTGTAGCGTCTATAGGCCAATCCACACAAACAATGTTCCACGTGGAACATTTCTGATTCAACAAGAAATCTTAAAGATTTTTAAAGGCGCCCTGTTGGGGCTCATTTTTATCATGCTCTTCGATCATTACTTATGGGATATCCAGCAGGGGCAAATAATACTTTGGTTGATAGTGGGTTTAATAGTTGGGATCGGCGCTAAAAATAACGAGGAATAATTGACAGAATACTAGTTTTTGTTATAATTGTAAACAATATGTTTACAATTTTTATTTTACTTAATTTTGCTTAATAAAAGCAATATAATGGCAATTAAATTTTAATAATTATTATGTTTGTAAACCTAGCTTTGACACTTTACCAAAACTAGGATACAATGACTCGTTAGATTATGAAAAAGAAATTTATACCAGAAAATCTAGCCAAAGCCCTTTTAAAACTAAATATAAGCGAAAAAGAAAGCGCGACCTATTTGGCTTTGCTAGAAAATGGCAGTTCAACTATCCAAGATATTGCCAGACAAACCGGCATAAACCGGGTGACGACTTACGCGGCGATCGATGAATTGAAAGCCAAGGGTCTAGTGGCTGAAAGCCGAAAAGGCAAACGAAGGCTTTTTGTGGCTGAAAATCCGGAAAGTCTCAGAACATTGCTCGCGGAAAAATCCGAACAGCTGGAAAAAGAAAAAATATCTTTGGATAATATAATTCTTCCGGCGCTCAAGGCGATAAACATCAATCAGCAAAATAAGCCGCAAATTAAATTTTTCGAAGGCGCAGATGGAATTGATAAAGTTTATGATGATTACATATTAAACAGCAAGAGTGTCATCGCCTGTGGATCATATGACTCAGTACTCAGGTCCTCTTCTTTGGAAGCAGAGGAAGAATATATAAACAAAATGCGTGAAAGAAAAATATTATTTCGTGGAATTTTGGAAGATACTAAGATTAATCATGAATTCGATATTTTTTCAAAGGGGGTGATGCATAATAAGTTTTTGCCAAAAGACGAAAAAGTCTCGGCAGACATTTTAGTTTTTGGTCAGACGGTGGCCCTGATTTCTTACGATAAAAAATCAGCTACTCTTATTGAAGATGAATCAATCGCCGAGAGCATCCGGATGTATCTGAGTTTTATGTGGGAAAGGTTGTAGGATTTTTCCGATAACTTTGAAAATGGATTGTGGAGGGAAAAATGAAGGAACGATATTCTTATGAGTATCCCAGAGGATTAATGGATGGCTATATAAAAATCCATCTCGACAACTTTTGCAGTTGGGGAAGATGCTTTAAGGGCTATGGCGGATGTATGGGGCGCTACCCGCAATTTAGTAGATGCCAGGTGTGGAATATTCCAAAAATATTAGGAGAAATTAAAAAAGTCTTGAAGCGTAATCCCAAGGCGAGATTTTTTTTAGAGACACCAAATTTTTTTGATTCTGGCAAGATGATCGATGAGGACAGATATCAGTTTCAGGAATTACTGATGGCGTTAAATCAAGAAGAACTCTATGCCTATTTCAGTATTCAGACAACTCCCCGTGATCTTATTTATTTTCTGAAAGACAAGGAGGATTGTATTTCTCCAGGACTTATCCATAGAGCCGGAATACAAGAAATATGGCTGGGCGTGGAAAGTGCAAATCCGGAGCTGCGTCAAAAATATTACAAACCGGGCTTTAACAATGACGAGCTGGAAGAAGTCATGATTAAATTGCGAAAAGCTAAAATACAATGCTGTTTCTATTTAGTAATTAGCTCAGAGGATACTGATGAAACTATTAAGGAAACAGTTGATTTTGTACGCAGAACAAAACCGGCGCAGATCTGTCCATTTGATATGTTCCGTTACATTGGCGGCGAGCACTATGTTGACTGGAAAACTATGCGAGCAAACTTGGATAAAGTCGCCCGTTACCAAGAAATTTTGAAAGATTTGGTAAGGGAGATGAATCGCAAGCTATAGATTAAAAAAACTTATCTCAAAGAACATTACAGGGGCGGACCGGAACACTGGCCGCCTTTTTTCATTCCAGTTGCGTTTATTTTTGGGTGTAATATACTAGGTTAACCAAATCAGGAAAGGTCGCCTTGCATAAACCTGCCTACCGGCAGGCAGGGCTGCGGCAGACCAAAGGAGGTGAAGACAAATGCTTAGTTTTGAAAAGTTCCTTTTATTATGTGGAAAGTCACCCGAAATTATCCAGCGAGAAAAGCGTAGGCTGTTCAAGTCATTGAGAAAAATTGTGTTGTTCAAATTTATACCCGAGAAAAAATTTGAACAGGCCAGAGAGAATGAATTAAGCTTGCAAAAAAAATTGCTTAAAAAACAAGAAGCTTTCGCCATCAGCAGTCTCAAAAAACTGATTCTGCTTCTTATGTTGGATGATGTTAATGTTGACGCGGATATTTTGGAGAATAAACTTTCTCCCGGCAAGAAGTACCGTGTCTTATTTAACAAAAGAATTGAGCGTTGCGAAGAATTCCTTGAATTTAACCGCAAAGACAAGGAGCTATTAGAAAAAACCGCCATACGCTACAAGAAGATTTGTGAATTAACGATTTCCAGGAAGGCCCTGGATAAACTGGAATCCGGGGTGAAGACCACCGCATTAGTCATTGGAACTGGAACAGCCGCTTTCTTTACATTTAAAAGCCTATTGGGAAAAGTGCGAGAAAAGAAAAGGGAGCAAAAATAAAAACCCTGCGTCGTATCTTCACGCAGGATTTTTTTATTGGAAGAAATTTTTATAAAACCGTAATTGCGGACACCTTATCTCCCGCTTGCGGGCGTCCTCCAAAGGCGGACTCCCTTTAGTTTAGCAATAACCAAAAGTTCTAAATTCTAATTAAAGCACCGTAATCGCAGATACCTTGTCCCCTTGTTGCGGTCGCATAACGCGCACGCCTTGGGTGGCTCTTCCAAGAATAGAAACGTCTTTCAGTGGAATGCGGATGATTTGGCCTTTGGCGGAAGTCAACATCAGATCAGCGTCGACATCATCCACATTAACAATATATGCTCCGACCAATGCGCCAGTCTTGGAGGTAACGTTCGCTGTCTTGATGCCGGAACCGCCGCGATTCTGGACCTTATATTGTTTAAGATCGGATCGTTTGCCGTAACCATTCTCTGAAATTATCAAAAGCTGATTGCCTTTCTGATTTTTGAAAACAACATCCATGCCCACAACCTTGTCATCCTTTTTCAGTTTGATCCCGCGTACGCCGGTTGCATTGCGGCCCATTGGGCGCACATCTTTTTCCTTGAAATGAATGGCTTGCCCTTTGGCCGTTGTGATGACCGCCTCATCTTCACCTGAAGTCGGCTGAACCCAACGCAGGGCGTCGCCTTTGTCGAGTTTGATGGCGATGAGTCCTGAGCGGCGCACATTTTCAAATTCTTCCATAGCGGTTTTTTTGATGGTGCCCATTTCCGTAGTCATCATCATATATTTATAATCATCGTCTTTGCCGAACGCAATAATACTGGTCACACTTTCTTCTTGGGACAATTGCAAGAAATTCACTACCGATTGACCCTTGGCGACGCGGGATGAGGCCGGAATTTCATAGGCCTTGGTCTGAAAAACTTTGCCGGAGTTGGTGAAGAACAACAGATTATCATGCGCCATGACTGCCAAAACTTTTTTGATGGCATCTTCTTCTTTGGTCACCGCGCCGATCACACCCTTGCCGCCGCGGTGCTGAACCTTATATACCGAAGGATCCATTCTTTTGATATATCCTTGTTCAGTGATAGTGATAATCGCTTCTTCGTTGGGAATCAGATCTTCCTGTTTGAATTCGCCGACACCGGATTTTACAATCTTAGTTCTGCGCTCATCGCCGAATTTTTCTTTGACACGAAGAAGCTCATCTTTTACGATCCCCGAAATTTTCTTTTCGCTTTTCAAAATTATTTCCAATTCCTTGATTAGCGTCAGTTTTTCGACCAGCTCATCCTCAATCTTTTTTCTTTCCAACCCTGCCAAAGTCTGTAGGCGCATTTCCAAAATTGCTGTCGCTTGTCTGTCTGACAATTTGAAATTTTTCATCAGATTCGCGTGCGCCACTTCTTTGGTCGCGGATTTTTTGATCGTTGAGATGATCGCGTCAATATGATCCAAAGCTTTTTTCAGGCCTTCTAAAATATGCGCGCGATCCTTGGCTTTTTCCAAATCAAATTGCGTTCTTCTAGTCACGACAATTTTGCGGTGCGCTATGTAATATTCCAAAATAGATTTCAGATTCAAAACTGTCGGCTCAATACCATCCACCAGCGCCAGCATATTAACATTGAAATTTTTCTGCAAATCCGTCATGGCGTAGAGCTTGTTCAGAACTTTTTGCGGATAAGCGTCTTTTTTGAGTTCAATGACCAAGCGCACGCCGTCTTTGTCGGATTCATCGCGGATATCGCGAATGCCCAAAAGTTTCCCGTCATGCACCAGATCAGCCATCTTCTCAATCATGGCCGCTTTATTGGTTGCGTAAGTCATTTCCGTAATCACGATCTGAAAGGCGCCGGTTTTTGGCTCGACAATGTCCGCCTTGGCGCGCGTCAAAATTTTGCCGCGGCCGGTGCGATAGGCTTCCAAAATATCTTTTTTATTGTAAATAATCCCGCCGGTTGGAAAATCCGGCCCCTGGATAAAATTTGCTAACTCTTCAATAGAAGCTTCAGGATTGTCGATTAAATGAGAAATGCCATCCACCAGCTCGCTTAAATTATGCGGAGGGATATTGGTCGCCATGCCCACAGCGATGCCCATGCTGCCATTAAGCAAAAGCTGGGGCAAATTAGACGGCAAAACTGTCGGTTCTTTGTGCTGTCCGTCAAAATTGGGCACAAAATCCACCGTATTTTTTTCAATATCCACCAGCATTTCCTCAGCCATGGCGGAAAGCTTGGCTTCCGTATAACGATAGGCCGCCGCGCTGTCACCATCCATCGAACCAAAGTTGCCCTGGCCTCTCACTAGCGGATAGCGCAAGGAAAAATCCTGCGCCATACGCACCATTGATTCATAAACCGCTACATCGCCATGCGGATGGTATTTGCCCAGCACCTCACCGACAACAGTTGCCGATTTTCTAAATTTGGCGTTCGCCCTCAGCCCCGTGTTCCACATGGAATACAAAATACGGCGGTGCACTGGTTTCAGCCCGTCCCGCACATCCGGCAGTGCGCGCGCTACAATCACGCTCATGGCGTAATCCAAATATGACTGCTGGACTTCATCGATAATTTCTCGTTTGCTAATATTTCCGATATCCATACTATAGAATTTTTAATTTCCAATTTTTAATTTTTAAATAAATTCTAATTTCTAATGTTTAAAAATTTAAAAATTAAACATTATTTATAAAATTCAAAAATTAAAAATTATAAAATTAAGTATTTACTGGTTATTATTTGCATTTTGTTGCGGATTAGCCGTTTCCTTAGGAATCAGCGGTTCCGTATTTTGATTGCTCACGAGCGAAAAAAACCAAATCGCAATCACAAAAATCATAGTTATGGCCACCATCGCCCAAACATAACGCATCCGGATGTGTTCCGGCTTGCTGCGGATTTCTTCTATTTTTTCATATAAACCCATAGGTTTTTTATTCCATGCCCATCAGGACAATTTCCATACTCTTGCCTTCCAAATCTTTTTTCTTGAGATTCAGTTTGGAAACTTTTTCCTTCGGGCAATTGCCCATTTCGCTGCAAAACTTCTTTTCATCATCAACATCTAGGGTCGAACCATTAATTTTATAGTGCATTGGAATTATAATAGCCGGTTCGATCTTTTTGATCAACTCGACCGCCTTTTTATAACCAATCGTGTATTTTCCGCCAATCGGAATCATCAAAACATCCACGCCGTCAATTTCCTCCAGTTGCTTTCCTGACAGATCGCCTCCTAAGTCGCCCAGGTGGCAAATTTTAAGTTCTTCCGATTCGAGAACATAAATGGTGTTTGCGCCTCTCTCGGCGCCTTCTACCGCGTCATGAAACGAGCTAAGCCCAATGATGTTTACGCCTTTGACTGAATACTCGCCCGGAATATTTACTACTGCTGGATCACCTTTGAGAGCTTCAACATTATTATGGTCGGCATGATCATGAGTCACCAAGACCATGTCCGCTTGCCCCTGCGGCGGCCGTAGACCAATACTCTTGTCAAACGGATCAATGAATATATTCACATCTTCCTGGCCGCGTCCGGCCGGTTTTGTGGTTATTTTAAAGCAAGAATGGCCGTAATATTGAATATTCATGAATATGATTTTACCATTTATTAACATACTTATTTTAGCACTCTGCAGATAAAATATCAAGGCCTTCTTCCTGAATATTGCCCAAAACAGTAAAAACAGTTTTTTGGCTTATTTAAAGCTAAAATAAAAGCCGTACAGATTTTATATGGCTTAAATAAGCCTTTTTACGTTAGGATGCTTGACAAAACCCTAATATTTTGCTAGGATAGAAAGTTAGTATTTGAAAGACCTTTGAAAAAAGCTCCGGAGGGCAAAGCAGCGATTGTTTAGTTATCTAAGCAATTGCTTCCTTGCCCTGTGGGGTAATATATAATAAAACCAAAGACTGCAAGAGGAGGAAAAGATGAATAGAAAAGTGGTTTCAGTGTTGGCTGCAATAGTTGTGACACTTGCCGTTATCTTTAGCACGCCGGTTGGCGTTGTTGTGGTTATTACTACGGGCGTAGTTTCGATATTTATTCCGAACAGCGTGTTGAATCCGTCTGCAGCGTTCGTCGTTTCTTTTCTGATGATCTTCCTTATACTTCTAATCTGTATTTTATTTTTTTCAAGAAAATACATGCGAAGAATAGGATAAGATCAAAAAAGAAAAAGAACAAGAGATTAAATCTAAATTCTGCCTCTACAAATTGAGGCGGGGGAGGGAAGAAGATGAAAAAGATTGGAATTAACATTTTATTGTCTTTTTTATTGCTTACAATATTGTGCACTGGCTGCATTGAGGCATTGAAACCGGTGCCTGCAGAAAAATTGCAGGAGGTCATACTGAATATGCATGACCAGGAAAGAATATCACTTGAGATCGAAAGGAGAAAACAATGAAAAAAATAATGGCCATTGTGATTGTCATTGCAGTATTTTCATTCGCAGGCTGTAATGGTTGTAGCGATGAGAAGATGCGGTCTATTGCTACACAGCAAACACGCGAACAACTCATTAATGTAAAGCCGAGGACGCTTATCCAGCTAACGGATAATCGCATCGTGCTTGTAACGGTGAATAATACGACAAGAGGATCGGTGTGGTATGATACTGTCAAATATCATCCGCTGGGTGATGAAAAGTATGAAGATCTCGCGCCTAAAGTAAGGGAAATGTATCCGCCGACACATCCGATGTATAGTGCAATGGCAGGCGCTTATCTGACCCAGGGTATGCCAAAATAAACAATTCTGCCTCTGCAAATTGAGGCGAGAAAGGGAAAAAGATGAAAAAAATAGTTTTTTTAGTTGCAATAACACTCGCAGTCCTAATTATAGTTGTGGCTCATTATAACAAAGGTTTTTTTGAAAAAGGAGATCCTATTGCTACTGCTTGTGCTTTAGGGTGGACAATGATGAAATAGCTACTGTAATAGCGGAGGAAGGAGAAAAAACAACTAAAATCTAAGTTCCGTTGAAAAAGTTTGGCGGAATGATAGTAAGGAGGACAGCCCATATTATGAGAAAAAAACGAAGCTAGTCTGACAGACAGTCGACGAAACGGCTAATCCCGAGCCGAATAGGTCGTGTGAAATATCACGACCTTTTTTATTTGGAAAAAAGTTTGCGGGTTAAAGACATCGGATGTCCCTTGCTTTTGATGCCTGTTGGACATCCGATGTCCAAAGCTTGGCGCTTGACATACTTAATAAACAAATATATACTGGTTTTACAGTTAATTATTAAGAAAATAGAATATTGGGGATGATTTAATTCCCATGAACCTTTCTTAATAATTTCCTTCAGGGAAGTTATTTTTTTGCATCATTTTTTAATTTTTAACGCGGCTGTGATGCAACCGCAAAAAATTAGTAAGCAAATTTATGGCAGATATTTTAGACACATTAGCGAAAGAAGTGGATAAAATGGAAGATTCCACTGAAAAGAAAAGTAAAAAGGCCGCAAAGGAAGTAGCTACGGATGAGCCTGTTTCTTTGATGGAGAAATTACTGACCGATTCAAGCATAAAATTTCCGGAAGCTGGAGATGTCATCGAAGGCACCGTAATCGAGGTCGGCACCAACGCGATTTATCTTGATATTGATCCATTTGGCACTGGTATAGTTCTCGGCCGGGAAATGAAAGACGGCATGGGCAGCGGAAAATTAAAAGTCGGACACAAAGTGACTGCCACTATTACTGATTTAGAAAACGAAGACGGCTACATTGAGCTTTCTATCCGCGAAGCATCATATGAAAAAGCCTGGGAGGATCTGGAAAGTAAACGCGACACCCAGGAAAAAGTTGCGACTAAAGTTTTGAGTGCTAACAAGGGCGGGCTCCTCATCGAAATCAACGGGATTTCCGGATTTTTGCCGGTTTCTCAGCTTTCTGGAAAAAATTATCCGCGCGTGGAAGATGGAGATAAAAATAAGATTCTGACTTTGCTGAAGAAATTGGTCAGTCAGGAATTGGAAGTCCGCATTTTGGACGCTGACCGCGAAACACAAAAATTGATCGTCAGCGAAAAAGCGGCGCAAAAAGAAAAAGACCGCGAAGTTATTTCCGGACTTTCAATTGGAGACGTCGTCGAAGGTGAAATCAGCGGCGTAGTTGACTTTGGGGCTTTCGTTAAATTCTTTGCTCCTGATGTAAACACAGCCAGCCTGACTGAAGAGGATAAGCTGGAGGGCTTGGTCCATATTTCAGAACTGGCCTGGCAGTTGATTGAAAATCCGCGCGATATCGTCAAGGTCGGACAAAAAGTCCAGGCGCAAATTATCGGTATCGACAACGACAAAATTTCTCTTTCGATACGAGCGCTGGAAAAAGATCCTTGGACAGTTTTGGCACACAAAGTTGGCGACACAGTCAAGGGGACTGTCAATAAAATAAACCACTTCGGCGCTTTCGTTTACCTAAACAAAGATATCCACGGCTTGGCCCATATCAGTGAAATGTCCGAAATGTACCCGGGCAAAAATATCGATGAGCTTATCAAGGTTGGGCAGGAATATGACTGGAAAATTCTTTCAATCGAGCCGAAGGAGCACCGCATGGGATTGGCTTTAATAACTGGAGCTCAAGCTAAAAAAACTGAAAAACCCACCAAAAAAGAAAAGGTGGAAAAAGTTGAAAAGTCAGAAAAACCCGCCAAGGCGGATAAGCCGGTCAAAGCTAAAAAGGCTGTAAAGGAACCCAAGGAAAAGAAAACTAAGAAAGAAACCGCTGAGAAAAAACCTAAGGCCAAAAAAGCGAAAAAATAAGACCTTTACAAAAACCCTCCGAAATGGAGGGTTTTTGCTTGACAGGTTGTATCATAATTGCTACTATCCCAATCCCAGTGATAATGCAAAAAAAGGAGGTGTTTCCAACGAGAAACCAAAAAGAAGCAGCCATAGTAACAGAAATCCGCGAAAGGTATGGCCGTGCTGTCAGGCTCTGCGGCAGAAAAATGGCGCAGGAAGTATTATTTGAATATTTTCGGGAAAAAATGAAATTCTCCGAAAACGTCAAGTTTGAATCTGAATTAAAACCTATTTCAGCTTCAGCCGGTTGTAAACATTATCATTAAGGGCCTTCTCTTTGTATTCGCTCGTGAGAAGGCTTTTATTTTTTTCCAAAAGATCCTGGATCGCTTGGATTGAATCCTTGAAAACATTTTCCGTCCGGCTGCCAGCCTGGCCTTTTTGCGCCAAGCTCTGAAGCCAGATTAGTTGATCAGCAATTTCTTCCAGCAGCATCAAGAAAATATTTTTTTCCTGTTCCATGGGGACTCCCGCAGCCATTCGCTCCAAAAATTCGCTCATTGTTGTTTTGCCCACTCCGGCAACAACTCGCGGCAAATTTTTGACCTCGCCTTTGATGTTTTCCATCTTTGAATTGAAGTATTTCACGCTGGCAAGCTTGCCTTCCTGCATGTCTTTTTCATTATTAAACATCTTATTGTTAGTATATTCGGGATTTTCTCCGGTGGTTAAATCAACAAGAATCCGGGTAACCTTGTCTCCATTTTTTATTTCCATAACTACGTCGCCCTTAGCGTTCCGATCATCAAATGGCGAAAGCTGCACGAATCTGACATTTTCGTCATACCATTTATTGCCAAAATCAGCGACGACATTCTCCAGTATTTTGGCCAGACGAGTAGGCGGTTCTTCATTTTTCATCTTTTCGATTGTCACTTTGATATCCTCTTCTATTTCTTTGGCGTCATACACCTCGCCAAAACTCTTCATTTTGACTACCAGATCAGTTTTTTTGGCATAATAATCCGCCAGCTCAATTGTAGTTTTAGGAGTGCTTTTAGCGCCCTTGATTGATTGATCGTTAAATTCCATGTAGTTTATTCTTAATTGTGTCTATAATATAGTATACTAACATTATATAATCAAACAGATATAAATAGGTGTAAATAAATTTATGATTATTTCGTTCAACGGAAACGAGGGATCGGGCAAGAGCACTATCGCCAAAAAATTGGCGAAGGAGTTGAAATATCCACGCCACTATATGGGACAAATTTTCAGGGATAAAGCCAGGGAGATGAATATGACACTTGTGGAATATCTAGATTTCTTGAAATTAAATCCGGATAAAGAAAGAGATAACGACAGTTATATTTTAAAAATAGCAGGGAAGGAGAAGGATTTTATAATAGAAGGACGAGTGGCGTGGCACTTTTTGCCAGCATCTATAAAGATCTATTTAAAAGTTGATCCGAAGGAGGCTTCAAAAAGAATATACAAGCATTTGCAAGAAGATAACACCAGAAATGAGGACACCAATTTAAGCTCCCCGGAAAATATCTTAAAAAGCATACTGCAAAGAAAGAGTGGGGATGATAAAAGATACTTCGACCTTTACGGGGTTCATATTCATGATCCGAAAAATTATGACCTTGTTTTAGACACGACCGGTTTGAGCATCCAAGAAGTTTTTGAAAAAGTGATGGAATTTATCGAAAGCAGAAAAAACAAATGAAAAATTTAGTTAAAACAATTCAAAACACCGCTTTTCAGAATAATCTTTGGGCCAAGGAATCAAAGATTGTTTTAGGTGTGTCGGGCGGGCCGGATAGTGTTTGTCTGCTGGAAGTGCTCGCGAAAATCGCGCCAAAATATGATTTAAAATTAATTATCGCACATGTGAATTATGGGCTGCGCGGGAAAGATTCTAATCAAGATGAAAAATTTGTGAGAGGATTGGCAAAAAAATATGATTTGAAAATTGCGGTTCTGGCTCCTCAAAGAGGTGCGACCTCGAAAATTCGAAAAGCGAATTGGAGGTCGGACCTCCATCCCTCGGAAAATGAACTGCGTGAAATCAGATACAACTTTTTTGAAAAAGTGCGCAAGGAAAATAATTTTGATCTGATTGCCGTCGCACATAATTTGGACGATCAAGTGGAAACATTTTTGATGCGCGTCATTCGCGGAGCCGGGCTTCAAGGACTTTCTGCTATGAAATTTAAAACTGGAAATTTAATCCGCCCGCTTTTTGGAATTTCGAGAAAAGAGATCATCGAGTATTTAAATAAGGCGGATAAGACCTATAGGACGGATAAGACAAACGAAGAAAGTTTATTTTTGCGAAATAAAATCAGAAATGGTCTGATTCCATATCTGGAAAAAAATTTCAACCCAAAAATCAGACAAACTATTTTTGACGCTACTGTTTCTATCGCAGAAGACTATTCCTTTTTATCCGAGTACGCCGAAGAGCTGACTAGGGATCAAAAATCATTAAGCGTAAAAAGGCTGCTCACATTACATCCGGCTTTGCAAAGAAGGACTCTGCTACATTATATAGAGAGCCAGAAAGCCGGCCTTAAGGATATTGAGGCCGCCCATATTGGAGAGATTTTAAAGGCCTTGCGAAGCACGAAAGGCAAGAACCAGGTTGTAGTATTCAAAGGGTTGAAATTGACACGCAAGGGTGATAGAGTTATAATTAGTTGTTTATAATTAAATAAATAGACACATAATGAACAAATTAATAAAGAATTTGGCCGCGATAATTTTCGTTTTTTTGCTTATTTCCGGTCTTTTTATCTTGTATTCAGGCCCCGCGCAAACTCCGACCAATATTTCTCTGAGCGATTTGGTTTCCCAGATCAATGACGGCAAGGTCAAACAGATTGATGTCGCTAGCAATGAGCTGACCGTAACAACAACTGACGGTAAAACGGAAAAATCCACCAAAGAAGCGGAGACCGGCATAACTGAATCATTGAAAAACTACGGCGTTGATCAAGAAAAATTAGCCGCGGTTAATATAAACATCAAGGGTGAATCAGGATTGTCTTTCTGGCTAAACGCAGTTTTGCCATTCTTGCTACCATTTATTCTGATTGGGGCGTTTATTTGGTTTATGCTGCGCCAAGCGCAAAGAGGCAACGCGCAAGCGCTTTCTTTTGGGATGTCGCGCGCCCGCATGACAGATCCAAAAGACAAGAAAAACCGCGTTACTTTCAAGGACGTAGCCGGAGCCAAGGAGGCCAAATATGAACTGGAGGAAATTGTGGAATTCTTGAAGCATCCGCAAAAATTTTTGAAACTGGGCGCCAAAATCCCCAAGGGAGTGCTTTTACTCGGCCCTCCTGGAACCGGAAAAACCTTGATCGCCAAAGCAGTCGCGGGTGAAGCCAATGTGCCTTTCTTTAATATTTCCGGATCAGAATTCGTGGAAATGTTTGTCGGCGTGGGCGCATCGCGCGTCCGCGATCTCTTTAAACAGGCCAAGAAAAACGCGCCGGCCATTGTGTTCATCGATGAAATCGATGCGGTGGGACGGCATCGCGGTGCGGGACTTGGCGGCGGCCACGATGAAAGAGAACAGACTTTGAATCAGATCCTGGTAGAAATGGATGGCTTTGATACGACTACCAATGTGATTGTCATTGCAGCCACCAATCGCCCAGATGTTCTGGACCCGGCGCTTTTACGTCCAGGCCGATTTGACCGGCGCGTTGTCATGGATTTGCCTGACATCGAAGAAAGACTGGCAATTCTCAAGATCCATTCAAAAAATAAACCGTTGGAAGAAAGCATAAATTTGCGCACAATCGCTGAGAGAACTTCTGGTTTTTCTGGCGCGGATCTTTCCAATTTATTCAATGAAGCGGCAATTCTGGCCGCGCGCCGGGGCAAAAAGCATATCGAGACTACTGAATTAGCGGAATCGATTGAAAAAGTGATCTTGGGACCGGAAAGAAAAAGCCGCATAATCGATGAGCAGGAAAAGAAAACCATTGCTTACCACGAGGCCGGGCACGCTCTTGTAGGCGCTATTCTGCCAAACGCTGACCCGGTGCAAAAAGTTTCCATTATTTCCCGCGGACAAGCTGGAGGCTATACGCTTTCTGCTCCGGAAAAAGACAGGCGACTGCTTTCCAAGAGTTATTTTATCGACGAGTTGGCTGTTCTGGTTGGAGGCTATGTCAGTGAAAAATTAAAATTTGGCGACATCACCACCGGCGCTTCCAATGATTTGGAAAGAGCTACCGCCATGGCTAGAAATATGGTCACCCGTTATGGCATGAGTGATTTGGGTCCGCGTACTTTCGGGCACAAGGAAGAGCTGGTATTTCTCGGCCGTGAAATTTCCGAAGAAAAAAATTATTCGGAAAAAACCGCGGAGGATATCGACAAGCAAGTAACGCAGTTTATGCAGACAGCCTATGAAACCGCTGAAAAACTTTTGAACGAAAAGAAAGAAATCCTCGAAAAAATCGTAGCCCATCTTATGGAAAAAGAAACTATCGAGCAAAAGGAATTTAATGAAATTGTCGGGATTGCACCCAAGGTAAAACCTGAAGAAAAAATAGTCGAAGAAATAAAAATAGAAGGGAGTGCACAATAAAATTTAATTAAATATTTCCGCCATTACGAAGCAAGTTGTTTGAAATTAAAACTTTTTCGCGTTAAGAAAGTTTGTATCGTAGCGAAGCGAAGACTGAACTTTTAGCGAAAAAGTTGAGAATTTCTCAACTTGCGAGTCTGGCGGACAGTTTTCTTTGTAACTTTCTTTTGCTGCCAAAAGAAAGTTGGAATAAAATCTATGTCCAACATCAATTATCTCTCTATTCTCAGAAAAGCCTGGTTAGCCACCTGGTCAAATAAGTATCTCTGGTGGTTTGGATTTTTTATTGCGCTCTCCAGCACCAGCGGTCTTCTCACCTATTCTAACGATAATGAAAAAAGCACGCAGTGGTTCAATCAGCAAATGTCTGATCTTATGGCAGCGCACAGCGGTCTTGTGATTTCAGGGATATTAGTTGCTCTGGTTATTTTTATAATTTTTCTGGTAATGCGCATTCTCAGCCGGGGCGCGCTAATTGAAGGAGCAGCCAAAACCGCCAAGGGTGAAGGAAGGAGTTTCAAACAGGGAATTAAAAACAGCAGAAAATATTTTTGGCGGATTTTTTTAATCAGTTTTTTGGTGCAGATTGCTATTGCCGTTATAGCCATCTTGATTGCGACTCCCATCATCTTCTTGTTTATGACCAAGGCATATGTTTTGGGTGCGTTGCTAACGCTAGCGGGGATTTTGATCATACTTCCTCTGTTTGTTCTGGCTTTCTTTTTGGAAAACTATGGTTTCATATATGTTGTCTTGAGCGATATATCAATAGTTGATGCGATTGAAAATTCTTACAATCTTTTCCGAAAAAATATGGGATCAAGCATAATAATGGCGCTCTTTTTCATCCCCATCGCCGTTGTCCTCGGGCTAGCTGCCCTTATGCTTTTCTTTTTTCTGGCCATTATTTTTTTGATAATCGGTTTGATATTTTTCTTTATCTTCGGCAAGATTGGCGCCGCAATCATTATTGTTCTGGCCGCCATCATAATTCTTCTTCTATTTCTCGCAGTCAGATCGATTTATGAAACTTTCTATCAGGCAGTTTGGGTTTTCTTTTTTAATGAAATCGCCAGCTCGAAAGTTGAAGAGAAAATTACTGAAACAGCCGCAGAAGAAATAAAAACTGTCCCAGCTCCCGATCCGCAAAACTGCTAGAAATTGTTTTTCTGAAAAAGCAGGTGAAAACCTGCTTTTATTGACTTAATACAATTTTTTAAATAAGATTAATAAAGTTACACGAGGTCGCTTAGCTCAGTTGGTTAGAGTATCACATTGACATTGTGGGGGTCAGTGGTTCGAGTCCACTAGCGACCACAAATAGTACATTCAAATATAGTAAAAAGTTTAATATTAATTGGGACCATAGCTCAGTGGTAGAGCAGGCGGCTCAAGTAATAAGTTCTAAATTGTGTTGCGGATGATGCAACTCGGCATGGCAGTTATTGCAGACGAGAATGCATTTTTCAAGCTCGAGATCAATCTGGGATTGTTTACGGTTTGATAGTGATCTTGTATCAAGTTGAAAGTGTTTTTTCTTCGGATTTTTATGATGGAAAGTCAAGGCCGCAAAATTCTTTTTGTAACCACAAACAGAGCAGCAACCTCCAAGTTTTTCTACGCAAATAATCTTTCTTTTCCATCCTCGAGCTTGTTGAAGATGATAGGACTGATTGACCTTATTTTTGCAAGTAGGAGAACAATGCCGAGTTTGCCTACCCGTAAGTATTTTGCCGCAAGTTGCACAGGTTATGATTTTTTTCATAATCTAATCATAACACAATAATGAACTATTGCACAGGGCTGCTTAAAAAGTAATTTTTAAGTGAATATCTGTCAAATTCGGGGAAGTCTTCGCCTGTAACAAAGGCATGATAATCCCGAGCCAAGCTCAGACATTACGTCAGAGAAGGTGTAGAGACTAGATGGCAGACATCCCGAGTTTTGGGATGAAGGGATAGTCCAGCTCACAAATCCGAAAGGAGTTGTTAAAGCAATAGTGAGAAGCATAACCGCTTGGTCGCTGGTTCGAATCCAGCTGGTCCCACATAATAAAAATAAGGCTGCTTTAAGCCTTGTTTTTGTTTTTTACAAGCTATTGACTTTTATTCTTATTTGTGCTAGTATTATTGGTCAGTTCATTGAAAACTGTTTTGAAAAATTCGCCCATTGATCGGCTTTATAGGTCAATCCATATTCTCCCTCACATCTGATGTAATGGCAGAGAAAAAGAGATTGTATCTCCATCTCAAACCCGGCACATTAGGAGAGGAAAAAGAAATGGAAATAAGGAGGTAGTATGATAGCAATTGGTTTGTGGTTTGCGGCGTTTTTTGCAGTAGTGCTCATGGGCTGGTTTATTTTAAGATTTATTCTTAAAACATTTAGCCGGCCAAAGTTTGTGTACAATTTTCACAATGGTGTTTATGTCTTGGCAAGAAGAGATAATTATGATGAAGCAAGCCATGACATGAAAAAGCCCGGGGGATTCGTGATGTTCCCAAATTGCATGGTATTTTTCGACAAAGATTCACACATGTGGGCCGACAAAAAATTAATGCTTGGCGATACTGATTTATTGTGGAACTTGATTAGTCCCCAAGGCGTAAAAAGAGAAAGTTCTTTGTTTGTGCCTCATATATCATCGAGGTTGATGTCACTAGAAGAACAGAAAGAATTTTTCCACCGTTTTACTCTTGAGGAAGCCAGGGAATATCTTCACGGCGATGACAACAAATCTTTCGTTGCTGTCCAATGGCAAAGGTTGCTACACTGGTATGAGAACACATGTAATCTGGGCCTGATAACTTTCGGGATATGCGCTTTGCTTGTAATTTCACTATTGGTAGCTGGGATAGGCGATATATCACAGCAAACAGAAGAGCAACGCTGGGAAGCAATCGTTAATACTTCCTCAGATAACCCAATAGCTTTAAAACTCGCAACGAAAACACCCTTGGATGTGATCAGTGATGATTTTGATGATGATCTCTACAGAGGCACCATCACTCAAGATCCAATATACATGGGTGGCAATATTGTTTCTGTCAGATATACTTCTGACAGTTGCGACGATTGTGCTGTAAGGGCAAGTGCTTCACTCAATTTAAAAAAGGACGACAAGGTGATTATCCGGCACGGCAGAGTTATGAACAGGAAAGGTTTCTACAGCGCCGAAGCATGGGTAATTACCCAGCCAGAAGCCGATGCACTGATTGCTTCAGGAAAGTTCCATTACTACAAAAAGTCAGGGTAGTTAATGATGAAAAAGACAGGGGGGGGTAGATTTCTCTCTCCTGTCTTTTATTTTTTCCTCCTCCTCGCGTGAAACGCTTTATGCACCTCTTTTAATTGCTGGTTCGTAATATGCGTGTAAATTTGCGTAGTCGTTATAGATGAATGCCCCAGCATTTCCTGCACGCTTCTGATATCCGCTCCATTTATCAGTAAGTCCGTCGCGAATGAATGGCGCAAAGTATGTGGATGGACATCTTTGATGATGCCCGCTTTGGCGGCATAATATTTTACCATCCGTTGCACACTGCGCGGAGTGAGACGCAAAGTATCTTTAACGTTTTTCCTGTTTTCCCCGACCTTTGGCTGAAATTTTTCCTGCGATTTAACATCCCGCACAAACAGCGCTGGGTCAATGTCTGTTCTCTTATCAAGATATCTCTCCAATGCTTTCTTGGCTGTATCAGACACAAACACCACCCGTAATTTTTCGCCCTTGCCCCGCACAGCAAATTCTTGTTTTTTCAGGTCCAATCGATCACGATTTATGTTGGTAAGCTCCGAAACACGCAGCCCAGACGAAAACAGGAGTTCCAACATCGCCCGATCACGCAATGATTTGAAGTCAGCGCTATTGGCAGCTTCAAGAATTCTCTCCACCTCCTCCGCTTCCAAAAATTCCACTTCCTTGCGCACGATTTTACCGACCTCCACCTTTTCTGCTGGAAGCGTCTTAATGTCTTTTTTGGCCAGATATTTGAGAAAGCTTCTGAGAGCAATAATATAATAATTTTGCGTTATTTTCTTCAAATTTCGCCCATTTTCATCCTGAAAGCGATTAAGCCAGATGCGGTAGTTTCTGACGAGATCCTCCGTAATATCTTGTGGCTTTTCCGCTTTGCTCCAATTTAAAAAACGGTTTAAATAATGATCGTAGTTTTCAATCGTTTTTTGTGAGCGGCCTGTCTCAATCTCTAAATGTTCTAGAAATTGACTTTTTAATTCTTTTATTGTCATATTGTTCATATTGTGCGACATAATCATTGTACCCCACAAAGCAATATCCGTAAATATTGCTTCATTAAAGCCATTATTTTGTCATTTTTCTGTTTTGTGGCTCAGGCAAGGCATAGATAGGCTGTTAATAACTCTCTTGACTAGGCTTCGTCAGCTTGCTAAAATTGTAATTGATAAAAATTAAGGTTTTGCGTTGATGTGCTTAAGGCCCGCTTCGACTTCGTGGAAACACTTGTCGAGACGAGACGAGGGAACGCTCTTAGACGGAGACCAACAAGAAAGGTTAACACCATTAGTAAACTCATTGCTACATTCATGAAAAGTTTATTGGGACGTGCAAACCTAAAAGACCTTCCAGGTCAGATCCATATTCAACAAAAGAATATTATCCGATTCATAAAGGAGCGTCGGACAGTCAAGGCTCTGCATATATTCCGCAACTATTCCGCCTTGATAGTGGTCATCTCCTGCGCCCTGCTGGTTTCGGCAACCAACCTTGCCGCCGGAAAAGAATCCAGTGGTTTTTTATTTGGTTATTTTGGAAATGACGATAATTACGAAAATCCCCTGGCTGACAAAATGTCTCTTACAACAAACAAAAAGGCTGACCTAGCCTTGGTTCAATTAGCCCAAGCCAGCACTGCGCCTGATCCTAGCGCCAAAGATAACATCCAGGATCAGGCCTTGGTTATGCAAGGGCAAGCCTTGGTGGCCAGCACGGGACCTGTCAGAAAAGATCCTGAGGAAGATGGCGGTGTAAAAATTTATGAAGTAAGATCAGGAGATACGGTCAGTTCAATTGCCGCAAAAAATCAGATTACGGTCAACACGATTTTGTGGGCTAACAATCTAGATAATGTGGATTCCATCATGCCAGGCGACAAGATATTTATTCTGCCAGTCGCCGGACTTTCCTACACCGTCCAAAAGGGCGATGACATAGACTCGATTGCGAAAAAATACAAAACTGACAAGGATAAAATTATCGCCTATAACGATCTGCCAGCCAACGGAGACTTGAAAGAAGGCCAGGATATAATGCTTCCAGACGCCGTGAAAGATCTACCAAAACCGCCGACCACCCCTAACGGGCCAGCCATTGCTACCCGCCCATATGAATCCTTTAGCACCCCCGGCAAGCAAGTTGGGCCAGCCACCGGTGACGGACATGACTTCCCATATGGTTATTGTACTTGGTATGTCGCGCAAAAAAGAAACATCCCTTGGAGCGGCAACGCCGGAACATGGCTGTATCACGCTAAATCTATGGGTTATGCGACCAGCCGGACACCAAGCGTTGGAGCAATCATGGTTTCTTCGGAATCCTGGTGGGGGCACGTGGCGATGGTAGAAAAAGTAAATGGCGACGGAACATTCACTGTTTCCGAAATGAATGTCAAGGGTTGGGCCAAAAAAGATTTCCGAACCATCGATTCACATAGTCGTGTCATCAAGGGATTTATTAAGTAATATCTGAGAATTAAAAAAGGCTTCGATTTAACTGAAGTCTTTTTGTTTTTTTCTAAATTATTTTCAGTGGCGCGATTGAGGCTGAGAGTTTTTTGAGCCCGACCTTGGAAAAAGCGACTGTCAACACATCACCTTGGGCAGAAATAACCAATCCGTCTCCAAAAACTTCATGCCGCACCCTCTCGCCACCCTTGTAGCCAGTTTTTAGTTCTTGATTTGCAGTTTTTAGATTTTTAAATTTGGATTTATTTGGAAATTGGTTATTGAAAATTGGAAATTCCGCATCTTTTGCATTTTGCAAAAGATGCGACGGGATATCGTCCAAAAATCGCGATGGCGCGTTGACTTGCGTCGAACCGAAAATGTTCCGTTCGCCAGTAAATAATAAATAAACTTTTTCCTTGGCTCTGGTGATGCCCACATACATTAGCCGTCGTTCTTCTTCCATCTCGTGCTGATTCATAAGGCTCCGGGAGTGCGGCAGAATTCCCTCCTCAAGGCCGGCGATAAAGACCACTTTAAATTCCAAACCTTTCGCGCTGTGTAAAGTCATCATGTGCACCGCCTCCTTAGCTTGATCAATATTGTCCGTATCGGAAATCAGCGCCACTTCTTCCAAAAATAAATTCAGGCCTTCCTCGCCTGTATATTCATCGTATTTTTTAGCCACCGTCAAAAGCTCTTTGACGTTTTCGAATCTCATCTCACCTTCTTCCGTCCCATCCAGCAAATATTTTTCGTAGCCGCTTTCTTTGAAAACTTTTTCCATCAGGTCTGTCACGTTTAATTTTGCGCTCAATTCCTTCATTCGTTTAATAAACTCACAAAACTTCGCTATATTATCAAGTTTATTTTTTTGAATTTTGTCCGCCGGCTGGCGGATTGAATTTGTTTCGGATTTAGGATTTAGGATTTCGGATTTTAAGCCTGCGCTTATCGGGTCAATATTATTTATTTTAGCAATAGCTGTCCAATGATTCAGCGTAATCTCGCCAATATTCCTTTTGGGTTCATTGATTATTCTTCCCAAAGAAACTTCATCCTTAAAATTTTGGATCAAGCGCAGATAGGCGACGATATCTTTAACTTCTTTTCTTTGGTAAAACTTGACTCCGCCGATGATCCGATATGGCATGGAGTTTCTGAGCATCGCCTCTTCAATAATTCGGGATTGCGCGTTGGTCCGATATAAAATTACAAAATCATTTAAATTGTAATCGTGCTCTTGCTTGAAATTTATTATTTCCGAAATCATAAACTCCGCTTCAGCTGCCTCATCGGCAGCTTCATGAGCAGTGATCAGATGGCCGCCCTTGTTCTCAGTCCAGATTTCTTTGTCTTTTCGGTTCGTATTCTTAGAAATGACGCCATAAGCCGCGTCCAGAATGTTCTGCGTGGAACGGTAATTTTGCTCGAGTTTTATGACTTTGGCGCTCGGATAATCATTTTCGAAATCCAAAATATTTTGGATATTGGCGCCGCGCCAGGAATAGATGCCTTGCCAGTCGTCACCCACCACGCAGATATTTTGGTATTTTTTGGCCAAAAGATTGATCAAAATATACTGCGCGTGATTAGTGTCCTGATATTCATCCACCATGATGTAATGGAAAAGATTCTGATATTGCTCCAAAACTTCCGGATATTTTCTGAATATCTTAACCATACACATAATAATGTCATCAAAATCCAACGCGTCCTGATCCTTCAGTCTTTTCTGGTAGGCTGTATAGACCCGGGAAACAATTTCTTCATAATAACTGCCCATAGCAGCCGCGAACATTTCCGCATCGATGAGTTCGTTTTTGGCCTTAGAAATAGCGCCCAAAATAGCTTGGGGCTTGAACTGATTAATATCAATCTCCATTTCCTTCATGACTTTTTTCATCAGCGCCAACTGATCCTGATCATCAAAAATGTTGAAGGATTTTTTATAGCCCAGTTTTTCGATTTCTCGGCGCAAAATTCGCACACAAACAGAATGAAAGGTCCCCATCAACGGCACCAGATTTTTGTTGCCATCCAAAAGCTGGATGACCCGCTCTTTCATTTCACCCGCGGCTTTATTGGTAAAAGTTACTGCCAAAATATTGCGTGGTGATATCTTTTTGACCTTAATCAAATATGCAATCCTGTGTGTCAGCGCCCGGGTTTTCCCTGAACCGGCGCCCGCAATAATCAAAACCGGCCCTTCGGTCGTTTCCACCGCTTCACGTTGCGCCGGATTAAGTTTTGTTAGAATATCATCCATTTTCTTATTCTAACATCTAACATTGTAAAAACAAATGAAAAAAATATTTCAGCCTACAAAATTTCTCCAAAATTCAAGTGAGCGAGCGTTTGAAAAGTTCCTTGATTCCGCCGCGGAAGCAGCCGGAACTTTTAGCTCGCGAGCGTAGAATTTATTTGGAAATTTTGTCCGGCTGAGAGTTCTTTTTGTTACTTTTTCTTGCGGAAAGAAAAAGTAAGGAGAGCAATTGGACAAAGTGCCGTTTCCATGCTACAATAATTGAGTAATAAATTATTAGCAGACATTGGTCCACGAGTTCTCGGGACGAATGTTTAGCCGAAAAATGTATGGCGCTGACCAACAAGCAAAAAACTAAAGTGACGAGTGATGTCAAAAGGCACGAAAAGGACACCGGTTCACCGGAATACCAAATTGCCCTTTTTACTGAGCAGATCAAAAAACTCACTTCTCATCTCAAAAAGAATCCGAAAGATTTCCATTCTCGAAGAGGTTTACTCAAAATGGTTTCTAAAAGAAAGAAATTGATGACTTATCTTGAAGGCAAGGATGAAAAAGCCTACAAGAAGTTACTAAAGCAATTGGATTTGAAATAAATTATTTAGAAGCGGTGAGCAACTGCTTCTAATTTTTTCTCTTAAATTATTAATTTCCAATTTTGAATTTTGAATGAATTTTTAATTATTTAATGTTTAAAACATTAGAAATTAAGTCTTGATTCGAAATTCAAAATTCATAATTCAAGATTATGTCAATTTACAAAGAACAACGTGTCGGCGTGCTTGTCGACATCCAAAACATGTACTATTCCGGCCGAGTTCTTTACAAGAAAAAGGTCAACTTTGGCCAGCTCTTGAAAGACGCGGTCGGTGACCGCAAACTGATCCGCGCTATTGCCTATGGCATCGCGACCGTTGAGGGCCAGGAAGAAAAATTTTTTGAGGCTCTGGAAAAACAAGGTTTCGAAGTGAAAACCAAAGACTTGCAAATCTTTCCCGGCGGGGCCAAAAAGGGCGACTGGGACGTGGGCATCGCGGTGGACGCGATCAAAATGTCAAAAAGCATGGATGTGATCGTCCTTATCGCCGGCGACGGCGACTATATTCCCGTCGTGGAATATATCCAAAACACCACCGGCTGCCGCGTGGAAGTCTTCGCATTTCTGGAATCCGCCAGCAAAAAACTGGTGGAAGCGGTGGATAAATTCACCAATATTAGCGAAAACAAAAAGAAATTCCTCATTTAAAGGAGCTTGCCCCGTGATCCCGCCGCGGGATTTTACGGGGAAGTTTTTGATACAAACTGTTGACTTTTTTGAATAAACTAGTACACTTTCGTTAAAAATGTAAACGTCACACGGAAAGGAGGTCACTTGATGCTTACGGAAACAGTAAAAAAGAAAGGGAGATTGGTAACTGTAATTGTTGAACCTATGTCTGCAGAAGGAGGTCGCCGAGAGTTTCCTTACAGACCACATTCAAAGTACGCAGAATCAAGGTTTGGAGGGGATTCTCTTTTTGACGATATTGCATTACTTTTAAATGGTCTTGCAAAACGGTGTAATATGTGTTGGGCTCCAACAAGAAAAGAGTATTTGATTGATGGAAGGTGCCCAGACTGCGATGGCCGTTCTGAGGCAAATGGATGCGATCCTCGTAAAAAGTAGTTCCTTGTTTTTATCCCTGTCTAGTCGTGAAAACGATTGATAGGGATATTTTTTTGACAAAAACCCAAAAACAAGTTAGGATTCAAATACTTAATAATTTAATAAAAGCCTTGTTTAATGCCGTAACAGGCACAATATTGGATTTAAATCCGAAATTCGAAACAATAGCTAAATTCAAAATCAAAAAGTTTTAAACATTTGAATTTTGGTCATTAGAATTTGTTTCGGATTTAGGATTTCGTGCTTCGAATTTAAGTTCAGTATCGTGTTTATAACGTCATTAGCGTAAGGCTAAACGTTTCTTATGGAACATAAAAAATGGTCCCTCCAGATCGGAGGAAGAGTCCTGGAAGTCGAAACCGGACTTCTGGCCGGCCAGGCCAATGGATCAGTAACTGTGCGCTATGGCGACACAGTGGTTTTAGCTGCTGCCACAATGAGCCCCGGCGCGTCCAGAATCAGTGGGTATTTCCCGCTGATGGTGGATTTTGAAGAAAGATATTACGCCGCCGGCAAAATCAAAGGTTCACGATTTATCAAAAGAGAAGGTCGTCCGTCAGACGACGCTGTTCTTTCCGGACGCGTGGTTGACCGAACTATCCGCCCGCTTTTTAACTCCAGAATGCGAAATGACGTGCAAGTGATTGTGACAGTTCTTTCCTATGACGGAGAAAATGACCCGGATATTTTGGGAATTATCGCGGCTTCTGCCGCTCTTTCTATTTCCAACATTCCCTGGAGCGGCCCGGTGGGCGCTGTCAGAATCGGCAGAGTCAAGGGCGAGCTTATTTTGAACCCGGTCAATGGCGAAACCACAGACGGAGATTTTGACATTATTCTTTCCGGAACCAAAGATAAAATTAATATGATTGAAACAGCCGCTAAAGAAATTCCGGAAGCGGAAATTCTCAAAGCTTTTGAATTTGGCCATGAGGCTATCAAAAAAATCGCGAATTTCATTTCCGATATTCAAAAAGAAGTTGGGAAAGCCAAGGCCGAGCCGGCATTACTGCAAGGCACACCGGAATTTGAGGCTAAAATAAAGGAAATTTTGCTAGGCGAAAACCTGGCGGAAGCTTTATATGATCCAAATAAGCAAGTAATTGAAGAAAAGCTTAAGGCTATTAAAGAAAAAACTACTGCCTATATTAAAGAAACTTTTTCTGAAGCTTCTGAACGAGAAAAAGATAAACAAAAAGAAATTGCCGAACAAGTTTTTGAAGAAACCTCAGATGAAATCGTGCATCAAAATATTTTAGGCAAAGAACAACGACCCGACGGCCGCAAACTGGATGAGATCAGAAAAATAGAATGCCAAGTTGGGATTTTGCCAAGAACACACGGCACTGGACTTTTCACTCGCGGAGAAACACAGGCTCTGACCGTAACAACTCTAGGTTCACCTGGAGACGAGCAGGTTATTGACACGATGGAAGTGGATATGAAAAAAAGATATATCCACCATTACAATTTTCCACCCTATTCCGTGGGAGAAGTAAAACCGATGCGCGGTCCCGGACGGCGCGAGGTTGGACATGGAGCTCTGGCAGAAAAAGCTTTGATCCCGGTTTTGCCTCCAAAAGACACATTTCCCTACACAATTCTTTTGGTTTCGGAAGTGCTTTCTTCCAATGGATCATCTTCGATGGCTTCCACTTGCGGATCTACTTTATCCTTGATGGATGCCGGCGTACCAATTAAGCGCCCGGTAAGCGGAATCGCGATGGGGATTATTGTCGGACATGACGGAAAATTCAAGGTTCTCACTGACATTCAAGGGTTGGAAGATCATTATGGCGATATGGATTTCAAAGCCGCTGGTACAGAAATCGGCATTACAGCGCTCCAAATGGATGTTAAATTGGATGGTGTAACACTTGAAATGCTCAAAGCCGTTCTTGAACAATCCCAGAAAAACCGTATGGAAATTATGCAGAAAATTACTGATACGATTCCGGTTCCAAGAGCTGAAATGTCACAATATGCTCCAAGAATCATCATTATGAAGATCAACCCGGAGAAAATCCGGAATGTTATCGGCACCGGCGGCAAGATCATCAACGCGATTATTGATGAAACCGGTGTGCAAATTGACATTGAGGATGATGGTTCAGTTTTCATCACTTCACCAGACGCAGTGGCCGCCAAGAAGGCCCAGGACTGGATTGACAACCTCACTCACGAAGTAAAGGCCGGCGAAATCTTCAACGCTAAAATTACCCGTATTATGAACTTTGGCGCTTTCGCTGAAATTCTTCCTGGACAGGAAGGACTGATTCACATTTCAGAGCTAGCTGATCACCGCGTAGAAAAAGTTGAAGACATTGTCCAGATCGGCGACATCGTGCCGGTCAAAGTCAAAGAAATTGACAGCCAAGGCCGGATAAATTTGTCAGCCAGAGCAGCCGCCAAAATTGTAAAATAATATCCACAGTCTCAGCCATTGGCAATAAAACTGTTTTTGTTATAAAATAGAGATGCGTAAAGTGTCTCTTTTTTATTTAAAATAAAAAAATGTTTCGAGAACAAAATAAAAATATTAATGAACAGGACATCGAACATCTCCCGGTATATACCATGATGAAAGATCTAGAATTTATAAATAATCCCGAAGTGGCCAGGAAGAATGAGGAATCAGAAAATGCCCCGGTAAAAAAACCTGTCAGCCCAGAGAATTTGACTGCCGCGCAAAAAAGTAGTCCCTTTCTCAACCCAGTTCCAACCACGGGAGATAGTCCCATACCTCCAAAAAAGGAATTTATAGATAATTGGACAGACAAGACTGACCGCATTACTATTTCCGAAAAAACTCCGGTCCTGACAGATCAAGCATATTCCTCCGAAAAGTCATCCAAAAAGCCGCTTCTAATCATACTTTCAGTATTATTAATCTTCGTTATTGCCGGCTCGGGATATTATTTTTGGACTGCCTACCAACGCACCCTGAAAGTTGTCGAAACCACGCCTATTACTGAGCCAGAGCCGACACCGCAACCGGAACCACAGCCAGAACCAACGATTACTTTTTCAACTGACAAACCAAATTATTTGAGCATCGATTTAACTCAGGGAAACAACACCGCGGTAAAAGATGCTCTAAAAAACTACTTGGACAAAGTTTCGAAATCCGGCATAACTACCCCAATTGAATTCGCAGTCACCGACACACAAAACAATCCACTTAAGTTTTCTTCTTTTGCAAACAGCCTTGGCCTGAAACTATCATCATCCGCCATGTCCAGCTTGGCAGAAACTTTCAGCCTGTTTATTTATAATGACCAGGGGAATATGCGCCTGGGACTATCCATAGATATAAAAAACGATACTCTTTTGAAAACCGTTACTGCCAAAGAGGAGCCCGTCCTCGTTTCAGAAATTGCTCCACTTTTTATGGATGTGACTTATACTGCTACCGCCACTAAATTTGGAAAAAGCACTTACGCCGGAGCCGATATCCGCTATATTAATGTTATCTCGCCGCAAGATTTATCCGTTGATTATACAATTTTTGAGAAAAAACTGCTGATTGGAACTACTAAAATGACTCTGCGATCAATGATTGATTATTTATCCGCAAAACAGCCAACTCCAGTTTCCACAACACCGGCTACGACCGGCAACCCAGCGAATACCGGGTCACCTGATATAAACCAATTAAGTCCCAATCCACCTCCCGCTCAGTAGCCTGTGGATAACTTGTGGCAAAGCGCATTTTATCCCCAGATTTTAGCTGAAAATAAGGCAAAAAAGAGATTTACTTTTTATTATCCGAACATATTAGAAATCAGAAAAAATAGAAATAAAAAATATGTTTTTCACTGATAATCGGCTATTTTGAGCCATTTTTACAGTTTAACCTTTGACTAACCACTTTTTTTCTGCTATAATAGCTGTATACAAGTAACTTGAAAACTAAATGAAAGCACGGTAGAGGAGCTTCAATCGCAATTTCCCCCTATTTGCGATTGAAACCTCTCTACTGTTCAAGCGTTCTGATCAATGTATCGGAACCGCTAGGATCACTGACATCCTAGACCCTAAAAACAAAAATAAAAATTTTTTATCAAAAATAAAAACTAATAAAAAATTACTTGTTCTTT